>Ga0247757_10000635_pt1 | contig 28101 bp, 30 predicted proteins | sample UWRJL126311R4_FD_180929 | JGI IMG/M metagenome (GOLD analysis project Ga0247757, IMG submission 180929) | Plant litter microbial communities from Arlington Agricultural Research Station in Wisconsin, United States - UWRJ-L126-311R-4 | ecosystem: Environmental > Terrestrial > Plant litter >...
GACGCCGCGCTGGGATCGCACCGCGACGCGCTGCTGGCCGACTGGACACAGCTCGAGCCCGGACAGCGTCCCCCGATGCCCACCACCGCCGAGGCGTTCCTGCGCCTGGTCACCGCGGGCTGGGACGCCGAGGCCGCGGCCCGCCCGCACGGGCAACGCACCACCGTGGTCGTGCACGTCGACGTCACCGACACGCTCGGGGTGCTCCACGGTGGACCATTGCTCACCGACGCCGAGCGCCGCTACCTGACCTGTGACGCCACCTGCGAAGTCTGGTTCCAGCGGGAAGGGCAGGTAATCGGGGCGGGCCGCAGCACCCGCACCGTGGGCCGGCGGCTGCGCCGCGTCCTCGAGCACCGCGACCGCACCTGCGTGGTCCCCGGCTGCGGGGCGACCCGGGGGCTACACGCCCACCACATCGTGCACTGGGAACACGGCGGCCCCACCGAGGTGTCGAACCTGGTGCTGTTGTGCCCCCATCACCACCGCGCGCATCACCGCGGCCTGATCACCATCACCGGACCCGCCGAACACCTCGTCGTCACCGATGCGGCCGGTCAGGCCCTGACCAACGCCAGCCTGGCCCGCACCCCAACCACACCCCCACCGGATGTCGCGCCCTGCCACGGCCCGACCGGCGAACGCGCCCAATGGAAGTGGTACAACCCCTACGAACCACCCCCACCCACCACCAACTGAGCGGTGTTCGATCAGAGTGCTGGGTGCTCGGCGGGGGCGATGATGCGCTCGGCCAGATCGAGCAGGATCTTGTGGAGGACGCCGTCGTCGATGTCGGCCAGATCGGGATCGGCGGGGGCCTTGCAGACGCCGGAAAAGAAGACCGACAGGGCGATACGGTCGGTGGCGTGCGCGTCGGTGCCGACGAGCATTTCGCGCAGACGTCCGGCCACCTCGTTGAACTCGGGCTCGCCGTGCACGAGGTGCTCGATCGCGGGGTCTCCGTAGAAGATCACCGTCAGCTGTCGGTAGCGGACCACCATTTCGATGAGCCCGCTGATCACGATGGCTCGCCGCCGCTCGAGATCCGGTAGGACTTCAGCCATCCGGATCACCCGGGCCATGTCCTCCATGGACGGCCGGAGCACCTCGAGCGCGATGTCCTCTTTCGACCGAAACTGGTAGTAGACAGCGGCTTTGCTGACTCCGACCCGGTCTGCGATCATCTGCAACGACGTGCCGTGGACCCCGTGCTCGGCGAACAGGGCCAGCGCGGCATCGACCACACGCTGCCTGGCCAGGCCGCGCGGTGCCGTAGGTCTCGCCATTCGTCGGCCTTCTCCTTGGTGGGCGTCGCGCCAAGGATAACGCCACCACTCGCTCGCGTGCTCACTTTGGCAAACCGTTCGTCAACATGGACCTAGCCGTTCGGCTTGCTCAGCCTCGGCGCGCCATCTAGGGTTGCCTCGCTGAACAGTTTCGTGACGCCGCGAAGCAACATAAGGGGCAGTAGTGGTCGGGATCATCAAGCGGGCCTGGATACCGCTACTCATCATCGCGGTGGTCGCCGTCGCGGCCGTCGTGGTCTATCGAATGCACGGGTTCTTCGGGTCCGACAACGAGATCACCCGACCCGGTGCGGGTTTGGCGCAGGACGCCGAACCCTTCAACCCGAAGATCGTCACGTACCAGGTCAGCGGAGTACCCGGCGCCGTCGCGACCATCAACTATCTTGATCTCGACGCCAACCCGCATCGCGTCGACGATGCGCCGCTGCCCTGGTCGCTCACGCTGCAGACCACCAAACCGTCGGCCGCCGCCACGATCATCGCCCAGGGCGACGGTGACAGCATCAGCTGCAAGATCCTGGTCGACGACGAGGTGCGCGATCACCAGACCTACGACGGTGTCAATGCGCAGACCTCCTGCCTGGTGAAGTCGCTGTGAGCGCCCCGCGCACCGGCCGCGCCCGGGTTCCTCGCTTCCTGCGCCTGTTCTGCGTGCCGGTCCTGTTGGGCTGGCTGGCGCTGACGGCCCTCCTCAACATCGTCGTGCCGCAGCTGGAAACCGTGGGCGCCGCCAACACCACCTCGCTGACGCCGAGTGACGCGCCGTCGCTGCAAGCCACCGAGCTGGTGGGAAAGCTGTTCGGGGAGTACACCTCCAACAGCGCCGCGATGATCGTCCTGGAAAGCGACAAGCCGCTGGGCGCCGAGGCGCACAAGTACTACGACGGCTTGATCGCCGAGCTGCGCGCGGACAAGGTCCACATTCAGCACATCCAGGACCTGTGGGGTGATCCGCTGACGTCGTCGGGCTCGCAGTCGGCGGACAACCTCTCGTCCTATGTGCAGCTCAACCTCGCCGGCAACCAGGGGGAGACGCTGGCCAACGAGTCGGTGCAGGCGGTCCGCGACATCGTCGCCGCCGATCCGCCCCCGCCGGGCCTGCGGGTGTACGTCACGGGGGCGGGGCCGCTGCTGTCGGACCAGCAGCACGCCGGTGACGAGAGCCTGCGACTGGTGACCGCACTGACGTTCGTCGTCATCGTCACGATGCTGCTGCTGGTCTACCGCTCCATCGTCACCGTGCTGGTGGTGCTGCTGACGGTGGTCCTGGAGCTGGCCGTCGCGCGCGGTGTGGTGGCGTTCCTGGGCTATCACCACATCATCGAGCTGTCCACGTTCGCGGTGAACCTCTTGACGCTGTTGGCGATTGCCGCCGCCACCGACTACGCGATCTTCCTCGTCGGGCGCTACCACGAAGCTCGCGCCGCCGGTGACGACCGGGAGGACGCCTTCTACGTCATGTATCACGGCACCGGGCACGTGATCCTGGGATCCGGTCTGACCATCGCCGGGGCCACCCTGTGTCTGCACTTCACCCGGCTGCCCTATTTCCAGACCCTCGGTATCCCACTGGCCATCGGCATGTTCGTGGTCACCATTGCCGCGTTGACGCTGGCGCCGGCGATCATCACCGTGGCCTCGCGGTTCGGCCTGCTCGACCCCAAGCGCAGCCAGCGCACCCGCGGCTGGCGGCGCATCGGCACCGCGGTGGTCCGGTGGCCCGGCCCGATCCTGATCGCCTCACTGGCGGTGGTGCTGGTCGGCCTGCTCGCGTTGCCGTCGTACACCACCAGCTACGACGACAAGAAGTACCTCCCGACCAGTGTCGAGGCCAACGTCGGGTATCAGGTTGCGGCCAAACACTTTCCGCAGGCCCGGTTGAACCCCGAGGTGCTGATGCTGGTGGCCGACCACGACCTGCGCAACCCGACGGACATGCTCATCGTCGACCGGGTCGCCAAGAGCGTGTTCCACCTTCCTGGCATCGCCAGGGTGCAGACGATCACCCGCCCGCTCGGTACACCGATCGACGGGTCCTCGATTCCGTACATCGTCGGTCAGCAGGGCGTCAACCAGAAACTCACGCAGTCCTACGCCGAGGCCCGCACGGCGGATCTGCTGCGGCAGGCGTCGGACATCAACGACCAGATCAACGTGCTGCGCCAGCAACTGTCGTTGCAGAAGCAGAGTGCCGCTGCCCAGCAGGAACAGAGCGACGTCCTGAAGCGCACGGTGGCGGCGACCAACGATCTGCGGGACAAGATCGCGAACTTCGACGACTTCTTCCGGCCCCTGCGCAATTACTTCTACTGGGAACCGCACTGCTACGACATCCCCATCTGTTGGGCGCTGCGCTCCATCTTCGACGCCCTGGACGGCATCGACGCGCTGTCCGACCTGCTGGGCGAGACGACGGTGAGCCTCGACAAACTCAATGCGCTGCAACCCAAGTTGGTCGCGCTGATCCCGCCGCAGATCGCCAGCCAGGAACGCAACCGCGATCAGATCATGACCAACTACTCGACGCAGAAGGACCAGCAGGATCTGCAGAACCGGCAGCAGTCGGATCCCGCCGCGATCGGCCGCGCGTTCAACCAGTCGAAGATCGACGACTCGTTCTATCTGCCGCCCGAGGTCTTCGACAATCCGGACTTCAAGCGAGGGCTGAAGCAGTTCGTCTCACCGGACGGCAAGGCGGTCAGGTTCATCATCTCCCACCAGGGTGATCCCGCGACGCCAGAGGGCATTTCGCACATCGACGAAATCAAGAATTCGGCGTTCGAGGCGATCAAGGGCACCCCGCTGGAGACGTCGAAGATCTACCTGGGCGGAACCGCGGCCACCTACAAGGACATGCGGGACGGGTCGAACTACGACCTCGTCATCGCCGCGATCTCGGCGATCTGCCTGATCTTCATCATCATGCTGATCATCACCCGGTCGGCGATCGCCGCACTGGTGATCGTCGGGACGGTGGTGCTGTCCCTGGCGGCGTCGTTCGGGTTGGCAGTTCTGTTGTGGCAGCACATCATCGGGCTCGAGCTGCACTGGCTGGTGCTGGCGATGTCAGTGATCATCCTGCTGGCCGTCGGATCGGACTACAACCTGCTACTGGTGTCCCGGTTCAAAGAGGAACGCGATGCCGGGCTCAACACCGGCATCATCCGGGCCATCGCGGGCAGCGGCAGCGTGGTGACCTCTGCCGGGCTGGTGTTCGCCTTCACGATGATGTCGTTCGCGATCAGTGACCTGAAAGTGATGGCCCAGGTGGGCACCACCATCGGGCTCGGCCTGCTGGTGGACACCCTGATCATCCGGTCGTTCATGACGCCGTCCATCGCGGCGCTGATGGGCCGCTGGTTCTGGTGGCCACAGAACGTCCGGCCCCGTCCGGCACGCAGGGCGCCCGTGCTGGCGTCGGCCGATCCGTCGGGACACCCGCAGGAGTAACGTAAAAGGTTGCAGTGCATGACGATTCGAGATCTGGACATTCCCCGCGGTCCGTTCGAGCTCGCTGCTCACCTCCATCTGCCCGACGGGTTCGATGACACCGTCGCGCATCCGGCCGTCGTGCTGTCCACGCCGGGCAGCAGCGTCAAGGAACAGATCGGAGCGAACTACGCGTCGCGCCTCGCCGCGCGCGGCTTCATCGCGCTGACATTCGACCCTGGCCACCAGGGCGCCAGTGGGGGCGAACCCAGGGATCTGGAGGATCCGTACCGCCGGGGTGAAGACATCTCGTACGCGATCGATGCGCTGACCCGGGTGCCCGGGGTGGACCCCGATCGCATCGGCGTGCTCGGCATCTGCGCCGGCGGGGGATACGCCGTGCACACCGCGCGCACCGACCATCGCATCAAAGCGGTGGGCACCGTCGTCGCGGGCAACATGGGGGATTCGTGGCGGTCGGCCGCGTTCGCACCGGACGGCCCCGTCGTGGCGCTCGACGGCTTGGCCGCGGCGCGGACCCGGGAAGTCGCCACCGGTGAGCTCGTCCGCCTGAACTGGTTGCCGGACACCCTCGACGAAGCGGCCGCCCCGGGTGTCACCGACATCGACAACACCCAGGCGATCACGTACTACCGGACGCCGCGCGGTGGGCATCCGCGCTCGACGAATCGTCGTCTGCAGGGCAGTGATTCACTGCTGCTCGGATATGACGCCTTCCATCTGGTCGACCGATTGCTGACGCAGCCGCTGCAGGTGATCGTCGCGGGGCGCCGCGGAGTGACGATGTCCTACGAGGCGGGCATGAAGCTGTGGGGGATGGCGCCCAACCCGGTCGACCTCATGGTCGTCGACGGTGCCGGACACTACGAGATGTACGACGTGCCCGAGTACGTCGACCGGGCAGTCGACCGGCTGGCGAGTTTCTATGGGGAGTACCTGTCAGGCGACTCTGCTGACGGGTGAGCGCACTCGAACAGCGGCGGACGGCCGGGGTGGGGGGTGGTGATGGCCACGCTCACGGCAGCGCCTCCTCCAGCGATGTGACAGCTGACGCGGTCAAGGGGTGGGGGTGGCGATGGCAGGTGTCAACGGTGCGGCCAATGACGCTGGGCCAGATGACGAAACACGGGTGAAAGTTCCGTCGGCCGGGGGTCTGCTGCGCTAGTCTCTGCGATCGTGAGCAAATGGGGGATGATGGCGATCAGTTTTGCTGCGGTGGTGGCGTGGCTGCCGATGCCGGTGGCGCAGGGTGCCGAATGCGACTTGAACTATGCAGGCGCCTGCGTGCCGATCGCCAGCGATGTCGACTGCGCGGGGGGTAGCGGGAACGGGCCGGCATACGTGTCCGGCCCGGTCACCGTGGTCGGTGATGACATCTACGACCTGGATCGCGACGGCAACGGAACGGGCTGCGAGAACTAACCGGCGCTGACGCGGAAGAGGTCCATCGGTTCGGCGATGCCCTTGAGCTGCGCCGGCCCGACGCTGTCGAACCGCAGACCCGACCCGGCCGTCAGGTCGCGCACGGTTCGGCTGGCCAGCACCTCACCGGCGCCGGCGAGCGCCCCGACACGGGCCCCGATGTGGACCGCGACGCCGCTCCACTGATCGCCACGCCGCTCGCACTCCCCGGTGTGCACCCCGGCGCGGATCGAGATGTTGCGCGCGGCGAGGGCCGGCACCAACTGCAGGGCGCACCGGGCGGCTTTCGTCGGCGCGTCGAACACGGCGAACACCCCGTCGCCGGTGTGGTTGACGCGCGCACCACCGTGGCGGTCGACGATCTCGTCGACCAGCCTGTCGTGACCGTCGAGCTGCTGGCGCCATGCCGAATCACCAACGGTCGACAGCAGATTCGTCGATCCGACGATGTCGGTGAACAGCATCGTCTTGAGCACCCGTTCGTCAGCGGAGCTGCCCGGGTCTTCGGTGAAGAACGCCAGCATCTCCCTGGCCAATTCGTCGACGATGTCGAACGGGGTGTGCGGGCCCGCAGGCATCAGCGTGAGTCGTGCCTGGGGAATACCGGCGGCCAACGCGGCGGCTGACTCCACCGGAACCAGCTCGTCACCGTGACGGGCGAGCACCAGGGTGGGCGCCCGCACCGCAGACAGGACGGCCCGTACGTCGGTGTCCATGAGGGCCCGCCACCACAGCGTCGCCATGGACGGACTCGCCACCGACCGCTGGAGTCTGCCGAACAGCTCACGGACGCCGGGCGCCTGCGCCGCGGGGCCGTGGAAGAGATCGGCCAAAGCGCCTCGGCCCCAGTCGTTGTGGATGCTGTCGAGCTGATCCTGCACCTCAGCGGCGGTGAAACCCCACGGGAAGTCGGGCGGCTCCTTGGCGAATCGTGCCGCTGTGCCGTACAGGCACAGCGCGCTGACGCGATCGGGATGGGTGGCCGCCAGCAGCACGCTGACCGCTCCGCCCTCGCTGGAGCCGAACAGCGCAACCCGATCGGAGCCGACGGCGTCGATCACCGCCAGGAGATCCTCGAGTCGTTCGTCCAGTGACAGCAGATGCGTCGCGGGATCCGACAGACCACTGCCGCGGCGATCCCAGACGACGCAGCGGACGTGCCGCGACATCCGCTCGAGGGCAGGGGTGTAGGGGCTCTCGGCGTCATCGATGGCGTCGACGTTGCTGACCACCCAGCCCGGCACCCAGACGACCGTCGGGCCGGATTCGCCGAACACCCGGTAGGCCAGGTGGACATCGCCGTTGCGGGCGTAGCGGACCCGGGAGTCGCTCACATCCAGCCGCCCCCCAGCCCGCTGGACTCCGGGGGATCGCCGAACTGCCGCGAATGCCGGTCTTCGCCCTTGCGGTAGATGCTCAGGTGGATGCCGCGGACGTCGCGCTGGTAGCGCTCCTGCGGGCTGAGCGGGACGCGGCGGCGCCACCGCACGACGCCGGCGGCTGTTGCCGGCAACACCGCGGTCGCGGCGATGAGAACGGCCAGGCCTGCACTCATGTCAGGAAGATACGCCTGACCGGCAGCGATGGCTACGACTTTCGGTGCAGGAGGAATGCGATGAGGTTGTCGCCTCCGATGGTGACGGCCACCATGACTGCGGCGAACAACAGGGCACCGAGTGCCCAGAGCCAGATGCCGGACGACGCGCGGCCGAACGAGATTCGCGGCTCGGCATAGCCGGACGCGTCGCCCGCGACGGTGGCGTCGTAATCACCTTGCGCGCCCACCGTGATCCGCCACAACTGCACGTGGGTGGTGCTGGTGTCGTCGAAGCGCCTGCCGCGGTCGGCGACGATCCGCGGCTCGGGGGCGGAACCGGGGCCGGTCAGCCACAGGGTGGGCGCCGGTGCCGGGTCGGGGGTCGAATGTCGCCCGTCGTCGCTGTGTACGAAGGCAGCGACGATCTCGCCCTCGGGAAGGTGGACCGTGCCGGTGCCGGGAACGGCGATCTCGCCGTAGGCGTCGTAGGACTCGATGGCGTAGACGGACAGCGCCGATCCGCTGCACAACGCGACGATGACCAAGACGGCGGCGACCGCGAGGTTGACCACCCGGCGATGGCTCGTCACGACAGCGACCGCTCGCCCACAACCTTCATCAGCAAACTGTACGGGGATCGCCTCGATTGCGACGCCGAAACCGAATCAGGGCGTACGGGGCTGTTGCGCGCCCTCGGCGCGCACCGATCCGCGGCGTCTCTGCGGGTCCGCGGCCAGCGGGGTCGCGATGTCCTCCAGCGATTTGCCCTCGGCATCGACTGCGAGGAACCACGCGATCAACCCACCGGCGATCATCACGGCCGCGCCGAGCAGGTAGCCCAGGAAAAGCCGCGACGGTTGACTGCCGTCCCCGATGAGCGCGCCGTAGATCACCGGGCCCAGGGCACCGAAACACTGAGCGATGGCGAAGAACACCGCGATGGCCTTCGCGCGCACCTCCAGCGGGAAGATCTCGCTGACGGTCAGGTACGCCGAACTCGCTCCCGCCGAAGCGAAGAAGAAGATCACGCACCAGGCGATGGTCTGCGTCAGCGCGTTGAGCGCGCCCACATCGAAGAGCACGGCGCTGATCGCCAGCAGCACACCGGAGGACACGTAGGTGCCGGCGATCATCTTGCGCCTGCCGATGGTGTCGAAGAAGTGGCCGATCGTGAGCGGACCGGCGAGATTCCCGACGGCGAACGCGATCAGGTAGAGCGGTGTCGACTCCGACGGCACGCCGTAGAACTTGCCGAGCACCAGGGTGTAGGTGAAGAAGATGGCGTTGTAGAGGAACGACTGGGTGATCATCAGCGTCGCCCCCAGGATCGAGCGACTCGGGTACTGGCGGAACAACACCCGCGTCAGCGCCAGGTAGCCGATCTTCTCGGTGGGCCGCAGCTCGATGGCCTTGGACTCGTCGACGGGCGGCAGCGAGACCCCGCTGTCCTGCACCTCGCGCTCGATGTAGTCGATCGACTTCTCGGCGGCCTCCTCCCGGCCGTTCATCACCTGCCAGCGCGGACTCTCCGGTAGATGACGGCGCAGGACCAGGATCACCAGACCCAGCACCGGGCCGATCAGGAAGGCCAGCCGCCACCCCACGCTCAGGTCCATCGACTTGAGGAAGATGAACGTCCCGAGTGTGCCGAGAACAGCTCCGGCCCAATAGGTTCCGTTCACCGCGATGTCCACCCGGCCGCGGTAGCGGGCCGGGATCAGCTCGTCGATGGCGGAGTTGATGGCCGCGTACTCACCGCCGATGCCCATTCCGGCGACGAACCGGGTGGCGTAGAGGAACGCCACCCAACCGACCCCGTTGCCCAGCGTCGCAGCGGTCAGACCGCTACCGACGAGGTAGACGCCCAGAGTCACCATGAACAGATTGCGCCGGCCCAACTTGTCGGAGAGCCTGCCGAAGAACAACGCCCCGACCACCTCGCCGGCCAGGTAGACCGAGGCCAGCAGCCCCACCGCGGCCGATGACAGCGCCAGCGTCTCGGGTTGGCTCAGCGTGTCGGCGACCGCGCTGGCCACGGTGATCTCGAGGCCGTCCAGGATCCAGGCCACGCCCAGCGCGACCACCATCCGGGTGTGGAACGACGACCACGGCAGCCGGTCGATGCGGGCCGGGATCAGGCTGCGGATCGCTCCGTCACCGGATGCCGATGCGGATGCCCCCATGCTCGCCTCCTTGCACAGCTGGGACGTACCAGATGGCGGGATTTCCCGGGAACTGCGGGCTGGAAACCCGCATCTTGGGGTTAGCGTGGCGGGATGGCATCACCGCGGGCGGCCGTCGTCGGCGCAGGCATCTCGGGCGCCGCGTGCGCGCAGGCGCTGCGCGAGCGCGGGGTCACCGTGGACATCCTGGAGCGGGGACGGGCCCCCGGTGGCCGGATGGCGGCACCGACCGTGCAGGGGCGGCGGGTGGATCTCGGCGCGGCGTACTTCACCGTCAAAGACGCCGACTTCGCGGGTGTCGTGGACGACTGGACCGGGCGTGCACTCGCCCGTCCGTGGACCGACACCTTCGACGTCCTGACACCGGACGGGCGTGACACCGCCACGGGGCCGGTGCGGTTCGCCGCGCCGGATGGGTTGCGGTCGCTGGTCCGCGACCTGCTGCCCGCCGACGGGGTCCGCTACGACGCACGCGTCGAGTCTCTCGACGAGCTGACCCACGACGCGGTGGTACTGGCGATGCCCGACCCGCAGGCGGCGCGACTGGCGCAGGACGCTTGCGAATGGGTGACCTACGACCCGGTGATCACGGTCGCGGCCGGGTGGCCGCACAGGTCCTGGCCGATGGCCGACGCCGCATTCGTCAACGACGATCCCGACGTGTCGTTCATCGCCGACGACGGGGCGCGGCGCGGCGACGGAGCACCGGTGCTCGTCGCGCACAGCACCGCCGCCCGCGCGCAGCGCCACCTCGAGCAACCCGACGACGCGATCGCGCCGGTGCTGGCCGCGGCGCGCAGGCTCCTCGCCGTCACCGACGAACCGTCCTGGACGCACGTACACCGGTGGACCTTCGCCAAGCCGGCGGGCACCCACGGCGACGCCCCGTTCGCCCTGCTGATGTCCGGGCGGCCGCTGGGTGTGTGCGGTGACGCCTGGTGTCCGACGGGCGCGCCGCGCGTCGAGTCGGCCTGGTTGTCGGGTCGGCGGCTCGGCGCGGAGCTGGCCGAGGCCTTGGCGTGACGGAGACTTGGCACGATGAAGGAGAACTGATGAACGTCGTCGAACTGTGGCGGTTTCCGGTCAAGTCGATGGGTGGCAGCCGGGTGGAGCAGGTGCGGATGGACCGGCGAGGCGTGCACGCCGACCGGCTGTGGGCGCTGCGCGATGTCCGAGACGGGATCACGGTGTCCGCCAAGCGAGTTCCAGCCCTGCTGCAGTGCAGCGCGCGATACGCCGCAGAGCCCGGTGACGATGCGGGGCCGGGCAACGTCCCCGCTGTGATCGTCACCCTTCCCGACGGCAGCGAATACGACAGCGCCGACCCGGCAACGGATACGGTGCTCAGCGAACTCGCCGGCCGGGAGGTGTCGCTGACCGGCCTGCCGCCGGTGACAGACACCAGCGCGCATCGGATGTCGCTGCAGACCTCGCTCGGTAACTTCGCCGCCGACCAGGTGAGGCGCGACTTCGGCCTCGACGAGACCGAGGACCTGCCGGACACGTCGGTGTTCACGACACGTCAAATGGTGACGCTCGCAAGGTTTTCCACGCCGCCGGGCACCTTCGTCGATCTCAGCCCGGTCCATGTGCTGACCACGGCGAGCCTGCGCGACCTGTCCGCCGACGGGGCGCCCTACGACGTCAGGCGCTTCCGGCCGAACGTCCTCGTCGACTCCGACGGCCCCGACCCGTTCCCCGAATCGGCCTGGGTCGGTGGCGAGGTGCACCTGGGCTCGATCGTGCTGTCGGTGACCAACCCGACCATCCGGTGCGTGATGCCGTCCCGGCCGCAACCCGACCTCGCGGTCGACCGCGCACTGACCCGCCGCCTGGCCGAGCGGACGGACCGTTTCCTCGGTGTCTACGCCGACGTGGCCAGGCCGGGGACGGTTCGCGTCGGCGACGCGGTGACCGCCTACCTGCCTGCCCCGCCCGGCCGCGTCGAACGGCTGCGAGCCGCGGCGACCAAGGCTGCCACCAGGGGAGTGCAGAAGGTCACCGAGGCCACCCTGCTGCGATTCGCGAAATGAGGCCCCGAGCACGCAGCGCCGGGCGGGTCGAGCCACTACGGTTCTGACGCATGACCGATGAATCCCGCCCGCCGTTCCCGCCGTTCGACCGGGCCGCGGCGCAGAAGAAGGTGCAGGCCGCCGAAGACGCCTGGAACACCCGCAACCCACACGGTGTCAGCCTGGCCTATTCGGTGGACAGCGTCTGGCGCAATCGCGACCATTTCATCACCGGGCGCGAGCAGATCGTCGAGTTCCTCACCGCCAAGTGGGAGCGTGAACTCGACTACGCGCTGCGCAAGAGCCTCTGGGACTTCCACGACAATCGCATCGCCGTGCGGTTCCAGTACGAATGCCGCGACGCCACCGGGCAGTGGTGGCGCAGCTACGGCAACGAGCTGTGGGAGTTCGACGAACACGGGCTGATGCGCAGGCGCGAGGCCAGCATCAACGACGTCGCCATCGACGAATCGCAACGACGCTACTTCGGTCCGCGCCCGGAATCCGAACACGGCGTCGACATCCCGCTGCAGTAGGCGGGTCTTCCTGACTACGTCAGGAATGAGGCGCCGTCGATGGTGTTGGATGGGAACATGACCGAACAACCCGAACTGAGCCCCACCGAGTGGGTCCGCGAGCAGACCGAACGCATCCTCCAGCAGGGCACCACCGACGGGGTCGAGGTGATGGACCGGCCGATCGTGCTGTTCACCACCACCGGCGCCAAGTCCGGCGCCAAGCGCTACGTACCGCTGATGCGTGTCGAGGAGAACGGCAAGTACGCGATGGTCGCCTCCAAGGGTGGCGATCCGAGCCACCCGGCGTGGTACCACAACGTCAAGGCCAACCCCGCGGTGACGGTGCAGGACGGCGAGGCCGTCACCGAGCTCACCGCCCGCGAGCTCGAGGGCGACGAGCGTGAGCACTGGTGGAAGCTGGCCGTCGAGGCCTACCCGCCGTACGCGGAGTACCAGACCAAGACGGACCGGCAGATCCCCGTCTTCGTCCTCGAATAACGGTCACGCACTGCCTGCGCCCTCAGCTGAACAGAGTTGTCGGGCGCGGCAGTGCTTTTCCGTCGATCGTGATGTCGACCTTCTCGTTGTAGAAGGCGACGAGGTTGGTGATCGGCGCCACCGCAGGAAGCGGGGTGTGGTAGGTCCACGCGATGTCGTCGTAGACGGTTCCGGCGACCTCCGCTGACCAGTATTCCGACGTGATCCCCTTGTACGGGCACAGCGTCTCCGTCTCCGAGAGCCGCAGATGCTCGAACGAGATATCGGTCCGGTCGATGTAATACCTTGTCGGCAAGGCGGTTTCGAACAGTAGCACCGGGCTGTGCGTGTCGGCGAGCGTGACGCCGTCGATCGCGACGGTCACGTGACGGTGCGAGCGCAACGCGTCGATGCGGGCGTACGGATTGCGCGGGTGGCCGAAGATCGGCTCGTCCTCCTCGAACCACGTCAGGGCGTCCCACTCGAACCGCACCAGGCCCGCGACCGGACCGTCGCCGGGATCGAACACCCTCGCCGCCGAGGCCACGGTGCGCGCCGCGCCGGTCAGGCCGAAGACGTGGGACGGACCGAACTGCACCCGCTGCGGGTGATCCTCGTCGACCAGGAAGCCTTCCTCCACGTCGGACAGCGGAACGTAATAGGCCGGGTAGTACGGCATTTCCCAGACATACCGCGCGGACACGGTGTCGAACACCAGCTCGCCGTCCAAGAATCCGCGCACACGGCGCGGCGAAGGCTCCACCCGCCCGCGAACGGCGGCCGGGGGCGGGTAATCGGCGGGTGATGGGGCGTCTTTGTTCGCGTCTGCGGTCACCGGGAACTCCTCACGTCGATCTGCGAAACTGTAGGCCCTGCAGTCGAGCGGCGAAGGAGCACCCATCCCGTGACCGCCCGCGGCTCGCTGGTCCTCGCGGTGACGGCAGTGCTCGCCGGGGTGGCGATCGGCCTCGTCGGCGGCGCGTTCCGCTGGTGCCTGCAGACCGCTGAACGGTTCCGTCTCGACCTCGTCGAATGGGCGCACAACCTGCCCGGCCCGGCATGGCTGATCCCCGTCGCCGCCGCGGCGCTCGGGGCGTGGCTGGCGGCCCTCTTCGTGCGATGGCAGCCCCTGGCCGCGGGCAGCGGCATCCCGCACGTGGAAGCGGTCTACGACGGGGTGGCCACCCCGCCGCCGATCCAGCTGGTGCTCGCCAAGTTCGTCGGCGGGGTGCTGTCGATCGGGTCAGGGCTGGTGCTCGGGCGCGAGGGTCCGACCGTGCACATGGGCGCGGCGGTCGGGGCGCAGGCCGCCCGGCACGCCCGGATGAGCGACGACGACATACGGATGATGCAGACCGCCGTTGGCGGTGCCGGGCTGGCCGTGGCCTTCAACGCGCCCATCGCCGGGGTGCTGTTCGCCCTCGAAGAGGTGACCAAGTCGTTCCGGTTGCAGATGGTGCTGGCCACCACGCTCGCCTCGGCCACCGCGGTCGGCTGCTCGCGGCTGATCCTGGGCAACCATCCCGATTTCGCCGTCCCGCCGGTGCCCGCCCCCGCGCTGGCCTGGCTGCCCTTGTTTCTGGTGTTCGGCGTGTTCACCGGGCTGCTCGGCGCGCTGTACAACGGCACCGTGCTGTGGTTCCTCGACCACGTCGCCGCCGTCACCCGGATCCCGGCCTCGGTCAAGGCGGCGATCATCGGGGCGTTGGTCGGACTGGCCAGTGTGGCGGTGCCGCTGTCCGTCGGCGACGGTCAGACGCTCAACCAGCTCCTGCTGGGCGGACACAGCATGGTGCTCGCCCTGGTGGTCGGCTACCTGGCGGTCCGGTTCTTCGCCGGGCCGATCTGCTACGCCGCTGCGGTGCCCGGCGGTTTGTTCGCGCCCCTGCTGGCGGTCGGCGCGCTGTGGGGCGTCCTGTTCGCGGGCCTGTTCCAGCATGTGTGGCCGCACGACATCTCGCCGCTGGGCATCCCCCTGGCGATCGTGGGCATGGCGGCGTTCTTCTCGGCGACGGTGCGGGCACCGTTGACGGGCATGGTGGTCGTGCTCGAGATGACGGCCACCACCTCGGTCACCGTCCCGATGCTCGCCGCGACGGCTGCGGCCGTGCTGGTCGCGCAACTCGTCGGATCGGCGCCGATCTACGACAGCCTGCGGGAGCGCATGGCGGTTGAGCGCGGTAGCGCTGAGCGTCAGGACGGGCAGTAGGTCCGGGTGGCAGCCCCGACGAACAGGTCGCTCTGCTCCACCGTCCACCCCGCCGGATCGCTGATCTCGACGGCCACCTGTGCCGGAGCCTGGCCCTGGTCGACGTAGTCGCAGACCGCCGACGCCAGGTCGATCGCGTCCTCGCTGTTGGCGAACGGGATGCCCTCGTCCTCGATGACGTCGATGAAGTCGTCGTCAGTGGGCTGCGCGACGACGGGGGCCGCGACCACCGTCACCGTCGTCGTTGCCAGCGCCAGGGGGACAGCCAGCCACGCTGCCGCGACGACGCAGGACATCGCGACCGTACGACCCATGACGCCCCCCGGCAGAACCCCGCAACCGACATTGCTGACGGCCTACGGTACGTCGTCGGATCGGGGGATCGCCGACGTTTCGCCGGATCGACAGGGCGGTCAGTTCTCGTCGGGGATCTGGTGTCGCGTCTGCCACCCGCCCGGCGCGTCGGGATCGTCGTCCTGATGGTCGAGCTTGTCCTGCAGGTCTCGCTGCTCGTCGGTGGCCTTGGTCGCGTCGGTGTCGTTGGTCGCGTCGGTGTCGTTGGTCGCGTCGGTGTCGTTGGTCGCGTCGGTGTCATTGGCGGCGTTCTCGGGTGTGCTCTGGCGTTCCACGACACCCGGGTTGTCCGATCGTCGCCGGTCCAAACCACGGTCCACGCAACGTGACAGCTACAACGGGACACCGCCGTCCTGGGATGAGGGAGCCCGAACTTCTCCGGCAGAGTATTCAAACTTATTGTGCCGGAATCACTTTCGCGTTACACGGTTTGCGCGTTCACCGACCGCGCCGGTACCGTGGGGTGCAGCGAAGGGGAGTAGCCCCCAACCCGGTAGTCGACATGCTGGCCGATGCGCGTGCGCATCGCCCGGTTACCGGGACCGGGACTGGATTCCGGTGGGCGAGACCTTCGGCCATGACTGACCGTGACGGTTGTCGGCCGGAGGCAACCACCTCCGCGGCAGCCTCTGAACCGAGGAGCTTTTGGTGTTCGCCGCCCTGCTGCTCAGCTTCGCCGTGATCTTCGTGGCCGAGCTGGGCGACAAGAGCCAGCTGATGGCCATGATGTTCGCGCTGCGCTACCGCTGGTGGGTGGTGCTGGGTGCGATCCTCGCCGCGACCACCGCCGTGCACGTGCTCTCCGTGGCCATCGGCCACTACCTGGGTGCCGCCCTGCCCACCCACCTCATGGGATTGTTGGCCGGCGTCATGTTCGTGTTCTTCGGGCTGTGGACGCTGCGCGGCGACACGCTGACCGACGAGGAGGCCTCCCGGGCCCAGCGGGCCACCGCACCCGCGTTCCTGGTCGTCATGTCGGCATTCATGCTCGCCGAACTGGGCGACAAGACCATGCTCGCCACCATCACGCTGGCCGCCGACCACAACTGGCTGGGCGTGTGGATCGGCTCCACCCTCGGCATGGTGGCCGCCGATGCGCTGGCCATCGTGGTGGGTGCGGTCGCAGGCAAGCATCTGCCGGAGCGGTTCATCCAGATCTCGGCCGCCGCGTCGTTCGTGCTGTTCGGCGCCTTCATGGTGGCCGACTACCTGCTGCCGACGGCCCCGGCTGTGGTTCTGGTGGGTATCGCGGTCGCCGTCGTCGCGGCGCTGGGCGCGCTCGTGCGAGCGCTGCCCGACCGGCACCGGCCCGCCGTGCTGAGGACGTCGCGCCCCGAACCCGCCACGGGTCCGAACCTCGCCCCGAGCGCGCGCGACTGACGCGAGCTCAGATCGGCGCCACCGAACTGATCGCGATCTGTTCGGTGGCGCAGAGCCGGCACGTCAGTGCCCGCCCCCTGAGTCGCACGGTCGCGATGCGCAATGCACGGCGGCACATCGGGTACGGGCATCCGCACGACAACTTCACCCACCACTGCGCCGGATGGGCCACCGGCCCACAGAAGCGGCGGCACGTGCACAGGATGTCGGGCTCGAAATCCAGCTCGAGATCCAACCCGAGATCCAACTCCGCCAGTGACGGCTCCAGCATTGTGGTCACGGCCCCCAAGGCTAAAGTCAGGGTCGAGACTTTCTCGGGAGGCGCGCAGGCCGGGGTATGGCGAGTCGGTCGGGTCAGCCCGCGCAGTTCAGCGTCACCGTCACCTTGGGCTTCGGGAACCTGGTGAAGACGTTGATGTCGTCCTGGTCGATCGGGATGATCTGCGCCGGCCGCGAGAAGGTGTTGACGTTGGCGACGGTGCACTCGCTGAGCGGACCGTTGCCGATCCGGTTGACCCGGACGTCCGCGCCGGACGCCTTGAGCTGGTTGATGGTCGCCACGGCGTTGCCTCCGCCGGCGGAGTCGGAGGGCGGCGCGGCCTGCGCCGGGACGGCCGTGGCAGCGAGTGCGCCCAGCGTAGTCAGGCCGGCGAGGACGATCTTGTTCATGAGTGCTCCTTGATGAAGGCTCTGTCTGAGCGGTGGTGTCGATACAGAACACGGCGGAGCGGGCCGATCAGTTCAACGCGCGAACGCTGTGGAAAGTTTCACCGGGCCATCGGGTGGTGAGGGCGATCAGAGTATGTCGGTGAAGTGGGTGTCGATGATGGCGCGGGCCAGCGGGTACGTCTGCAGGGCGGCCGACGCCGCGACCGCGAGCTCGCCGACCACCGCCGGATCCAGGCCGCGTGGAATGACGACGTCGAGGATCCACGCCGCCGTCTCGGGGACGGGCCGGCTGTCGCCGGTGAGCAGGACCGCCGAGACCGCGTGGAGCAGCTGGTTCAGGGCGTCGAACGCGACGTCGGCATCGGCGGGCCCGAGCAGGCGCTCCGCCGTCACCGACCACGTCGAGGCGAGGACGTCGACGATGCGTCGGTGATCGTGTTCGAGGTCGGCCTGCTCGGACACGGCCCGCGGCGGCAGCGGCGCCGCGGGCGGAACGACGGCGGGCAGGGTGGCGACCGCGACGAGCGCATCCTGGGCGTCGGCCGCCCACGCCGTGGCGCCCAGGGCCTTGGCCCGCACGTCGTCACGACCGAATGCCGGCCCCCCGACCACGATCGGCACGCCCGCGGCGGTGCTGGCCTCGATGAACCGCCGGGTGGCCGGCAGCGACCCCAACACCGAACAGCTGACCGCGACCGCTTCCGGCCCGTAGTCCTGCAGGTACTGGTTCAACCGCACCGGCGAGGTCGCCGCGCCCATCAGGATGCTGTCCCAGCCGTCGCTGCGCAGCGCGCAGTCGATGATCATCGCGGGCAGGGCGTGCCACTCCCGCTCCGCGCACGCGACGAGCACCCGGCCGCGGGTGGGTGGGACGCGGCGCACGTGGCGACTGATCGCCGTGGTGGCGGCGACGGCCATGGCGGTGGCCGCGTGCTCCTCGGCGATGGTCCATTCGCCGCGCTGCCATCGCTCGCCGTTGTCGCGCTGGACCGCGGCGATCACGTCGGTCAGCACCGTGACGGGGTCGGCGCCGTCGGCGAGCAGGCGATCCATCAGCGACCGCATCGCGGTGGTGTCGCGTGACGCGACGGCCTGCAGGTACTCCGGCAGGCGGTCGTCGGCGATCAGTCCGAACACGTCAGCGCCAACATCGCGATGTCGTCGTGCGGCCTGCCGTCGACGTACTCCACGACGTGCTGCTCGACGGCCTCGCAGACGACATCAGGGGCGGCTCCGGCGTATGCGGGCAGCAGCGCCAGTAGCCGGTCGACGCCGAAGAGACCCTGCGCGCCGTGCGCCTCGTCCACCCCGTCGGTGTACATCAGCATGGTGTCGCCGCGATGCAGACGCACCGAGATCGTGCGGTATTCGACGTCGGGCACCATGCCGGTGGCGGTGCCGTAGACCTCGAGCTGCCCGACCTGGCCATCGGCGCGCAGCACGATCGGCGCGGGATGCCCGGCGGCGGCCACTTCGAGGTCGGCGTACGCGCCGTCAGGGGCAACCTGCATCCACGCGCACAGCACGGTGACGAAGTGATCGGAGCCGGCCTGGTACAGCACACTGTTGAGGGCGCGCAGCAGGACGGCCGGGTGGCGGTCGAAATGGGCGGCCGTGCGGATGCTCTGCCGGGTGCGGCCGCTCACCGCGGCCGCTTCGACGCCCTTGCCGCTGACATCGCCCAGCGTGATCAGCCAGTCACGGTTCGAGCCGAGCACGTCATAGAAATCGCCGCCGATGTCGATGTGCTCGGCGGCCGGGCGGTAGCGGGCCGCGAGCTGCACATGGTCGACGTCGGGCAGCGACGGCGGCCGCAGCGCCCTGCTGAGCACCGTGGCGATCTGGGCGCGCTCCTCGTAGAGTCGCGCCGAATCCAGGGCGACGGCGGCCCGGGCGGCGAGTCGGGCCGCGAACGCGACGTCCTCGGCGTCGAAGCCTCCGCGGCGGGCCAGCAGCAGCGCGCCCAGGGTGGTCCCGCGTGCGTTGAGGCCAACGGCGAGCAGCTGGTCCAGTCCTCTGCCTGCGAGCTCGTCGCGCAACGCCGGATACGGCAGCATCTGCACCAGTGCGTCAGGGTCGTCGACGACGTCGGTGTTGCCCGTGCGAAGCAGGCGATCGAGGCGGGTCCCGGCGATCGCGGAGTGTGAGATGACCGCGGTGAAACCGACCGCGTCACCACCCTGCAGACGCAGACCGCCGCTGCGCGCGTCGGGCACGGCCAGTGCAGCCCAGTCCGCGAGCTCGGGTTTGAGCAGCGTGAGGAGCCGCATCGCGGTGCGCCGGGGGTTCAGGGAGCCGGCGAGCCCGGTCTCGATCTCTTCGGCCAGCTGTATACGCGTACGGACGAAACCCACCCCCCGACTCCCTGCCGATGTACTGCCCGACCGGCTCTTACGGTAGCCGCCGGCCGCGCGCCTGGACGCGGGTCCGTGAGGTCGGCCCGCATGCTGGAGTCGGCACCGGGACGGTCGTCCGATAACCTGAACTCGGTTGGTGTGCCCTGACACAGCAATCGAACCGGGTTGAGAATGCAGCCTCCAGAGTTCACGAGCCCGTGGACCGGGCCGAGATGAGGCATTCGACGTGCAGCAATTCACCGAACACGAGGTCGACGGAGTCGTTGTCGTCGCGGCGCACGGCGCTGTGGACATGCTCACCGCGCCCCAGCTGCAGGACCTCGTCAGCGCGGCCGCCGATCGGCACCCGCCCGGGTTGATCATCGACATGACCGAGGTGGACTTTCTCGGATCGGCGGGTATGCAGGTGCTGATGACGGCCCGCAAGCAACTCGACGAGCACACTCGGTTCGCGGTGGTCGCCGACGGCCCGGCGACCAGTCGCCCCCTGAAGATCACCGGCATCACCGACTACATCGAATTGTTCGCCACGCTCGACGTCGCGTTGACCACCCTCGCGACCTGAGCCTTCGCGGACTGACTGTTTGAGAATCTGTCGGTCCGGGAACAGACGCATCGCCGAGCGGCCGGGCCGCTCCCCGGAACGGTCGTCGTCCCGGGATCCGAACTCACGAGGGAGCGCTCCGATGGGTGATCACAACTCCGGTCCCGAAGAGGCCGTCAAGGGCGTCGTCGAAGGCGTGAAGGGCAAGGCCAAAGAGGTCGTCGGCGTGGTGGCCGGGCGCGACGATCTGCAGCGCGAGGGCCAGGCGCAGCAGGACAAGGCCGACGCTCAGCGCGAAGCGGCCAAGAAGGAAGCCGAGGCCGAAGCCGCCCGCGCGGAGGCCAAGGCGAACGAAGAACGCGAGAAGGCCGAGCAGGCTTAGCCGTTATGGAGTAAACCCGTGTCATGACCGTCACGTCCATCTGGAGCAGGTCGGCCGACAGTCGGAGCTTTTCCGTGGCTTCGACCGCGCTGACTGTTGCCTGTCGGACGCGGGGCAGGGGGCGGGACAAAGAGGCGACGGTCGCGATCGCCGGTGAGGTGGACGCGGCCAACGCCAAGCATTTCGCGCACACCGTCCGTGACGCGGTCGGAACGTCCCGCGCGGTGGTGGTGGACTTGACCGGAGTGGCGTTCATGGCGTTCGACGGTGCGTCGGCGCTCTACGCGCTGAGCGCCCACTTCTCGCGCGAAGACGTCACCTGGTGTGTGGTCAGCAGCCCCGCGGTCAGCCGGGTGCTGCATCTCTGCGATCCCGAGGGGATCATCCCGCAGGCGAGCATTTCCACGCTGCGCGGCGCCGAGATGGCTTGACCGATCCGCCCTGGCGCGATTCCAGCGAATCCGAGGCGGTGCTGCGGCGGTGTGACGGTCGAATTTGCTGGTGGTGCGCTGTGATTTGGCACTCACTTTTGGCGGCAAACCTAAGAATTGGCGCCGCTGCGGTATTCGTCACACCGGCGGACAACCGTTAGCGACCGAGTGGTCACACGCTCTTCACCGCGGGTTTCCCGGTTGCCATCCGCACATTACGACTTGATAACCAAGGAAACTCTAAGCGGTCCATGAGAAGGCGTGTGCGACGCCGTCGGATGAGGACCTTTGGCACCTTCAACCACGATTTTCCGTCGATAGACTCGGTTGCGATCGCGCCCGTGAGGGTTGCTGACAGACGGAATCCAATCCGGGTGTGTTCATCCCGGCGGAGGTGAAACCAGGCATGGCAAACTTTTTGATGCCCACGGGGCAGGTGCGAAACAACGAAACGAGCGTGTCGGACGGTGCGCTCGTGACCGGCGATACGGCTGTGACCGATGCGGTACTGGAGCGTGTGATCGACCTCGGCCGGGGTGCCGTCGGCGACATCGCCGCCGGACCGGGAGCCGTCGCCGTGGTGGCGCCGGGCGGTGACACCCTGACCCTGCTCGACCCCGCCACGCTGGAGGTGTGCGCCGAGGCGTCGTTCGACGGCGAGCCCACCGGCGTCGTCGTCTCCGACGACCTGGCCTTCGTCAGCGTCGCCTCGATCAACCAGGACGCCGTGGTGGTGCTCGATCTGGAGACCAGCGCCGTCGTCGCGACCTTCCCGGTCGCCTCCGAGATCACGGCGATGGCCGTCGGCCCGGACGGCAAGCGGCTCTACGCGGGCCGAGCCATCGATGACCGGGTCGAGGTCACCGTCATCGACGTGACCGCCGAACGCGCTGGCACGATCGACATCGGCCGCGGTCCGGCAGCCAACATCGACGCGCTCACCCTGGATCCGCGGGGCCGGCGCCTGTTCGTCGCGATCACCGACGATGACGGCAGCCACCTGCTGTCGGTCGACACCGAGACCACCCAGGTGCGCCGCGTCATGCCGGTCGGTTCGCCGCTGCGCGACGTCGCGTGCGCAGGTGACACCGTCTATGCGCTGACCTCCGACCGCGCGGTCGGCGGTGCGGTCCATGTCATCGACCTGGCGACCGCGAAGGTGGCCGCTACGATCGTCGTCGGTGGGGCGCCCACGCAACTGTCGCTCAGCCGCGACGAGGCGCGGGTCTACGTCGTCGACTACGACCGCGTCCACGTCGTCGACACGATGCGCCTCCAGCTGGTCGACGGCCTGGCCGTCTCGGCCCGACCGTCGTGTGTGGCGCACAGCGCCGACGGCAGCCGCGTGTTCGTCGCCGATTACTCGGGCGCCGTGCACGTGTTCTCGGTGGAGTCCACCATCGGCATGCTGTACGCGCACCTGCTCGCCACCGATTCGCTGGCGTTGGACGTGCCGCGGCGCCAGGCGATCACCGTCTGATCCTCACCGCCACACGTACCGCGTCTTGGGGCGGCCCGCTTTGCCGTAGTCGGTGTGCCTTCGCGCGGTGCCTTCGTCGGCGAGCCGCTCGAGATAGCGCCACGCGGTCACCCGTGACACCCCCATCTGTTTGGCCACCTCGTCGGCGGTGATCCCGGCCTCGCCGGAATCCCTTACGGCGCGGGCGATTCCGTCATGGGTATCGGGGGCTACGCCCTTGGGCGCGGAGGTGCGGTCAGGGCCGATCCGCAGCTCGGCCAGAGCCCGGTCGACCTCGGCCTGGCTCGCGGCGTCCGTGCCGGCCGGCAACGCCTCACGAAAGCGCGCGTACCGCTCGAGGCGGTCACGGAACGCCGCGAAGGTGAACGGCTTGAGCAGGTAGGCCAGCGCCCCGTGTCCGACCGCTGCCCGCACCATCTCCAGGTCGCGCTCCGAGGTGATCACGATGATGTCGGGCGTCGGCCGCAGCCCCGACAGTGCCGACGCCAGCGTGATGCCGTTGGCATCGGGCAGGCCGATGTCGAGCAGCACCAGGTCGATCGGCGAGTCCGACGCGGCCGCCTCCGACGCCGCGCGCATCGCGTCACGGGCCGTATGTACCACGGCTGCCACCGAAAACCCCTGCAGCCGTGCGAGATACGTTTGGTGCGCTTCGGCGATCAACGGTTCGTCCTCGACGACGAGCACGCGGATCACGGTGCTGCCACCGTCACCGTCACCACCGAGCCGTAGGTGACGTCCGCGGTGAGCACGCCGCCGTGGCGGTTCACCACCTGGGCGACCAGCGCGAGCCCGAGCCCGTGCTGCTCGGCGTCACTGCCCGTTTTCGTCGAGTAGCCGCGCCGCATGGCCTTGTCGAAAGTCACGGGGTCCATGCCGTCCCCGCTGTCGGCGACCCGGATCAGCAGCCGGGTGTCGCTCTGGTTGACCGTGACCTCGACCCAGGGATCGTCCTTGTCGCACGCGTCCATGGCGTTGTCGATCAGGTTGCCCAGCACGGTGACCATCTCCGGTCCGCTCAGCGAGTGCGCGTCCCCGGCGGGCAGGTGGGTGTCCTCGGTGACGGTCAGCTCGATTCCTCTCTCGTCGGCCTGCGCGGACTTGCCGAGCAGCAGGGCGACCAGCGCCGGTTCGCCGACCGCGGCCGAGAGCCGGTCGACCAGGTGCTGACTCAACTCCAATTCGGCGGTGGCGAACGTGACGGCTTCGTCGGCGCGTCCCATCTCGACCATGGTCACGATCGTGTGCAGCTTGTTGGCCGCCTCGTGCGCCTGGGCCCGCAGCGAGTCGGTCAGCACCTTCAGCGAGTTCAATTCGCCCAGAGCGCCCTGTAATTCGGTGCGATCACGGATCGTCACCACTTCCGACGAGCGGGCCGCCGATGGCACCGGCGAGCGGTTGACCACCAGGACGCGGTCGTCGGTCACGTGCACCTCGTCGCGAGCGCCCGGTGCGTACGACTGCAGGAACTCCGGGAGGTCGGCCCGCTGGACGGCACCGGCGGGCAGCGAGAGCAGCCGGCGGGCTTCGTCGTTGACCAGCGCCACGCCGTCGCGGTCGAGCACGATCAACCCCTCGGAGACCGAGTGCAGGATCGCGTCGTGGTGGTCGTACATCACGCGCAGCTCGTCCGGGCGCAGACCGCGGGTCTGCCGTAGCAGCCGACGCCGGATGCCCCACACCCCGATCAGCGACACCGTCAGCGCGGCCCCGCTCACCGCGGCGATCACCGGCCACTGCGAACGCCAGCGCTCGGCGAGGCTCTTCTGCAGGATCCCGGCGGCCACCAGGCCGATGATCCGGCCCGAGGAGTCACGCACCGGGGCCACCGCGCGGATCGACGGGCCGAGCGTGCCGGTGTAGGTCTCGGTGAACGTCTCACCGCGCAACGCGGGTGCGATGGTGCCCAGATACGCGCCGCCGATCTGGGACGGATCGGTGTGGGTGAACCGGGTTCGGTCCGGCGCCATGATGGTGATGAACGCGATGTCGGTGTGCATGCGCACGGTCTCGGTGACCGGCTGCAGGATCTCGGTGGCGCGCCCGGATTCGATAGCCGCGGCCGTCGACGGCGCATCGGCCAGCGAGGTCGCGATGCCGACCACCTGCTCTTCCGCGGCGGCGTCCCCGTCCTGGCGGGCGTCGATCACGGCGAGCACGCTGCCCACCGCCACGATCAGGGCGATCACCAGCACCTGCAGCGCGATCGCCTGGCCGGCCAGCGAGCGCGGCCATGCAGCACGGACCCATCGCATCCCGGTGCGCGCCCTCCCGTCCTGAACGAAATGCACTAAAACGTGACCTGTCTCACGTACTGGCTGACCATCCTTTCAGACAACATCGCCGTTTCGAGTTTTGGAGGACCCATGGCCACCACGATCGACAGGCCGGCTCGCGAGCCGGCGCCGAAGCGGCGAGACCGCACCCATTGGCTGTACATCGCCGTCATCGTGGCGGTCGTGGCCGGTGTCGGCCTCGGCATCCTCGCCCCGGAGGTCGGCAAGAGCCTCGGCGTCCTCGGCACGATGTTCGTGGCGCTGATCAAGATGATGATCGGGCCGATCATCTTCTGCACGATCGTGCTCGGCATCGGCTCGGTACGCAAAGCCGCCACCGTCGGCAAGGTCGGCGGGCTGGCCTTCGTCTACTTCCTCGTGATGTCGACGTTCGCCCTGGCGATCGGCCTGGTCGTCGGCAACCTGCTGCATCCGGGCAGCGGGCTGCAGGTGTCGGCGAGCACCGTGGCCAAGGGCACCGAACTGGCCGACAAGGCGCACGAGGCCGGCGGGCTGATGGACTTCGTCCAGGGCATCATCCCGACGACGTTGCTGTCCTCGCTCACCGAAGGCAGTGTGCTGCAGGCGTTGTTCGTCGCGCTGCTCGTCGGGTTCGCGCTGCAGGCACTCGGTTCGGCCGGCGAGCCCATCCTGCGCGGTGTCGAGCACCTGCAGAAGCTCGTGTTCAAGGTCCTGGTGATGATCCTGTGGCTCGCGCCGATCGGTGCGTTCGGTGCCATCGCCAACGTCGTCGGCCAGACCGGTTGGGCCGCGGTCGGACAGCTGCTGACGCTGATGGTCGGCTTCTACATCACCTGTGCGATCTTCGTGTTCGGTGTGCTCGGCGCGCTGCTGCGGGTGGTGTCCGGGGTGTCGATCTTCAAGCTGGTGCGCTACCTGGCCCGCGAGTACCTGTTGATCGTGTCGACCTCGTCGTCGGAGTCGGCGCTGCCGCGGCTGATCGCCAAGATGGAGCACATCGGTGTCGACCGCTCCACCGTCGGCGTGGTCGTGCCCACCGGTTACTCGTTCAACCTCGACGGCACCGCGATCTACCTGACGATGGCCTCGCTGTTCATCGCCGGCGCGCTGGGCGACCCCCTGTCGCTCGCCGAGCAGATCGGCCTGCTGGTCTTCATGATCGTCGCGTCCAAGGGTGCGGCCGGCGTGACGGGCGCGGGGCTGGCCACTCTGGCAGGCGGCCTCCAGGCGCATCGGCCCGACCTGCTCGACGGGGTCGGCCTGATCGTCGGCATCGACCGGTTCATGTCCGAGGCCCGCGCCGTCACCAACTTCTCGGGCAACGCGGTGGCCACGCTGCTGGTCGGCACCTGGACCCACACGGTGGACCGGGACAAGGTCGACGCGGTGCTCAGCGGGCGGGACCCGTTCGACGAACTGACGATGCTCGACGACGGTCACGACTCGCGCGTTCAGGAGCCGGCGCAGGAGAAAGCCCCTGCCCCGGTGTAGGACGCGCGCTGGGAAGGGCCCGGCCGGTACCCACCGGCTGGGCCCTTTCTGTTGCGAGGCGTGAAATCAGCGGTCGGCGCGCTGGTAGGCCGTCACGACGGCAGCGCCGCCCAGCCCGATGTTGTGCTGCAGCGCCGCGGTGACACCCTCCACCTGACGCTTGTCAGCGGTGCCGCGCAGCTGCCAGGTCAGCTCGCTGCACTGCGCCAGGCCGGTGGCGCCCAGCGGATGGCCTTTGGAGATCAGGCCGCCCGACGGGTTGACCACCCAGCGCCCGCCGTAGGTGGTGTCGTCGTCGTCGATCAGCTTCGGCGCCTCACCGGGTCCGCACAACCCGAGCGCTTCGTACAGCAGCAGTTCGTTGGCCGAGAAGCAGTCGTGCAGCTCGATCACCTGGAAGTCCTGCGGGCCGAGCCCGCTCTCGTCGTACACCCGTTGCGCCGCTTGCACATTCATGTCGTAACCGATGAGGTTGGCCGCGCTGCCGTCGAACGTCGACGCGAAGTCGGTTGTCATGGCCTGCCCGACGATCTCCACGGCCTGGCCTGAGAGCTCGTGGCGGGCGACGAAATCCTCGGACGCCAGCACCACCGCCGCCGAACCGTCCGACGTGGGTGAGCACTGCAGTTTCGTCAGCGGATCGGAGATCATCTTCGCGGCCAGGATGTCCTCGAGGGAGTACTCCTGCTGGAACTGGGCGTAGGGGTTGTTCACCGAATGCTTGTGGTTCTTGAAGCCGATCTTGGCGAAGTGCTCGGCAGTGCTGCCGTGGTTGCGCATGTGCTCGCGGCCGGCCGCGCCGAACATCCACGGCGCCACCGGGAACTGCATCGCGTCGACCTCGTTGAGCGCCAGGATGTGCCGTTTCAGCGGTGACTCCCGGTCCTGCGCGCCGCCGCCCAGGGAACCGGGCTGCATCTTCTCGAAGCCCAGCGCCAGCACACAGTCGGCGAGCCCGCCCCGGATGGCCTGGGCGCCCAGGTACAGCGCCGTCGACCCGGTCGAGCAGTTGTTGTTGACGTTGACGATCGGGATGCCGGTCATGCCGAGTTCGTAGAGCGCGCGCTGCCCCGACGTCGAGTCCCCCGAGCAGTACCCGACGTATCCCTGCTCGATGTCGGTGTAGGCCACACCGGCGTCCTCGAGTGCCTTGGTGCCCGACTCGCGGGCCATGTCGGGGTAGTCCCAATTCTCCCGGGATCCCGGTTTCTCGAATTTCGTCATGCCGACGCCGACCACGAACACTCGCTGCATCTGTCGTCCCTTCGCACCGTTTCCTGACGCAAGCCCCACTCCTGGTGTACACCAAACAGGTAGAACGCGTTCTAGTTTTATCGCGGAAGCAGGAGGAGGCGTGATGGCGCTGCGCGTCGTGCAGTGGGCCACCGGCGGCGTCGGGGTCGCCGCCATCAAGGGCGTACTGGAACACCCCGAGCTCGAATTGGCCGGATGCTGGGTGCATTCGGCCGCCAAGGCCGGCCGCGACGTCGGCGAACTTATCGGCGCCGGACCGCTCGGCGTCATCGCCACCGATGACATCGACGACATCACGGCGCTGGACGCCGACGCCGTCGTCTACGCGCCGCTGATGGCCAACCCCGACGAGGTCATCGCGCTGCTGCGGTCGGGTAAGAACGTCA
>Ga0247757_10000636_pt1 | contig 28094 bp, 20 predicted proteins | sample UWRJL126311R4_FD_180929 | JGI IMG/M metagenome (GOLD analysis project Ga0247757, IMG submission 180929) | Plant litter microbial communities from Arlington Agricultural Research Station in Wisconsin, United States - UWRJ-L126-311R-4 | ecosystem: Environmental > Terrestrial > Plant litter >...
CTTTTGCTTCTCCAGATGGGCGAACAACTGTTTTCCCTCGTCGCGGGCGATAAACTCATCGTAACCCAGAGTCTTTTTCTTGAACCAGATCAGCTTCACCCGCGCGCTGACCTCCAGTCGAGTGCCATCCCAATCGTAATCCATGTGGACGGTGGCCGTTTCGCGTAATCTTTTGCTGATACGAGCCAAGTCGACATCGACGCCATTGATCGAAAAATCGATACGGAAGTTCTGAAAGCTCTCAAATGGAGAGATCAACCCGGTCAATTTGGTCGTCAGTCGCCTAACCCGAGATGGCGCCTTCCAGCCAGCCAGGTCATTGAGGCCATAGATGCGAACTGTTGAGCCCGTTTTCCCGTTTGCCGGCACATCCTCAGCCAGGATCGGCACCTCATCAAGGGGGCGGCCGCTCTTGCAATCGCTCCACTGAAACGTGACGCGTTTGCCAGGTTCAGTTGCCGAATGACGGGTCTCAACCGAAAGGCATTTACCCAGGCGCATGGTGCCGAGCCGCCCCAGCCCTTTATCGCCTAACGGGTAGCGATTAAATTTCCCTCCCGGTGCGCCCTTGCGCTTAACGTCACGCTTAAATGAGAGGCTGACCATAAGCCAACTATCCCTGATGGCTTGCTCGTGCATGCCGGTGCCTTCGTCTTCGATCTCTATCAATCCCAGTGCGTCGGCCGGCACCTTATCAATTTCAGGATTGGGCACGTAGTCAGCCAACACCCGCACGCGTGCCACCTCGGAATCGGCGTCGTAACTGTTTTTAATCAACTCAAGTAGAGCCTGCTCGTCGTCAGAGATCAGCTGCTCGCCCAACTGAAAAAGCGCGTGCGCGTCGATTCGCAGTTTATAGCTCATCGTGTTACGCTCGGTACTCGCGAGTGGTGAAGGGCCGGGGCAAGTCTGGCGACCCGCCCCCCATGGGGTTGACTTTCATGTGTGCTGTTGGATTGGCCCGATCCAACTGGCCAATTAAGGTGATTCTTCAAATTTACGGCAAGTCCGGATGGGCAGTGTGCTAACTAATGCATCATGGGCATCAGGCGAACCAACATGCGGGCAACGCGATTAATTTCCTGAACGCTACGCTGGTCGTCCGCGACGGTGTTCTCCCCTTCCCCAGAGGAAGGCTTCGCGAGCATCTGCTGCGCCATATACATTTGGTAGAGATAGTAGGCGAGATGGGCCAGGTAGCGGGTCTGGTGGCGTTTGATCGTGGCCTCGGCCGCCTTCTCCTTAATCTTGGCGTCCATGAACGCGCGATAGAGGTCGTGATCGACGTTGATCAGGAGGGTGAGCGGCGCTTTTTCTGTGGGTTCGATCAACGCTCCCGCAATCGTGGTATCCCACGCCGAGGCCCACGGACATTCCTGGCCGTAGTCCTTCAGCTTGATTTCCATCACCCGGTAATTGGGCCGGCGACCCGCCGTCATCGGAATCAACGCACTTTGCAGGCGAGGTCCCACATCCGGCGGAAGCTTTGGCTCCTCGATAATCGCTTCGAACTGAATGGAGAGCGTCTTGCCGGTCAGGCCGATAGCCTCGGCTTGCAATATAATCGTGGTTCCCGGCGGATAGGTGGCCCGATCACTCGGGCACGGAATGATTGCTTGAAACCGACCGTTTTGAGGCTGGGTGACGACAATCGCGGGGAAACCAGAGTGGCTGTTGCAGAAAACGCGAAGCATCCAACGCGCCGCAGGACCGCCAACCAGTTCGTCTTTGCCGTCCCATTGCAGAACGACGTGACGGTCGGCATCGCCCGTGAGCAGCTTGATGGGTTTCCGACTGCGTAGTTTCAGTTGGGTCGGCTCGTCACGGAGCACCGGCGCAGGCGGCGGCGGGCGATCCACCGGCGGCTTGATCACGATGTTCTGCTCGAAAAGACGGGGCTCCTTTTCACCTTTGAACGCTGCGAATAGCTGAAGCTTGGTTTCGAGGGGATATTCTTCGTCCGGCGCCTGGGAGACATATTCCATCGTCACAATCGCACCCGTCGGCGAGGTATCGAGGGTCACCTTCATCTCCTCGAAGGGCGGATCCATGACCCAACCCAGTTTCTCAAGCGACTCCCATGCACTGGGCGGTTCCGAGGAAAGATGAATCTGTTTGGCGCCATTCGGGCGCAAGCGAAGGGTCTTGGGCGCATTGCGGCCAATGAGCACTGGACCGCCGGCGGGATCGCCATTCGCTCCCTTGATCACAACATCCACCGGGGTCGGCTTGCCGCCAGGGCCAGCCGTCGCGCCCGGTTTAACGCCAGCGCCGCCTTGCCCGTCAGTCTCCCGTTCGCCGAAAGGATTGTGATCATCGATCAGTTGATCGAGAGCCTGATTCACGGCTTCATCGCTGGCCTGAAGTTGAGACAATTCCTCTTCGGCTTCTTCTTCCAACCGCTCCAAGTCGGGGTCACGTTTGAGAAGACCAACCAACCGCGCCTTAATCGCATCAAAAACCGGACCTTCGAAGAACCCGCTGCGCGAGCCTTGGATCAGCTGCGTCTTGGCCTCACGGCTCAGCCCTTCAAGTTCGACTGTAATGAGTGTCCGCTTGCTGATGTATTTCTTGCCGAGGTCATGGACGATGAAACCGCGATCAAGTCCATGGTGACGCTGACCACTTAGAAGAAAGACCACGTGCTGACGCCCGCGAGACGAGGCCTCCAAGTAGGAATTGATTTCGTCGGCCGCACCCTCGGTTTCATCATCATCCAAGGCGGGTTCGTCCGGACGGGGAGTGGCAGGGGTTTTGGCTACCTCTTTCTTGAAGACAATAAAGCGCACGGCGATCTGTCCCCACTCGCCGACCGGCGTCTCTGTCACTACTTCATGTTCAAGTGTGCTCATGGTAGATGTGGGTTAAACATTGGCGACCGGTAGCGTCTTATCCTGCGCCGTCCGGCCCTTGGCTGTCGCGGTGGAAAGGCGATAAGCATTGCCCCAAATCGTCGCCGACGTGCCACCGATCCGGGTGGTGAACGGCATCACGGGATTGTAGAGCACGTGGTTGATCGATTGAAAAAGGGTGCGGAGGATCGCGCTACCGCCGCCGCCGGAGAAGCCATACTTCAAGTGGGTGAACAGAGTGCCGTGGGTGAACCCGACTTCGTCCGCCACCGCGGCTGGGAATGCAGGCACCTGGCCGTCTGGCGATGCCGCCAGATACGCGTAATACTGACCACGATGGTTATTGGGCAGTACGCGCTTCACGACAGACCAGCCAAGTGAGTTGTCCCCGCCGGAAATTGCCGGATCGCGGCGCGAGACGCACCACGAATAAGTGCTAGCCATGAAGGCGGACGAACCGCCCTGGCCAAACACGCCGATGAGATACGGTTTGTCTCCTTTGTCGCTCTCGCCGAGCGAGAGAAACGTGCGATGGATTCGGGCCGGGGTCTGGCCCATGCCATGATCCCGGAGTTGCACTAGGAATTCCCGCGTTTCCCGGTCGAACTCGATCGTGAGCTGAACTTTCTCCGCAAGCTCGCGGGCGCGGACGCGCACTTCATGACTGCGCGGCAAGCGCGCCAGCTCCGGCAGCGCCGGAATATCGAAATACCGTTGCACCGCTTCCCGCGCTGACTTCGGTGCCGGCGAGTTCGGCTTTTGTTTCAACTCCCGAAGGCGCATCATTTCGATGACAGCTTCCATCGCGTTGATTGCCCGCTCGGCGAGCGGGTTCTCGGGCCGGCTAGCAAGTTGCACCCGTCCGGCGTTCCCGCGGTCCTTGCCGAGAGGGACCCAGTGCAGGTAGCCGGGTCGCCATCCGGCGGTCGGATTTTCCGGATCAAAATAAAAGTCGTTCTCGGAAACTATCGGGAGCCGCTTGAGGAGCGCTCCCATCGCGGCGACGTTGGTCGCGGCCATCGCATCCCGGAGGAATGCCTTCGGCTCTACCACCTGTTCAAGAAAGCGGGGGTCAGGTGTTGGTGCAGTCATGGTGTTAGCTTAATGGCGAAGAAAAGCTTCGCCGGCTTCTTCGATGAGGTAAGTCACGCGCACGCCCTGGCGCTCGCGACGGAGGAGTTTGAGTTCGATGGCACGCGAGATAGCGCCCGTGCGCTGAGTGCTGAGAAAACCTTCACTCAGTTCGGGTTCGGTCCGCGGAAATAGTTGGCGCAAGTAGGAGTCGACGGCCTCGGGGTTGCGGGCGCCGTTGTGCACCGCCTGCAAAATGGCCGTCAGGGCGCTCCGCTCGGCCGGCACGTGAGCTTTGATGTGCGCCCGCAGGAAGTTCAGTTCGTCCTCGGCGAAGCGCTCGGCCGACTGGCGGAGATTGCCGTCAAAGAGTGGATTGGTGCTCTCCCCGAAGGCGCGACCGGCGGGCGTAAGACGAACGCACCCATCTACGAGGCGAATCAGGCCGAGCAATTGAGGATAGCTGGTTTCGGCGAAAGCGCCGGTGGCGAACACGAATTGCTCCGCAAAACGCTGCCGGCCTTTCTCGCTGTCGTCACCAGGCAGGGCCGAGGCAAAAGCTTCATCACGTCGGCGATGACTGCTCTCGTCCGCCGCGCGCAGGATCTTGCCGAGTTCAGCTGCAGATTTGGCAATCGTCTCCGCGGCTTCGGTCGGTTTGATGGCAGGATTCTGCAGCAGAAGGTTCAGTGTGGCGCGGCAAGTGACTTTAATCGGCAGGAGCTTGTTAAACTGGCCCCACGACCACTCACGGGGGCCGAGCAACTCCTTCGGGTGTTCTGCCGTTACGGCCGGGATTTCAAAGCGGGCAGTGTCGAACGGCGGCACCGGCTTCTGCAGAAGCCGGGGAAGATCTGACCGACTCGGCGACACTGTCGGCAACGGGGCAGTCGCGCGTGGCGACCGATCCTTGTCGATCACCATGCCACCGGCGGCCGTTACTGCAGCATCGAGCGTAGCCTGGTTACAAAGCGCTGCTGATACGGCGGCGTTGATGTCCGGATAGCGGCCGGAGGAGAGCAGAGTTTGAAGAGCCTTATGGGCCTCGTCAGTGGCATTAAAACAGATGACCATTGCCCGGCCAGAAAAGGCAGGCATGATGATTTGTCAATACTAGCCACTATTATTTATAATATACCTACTATTGTATATTGGACTTAGGAGTGTGAAAAAGAACTACTTCGTTTCCACCCTCCGCCTGCTTGTTCATAGCAGCATACCACTTTCGACCAGGAACCGGTCGCCAAATATGGCCGTCATCAAGGGTTTGTGACGATTCAGGAAGCATCTGATCGTACCCAGCCTCGTCCATTGCAGCCATGAAGGCGGGCAACTGCCATTCCGGACGATTAAACGCGACCATCTGAATCACGATCGCGTCGGGCTTAAGGCAACCGCGCACGGCGGTAAATATGCGCTTCAAGCGCTCATAGTAGGTCACCAAGCCCTCCTCGAACCGATGGCCAAGACTGTAATAAGAAATTCCGTCGCCGTCGCGGCAGTCCGCCAGCAAGAACGGCGCGGGCATTTCGCGCCGACCATTCAACTGCCAGCGATGATAGAGCATGTGCACGCCCGGATACGGCGGCGACGTGATAACGAGAGAGGCTTTTTCTTTCGGCGCTCGACCATCCGCGCCGAATAACTCGCTCGAGGCATGCACGACGGTGCGCTGCTTCTCGAGGGCGCGGTGTTGGATCCCGAGTTTCTTCGCTACCTGCCACGTGTAGGCGCGAAATTCGCGCACGCGTTCTTTGAGCTGTGACTGGTATTCAGTGCGCATCTCCGCGATTGAAGGGACATGACTTTTGCAATCGAGAGCCCACTGCCCCACCGCCAGCAGGACGAGCCGCGCGAAGCGTCGCTGGCGCGACTGCTTCAAGCGCTTGATCTCGAACATCACGTTCGAGAAAAATAACAGAGCATTGGCCGGCAGGTTGCGGCGGTAATATCCGTCTTCCGTATCAATCGACGTCCATTCCGCGATGGCCGCGGTATCATTGAGATCACCGAGTTGACCACTCCATACGAGCAAGCGGCGTTCATCATGGACTGTGAGTGGCGTAGTCTTCGCCCGGGCTAGGAAACACGCGAGCGAACTAATATCGTACCCGACGGCCCGCCGCCCGAGCGCCACTGCCTCGGCAATGCTAGTTCCTCCACCTTGGAAGCAATCGAGCACGAGATCACCTGGCTTCGAAAATGCACGGATGGCTTCACGTGCGAACTCCGGTGCAAACCGGGCCGGATATTTATAGAGATTGTGCGGTGACTCAGAGACCCGCGAGCGCGAGGTGATTGCTTGGGCGAATGATTCCGGAACGACAACTTTCCTGACGGTCGGCGACGGTTCCCCCATGCGGCCGTCGCCGCGAGTAACAGCGCAGCGCCCTGGAGGGGGGCAGGACATGGGGGACGGAGCCAGCATAGCGGCACCTCGGTTAGAGTGAATTCCAAAACTAGACCGGGCCCGGGGTCCGTGGTTCGGACGATCCAATGCACTTTTGCTCATGGCGGGACCTTGACAGGTCTATGCATTTATGCAATTTCTATTTGCATGCTTTTGAAACAATCGCCGTTGGCCGAGGAGCTGAAAAAGCGAATGAATGGCCTCAAGCAAGAAGCTTACGTTCAGCATCTCGCTTCCAAGGGATTTCGGGTGAATCAGGCTACGATCAGCCGCCTGATAAACAAGCAGTGCAAACGTCCTACCCCTAAGATCAAAGAGCTATGCAAATATGCTGGAATTGATATAGAATTATTTGTGCGCAAAACCTCCCCTCGACGGAGTGCGCGCCTAATTTCCGCTTTGGGGCAGGTTTGGGATGGAACGCCAGCGCACGAACGCTGGCTTGCCAGGGTAATCAAGAGCGCGGGGTCCGCGCCTCGCTAAAGACCGACTCGGCTTTGCTCCGGGAACCTGATTAAGAGACTAACAGTGGCGTCAACGTGGCTGGAGAATTACGATGGATAAAAGGGCAGGCGGGGGACATGGGCTGTAAATTTGTCTGCATGAGTACCCGAGCACCGTGGTAATTTCGTCGGCACGAGTTACGCAGGCCGTCGGCATGAGTTCGTGGGTCAGATTGTAAAAATAAGCCTGCACGTCGGTACGACTGCCATTTTCTTACAGCGGCAAATCTCCGGCGATTACCGGGAATGGTTATTGACCACGTGCGCTGCAGGACGGGGTTTATCCCCGACCGTTACACCTTCGTGTCGGGCATGAAGCCCGACCTACAGACGACCAGGCTAGAACGCCTCTCCGACCGACAGGTAGATCGCGTGGTCGTTCTTACCCCACGCCACATCCAGGCGCAGGTTCAGTTTGTTCTCCTTGCCGAGACTGAAGCGCACGCCGCCACCACCCGCCGGCAACATCTGCGGAATTTCACTGAGGCTCGGCCCCACGCCGCCCACGCCGGCAAAAGCGACCAAGGTCCAGCGTTTGCTGAGTTCGTAGCGATACTCGGCCTGCGTCGAAAACAGCGCCTCGTCGCGATAGCGTCCCGCCGTGTAGCCGCGGAGATCCGCCCCCTGCCCCAGGCTGCTCAGCGCGAAGAACGGAACATCCCCGTTGGCCACGCGCGTGTAGCCGCGCACGGCGAGGACGCCGCGCTCGCTGAGCTGGAAATACTGGTTGTAGGCGAATTCGTAGACCTTGAAGTTGAAATCGCTGCCGTACTTGTCCGAGAAAACCGCCATCGACGCGCTGAACAGCACGCCGTGGCGCGGATAAAAATCATCGTCCCGGGAATCGTACTCTACCACCGGGGTCACGGAGGCGAGGAACGGCTTGAAGGCGTCATCGGGGATCGTCAGCCCCGGCGGCGGCTCGACCCCGGAAGGCAGGTCATTCAGGTTGAGCCGGATCGTGGAGTCGGCCGCCATGAGCTTGAAGCCGAGGTACCACGAGGACGACGCCACGCGCCCGGTGAACTTCGCAGTGAAGGCCGGGGCCTGTTGCCGGATGGGCACGTAGCGGTCCTGGTCGCCGGCATCGTTGCCGATGCCGTAGAAACGGTAGTTGATGTCGGCGTACACCACCCCACCCGAGAGCCGCCACCGGTCGTCCTGCAGGTTCATCTTGTGACCGACGCCGACGGCCCAGCTCTTGTTTTCCGCGACAAACGCGCCGCCACCGGTCATCCAGGCGGGGGCCGTGGCCGAGGCGTCCTTCGGGCGATAGATCTTGGCGGCGCCGACGAGCAGCGTCGCGCCGAGCACCGGGTTGTAGCCGGGCACGGGGGCGAAAACCCACTCGTTCCCGGGCACATCGCCGGCGTTGCCCGACGTGGGAATGGACACGTCGAGGCCCACCGGCACCTGCTGGGAGAGATTGGTCGGCTTGCCCATCACCCGCGTCGGCGGCGGCGCCGTCGGGGCGGGGCCGGGTTCGGCGGGACTCGTGGCCTGGGCCCCGAGCGACACCGCGGCGGCTAAAAGCAAGACCGCCGCTCCCGGCCGGAGTGGCCGTGGGCGGCGGACATGCATGCCGTGGCGCATGACGCTCGTTGGCGTCGGGGCGCGCATCACTTGATGAGCGGCAGGGAGTCCATCAGGGAGAGATCCAGCGCGGCGTTGAGCTGGTTCTCCACTTGGAAGAACTGCGCCACCCGTTTGGCCGGCAGGACGGCGGTGAATTTCTTGAACCAGGTCCGTTTGAGCGCGAGGCGCTTCCCCTCGAGATCGAAGAGCCGGCCGGCCAGCGCCGTCGCCTGCGCATCGGTCATCGTGTCGTGGGTCGCCAGGTAGTCCTTGATCAGGGCCAGGCGCTCATCGAGCAGCGCGTTCAATGCGGTGTTGTATTCGTTGTAGAGCGGCCAGAATTCCGAGCCCTCGTCCATTGTGAGCGAGAGGTTTTGCGCGATGATGATGGCCTTCTCGTGCTTTACGTCGGAACGCACGAGGTCGAGCGCCGAGCGTACCTGGCCGGGATCCGCGGGCGCGGCGGCCGCCGGGGCGGTGGAGGTTTGCGCATAGCCGCTGAGCGCCAGGCCGGCGAGGAGAGCGGCGGACTTGAGGGGAAGCGGGAGGTTTTTCATGGCGGGAGAAGTGTTTAGCGACTGACGGGAACAGTGACCGGGACCGAGAGGGCAAACTCGACGAGCGCCCCCGGCGGAATGGTGAGCGTCTGGCCCGGCCGGAGTGACGCGGCGGCGAGACCCCACGCGGCGCCGCCCCCGCTGTGGCCGCCGCCGTTGGCATTATTGCCGATGATCGCGCCGACCCCCGCGGCGGCCACGGTCTTCCGGGTCTCGTTTTCACCCTGCTGGATATAGCTGCCGGTCGAGATCGGGACGGGGTTGCCGTTCACCACCATCTGGACGAGGCGGACATCGAGCGTCGACTGGCCGCGGGCGCGCTTCGCCTGCGAGGCGCTCTGGACCTTGCCGTAGACGACGGTGCCGGCCTTGACCGCCACCACGCCGTTCGCCACGAGGTCGTGTTGCAGCACGGTCGAGAAACTCGCGCCGGGCGCGCTTTGGGAGGAAACGCTGTCCCGGATCTGCACCGTGAGCGAGGTGCCGGCGGGAATCGTGACGTTCGTGGTCGCGGCCGCCGGGGCCGGGGCGGCGGCGGCCGCGGGAGCCGCGGACGAATTCACGCTCATGTTCTTGATCTCGTCGTACGAGACGATCTGCATCCCGGCGCTGGTTTCGAAGCGCACCGTATCGGACGTGCCACCGAGGTACTTGCCCTGCAGCACGGTGCCATTCTTCAGTTCCAGCGTGTCAGCAAAAGCCGCGGCCGCCACCAGGAGAACCACGACGCCCATGAAAGTCGAACGGGGGGTGTTCATATTCATGCCCCAAATGACATAGCACAAGAATCCCGAGGCAAGTTTCGAGGTATTGGACCAAGGGCTAGCAAGGGCAGCCGCCCTTGCTCAGAGGACAGGTGACAGAGAACAGGGGACGGACCGGATCGAACTGTCTCCTGTCCTCTGTCACTTGTCTCCTGGGTCAGCGGCGGCTTTGACTCCCGAGCCGGGAGAAACAACCGTGCTGACGTGCCGCTGCGCTACCTCACCATCGACTTCAACTCCTTCTTCGCCTCGGTGGAGCAGCAGGAGCGGCCGGAGCTGCGCGGCAAGCCCGTCGGCATTGTTCCGGTCGTGGCGGAGACCACCGGCTGCATCGCCGTCAGCCTCGAGGCCAAGCGCGCCGGCCTCACGCGCAACGCCCGCGTGGCCGACGCCCGCCGGATCTGCCCCGACCTCGTCGTCGTCGAGGCCCGACCCGAGGTGTACATCAACTATCACCGCCGGCTGAAGGAGGTGATCGCCGCACTCGTGCCCGGAACCAAGATGCAGTCGATCGACGAGGTCACCACGAAGCTCGACGCGCTGCTCAACCGCGCGCAGGCCGAGGAACTGGCCCGGGGGATCAAGGCCGACATCGCGCGCGAGGTCGGCCCGCTCCTCCGCAGCTCGATCGGCATCGCGCCGACGTGGCTGCTGGCGAAGGTCGCCTCGGACATGCAGAAACCCGACGGGCTCGTCATCCTCGACGACGCGGACATCCCGGGAAAGCTCCTCCATTTGAAACCCGGCGACATCGCCGGCATCGGCCCGAACATCCAGCGCCGCCTCGAGGAGGACGGCATCACGACGATGGCGCAGCTCTACGCCGCGAACGCCCACGAGTTCCGCGGCATCTGGGGAGGGGTGCGCGGCGAGCAGATCTGGCGCCTGCTGCACGGCGAGGATCTCGGCTATTTCGAAAACCAGGAAGGCCAGTCCATCGGCCACGGCCACGTGCTGCCGCCGGCGAAGCGCAACCACACCGACGCGCTCGCCGTGCTGCACCGCCTGCTGCAAAAGGCCGCGATGCGGCTGCGGCACTCGCAGTACTACGCCGGCGCGCTGAGCGTGTCGGTCGACTACGCCGACGAGACGCACTGGGCCGACGAGGTGCGACTGACGGAGACGCAGGACACGCTGCGGCTCACGCACGCGCTCAACGAGCTGTGGGCGCGGCGGCCGAACCAGTTCGACCGCCGCAAGCCGCTGCGCATCGGCGTGCATCTCACGCAACTCATCGACACCAAGCTGCACACGCCCGATCTCTTCGAGGAGCAGAAGGAACAGAAGCACGGCAAGCTGCTCGCCGCCGTCGACCACCTCAACAAGGTGCTCGGCAAAAACACCGTCTATCTCGGCGGCGCCCACGGCGCCACGCAGGACGCCCCGATGCGCATCGCCTTCACGCGCATCCCCGAGCCCGAGATCGAGGAGATCGACCGGAGCTATGAGGGCCGGCTGAAGAAAAAACCGAAGCCGCCAGCCGAGCCCGAGGTGTGGTGAGGCTGGAGGGCCCGCGTCCCTGCGGGCCGCTGCGCGTCCTTCGATCCCGGCCCGCAGGGACGCGGGCCCTCCAACTGCACATAGGCATTGAATTGCCGCTTGTTCGCGAAACAATCCGGGTTCTCTCCGCGCTCCCCTTCCCCGCTGCGCCCATGAAAGCTCCCCTTCTGCTGTTGCCGCTTCTGCTCGCCCCGCTGACTGGCACGGCGGGCGACTGGAAAAAGCTCACCCTCAGCGACCACTTCTTCTCGGAAGGCGGCACCTTCGGCGACCTCAACCGGGATGGCGTGCCGGATGCCATCTCCGGCCCGTATTGGTACGCCGGCCCGGATTTCGCCGCGCGGCACGAGCTGTACGCCCCGGTGCCCTTTGACCCGATGAAATACTCGGACAATTTCTTCGCGTTCGTCGACGACCTCAATGGCGACGGCTGGAACGACGTGCTCGTCATCGGTTTTCCCGGCAAGGATGCCTCCTGGCTCGAAAACCCGGGCGCCGCCGCCGGCGCGTGGAAACGCCACACGGTCTTTGCGCCCGTGGACAACGAGTCGCCCACCTACGGCGACCTGTTTGGCGACGGTGCGTCGGTGCTGATCTGCATGAGCGGCGGTCGCCTCGGCTATGCCCGCCGCGACCCCGCGCACCCCGAAGCGCCATGGACATTTCATCCCGTCACGCCGCCGATGGCCTGGCAGACTTACACGCACGGCTTGGGTTTCGGCGACGTGAACGGCGACGGCCGCGCCGACCTGCTCGAAGCCGACGGCTGGTGGGAACAGCCCGCCTCCCTCGCGGGCGACCCGGTGTGGCGTCATCACCCGGCGTCCTTCGGCAAGGGCGCGCAGATCCTCGTGACCGATGTGAACGGTGACGGCCGCGCGGATGTCATCAGCTCGCTCAATGCGCACGGCTACGGTCTCGCGTGGTTCGAGCAATTGCCGCCGCCAGGGGGCGAAACCGCATTCCGCCGACACGACATCCTCGCCGGCGACGGCGCGCAAAAGCTCAACGGCGTCCAGTTTTCCCAACTGCACGCCCTCGCGCTCGCCGACGTGGACGGCGACGGCCTCCCCGACATCGTGACCGGCAAGCGCCGCTGGGCCCACGGTACCGAGCACGACCCCGAGCCCACGGCGGCGCCGGTCGTGTACGCTTTCCTCCTGCGCCGCGCCGCCGACGGCACGGTCACGTTCGAACCCCGGCTGATCGACGACACCTCCGGCGTCGGCACCCAGGTCGTCGCCCGCGACCTCAACGGCGACGGCCGCGCCGACATCCTTTCCGCCAACAAGAGCGGCACCGCCGTGCTCCTCTCCCGCCCTTGAATTACCCCATGAAGCGCACCCTGCTCCCCTTCCTGATCGCGTCGCTCGCCGCCCTCACCGTCCACGCCGACACCCCGAAATCCCAAGCGCTCTTCGATGGGCGCACCCTGCAAGGCTGGCAGGGCGATGCGGCGTCCTGGCGCGTCGAGGACGGCGCCATCACCGGCGAGATCCGCGCCGGCGAAAGTCTCAAGGAGAACCGGTTCATCTATTGGGATGGCGAGGTGAACGACTTCGAGCTCGACCTGGAATTCCGTCTCGCCGGCGATCCGTCGGCGAACTCCGGCGTGCAATTTCGCTCCCAGCGACGCGCCGACGACCATGCGCAGGGCTACCAGGCCGACCTCGACGACGGCGCCAAATGGCTCGGCCGCATCTACGATGAGGAAGGCCGCGCCCTGCTGGTCGAGCGCGGCACGCGCGTCGCGATTTCCCCCGACGGCCGCAAGTGGGTGGACACCTTCGCCACGCCCGAGAGTTACCGCACGTTGTTCAAGGCGGGCGAATGGAACCACTATCGCGTCACCGCGCGTGCCTCGCACGTGGAGACCTGGATCAACGGCACGCTCTTCTCGGTGCTCGACGACGTGCAGGCCGGCCACGCGCGCTTTTCCGGCAGGCTGGCGTTCCAACTCCACGCCGGCAACGGCCCGGCGAAAATCCAGTTCCGCGACATCCGCCTCGTCGACCTCGGTCGCACCGCCTTGCCCGCGCCGCCCGACGCCGCGGCCGTCGCCGCCGCGCTTCCGCCGCCGCCGATCGCCGCGACCGGCCCCGACGGCCAGCCGCTCAACCTCAGCTTCGAAACCGGCACGCTCGCGGGCTGGAAGGCCGAGGGCGATGCGTGGAACGGGCAGCCCATCCGCTTCGGGGAGCCGAACACGCCGCGCCGGCGGGAGGACCTGCCCACCGACCCCGTCGGCAATTTCTGGATCGGGCCCGGCAAGCATCCCGGACCGGCCGGCACCGGCGTGCTCACCTCGGCTACTTTCGAAATCACGCACCCGTGGGCCAGTTACATGGTCGGCGGCGGCGCGGACATCAACCAGACCAGCGTCGAACTCGTCGACGCCGCGACGGGCGCCGTCATCCACTCGTCCGCCGGCACCGGCCAGGTGTGGACGATGCGCCGCGAGGTGATCGACTGCCGCAGCGCGCTCGGCCGGAAGGTATTCCTGCGCCTGACCGATCGCGCCACCGGCGGCGATATCGCGCATATCGATTTCGACGATTTCGTTTTCTTCGACCGTCCGCCGAACTTTTCCACCACCGCCGCGATTGGCAGCCGCCAGCATGAGAGCGCCGTGCTCTGGCAGCTCCAGCCCAACCCGGCCGCCCCCTCGCCCGTCCCGAACCTCGACGCGCAGAAAGTCGTGCGCGAGATGAAGGTCCAGGCCGGATTCCAGGCGGAACTCGTCGCGGCCGAGCCCGACGTCCACCAGCCGATCGCCTTCGCCTTCGACGATCGCGGCCGGATCTGGGTCGCGGAAGCCTACAGCTACCCGAACAAACAGCCCGCCGGCCAGGGCAAGGACCGCATCCTCATCCTCGAGGACGCCAATGGCGACGGCGTGTTCGAGACGCGCAAGGTCTTCGCCGAGGGCCTCAACCTCGTCAGCGGCCTCGAGGTCGGCTTCGGCGGCGTCTGGATCGGCGCCGCGCCCGAACTGCTCTTCATTCCCGACCGCAATCACGACGACCAGCCCGACGGCCCGCCCGAGGTGTTGCTCGACGGCTGGGGTTACCAGGACACGCACGAAACCCTCAACAGCTTCCTCTGGGGTCCCGATGGCTGGCTCTACGGCTGCCACGGCGTGTTCACGCGCTCCCGGATCGGCAAACCCGGCACGCCCGACGACCAGCGCATCCCGCTGCGCGCCGGCATCTGGCGCTATCATCCGATCCGCCACGAATTCGAGGTCTTCGCCAGCGGCGGCAGCAACCAGTGGGGCATCGACTTCAACGAGGCCGGGCACCTGTTCATGACGCATTGCCGCAGTTTCTTCGGTGGCGGCGGCACGACGCAGGTCATCCGCAACGCGCACTTCTGGAATCAGGCGAACGCCGACTACGCGCCGTTCGTGTCGAACCACGGGCCGGATTTCGCGCCCGACCTGAAGAACTACCTGCCCTCCTCCGCGCGCTACGACAGCGGCGAGGGCGGTGCCGGCAAGCCCGGCACCACGGCGGTCTACGGCGGCCACTCGCACGTCGGCAGCATGATCTACCTCGGCGACAACTGGCCGGAGATCTACCGCGAGCATCTCTTCACCCTCAACCTGCACGGCCAGCAGATCAACCAGCAGCACAACGTGCGCTCGGGTTCCGGCTACGAGACCTTCCATGCCGGCTTCGACGTGATGTTTGCGTCCGATCCGACCTACCTCGGCGTCGACCTGCAATACGGTCCCGACGGCGCGGCCTACATCATCGACTGGTGCGACCACCAGCATTGCCACACGCCGCGCGACGACGCGTGGGAGCGCACCAACGGCCGCATCTACCGGCTCGAGTGGGCCGCGACCTGGAAACCGAAATCCGTCCACCTCGGCGCGCAGTCCGACGCCGAGCTCGTCGCCCTGCACACGCACCGCAACGAATGGTTCGCCCGCACTGCGCGCCGGCTCCTGCAGGAGCGCGCCGCCACGCGCCCGATCGACGCCGGCGCCGTCGCCGCGTTGCGCGAGCTGCTCGCCCGCGCGCCGGAGACGTCACAGCGCCTGCGCGCGCTCTTCACGCTGCAGGTCATCGGCGCGCTGGCGCCGGCCGACCTGGCGGCGCTGCTGCAGGAGTCGAACGACCTCTTCCGCTTCTGGGCGATCCAGTTCGCCACCGAGCGCAAACAGCAATCGCTCCTTTCCGGCCAGGTACTGGCCCGGCTCGCGACCACCGATCCCTCCCCGACCGTGCGCTTGGCGCTGGCGTCCGCGCTGCCCGAACTGGCCGAGGCCGACCGTTGGGGCGTGATTCACCAGCTCGCCAGCCACCGCGAGGATGCGAATGATCGCTTCCTGCCCAAAATGATCTGGTTCGGGCTGGCGCCGCTGATGGCCGCCAATCCCGGCCAAGCCCTGGACATCGCCGATTCAACGTCCCTCCCGTCCCTCGCGGACTCGATCCGCTGGTACGCGGCCCAGCACGCCGACATGCGCAACCTGCTCGTGGCGCATTTGGCGCGGGCCGGAGACGACGACGCCGCGCGCGGCGTCCGGATCATGGCATTCGCGCTCGAGAGCGAGAGCGGTCTTGCGATGCCGAACGGCTGGTCCGTCCTTGCCGGGCGCTTCGCTCCCGCCGGCGCTCCCGCGCCCGCGGCGGCTGCGGCGGCCGAGCTGTCCGCCCTGTTCGGTGACGAGAAGACGCTCGCCCAAAGCCGCGACGTGCTGGCCGATGCCCAGGCTCCACTCCCCGAACGCCAGGCCGCGCTGGGCCGGCTCAAGCGCGCCCGCCAGGCCAATGCCGCCGCGCTGTACGTCCGGTTGCTCGACGACGATGCCTTCCGCACCGCGGTCCTCCCGCTGCTCTCCGGCGCCGACAGCGCGGCCGCGGGCCAGGGCATTCTCCGCCATTTCGCCACGCTCAATGTCGCCGACCAGGCCATCGCCCTCGCGACCCTCACCAGTCACCCGACCCAGGCGCGTGTGCTGCTGGAGGCCGTGCAATCCGGCGCGTTCGACAAGAAGAACCTCACGGCGCTCCACGTGCGTCAGCTGCGCAACCTGCACGAGACGCACGTGGACGAGTTGCTCACGACCGTCTGGGGCAAGGCGGCCGACTCCTCCGCCGACGCCCACGCCGCCGCCGAGCGCATCCGCGCCGCGTACAACGGCGCGCCGCGCTGGGCCTACAGCGCCGAGGCCGGGCGGAAGACCTTCCAGCAACTTTGCGCCACCTGCCACACCTTCGACGGCCACGGCGGCAAGCTCGGGCCCGACCTCACCGGCTCGTGGCGCAACGGCGTCGACTACTTCATCGACAACATCGTCGATCCCAACGCCGTCGTTGGCGTCGATTTCCAGTTGAACGTGCTGACGCTGAAGGACGGCTCCGTCCTCTCGGGCATGGTCGAGCGCGAGACCGACACCGCCTACGTCGTGCGCACCCCCACCGAGGTGCGCAATGTCGCCAAGACCGACGTCACCTCGCGCGAAGTTCTGGCCCAATCCCTCATGCCCACCGGCCTGCTCGACTCGCTGAAGGAACGCGACGCCATCGAGCTGCTGATGTTCCTCACGGACAAGCCGTGAGCGGCGCAACGCTGGAGGGCCCGCGTCCCTGCGGGCCGGGATCGGAACGGCCCGCAGGGACGCGGGCCCTCCAATTGCACAGCCTCATCGCGATGTGCACACAAAGGCATTGAATCACCGGGGGTTCGCGAAAACATTTCGCGCAACCCCATGCGCTTCCCCACCCCGGTTCGCCTTGTCCTGTTGCTGACCCTCGTGCTCGCGCCGTCCGCCCGCCTCCGCGCCGGGATTCCTCTCTCCGAGCATCCGCGGCCCGACTTCCAGCGCGCGGCCTGGGCGAATCTCAACGGCCCGTGGGATTTTCGGTTCGACCAGGATGACGCCGGTCTCGCCGCCCGATGGTTCGCGGGACAGACGGAGTTTCCCGAAAAGATCATGGTGCCCTTCCCGTGGGGCTCGAAACTGTCGGGCCTGGGGAAGAAGGCCGACATCGGCTGGTACCGCCGCACGCTGCACCTCCCCGAGGCCTGGCGCGGCCAGCGCGTGTTTCTCGTCATCGGCGCGTGCGACTGGCAGACGCAGGGCTGGCTCGACGGGCAACCGCTCGGCAGCCACCAGGGCGGCTACACGCCGTTCGAGTTCGAGCTGACGTCGCAGATCAAGTGGGGCCAGGACCAGCAATTCGTGCTGCGCGTCGACGACACGCCGCATCCCTTCAAGCTCGAGGGCAAGCAGGGCTACGGCGAGGCGAAGGGCATCTGGCAGACCGTCTATCTCGAGGCCCGGCCGGCGGTGCACATCACGTCGGTTCATTTCTCCCCCGACATCGACCACGAGAAAGTGACGGTCGACGTGCAGCTCAGCGACCCGGCTCCCGCCGGCGCACAGGTAGACGTCCACCTCGCAGTCGTCCCGACGATAACCGTCGCCCACCCGGTTGAAGCCGGCGCCCGCACGATGCGCTTCGATGTGCCGGTCGCCTCGCCGCATCTCTGGTCACTGGAGGATCCTTTTCTCTACGAAGTGGACGTCGTTTTCCGCACCCCCGCGGGCCAGGACGGAATTTTGAGCTACTTCGGCATGCGAACGATCAGTGTCGAGCGCCTGCCGGGCACGGACATCCCGTACGTCGCCCTGAACCGCAAGCCGGTCTACCTGCAGATGACCCTCGACCAGTCGTACCATCCGGACGGCTTCTACACCTTCCCGAGCGATGAATTCATGCGCGACGAGATCCTGCGCTCCAAGAAAATCGGCCTGAACGCCAACCGCATTCACATCAAGGTCGAGGTGCCGCGGAAACTCTACTGGGCCGACAAGCTCGGCCTGCTGATCATGGCCGATGTGCCGAACTTCTGGGGCGAGCCGACGCCCGAGGCGCGCACCGAGAGCGAGGCCGCGCTGCGCGGCATGATCACGCGCGATTTCAACCACCCGGCGATCTTCAGCTGGGTGACGTTCAACGAGACCTGGGGCCTGTTCACGGGCAAGGATGCCGCGAAGAAGTACCTGCCCGAAACACAGGCGTGGGTCGCCTCGATGTACCATCTTGCCAAGCAGCTCGACCCGACGCGCCTCGTGGAGGACAACTCCGCCTGCAACTACGACCACGTCGAGACCGACCTGAACTCCTGGCACGACTACCTCCCGGGCTACGCGTGGAAGGACAAGCTCGCGCAGGTCGTGCGCGACACGCATCCCGGCTCCGCGTGGAATTTCATTGGCGGGAACCAGCAGGGCAACCAACCGATGCTCAACAGCGAGTGCGGCAACGTGTGGGGCTACGACGGCAGCACCGGCGACGTCGACTGGAGTTGGGATTACCACATCATGATGAATGAATTTCGGCGCCAGCCCAAGGTGGCCGGCTGGCTCTACACCGAGCACCACGACGTGATCAACGAGTGGAACGGCTACTACCGCTTCGATCGCAGCGAAAAGGAAACCGGCCTCGGCGAACTCGCCCCCGGCATGACGCTGAACGACCTGCATTCGGCCTTCTATATTTCAACCGGCAGCGACCTGTGCCGCGACGTCAAGCCCGGCGAAACGGTCAGCGTGCCGCTGTTCGCGTCGTTCCTGACCGATCGCGCGCCCACTGGGAAACTCCTGCTCCGGACCGAACTCACGGGCTGGAACAGCCTTGGCCAGCGCGAGACCTACGGCGCTGCCCGGCAGCCCGTGGCCTTCGCTCCCTGGCTCGCGCAGGAATTGCCGCCTCTGGGCGTCACGATGCCCGACCACCCGGCGCTCGCGGTGCTGACCCTCATGCTCGAAACCGAGGCCGGGCAGGTGCTGCAGCGCAACTTCACCACCTTCTTCGTCACGCGCGGCCCGGCGGCGAACAACGACCCCATTCCCGGCAAGCACGTGCTGCGTTTCGCCCCGAACAGCTTCTCCGCCGCCGCCTGGTCGGGCCGGCAATGGAACGTGCTCGACGGCCTGAAGGTGAACGGCGCCGGACACGGCTACTTTGAGTACCGCCTCACCTGGCCGGCCGGGCTCGACCCGCAAGCGGTAGAGAGCGTCTGGTTCCTCTGCGAGGCCTCGTCGAAGCCGCTGCTCGGCAAGGATCGCGCCGACACCGCCAAGGATACCGGCGACTACATGCGCGGCGCGGGTGCGCACGACCCGAGCGCGAACCCCAATGCCTATCCGATGACCGACACGAGCCTGCACCCGAGCGCGGTGCGCGTCCGGGTGAACGGCATCGATGCGGGCACCACGTTCCTGCCCGACGATCCCGCCGATTCGCGCGGCGTCCTGTCGTGGCACGCGCAGCTCCGGGACAGGAAGCTGCGCGAAGCCGGCTCCTATGGTTATCTCGTCAACGTCACGCTCCCGCCGGCGGCACTCGCCGCGGCTGCGCAGGCAAAGGAAATCGTCCTGCGCCTCGAGGTCGATGGTGAAGGCGGCCTCGCCCTCTACGGCGAGCGCTTCGGCCGCTACCCGCTGGACCCGACGCTGGTGTTTGAGCTGAAGTGAGTCCGGATGGGCGCTTCTCCGTCAGGTAGGGACGCCGCTTGCGGCGACCTCGCACATGAGGTCGGCGCAAGCGCCGACCCTACATCGAGCGGGCTGCAGACTCGAAATCACCTCGACGCTGCGTCCTTCGTGGCAATGGTAGCTTCATGCCCACCCCCACCGACATCCAGGCCATCGGCACCGAGGTCGCCATCAAATGGGATGACGGCACGGAAAGTTTCATCACCTTCGCCACGCTGCGGGCCAATTCCCCGAGCGCCGAGGTCAAGGGCGAGCGCGATGTCTTCGGCACCGTCTACGGCGGCGAGGCCCCGCGCGACCACCGCGGCGTCGAGGTCACGGGCTGGGAGCGCATCGGCAACTACGCCATCCGTTTCGATTTCAGCGACGGCCACCGCACGGGGCTCTACAGCTATGAACTGCTGACGAAGCTGGCGAAAACTGGCGCGAGCGGTTGATGCCGGCGGGCATTTGCATGGGGCCTATAGGACCTATGGGGCCCATGGGACCAATGAGATCGAGCCGATCTTGGTCGATCGTCGCCTAATAACCCGCAACTCCCAACCAATAACTGCAAATAGCGCCCGGCGCTATTTGCCTGCCACCACGCCGCGCTCGCTCTTCGTGACGAAGTTCAGGAAATGCACGAAATCCGGCGCCGCCGCGTACTTGCTCGTCCGCATGTGCTCGAAGGCCTGCGTGCGGTTGTAGCCGGAGCGGTAGAAGAGCCGGAAGGCGTGCTTGATGCTGTCGAGCCGCTCGACGGAAAACTCGTTCCGCTCGAGACCGACCTTGTTGATCGAGCGTGCGATGGCGGCATTGCCGTCCGCGATGATGAACGGCGGCACGTCCTGCACGACCTTCGACATGGCGCCGATCATCGCATGGGAGCCAATCCGGCAGAATTGGTGCACGCCGGAGCCCCAGCCGATGTTGATGTGGTCCTCCACGATGACGTGGCCGGCCAGCGCCGCCTGCGCGCTCATGACGAGGTGGTTGCCGATGATGCAGTCGTGCGCGACATGGGCGTAGGCCAGCAGCACGTTGTCGTCGCCGAGGACGGTGAACTCCTCGGCCTTGGTCGCGCCGTGGACGCTGACGTACTCGCGAAACACGTTGCGGTCGCCGATCTTCAGACCGGGTTCGCCGCCCGTGTACTTCAGGTCGTGCGTCTTGGTCCCGATGCAGGTGAACGGGAATATCTCGCACTGCTTGCCGACGGTGGTCCAGCCCTCGACGTTGGCGTGGTGGTGCAGCACGCAACCGTCGCCGACGGTCGCGCGTGGACCGACGTAGGAATAGGCGCCGATGACGACGTCCTCGCCCAATTCCGCGCCGGGCTCGATGATGGCGGTGGGATGGATCTGCCGCGCCATGGCTCAGTCCACTTCGCTGTTGTCGACGATGGCGAACATCAGGTCGGCGGAGGAGACGACCTGGCCGTTGACGAGGCACTCGCCCTCGGCGCAGGCGATGGCGCCGCGCACCTTGGTCAGCTTGGCCTTGATGAGCAGCTGGTCGCCGGGGCGCACGGGTTTGCGCCACTTGACCTTGTCGCAGCTCATGAACAGCGCCGTCTTCCCGTCCTTGTCCCGCTGCTTCAACAGGAGGATGCCGGCGGCCTGCGCCATCGCCTCCACCTGGAGGACGCCCGGCATGACCGGATTGCCCGGGTAGTGGCCTTGGAAATACGGTTCGTTGATCGTGACGTTCTTGATCGCGGTCAGCTCCAGCTCCTGCAGTTCGACGACGCGGTCGATCATGACGAACGGGTAGCGGTGCGGCAGCAGGTCGAGCACGCGGCGCACGTCGAGCGTGGTCTCGGTCGTGATCTCGGCCTTCACCGCCGCGGGCTTGACGGCCTTCTTGCCGCCCTTTTTCCACGCCTCGTATTTCTCGAAGAGCTGCTTGGTGAGGTCGGCGTTGAGCGCGTGGCCCGGGCGCGTGGCGATGATGTGCGCCTTGAGCGGCACGCCGAGGAGCACGATGTCGCCGATGATATCGAGGATCTTGTGGCGGACGAACTCGTCGGCGAAGCGCAGCGGCTCCTTGGAGATGATCTTGTCGCCCTTGATGACGACGGCGCAGTCGAGGCTGCCGCCCTTGATCTTGCCCAGCTTGATGAGCTCCTCGATGTCCTCGTAGACGGTGAACGTGCGCGAGGCGGCGACCTGCGTCACGTACACCTCGGGATCGATGACGAGGGAAAGGTGCTGGGTGTGGATGCCGCGGTCGTCGGCGGACGTGCAGGTGATCTTCAGGCCGTCGTAAGGCAGCGCGATGATCGAGGAGTTGCCCTTGGAGACCGTGACGGTGTCGGCGAGCGCGAAATACTCCCGCTCGGCGTCCTGTTCGACCGGTTCGGCCTGCTGGATCATCTTCACGAACTCGCGGGCGGAACCGTCCATGATCGGCGGTTCGCTGGCGTTGATCTCGATCAACAGGTTGTCGATGCCGCAGCCGCTGAGGGCGCTGAGGACGTGCTCCACGGTGTGCAGCTTGGCATGGCCCACCTGGATGGTGGTGGCACGGACGAGGTCCGTGACCTGGTCCACCCGGGGTTTCAGTTCGGGGTGACCATGCAGGTCCACCCGCTTGAACACGATACCGTGGTTCACGGGGGCGGGCTTGAAGGTCATGTGCACGGCGTCTCCGGTGTGCAGGGCATTGCCCTTGATGGAGACCTCGCGCAAAAGGGTGCGCTGCTTCATGGGTTCGCGGAGTGTCGGAAACCACTTGGAAATGACAAGCTTGGAGATGATTCCCTCGGATCGATGTAGGGTCGGTGCTTGCGCCGACCTGACGCGCGCGGTCGGCGCGAGCACCGACCCTATAGGAAAATGATCTCCGCCGATGACGGCTGTTGACACCCCCGAGGGCGCTACCCTTATTCCTGTCCCCTTTCTCAACTCAGAACCATCGACCCGATTCAGTCATGCCCGCAGCCAACGACGTCCGCAAAGGCCAAGTCATCAAGTTCAACGGCGAGCCGCACCTCGTCATGGAAACCCAGCACCGCACGCCGGGCAACCTGCGCGCGTTCGTGCAGATCAAGATGCGCAATCTCCGCTACGGCAAGACGCTGGAACAGCGCTTCAACTCGCCCGACCCGGTTGAGGTCCTCCCGACCGACCGCCGCACGCTCGAGTTCAGCTACGCCGACCGCGAGAACTACACCTTCATGGATCCGGAGTCCTTTGAGTCCTTCGAGATCAACGCCCAGATGATCGGCGAGGCCAAGAACTACCTCGTCGCGAACGGCAAGGCCGAGGTGCTCTTCATCAACGACGTCCCGGTCACCATCGACATCCCCTCCTCCGTTGTCCTCAAGGTCACCGAGAGCTCCGAGGGCATCAAGGGCGACACCGCCTCGAACGTCCAGAAGCCGGCTACGACGGAAACCGGCCTGGTGGTCAACGTCCCGCTCTTCATCAAGGAAGGCGAACTGATCAAGGTCAGCACCGCCGACGGTTCCTACCTGGGCCGCGCCTGAGCGATCAGGGGACAGAGAACAGGAGACAGAGGACAGTTTCTTCGACCCGCGGCGAAAGCCGCGGGTTTTTGTTTTCTGGAGGGCCCGCGTCCCGGCGGGCCGGGGTCGGAATGGCCCGCAGGGACGCGGGCCCTCCGACGACCAAACGACCCTCACCACGGCACCGTCGTCACTCCGCGCGCCTTGATCGCGTCAATGGCCGTCTTGTACGCCGCGGTCGCCTCCTCCGAACTGCTCGCCGTGGCGTTCAGGTCGCGGATCAAGCCGTCGCGCAAACCGTAGACCCAGCCGTGGACCGTGAGGTCCTGGCCGCGGGCCCAGGCATCCTGGACCACCGTGGTCGAGCAGACATTGACGACCTGCTCCACGACGTTGAGCTCGCAAAGGCGCGCGCTGCGCGCGGTGTCGTCGGGCAGGCGGCAAAGACAGTCCTCGTGCTTCACCTTCACGTCCTGCACGTGGCGCAGCCAGTTGTCCGCCAGGCCGACGCGCTGGCAGCGCACCACGGCGCCGACACCACCGCAGCCGTAGTGGCCCACGACCATGATGTGCTTCACCTTCAGCATATCGACGGCGAACTGGATGACGGAAAGGGCATTCAGGTCGGCGTGCACGACGACGTTCGCCACGTTGCGGTGGACGAACACCTCGCCGGGCAGCAGGCCGATGATCTCGTTGGCCGGCACGCGGCTGTCGGAGCAGCCGATCCACAGGTATTCGGGGCTCTGCTGGCGGGAAAGCTTCTGGAAGAACTCAGGGTCGCGCTTCTTGATGGCCTCGGCCCATGCGTGGTTCTGGTCGAACAAATGCTTCAGGCTCTGCATGCGGGCCGGATGCTTGTGATGCCCCCGACCGTGTCCATCCCGGAATCCAAGCGCGGCGCCGCTGCGGGAGAACGCTGGAGGGCCGGGCTCCTGCCCGGCCGCGGTCGGCCGGGAGGCCGACCCTCCACTTCCAACTCCAGGGCTGCGGTCCCGAACACAACCGAGTTAAGCACTGCGTAGCAAACTCACATTGACGGCGCAGGTGCCGCCGCTAACGTCGCCCGATGCTACCCCGCCGGCTCGTGGCGATCTGCGCCCTCCCCGCCTTTGTTGTCCTGCTGTCGGCTTCCCCCGCCGATCCCGCGCCCGAAACGCCCCCGCCCTGGGCGTACGGCTTCAAGGTCCCGCCGCCGCCCGGCACCCCGCAGGCCGCGCCCGGCAAGTCGCCCGTGCTGCCGCCCGATGCGACGAAATACGGCCTGCCGGGGACCGACCGCCGGTTCCTGCGCACGGAGATCACCGCGATCTACGGCCCGGCCGATTATTTCCCGGAGGAACACCCGACCCCGCCGGAAATCGTCGCGCACGGCAAGGCGCCCGCGGTGTGGGCCTGCGCGCGCTGCCATTACGCGAACGGCAAGGGCCGCCCCGAGAATGCCGGCATCGCCGCCCTGCCGGTCGACTACTTCATTGAGCAGATGGTCGCCTTCCGCGACGGCCACCGCGCCAGCTCCGACCCGCGCAAGGTCAACACGCCGATGATGATCGAGTTCGCGCAGCACATGACCGATGCGGAGATCCGCGCCGCCGCCGAATACTACGGCGCCCTGCCGTGGACCCCGTGGATTCGCGTGGTGGAAACCGAGCGCGTGCCGCAGACGACGATCTCCGCCGGCATGTACCTGCAAGTCCCCGCCGGCGGCGACGAGCCGCTCGGCAACCGCATCGTCGAGGTGCCGGAGGATCCCGACGCCGTGGAAATCCAGCGCAGCCCGCACGTCGGCTTCATCGCCTACGTCCCGCCCGGCAGCGTGGCGCGCGGGGAGCAGTTCGTCACCAACGGCGGCGGCAAGACCGTTGCCTGCGCCGCGTGCCACGGGGCGGACCTGCGCGGGCTGACGGTTCCGGGTGTCGGCACCATGCCGGGACTCGCCGGCCGTTCGCCGAGCTACCTGGTGCGCCAGCTGTTCGACATCAAGTCCGGCAAGCGCACCGGCCCGCGCCTCGAGCTCATGAAACCCGTCGTCGCCGGCCTCACCACCGACGACATGCTCGCCATCGCCGCCTACCTCGCTTCACGCACGCCATGAAACCGCTCCTGTTCCTCGCCGGCCTCGCCCTCGGGGTGCTCGCCCGCGCCGCCACGCCCGCCGAGCAGGAACTCGCCGGCCTCCAGCAGCGCATCGACGACGCGGTGGTCGCCAACGACGCCGCGTTCCTGACGAACGCCTACGCGGACGACTTCCGCTTTAAGCATGGCACCGGGCTCGTCGACAACAAGGAGAGCTGGCTGAAGAGCGTGGCGAAGAACCAGGGCAGCTTTGTCGTCCGCGCGCACTCCGACGTCGAGGCCGAGATCCACGGCGATACGGGCATCGTGGCCGGCAAGCTGAAGGTTGTGCGCAAGGACAACCATGGCTATCTTCTCGACTACGTCCGCGTCTTCACCCGCCGCGACGGCCACTGGCAGATGATCATGCACCGCACGATCGTGCAGCAGAATTTCTAAACCCCGCCCCGCCATGAAAGCCTCCTCCCTCCTCCGCCTCGCCGGCGCGCTCTGCGCGCTCGCGGTCGCGCTGCCCGCCCAGACCGTCACGCCGCGCATCAACCACCTCGCCTTCTACGTCGTCGACCTGAAGACGAGCACGAATTTCTACACCGACGTCATCGGCCTGCCGACGATTCCCGAGCCCTTCCACGACGGCAAACACACGTGGTTTGCCATCGGGCCGCAGACGCACCTGCACATCATTTCCGGAGCCGCGGCGAAGCTGCCGAAGGAAAAGCGGAACCACCTGTGTTTCACCGTGCCGTCGGTCGACGCCTTCATCGCGCGGCTCACCGCGCACAAGATCGCCTTCGAGGATCTCGCCGGCACGAAGTCCGCCGTCACCACGCGCCCCGACGGCGTGAAGCAGATCTATTTCCAGGATCCCGACGACAACTGGATCGAGATCAACGACGCGAAGGAATGAAGGAATGCCGCTCGCAGGCCGGGCTGGCGCGCAAGCTTCCCCGTAGGGGCGGAGCTCGCTCCGCCCTTGGTCGGTGGCATCGCGTTTTAGGGCGGAGCAAGCTCCGCCCCTACGGGGATCCACCATGTCCCTGATCTGCCCCCTCTGCCGCGAGGCGCTGGTCCCGGCCGAAAAATCGTACCGCTGCGCCAGCCGCCACACGTTTGACCGGGCGAAGGAGGGTTATCTCTCGCTCCTGCACGGCCGGCAAAAGGGCGAGGGCCGCGGCGACAGCAAGGCGATGATCCTCGCCCGCGACCGCGTGCACCGGGCCGGCGTGTTCGACCCGCTCGTCTCTGCACTGGCGGCACTGCCCCTCGATTCTACGCCGCACTCCCTGCTGGAACTCGGTTGCGGCGAAGGATTCTTCCTCGGCCACATGATCCGGACCCACGCGGTCGCCGCCAGCTACGGCCTCGATCTCTCGGTCGATGCAGTGAAGCTCGCCGCGCGGACCCTGAAGTCGTCGCTGATCCTGCGCGCCGACCTGCTGCAGCCCCTGCCCTTCGCCGACGCGAGCCTCGACCTGGTCCAATCGATCTTCGCCCCCCGTCCCCTGGCGGAGATCAAGCGGGTGCTGCGGCCGGGCGGGCATGCGCTGTTCGTGCATCCCGAAACCGACCACTGGCATGAGTTGCGCGCCTTCCTGCCACTCGCACAGATCGGCGAGGACAAACTCCCCGCTCTCAAACTCGAAGGACTGGCGCCGGTGACCTCGCAGCCAGTCGCGGCAAAACGAGAGCTGTCCCATGCGCAGTTGGTCGACCTCGTGGAAATGTCACCGTCCATCCATCGCCTGACACGGGAGGGAGCGGACTGGCAAAACCAGTTGCCGCCTCAGCTGGCGGCAACTCTCTCAGTCCGCGCGGTTCTGTTGCGTCGCGAGTAGTCCCGGCGGTCGGGCAACTGCAACTCGCTGGCGTCGCGCCGGAGATTTCCGAGCGGAATCGTTTGCGCTGTCATCCCTCGCCCGCCTAAATCCGCGGCCATGCCGGTGATCGCACGACGTTCCCCCGAAGAGCCGGCTTCGGAGGCTGTTCAACGGAAAGGTAGCCTCCGCTGGCGTGGATTCTGCAGCGCGCCCCGCACCATGCGCCGATCGTCCCCTCCGCGCGCCATCCGCTTCGCCCTGCTGATTCTGGTCCCGGGCTTCGTTCTCCTCGGTCCCGGCCAGCCGCCCGCACTGGCCCAAGCCACCGCGGTTGATCCGCGGGTCGCGGCCGACGCCGCCCGCTGCCTGGCCATCGACCAGGCCCAGGCTGATCTCGCCGCGCAAGCCCGCGGCGGGTCCCTCGCTCCCGAGGTGTACAAGCAACGTTCGGAGGCCCTCACCGCCGAACGCACGCGCATCACAAGCGCCTATGGGCCGCGCAACTCGCCCGCCGCGCAAGGCCTGGTTGCAGAATTCAACCGTCAGAAAGCCGCGGCCGCCGCCGAAGCCCGCGAACGGGCCGCGGCCGAGGCCAAGGCCAAGCGCGAGGCCGCAGCCGCCGAGCAAAAGGCCAAGCGCGAAGCCGCCGCGACTGCCGCCGCCGCCCAAGCCCAGGCCAAAAAGGAGGCAGCCCAGGCAGCCGCGGCCGAAAAAGCGCGCCTGGCCGAGCTCGCCGAGGATGCGGTCTTTGCCGATGTCAGCGTGGTGGCCAATGAGCGTCTCCAGCGCGCGCGGGACAACTTCTACCGCGACTTCGGCCTGGCCGTACCGACGACCCCGGCGGCCGCGGCCCAGGAGACGGCCGTCGCCCAGGCACTCCGCGCGAAGCATGTCCCTCCCCAGGCGGCGGAACTGCGTCCCACCTTCGACCAACGCGTGGAGGCGCTGTATCAGCAACGCCTGCCCGAACGCCGGGGCGGGTGGTTTGCCGAGGTGTTTC
>Ga0247757_10000637_pt1 | contig 28066 bp, 33 predicted proteins | sample UWRJL126311R4_FD_180929 | JGI IMG/M metagenome (GOLD analysis project Ga0247757, IMG submission 180929) | Plant litter microbial communities from Arlington Agricultural Research Station in Wisconsin, United States - UWRJ-L126-311R-4 | ecosystem: Environmental > Terrestrial > Plant litter >...
AAAAACGGCGAGGAAAAAACAAAAAAACACACAAGTCTAAGCCCGGTTTAGGTATCTCTCTTTCTAATACACCAAACAATGCAAAATGCGGATGCCCCAAGTTTCATGCAAGGAATTTTTCAAAACGAGAAGTAAAAAATCGGGTTCAGGTAAAAAAAGTAAAAAAGGAAACCTCGCTCTATGCAGAGGGTCCCCCTTCATTTCTAGACATCTTTTAGATTCAAAGATGGAATAGCAGAGCGCGAACGAGAAAAAAACATGTCGAAAGTTCAAAAAAAAAAAAAGAAAAGGCAAAAAAAAACAAGAAAGAAAAAAAAACATGGCGAAAATAAAAAAAAAAAAAAAGCAAAGGCGAACATGGTCAGCATAGCTTAATAGTACAAGGGTAAAAACAATCGGAGAAATCTGCTCAGACACACACAGAGAGAGGGTGTTGTTGTAAAAGAAGAAAGGGTATCCCATATATCAAAAAAACCAAATCAAAATCGAAAAGAACCATAATCCATCGTTGCCATATTCCATCATTCTCGTACCCTGGTAGGTGTGTTGTGTATGTTGTGATGCCGTTGTAGAAAAAGGAGCCGCGCTATGCCGATGCACTATCCAACAGTAGCGGTAAAAGAGCAGAAAAAGCGAAAGTGAGAGCAAGAAACGCAGGAAAGGCAAAAGCGTAGGCCAAAGCCAAAAAGAGCAACAGGTAGAGAAGCAAAAGGAAGCAAATGGGTACGAGGGCATGCCATGATGCGATGCCCTCATCCACCACACTCTGCTCGGTTCCATAGGAAAAGAAGAAAAGAAGTCGTGAAAAAGGAACAAGGGAAGGAAGAAAAAGATGAGGCTCAAGGGCGAAAGCGACAAAGGTTCCTTTAACAGAACCCCCATCCCTCCCACCCCTTACCCCCCATCTTCTCCAGCACCCCCAGCACTCCATCAAGCAGCTCTCCGAACCCATCTACTCCGCAGCCCGCACTCGTAGGCCCTCCACTGGTCATCGATAGACCCGTCCCGCTGACCACGCTGTCCCTCCCTTCCGCACCGACTCCATTCCGCAGCCTCATCTTCACCCACCGCATCAGCGCACCGCACCCTTGCTGCCACGCCGCACCGTCGCGTGGCCACGGCTGCACGACACCGAGAAGCTCGAGCTCGCACAGGGCGTTGGACAGGAAGGAGACGGCGAGCATGGCCATCTCGCTGTACTGCATGCCCTGCGCGTGAGCGGTGGCGGCATGGGACGGTGAAGGTGAGGCAGGAGGAGCGGGTGAAGCAGACCCATAATGCGGAGGGGCGTGGATGCTGAGGGAGCCTGGTGTGGGGGATGCCGACGGAGTGGTTGTGGAGAAGTGGGTTGGTGTGGAGGGGAAGGACGTGCGGGTAGTTGGAAGCGGGGAGTGGGTTTGGTAGCGGTGAGATTGAGAAGATGTGCCGGCGGGTTGCTGAGGAGCAGCGAGGCGCGAATTGGCAGCGACGGTGGCAGCCCAGATAGTCAAGGCTGCGAAATAGAGGCCCATGTCAGCGCCGATCTCGAGACGGAGGGCGCATGTAGGGACCGTCATCGCATGCTGCGCGATTTCAATGGCGAGCTTGAGGGCTTCCTTGATCGTGTTGCTGGAGTGGTCGGGTGCGCTTGTCCAGAGAGCGCTAACCCAATTGCGGACGGTGGATCTGTGGCCGGCGAAGGCTTGGGCCGAGGGCACCTTCTCGGAGAGTATCCACGATTCGCCCGACACGGCCAATAGCGCTCGGACGGGGATGAGTTGGAGGAGTTTGGCGGTGAGCAGGTGGTGTCTTGTGATTGGTGAGCCGTCAAAGAGGTGATCGATAGCCGGGAACGGCGCCGGAGAGAGGTATGGAGCCGGGTTGCTGAAGTAATTGTAGTGTGTTGCGATGAGGAGCGATGACTGGAATGTATCGTAGACTTGCATGGCCATGCTGGATGGAACCTCGTAGACAAATGTTGGGGTGTGCGCGTGCTGTTGGATAGCCACGGCCCAATCGTGCGCAGTGGTTGCCTCCCATGACTCGGCGTGCGATGGGAGCGGAAGATCGAAGCCCACGGTGGGAATTGCGGATCGTTGTGGCACACGTGCCAACAGAGTAGCTTGTTGGCATTCAAGGATGTAGCAGCAAAGAAGAAGGCGTTGTTGCGTGGAGAGCTCAAGCCACTGCATCCACGTCTCAACAGTGGCGTTGTCCGGTCTCAAGATGGAAGTGACAATTTTGGCGATGTTCGTAGTCACTTCGTGAAAGTTTCCGTGTAGCTAAGCATGGTTAGACACCGTAGAGGATTCAGTCTGCGTGGGCATTACCCTGTGGTACAATGTCTCGAATCGCGGAGACAGTGTCTTTGCTGCACGGCGAGCACGGTATTGCGACAACACCTCAACGAGGAATATCGACTGCCAATCACACACCCGTTCTGATTCGGTCATGACTTCGCGTTCCCTCTGTTCGGAGTCAGCCAAGTTGAGGTGACATCAGCAGGGCCTAACTTACCCTTTCAAGCAACTTCACACATCGGTCGTGAAGAATGCGTGACTTTCGTTTGACGCTGGCATCGTTTGAATATTGTCCGCCGATGGCAATCATAGCCGCGTGGAGCATCGGTGGCTGGCCTAAGCTCTCAAACGAAGTTCGATGGACGATAGGAAAGGATGGGTGAAAGAATCTCCAGTAATTGTTCAGATAGTGTTCAGAGGGATATGTGTGTGCAAGTTGGCCCATACCGTAGGGTTGTTCGACGAAGAGAAGAGCTGCTTCTTCTTCGTCTCTTTGTAACATAGTCTTGGGTCCAAAGCCAAAACTCATCGGATCTACTCCAGCGGCCATTGGCATGCTGGGCATGGGGTAGGTCGTCATGTATGCCATGCTCGTAGCTGGGCTGTACGAGGTTGCAGAAGTCGGTGACCGCGACGGATATACCCAAGGCTCTATAAAAGAGGCGTTGGATGAGTTGCGCGTCCGGTTTGAGTTCGTTCCATAGGGCGTAGTTGCAAACATATTTGGGTAACCACCTGGCGACGGATATTCACCCGAAGAGGAGTAGTGATCGGGTGAATTATTGAAGGGATCATGATCATTCCATGGAATGCCGTTTTGCAAACCATCCACAGGCACGGGGACGGCTGCCGGGTTGTGGCCAGGAGGGTTCTGCCTCTTGTATGAGCTACAAATGACGGTTAGCTACTGCGTTCTGAAGCCTAAACTAAGCGAAGAAGGAAAGGAAAGCAATGATTTTCATGTTTTGTCAAAACTCACTGGAGGATGGAACTAGATTTGGACGTTGGAGAAGAACGAATGAAAGAACCAAAAGAGGATGAAGGGATACGAGGAGTACGAAACGGATTGGAGGTATACCTTGCATCTGCAGCGGCTTCTGGGATAGGAGACACCGGCTGCTGGTAGTAGGTCTGTTGAGGCAGTGTTGTCACAATGGGTGGTGGCAGTGTGGCAGATACGGGGACTTGGGGCTCCGGCTCAGCGGTGCTTGCTGGGCTGGTGATTTGCGGATCTTTGTCGGTTTCATTACTGCGAATTGGTCAGCAGTTGCCACTTCGGACGGCCATGCGGGGAACTGACTGTCGGTCTTGGTGTCGTTGAAGCAGGTCTAATCTGAAGAATGGCTTTCCACATCCTGGATAGTCACACTGGAGAGAAGAATCCGTGGCATGGTTCTTCTGGTGCCGCCTAGAACAGGTATCAGCTGGGCTCCCCTGTGACCACAACCCGCTGCAACGTACCTCAAGTGCTCTGCTCTGGTGTACGACTATGAGCGTTGTTAGTCTGAATCCACTAGTATCAAGAAAGAACGAGCTGCTGGAGGGGAGAGAACGTAGGGCGCGAGCGCGGAAGAGGCGTTCGTCGTGTGTGTTGGGGTATGCGAAACGAGGCGCCGGCACATCGTGTTCGACAAGCCCAAGCGCAAGGGAAGCGAGAAGCCGCTGAACGACAACATATCGAGTTGTACTTACCCGTCCGCACCCGCAGTGGTGCACCTTCAGACCCTTCTTTGCTTTACTGATCCGACCAGTCCTGGTGTAATGGACCGAGTCAGGCGACATTTGCGGGCTGGTGGACCGTTGCATGGTGGGGTTCTCTCCTCGGGAGGATAGGTTGGTAGAGGCAAAGGTCGCGTCCTTCCTGGTTCCTGGGCGACGGGACGACGACGATGATGATAATGCTGCTGCTGCTGCTGCTGATGATGATGGTTTGGTTCCTCCGATGCGTTCATCCGATGGGTGGGAAGGATTGCGTCGATGGCGAGGTGTCGTTGGGGTAAAGATGGGGTTTTCAGGTTGGGGAATGTACGAGGCGGAAGGGTGTGCGCCTGTCTCACTGGGGTGATCTGACATGGCTGACCGAGGTGGCGAGGGGTATATATCTACAGTGAGGGAGGAGGGGCGGGAAGGATTCGAGGCTCAAGTGGGGAATTAGAAACGGTAGGGCTCGAGGGTAGGGTAGTAGCGGCGATGGGTCCAGATCCGGTAGCACAGCAGATGGCTATGAGCCAGTGATCATGTCTTGGAATGGCGCGGCAGATTAGGCATGGAAAAGAGTAGGGCGGACTCGAAGGACGAAGCGACAGATTAAAGACGAAGAGTAAGTGGGCCAGGGCAGTCGGAAAGGCTACGACTGGCTGTCTGGATTGGGAATGACCGCCGTTCCAAATCGGGCTCCTGGTTCTGAGGGGGATGGAAAGAGAAAGGGTGGGCGCAGTAGTGCGTTGTGAGGGGAACTGTAAATATCTGCGGGCTGTGCCTGAGCCAAGTCGATGCACGCGGTATGTGGGAGCACGGAAGCAACGCGTTGAGGGGGAGGCAGAAGATGAGATGCAGGTCCCAGTCGCCCTAGGCTGGGAGATATGGCAGGGGTGGGGGAGGGTAGGGATCACCAATGGCACCCGGGGCAGGGCTCTCATGACAGTGCTGGACGATCAAGGATAACGTCGAAGAGCATGAGCCCACGGGCATGGCTGAAGGCTTGCAACCGAACCGTTCCAGCAGCCGCGCAGAGGACAAGGAGGCATCCGCGCGCACCAAAATTGGGGTGGGCAACCCATGCTCCAGCAGGGGCTCTAACTGGGCGGTGCCAACGCCAGGCGGCGGACCGTTCCACGCTTCAGACCAGCGCGGACCCATTGCGCATTGTTACTAAGAGGGGCGTGGCTTGGGAGCGCGTGCTCGATGGACGAGGAATGATGCACATCCGAAAATAGTGGGAGATGGATGGCCGGTGGGCTCAGCCTTCCTGTGTGCACACCACCCAATCTGCCGCTTACCGCCGAAGGATGACGGCTGTCCCAAAGCGGGGAGCCAGGCTACCGATGACCGCATCGCGTCCAAACGGTACAAGACGTCGAGGGTCGTAGACAGACCAAGCAGGAGAGGGGCAGGCAACTGGGCGACGCCAAACCGACGTCGTGATGCAGCAGTCGGGGACCGCTTGGCTGGCGTGGGACGCTTCCCCTGCAGCTTCTGGGATCATGCCCGGCGGACGCTGGACGAAACGAAGGGCCATTGGCGGGCGTGACAATTAGCAGGTGAATGGAGCGGCAGATGTGTAGCTGCTGCGGGAGTGCTCCACAGGGACGGCGGCGGCAGTAAACGCGTCGCCGTCCTCACCACCACCGCCGTCGGCGTCCTGCTGGACGGCGAGCACGATTGATTGTGCAGCGCGAAATGAGCACCTTGTACGTTCCGACGGTGCTGAGGACGGCTTCCAGCACGCTTACTCGTCGGCTGGCCAATGCCATGAGCGTAGAGATGGGCTCTCTGTCCGTAAGCATCGGCGTGCAGTCTCTCCGCACACAGGATGCGGCTATTAATGGCCCTGTGCCACTTCCTTCGCGGCCAAGGCCAGCAAATCTCCACACGGACTACCGGGGTGGGCAGCTTGGGCAGCATGGGTAGCATGGGCCGCAGGGCTGCTTGTGGGCTTGGGGGCCTGATTGTCTAAGCTCAGTCCGAACCTGGAAAGCTTGGGGAACACGTCAACCGAGCCTATGCTCCCGCTCAAGCGCCCGAGTCTCCGCCATCTCAGCCTTCCAGATGCCGACGACGCGATGGAGAGTGTCTGGCGGGCCGCAGAGGCGGTTGTGCTGCGGACAGGTCGACGATGGGGGCGCCCGGAAGTTGGCAGGACTCGAGCAGGCAGCGCTGGTGTGTTTGACACTGAGGGTGGCCGCTTCTGCAGGTCGCGCGTCAGAAGAGACGACGACGGCTGTTCACCGGTTCGCGGGGCTCGAGCGTGGTGCCGTGGTGCGGTGCAGACAAATTGAGCCGCCCGCGGATGGGTGCAGGACCCCAGGACCCCAGGCCCCCGGGGAGCTTAGCGCAGCAAACGTGATGTCGTCGAGGTCGCTGCAGCGCTGCTGGCGGGCATGGGGGGGGAGACTGGGAAGAGACGGGGACGAGACTGGGACGAGACTGGGTGTGGGTGGTCCTTGGTAGGGCTCCAGGGCTCCAGGGCGCCAGGGCGCCGTCTGGGGCTCGCGGATACCGCCCAAAAGGGCTTAGGCGTCACGTGAAACCGCACGGATGCTTCGCAATCCCTTCCCACCCACGTTCTCTTCGCCGCCCGCCGCCTGAAGCGGTTGCCAGCCCATGGCCGTCCAGACGGTCGGAATTCCGGCAGGAGAGTTTGACTCGCCGGTCCTGTCCTTCCGCAACCAAGAGCGCGGGCTTCCACACGACGGCCTTTCCACGCGCGCCGTCTGACTGTCCGTCCAGCACTGTGTCTGCGTGCTATCGAGCTATGTGTCCAAACCAGACCTCCCGACCGCGGGCGCCTGCGTGGGCCACCTCCCGGGCGTGACAGATCACCGTCTCGACGACGGTGCCAGATCCGGCTATTGTGGCCACCTGCTAGCTCCGTCGAACGGTCGACCATCCGCAGCCGTTATGGGCCTGTCCTCTTCTCCTTCGCACACGCCCCGATCGTGCCATTTCCCTGCAAGGGTTTCCTCCCCCTCTGCCCAGTCCCTCTGCGTAGGAGCGCTAAAAAGCTTATGGGGACGGCGATCATTCGAGCTGATAAACCCTTGCCCCGTCGCGACGCCTAAGTGGCCGGCCGTCGGGGTTCAGCTTGCCAATGCTCCCTGCCGATTGGGAAGGTCTGACGTTGCGAGAACCCAAACCACGGCGCGGGCAAGGCGGTAATCGGCAGGTATATTGGAACTAGTCGAGCGCTGGGAGCGCGCCGTGGTGAGCCAGCTGGGATGGTAATATAGACGGGCATTGAATGCTCGTTGTTTTGCGTGTCGAAGCACGACTGAGACAGGCATTCAACACTCTGGATGCAGGCCAATCAACCCGCGGCGTGGGGAATCCTTCAATGGTCGGCACGTGGGCCGGGCTCCCTGCGGCAGCTGATTGGTGTATTGGTCATTTTTCCAGGCCCAGCAATGCGGCCTAGTGGCTCGAGGCTCGAGGGGCAAGCAAGCACCAGCACCAGCAGCAGGCCAACACCCCGTTTCCTCGTCCCGCTGTCGCAGCTTGTCCGACATGTTCCAGCCAGGCTGGTAGAGTGGCGAACTATGCAGATGCCGATAGCTCACAGGAAGGAAGAGCCTAGGGCACACCCGTGCTCCAAGACATGGCCAATTGAGCGTCCATGCCCTATCGATGAAACAGAGTCGACAGCATGCGCCTAGGGACCGCTCGTGAGGCCGACATGGATGGATGGGATAGCAAAGTGTAGCAGCAGCAGCAGCAGCAGCAGCAGTAGCAGCAGTAGCAGCATGTCCGGCTGGTGCCAAACGTCACCCATGTCGGGCTGGCAGCTGCTGCACACAGTAAGCCGGCAACTCGCGTAGAGAGGTGTAGGGCAGCGCAAGGCGTGGGCAGCGCATGGTTCTCGGAGCGCCCAGCCGTCGCGGCGAGCGGGTTCATGGTAAGGCCCAGTCGATGGATACCTACTGTACATGGTGTCTGTACACAGTGGGTAGGAAGCGCTGGATGCGAGATGACACCTGGACGCGTGATTGCGAGAGACTAGGGGACTAGTCGGGGCAGCCGGGGCTGGTGGGTGAGCGGTGGCTGCTTTGGGATAGAGATAGAGGGGGATAGGACAGGATACAAGCCAGAACACCCGCACACATACACACGGCCGACGGCAGACGGCAGGCGGCAGGGCAGCGGCGCGAGATGCGGATAGGCGGTGGTGCCAGTGTCGAGGCTAGCGATGGGAGTTTCCGCGCGATGGTATGGAGCACTGGTTGCCTCGTGCGTGCGCCCAACATCCAGCGCTGGCGTAGACACCACGTCGAACGCCTTGCCGGCTCCTGATACTCTCCCACACAGTACAGCCGTTGGAGAAAGCGAGCTCCAGACGCACCGCCGCCGCAAGCGGGAGCCCTGGGTGAGATTGGGTGCCGGCTGGCCGGCTCTTGTTGCGGCAGCTCGGCAGGAAGATGGGGATCAAAGGCGTATTGTCAACTCTGTTCATCCTCCTCGCCGTGTCATGTGTCATCGGAGAAATGGCGCGGCCTGATTCGCAGCCCTACGCGCGCCGACAGCCCTCGACGCCGCATGCAATGCCATGCAGCAGCAGCAATGGCGGCCAGCAGCCAGCAGCCAGCACCCCTCGCGCCCCTCGCACCCCTCGCAGGCGCTCGACGCTCGACGCCTTGCCTTTGTCCGCATGGGGAAGGCCGCTCGAGTGTGCCTCCTGTTGGCGCCCGTCGTCCCCACAGCCTCGCCTTGGGTGCGAGTCGCGGAACATGAGGATTTTTCTCTCGTCGTCCCCATACTACCAAGGCGCAAGCGCGTCGTCGACGTTGTTGTGTGGGCGTCTATGTATAGCCTTGGCCGTAGCCGTAGCCCTATTGTAGGCTTGGTCAAGGTCAAGGTCCAGGGCTTGCAGGGACGTGAGGCTGAGAAGGCTGACTGCACCCTCCCGCACCCCAAAGTGCGCCTTGTCGACCGCGATGCCGTCACACCACACAGCGCTCTCTCTTGATCTCGGACTGCGAGCGCGCCAGGTAGACAATAGTACAGCAGCGCTAGGGCTAGCACGGCAGCAGAGCAATTACTGCAAGGCAAGAATGCGCACGCGGGCAGGCGGCCAGGCAACTGGGCAGCGGGCAGCGAGCAGCGGGTACCGCATGCGAGTGCATGGCATGCACATCCGTCCAGAGCTATGTGTGTGTGTGTGTGTGTGCGCATGTGTGCATGTGTGCTGCGTGTGGGTGCGGGTGTGCGTGTGCGCGATATTGCTCGACAGCCTTGCACAAGCTTTGCGCCTTTACGCCTCCGTCTTGACGAGTCCCTCGCCTGCCACTACGCGGTGCTAGCCCCGAACAGCAACGCTCTCGTCAGAAGCCCGTCGCTGGGCTCTGGCTCCAGCACCCGTTGCTCCCTCTCCTCCCCCCGGCCCGCCAGCCTCGACAGCAGCCGACCTCGCCATCCTCGTCGACCCGTCGTCGCCGTCGTGCCTGTTGCTGGGTCTCACCTCAGCACCCACTTCATCCTGCCTCAAACGACTGGCCCGCCTCGCCGCTCCAGACTCTTGCGCACGACTCACGCTCGTCCAGCACCCTCATGCCCATCCGCACGCCCATGCCCATGTCCATGCCCATGCCCAGTCCAATCCACCCTCCACCCACCCCATCGCATCCCACGTCCAACCGTCAAACGTTCCCACAGGACCCGGCTCCTTCTACGCCCGCTCGCTAGCCCATCCCATCCCGTTCCATGCCATCTCGGATCGAATCTGGACACCCAACACCAACCTCACCTCATCCCACCACGGCCTGCTGCTGCTGCTTGCTCGCTGCCCTTGACGCACACAATACACAGAGCTCGTCTATGCAGATGGTAAGCTGCATGTCCTGCTTCCCCGTGCGACGTGTCGTGCGCGCTGCCTCAGCGCTATGTTTGACAATATGCTCGCTGCCACACTATCGATATTCCGAGCCCCGCCAATCAGTCGGTTAGTCGGTTACTTACGACCCTCCCAGCACGAGCGCAGATGAGCGCACGCTCGCTATAGCAAACATCGCAGAATGCATCGGCTACTACGCCGCTGCGCTGCTGCTGCTGCTGCAAGCTCTGCCCTCTCTGCCCCTGCAGCGCACAGAAACACTGTTTCGGACTTGCACGTTGGTGGCGTCAGTGTGCGCTTAACCCTTCACCTTTTTTACAATACCGTAGCGTCCTTTTTTTTTTTTCCTCCTCTGCTCTGGCTGGCTGCATGCACCTCCATGGATTTGCATTCGAGAAGCCCGATGCTCCACGTGATGCCCCTCCGCACCGCCGCTCCGCACAGCCCTGCGTGCGTGCTGCGTGCGTGCTGCGTGCTACCAACTGATGTTTCAGCCAGAGACATGGCGGCGGCGCTGCGACCGCCAGCAGATCCCCATTCATCCCACACATACTGTACACTACTGGCGTGGCGAACTGGTAGCCCTGCCGGCCAGGTACCTGATTCGCCGGGCTTCTACCGTCGCCGGCCTGGCGTATGAGTTCACATACATACGCAAAGACGAACGATACGTCGTCTCAAACATTTCCGCCCACGCAACCGGGCCCGAGCGCAGCATGCACACTGCATATCCTACCCTACCCTAGCATCGACCCAAGCGGACGCTTTGTCTGCTTTGTCTCTCTTTTTTTGTTTCTCAAATACCCACCTGTCTCTGATGATCATTTCTCGAGTCATCGAACGTCCAATTCCCGGACGTCATGTGACTCCGAGAGGACCTTGGACGGTCCTCGCCCACATGCATGCATGCACGTCGCTGCGTCCGTCTGTCGGATCGATCTCTGCGAGCGGGCAGAGCGTTCACAGAAATCGAGCAGACCGAACAAATCGTCTCGAGGCGTGCTGGCCCGCCATCGCCACCCGAGTGTGTCTGTGACGCAGGAGTCCTTTCACCCCCCCTCCCCCCTGTGCCCAGTGCTCGAGCACTTGCTCTGAATAAGCGTTGGCGGCCGGAGGATGGCGCGGGGGCCTTGGGCATCATTACCGGAGCTGTGTGGACGGGTGTGGTATGAGAGAACTGGCGTCTTTGTTTTTTCTTTCGCGTCATGGCGGGAGATCTACTGGTGGGGATTCCTTTGAAGGATTCCGTATTTCGCCATAGGAACTTGCTTCTCCGTACTCGTGCGTGTGTAGAGAGCATCGGTACACGTCTCTTTCTCTCTGCGTGGTAAGTATTCCTCGTATTTCGGAACTTGGTTTCGACTAAGAAGAAGACTGAGTCCGAGTCCTCGCTCCCATCGTCTCGCAATCCGCCCGTCCCGCACCTCACTGCTACGCTGTGCACTAAAGGGTACATTGTTCTGGGCATATGAAGTCGCGATTAAGTTATCACGCCCACCGTCAGCAGCGCAGCGTGGCGGGAGACGGGCACAGCATGCACATCATCCCATCAGAGTGATGACGGTGACACTCTGCTGCAGGAAGCAAACGCAAGGTGAGCAGCAGCGCAACGTGACAAACAGCCATGAACCCTACCCATTTCCCACGTGAGGATTCCGCTGTCTTCGCCCGCGCGATCGCAGGGCTGCAAGGCCGAGGACGTGCCACTGCTGGGCGCCGCGTGAGGGTCTGAGATGAGATGGAATCGATCCTTCGGGGGAAAAGAGAGGGCAGTAGGTGATTTTTTGCGTGGTTGGCTTCCTGCCTACAGGAGTGTGGGAGAGAACGAATGGGCGTAGGTTACTGCTAGAGCTTCTTGGTTTCCTCGTGTGAAGATATCTGCTAATGCGTGGAATCGCAACATACTCTGTCTACTATCCCGCGCTCTCCTCTCCCACGTACAACACTGTGCCTTCCCTTTCTCCCAGTCCCGCCATGCGTGCATTTCATCCCATTCCAGGCCTGCGCATCACGCCGCCCCCCTCCCACATCGCCCTCTGGCCGCCCTCTCATACCCCCCAAATCGCATCCTTAACGCGTGGACGCCACAACGTCAGCACGAGCCTGAAGCACGCTCGTGTGCTGGCTACCTTTTTTCGTGTTGCCCTTCGTATATGTGTACATCTGTACGTGTGTTGGACCCCCAGTGACATAGCGTCGGGCTGGGTGCGTGCGTTGCGTGCGGCTCCGGCGGGGTTTCATGGGCTGGGAAGGGGGCCGGGTTTGGCGATGACATTCCAGGTGAGTGCGTGATATATATAGAAATGGAGAATGGAGAGGAGTATAAGAAGGAAGGGGGATGGAAGCTCTGGGTTCCGAGCTTTTTGTCGTGGTTTTGGTGGTGGGCTGGAGGGGGAAGAATGAAAAAAAAGGGTGAAGAGGGGGATATACGGGAGGAGTGGGAGTTGGAAAAGGGCTAAGAGGTGGGAAGGGGATGAGGTGGTTGTCTTCAAGGAACACTAGTGGAGCATACTTTCGATCCAGTCCCTCGTCTCGCATGGCCGTTGTCTACGTATGGTGGTGGAGCATATTGTCTTGGACGTCTTCGAACGCTTGCAAATATCTCGACAGTCCGACGACATGCAGCACTGATCGACGAAACTACCACCCTTCTTTACGACCCTCCTACACAGCTTTCTACAATTCTATAAGACGAATAAAGAACGAGGATAGTCTAAGTGCTTGGCTATTAGTTGGATGATGACCGTTGCGGGTGCGGTGCTTCACACTCTTTTGACACCTCCACCTATTGTCAACACAGCATCCGCCGCACGTCGAGAGTACAGCCGAATGCCTGGCCTAGGTTTACCAGCTCCCCCATACAGCTTCGGCCATCGTCACGGCTCTGATACATCGCGCCTCATAGGCACACAACATAAAATAAGGCTTCTAGTCGGTCACCATAACTAAGAAGCTATAAGACCACCAGCCAGTTGGCTGTTGCGTGGATTCTGTGCGTCGTATTCACCAGGTAGCTCGAGCAACCCGCTTCATTGTTTACACCTCACGTACCCGAGAGCAGCTGCGCGCTTTCCCTGCGCAGTGCCGCGGCACTTCCACGCTAAACGACACAAAGCTCAACCACCAAGGCGTCCCTCGAACCCGCATATATATTATTCTGATGGTCAAATCACCATCGAACCAATTATCCACAAATTCGTATAAACGCACCTCGGGCTAGGGCCTCTCTTTGAAAGCAGCTCTAAGGAGTTGGGGGTTACGAGGGGGCGGTTCGATTTTTGCTTCCGTCACTTTCTTCTTTTTTGCCTTTTTGGACAAGAAAAGTGCCGGGAGCGGGTTTGGTATTTTCCAGTATCGGAAGAGTCGGAACTATGATGTTGCTATGTTCCTTTTGAAGGCTTCGTTAGGAAACGGGATTTCTGAACACGCTTGGTGAGGTGGATTGTAGTTGTCGAGGCTTGGTTGTCAATCTAGAGCTTGTCACATATATGTGTGCTACGAAAATAAGTATAGGTTCTTCAGGTGGCATATCTAGGACGAAGTCCGCAACGACTTACTCCTTTCTGCTCGTTAACATGGCGCATATTGCGCACTTAGCGTGGTTACGCAAGAGGCAGCAGTATGGCTTTTACCTCCATGGATCTGGGAATGTTGTATTTGGTTGGTGTTTAAGGTGTAAAGTATCATCATAATCTTAAGCCTGCGTCCGAGATACCTATATAGGCGTTCATTCACGAGAACATTTAGGTCCAAATTAAGTAGACAGCAAACGTATGAATATCTACTACAAACTTGATCTCTACGGCTACATCAATAAGCCGTCTCTGGATTGATCTAAAGATAGTCTTTGCAATGTCATTTGATACATTTTCGAAGCATCCAAGGCAATCAAAAGATTTTTCAGGGTGAAAATATTATATCGCTATTTACACTGTTATGTGATGGCCTCAGAGCTTTCTGCAAAAATTATCACACCTTCGACAGACGTGATTATCTTGGATACGTTTACGATTACCTAGAGCCCGCCGGCAGCGATTCGATAACTTTGATAAGATGCTAAAGTATGTCAAGCTGGTTTAACCCGGTTGAAATATTGTGAGATCAGTAGGAGAATGGATCCACAGATTTGAGCTTAAATTGATTGGTTGTAGGCCTATATTAGAACCATGGAGAATTCACGTAGTGCGATGTTCAGCATCACTTACATAGGGGATTCTCTGGAGGCTTCAGGAATCTCGTTGCACGCTTCGAAGAAGGAATAACATGGATGGCGCTGGAGGACAAGAGCGAGCGAAACTCTCTTTGCGGTAAGGCGCTTCCTATAAGTTAGTGAACATTATTTAGCTTTTCTCATACAAAGACCAGATTGAGGACTTAGTAACGAAGATTGCGGAGGCGAGTCTTGATGCAACCCGCATTTTCACTTTGAATGACTGTTCCAAAGGCTAGTTTATCCGGAGAAGGAAAGTGGTATTACCATAGCCCTAGGTGTTATGAGATAATTGCAGTTAAACATCCCTTTAATTAAGTATTCAGCTTATATTCGTCGAACCAACGCCCCCAAGGATAAACTACTTCATTGAGACGATAGAAAGATAAAAAGGCATAGTAAATATCAATGTTCATCATATCCTATTCAATCACGAACCAAGTAAATCATACCACTTGGGCGCGTCATATGGTGCTGCGTGGCACCTGCTAAAATTGTGCGATAATGCACCCGGGGCTCGTGGCTGACACCCGGAGACGTGACACTAAAAACCATACATAACAGTATGAAGTAAGATATACTAATATGAATGCAGACACTCGCGCCGCTGTAATGGTTCTAAGCCTGTACGTTTGTGTGTAAGTTCAGAACCACTGACAAAGGTAATTTTCTTGTTGTTTTTTCTGGGTAGTAACATGTGCTTTTCAGTGTGAATGTTTCATATTGACATAAGTACATAACCATCCTAACGCCCTGTACGACTACCTTTGTGAGGTATCTTGTCTTAGTCTATGGAGGGATGTGCTATTATCCTAAGTAGAGAGGATGACCGCCAATCTTCGCCCAACGAAAAATATAGTGCATCCACGCCATATTCGCTCTTCTTATATGACTTGTGGTGTATTGTGCAAATTCAAACCAACTGTGACCCCCACCTCCCTCGAGGTGCTTTTTTGATGTTCTCTGAGTTACTGTAACAGGCATCTGTCTCTTGCTCCGAGATTTTTTTGCATGTATAAGACGCCGGTCCGCTTCGCCGAGAAAAATCGTAACAACAAATGAAACAGATATATCATATAAAGGATTGACTTCGGGTATTGCCGTAAACCGCGAGTAAATAAATCCAGCAGGCTTTGCTTCCTCAAGCTGTAAACCATGTCGGTCCGTCACGAGTACTGGTCTCCAGCGCCACGGAGAGGCGACTGCATCGTGCTGGAGTGTTTTGAGATTCGGACTGGGGTCCGCTTGACGCCGGTGCAAACGGTGCTGCCACCGCTAGCTCAATTCAAACAGTGTTGCCATCACTGTAAGTTGAGTGCACCCAAAGTTGACGTTCAAGGTTCGGACAGCCGCCACCCAAGGTAGTTGTCAATGGCTGGGCACTATCGCAGTTTCGTGAGCGCTTGGTTCGGTGAGAAGGGGTACTATGGTCACCTTTTTTTCTTTTTTGAAGAGACATAGGAAATAAGAAACCTGCAGATGAAGAGAGTGGGATCTTGCAGAGTTTATATGCGCATGAGGAGCTGATCGGTTTGTTGGAGCCTATATGGCTTGGTGCTGTCTGGTCGCGCCCTCTCAGGATGTTATTGGTTCAGCTGCGCCACAATTCCGAGCCCAGCAGCTCTAAAATATTCAAACGAAAGACTGATTGGGTCGCGCTTCGTATTCCCTGCGGGGTGCCTCGGATTCACCGGAACCTGTGAGAGCACAGCCTCACTTTTACAGTTGATTCATGGGATCGAACCCAGTGATTCGCGATCCGGTGAAAGCATAGCCTCATTTTCTAAGGCTTTGTTCTAGGACTATAAGACTGGAAATGGTAATCTGTAATCTGGCGCAATCGAAAACAATATATTACTCAAAAGCCTTCAACAAGGCAGTTTAGAAGCAGGGAATCATACTATCTAACCGGCTGCGATTTCGCCTTACCTCTTGACGATAACCGTTTGCGTAAATTGGCACAAGAAAATTCGCAGAACCGACAAATGCGGCAAACACATGGAAAATGAAGAGACAACCCGAATCAAAAGCTCAAAACTCCAAAAATACCCGTGTCGCGAAGGCCTTGCAAAGCTTGCGACAAGTTTCAGAGTTAGATCCAGTCACAGAACGACTCGATGGAGAAAAGCCAGCCAAAGACCAAATTGGAGTGGAACAAAGCTCTGTGAACCTTGGAAAGAAAGGATCGAGGAAGAAAAGAGCAAAAAAGGTACAGTTGCAAAGAAAAAAGTCTCTCGTGACAACGAGTTCAAGTGAGCCAAAGAAAGGGTGTCCAGATGAGGAAGAAGGGTTCCGCAGCGGATCCGAACGTCTGCAGGCCCTTCCATATGCAATCAACGCAGAAAAAGAGACTGTTATTACCGAGACGGACCCGTTGGACATAGCATTTAACATGCAGAAAGAGATCATCGACCAGCTTTTGATGCAACACTCAAAATTTACACCCACCGTCACAAATCACAATTTGGACAATGCCCCTTCTACTAAAAAAGCTGAGGTAGACGCTAAGCCACGGCAAGACCTTTTATTCGCTGAAGTACCAATTCGAACTCCGCTTGGTTCGAGTTCTTCTACCCAAGAAACAGAGATTCGGCTCTTGGAACTCCTACCAGCTTTCATGGGAGAATCAATCATTTGCAACATGCACCGTGTGATTCTACAAAAGAAACCCGCTTTTGTCGGCCTATCCTATCCTTGGGGTGGAGATAAGATGACTAGTTCTATACGCGTGAGAGGGTATAATATACCCGTTACTTCAAATCTCCATAACGCCTTGCTGGACCTACGTAAACCGAATGAATCTCTTACCTTATGGGTAGACGCAATTTGTATCAACCAAGCAGATATGGATGAAAAATGCTATCAGGTCAGCCAGATGCCTAGAATCTATAACACCGCCCAAGGGATTATGGCATGGATTGGAGGCGAATCCACGGAAAGCGATGAGCTGATGGATTGGGTTACTTTGACTCCTAAAGAGATACAAAAAAAGGAAATCTCACAACTCAAGCGGATACATGATATATTCTCGCGCCCATACTGGACCCGCATATGGATGGCACAAGAGCTCGCTGCGGCTAACAGAATTCGCAAACCCTGCACATTGTATTGCGGCAAAAGATCCGTCACCTTGGACCAATTCAAAGCATTCTTGGAAACGATGCTACGCCTAATGAAGGAATCTCCTCTCAGAACCATCACACAGCCAAAGGCACTGCTATCACTCAGCACCATGAACCCCAAGAGAACATTTCTCGACATACTTTGGCAATCTTCTACCCTTAAGGCAAGTAAGGATGTTGATAGAATATACGCCATACGTGGTATCTCGGAAAAGTTTTATCGCAAGGAGATCAAAGTTGATTACTCCACCACGTTCGAAGCGCTCTGCCGCAAAGTTATGACATTGATGATCAAAAAAGAGCGACGTCTTGATGTTCTCTGTTTTTTCCGTAGCTTCGGCACACAATCACCCTCTTGGTTACGTAACTTCAGTGAGAGGGAGGAAGGGATAGCACCCGACGCTTATTCATGCGACCTAGGTCAAAAGACAAATGCAGAAATCGTAAATGGCATCTTGAGAACGAAGGGAATATGTATCGGTTGTGTGCAGGACACAGTCACGTTCGATATGACTTTTGAGAAGCGATCATTTGGCTCAGAATTGGAGGTTATCAGAAGAATAGCCTTCGATGCATTGAAGCCCGCCAAGGACTTCCCCACCAAAAACGACGAAGCGAATGAGAACCGATTCTTGGAAATGTTTTCAAATGGTAAACACCTCGTCATAAAGCATTTGGGTAAAGAATACCGGAGGCGTTGGCGAATCCTTTGGCAGAAAAGGATCGATTTCGAAAAGGGAGATATCAGCACATACGCATGGAAAATACGAGATGATTTATTTCGTTCCTTGTTCTCGAGAATGATTAGTCGTTCGGTTTTTACAATGGATGATTCGAATATAGGCTTGGGTCCTCGAGAAATGAGGAAAGATGATCTTGTTTGCATTCTCTATGGATGTAGGTTGCCTGTGGTGTTGCGCCGAGATGGTCGGTCTTATAATCTCATCGGGCCAGCTTATGTCAATGGTGCAATGGGTGGAGAGTTGGTTCGACCTCAACCGCAACCGCGACCGCGCTCCTACTGGATAAAGTAGTATTTATTCAAGTCGTAGCTGTTGAAACTTTTTAGGGTATGTGCAGGGAGCTTTACATAGAGGCTGGTTATCTGGGTCCGATGATGGACAATTCATACACATATCAACGTAGTAATTAAGTAGGGCGCAAACCCACTGAAAACACCAATCCTAGCAGAAAGAAGCATAACTGTTCCCCCCGAAAGATATACTACGCCTCCGGCCGGCGGCTTCCCATCCGTGTCGCATGTATGATAGCTAATCCTAGTGCTATAAAAGTGAGCAGTGAACTCGGCCTTGCTACCTCCCGGCCATGCCACTTGCCAACCTTTTGCCGTTCTTCATTCAACCATACAAAACAAACTTGTACCTGACCCAAAGATGCATCAAAAAATCTAGCTTGTTTGACATGTTTGGGTAACCGAAAAGAGAACCACTGTTATCATAGATTGTTCTTCTGGGGAACTAGGACCTGCGTCCACATTGTTACCCCCCCGGAAAATCCCTGCATTACTAACACGAGTTCATAGCTACGATTTCAGTTACAATCCACATGGATAATAATCATGACGTTCATAATTGATAGCTAGGTAACATGAAACCTCCGCCACTACACTTTCCCCTTCGCCATAGACAAGCACATCACTGCCCTCCTTGGGACCTGTGAATTATATTTCCCGATTTTTCACAAGACTACGCGCGAGGGAAACGTTCATACTTATTTGGAGGAAGAAGACAAGGTTGTAGCAATGCCGCACCACCTATTCCTTCGCTACCGCTCTCCACGCCACTGCGCCCACAGAAGAATGTTTCCTATACTAGCATTATTATCGTTACATTATTAAAGCTTTGCTCCGCGCTATGTATTCCTCCACCCGCATTGTAGTGCACCTAGTATTACGTATTCCATATTCTATATCATGACCCACAAAACCCAATCAGACTCCGAAACAGAAAACGCCGATAAATGAATGGACAAACGACAAAGATGGTGATACAAGCCAAGATTCCCATAAAGAAAGAATAACCCAAGACCACCAAATCGATAACCCGAGGAACTAAGCCTCGTCTACCCCTGCTCCCACATGACAATGCGATCGGGTATGTGGCGAAGGAACACCAGGCTCACCGACCTCCGTGGCGATGTCTGTCCAGATCATGCAATCAGTAAACATACCAGGAAAAAAGAAATGAAAGGAGGAAGAAGACTTACACCTGAGCGTGACTCCAAAGCGGCAACTCGGTCCTTGCCACATCGCCCAAGTTGCTCGTCATCATCCATCGGTCCTGCTCCCTGATGGTAAGCCCGCTCGCCGTCGAGCTGTAACTGGGGGCCTTGAGGCTGGGCGTGCCCGTGATGCTCGATTTATTGCTGCTGGACACGCGGCTGTGGCCTTGGGTGTGGCCCTGGCTATCGCGAGACGGGTGGGAGTGGTGGCCATGGTGGCTGTGGTAGCTGTGGTGGGGGCGGTGGTGCCGTCTTCCCTCGCTGGCGATGCGGCACCTGGCTGGCGGCTTCGGCACAATCTCCTCGAGCTCGATGTCGGTATTCCTAGTACTCGAGCGATTGAGCGAGGGGAAGGGAGGAGAGGGTTTGCCGTAGGAGAGGGTCGAAGACGCAGGGCCAATGTAAGGATACGGCGATGCGTCGTCTTCGTCGTCGAGTTCGCGGAAGCGAGAGTTTGTGTCCGGCCAGCGGGGGACCGGGGTGCGGCAAGGAATGGGTTTGGTAGTGGGACTTGTAGAGGGGGAGGAGCGCGGGGAGAGCTCGGAGGAGAGAGACGAGGAAGTGGATGTGCTGGGGGGAGCTGGGAAGCGGAAGGAGGAGAGGTTGAGGCTGTTTCCACGACCACCGTAGCTGACGGAGGGGCGGCCTTCAAGGTTTATGGATGGTTGAGCCGCTTCTATGCTCATAGATGGTCGACCTACGTCTATGCTCAGGGAAGGTCGACCCGTCTCGGCCTCCTGCTCGCCAGTCGCGTCGCTCTCTATCTCGTACATTTCCTCTGGTCGCTCCCCCCGTCTGACGTATTGCAATCTAGTGCGTTTGGACGAGCGTCTGGGAATGGGCGGCGCCTCTGTGCTGATAGGTACCTCGAAGTGCGGGCGTCTGGTCTGTTTCTCCAGGTCGTCCATGGCCGTGCTGATGATAGAGGAGAGTCGCTTGCTGGACTCGGCGTCGATGCAGTCGTTCGTGTTGACCGACACGAAGCTGACAGTAGACATGGTGTATGCTTGAGAGGATGGGCGGGAGAGCGGGAGAGTGAGGGGGGTTCTCTCTTTATCTGATCACTGTTGGGGATGTTAGCCAGTGGATACCCTGAGCTAGGCCCAACAATTACTACAGTGAGGGGGAAAGTCGAATTCGCGCTCCCAATTAACAGCGTGGGAAAAAGACGAAAAAAATTGCGTTGGCCTTACCAGTGTGTTGACAGACTGGAAAATATTTCCTTATCGTGTTCAAAACCAGCACGCAGCGGACTCGAGAGTCCATAGACAGCAGGCTTTCGACTTCAACGTGGAAATACTGAGGCTAATAAAATGCCATGATTTCAATCACAAGCCGAACGATCCAGTTGAACATGAAATATTATGTCGCGACATGGGCGCGAGCGGAACTGGTGTGGATTGATTTAGAGAAATATGTGGATGGAGTGTAGGTCGATACGCACTGCAGACCAATGGTAAGCTAATACGGGGTTTCATGACGACCCGGCAGAAGTTATCGAGAGACGGGACTTTTTTTCTCAAGAGTGGCTAACGCTTCCAGCTACCAGTCATGACGACGTTAATGCCATATTCGAGCGTTCTGAGAGCTTCTCGACATGGCTGTGGGTCATGGAAGAATGGGTAGACTTCATTGGGTGGTGGACATCGAGCCCGATATAGTGGTTCATCTTCCGAGAGCGTTAATGTTGTCGAGCTAATATGCCGATGATTCTTTGGGCTGTCTCCATTGGATTGGTTTCCGCCCCGTATCACAAGCGATAAACTGTGAAGTGTGAAGCGAACGAGCCTACACACCGCTGGCTAAAGAATGCTCCATACTTTAGTCATGCTTCCATGGACGCTCGCAGTAGGTAATGCGGTGAAGAACCGACTCATGAACTCTGTTTTCGGATCAGCACAGAAATGATCTATGCCCGAGCCATGTCTCGAACATTCACATCAAAAGAATCCGGTGGTGAGCTGGTTCAAAACACCCACCCCCTCCGCTCAGGAAAATACGGTGAACAGTCGGCTGCCGCGACACCAACCACATCCCCAAACCCACGCCTCTCGTCTCCAGTTCCTGCCGCCATACCACCTTCAGCCACCCCGTCTCCAACACACACACGCAAGGCGTTGTCGGCGTGTCCGACGCCCAAACTCTCGGTGTTGAGTGGCTTGTTTTCCCTCCGTGCATGCATGCATGCGCAGAAGCTCCCAACCAAGCATCCACACCTATGTTAGCACACCGCCCCTTTGAATTTGGTGTACACGACTGGTGTGAGGACCAGGATACCATTATACCTGCTTGACTTTTTCATCAGAATCGCCGATATACATGTTGCGACAGTTGGTATATCGCTGCAAACCTCCTTTCTTGCCACACCGCGGCTCGTTCGGTCGGCAAACATGCTCCTTCACTGAAACACTGTGGAGTAAACGTGTGTATCTCTGCTTTCATCCTCGAAGCGAATCACATCCCATATCAGACCCGCCCCTCCCTTCTAAGAACCCGAAGATGCAAAATTTCTCTCATCTCCCCCCGGCCCAACTACGTGGGTAGGATCGAGGGAGGTAGAAGAGACTGCATATTCTCATTCCCAAGTCCATGGTACTGGAAAAAAAGCCCCCCTCCCTTAAAAACGCCTATGTATGTATCAGGCGGCAAGTAAGTTTCCCCCAGCCCGTGCTCAACCGTCCTCTAACTCTCGAAAAGCTTCCACACTAAAACGAAAAAACAAACTATGGACTGATACCCTTTCCACAAATGACACGCATGCATGCAGGACTAGCGAAGGAGGGAGGCGCTCAACGTGTCACGAGGAGGCTTTCGGGCGTGCGATTGCGGTTTTTTGACAGCTGACAATGGTGTACCTAATTTCCGGCCCTTAGGATAAGTCAAGAAACGGGTAAACCGGAAAAAAGCAGCAGCTGACACGCCTCGATTTATCCAAGGGTTGGTTCGACGCGGTAGGCAAACTACCAAGCCCCGCGGAGAGCAACCCGCTTGTTCAGGAGGTTGTCTTGTCCTGGAACCTGAAAGCGCAGGTTTGTCGAACCTTTCGTTTTAGAAGGTCGAGTTTTCACGAGCGCCCACCCCGTACTCGCGAGGGAGTTTACAGGGCTCACGGCGTAGCAACCCCGAAGCTGAGAGGCTGGAGTCGCTCGTACACAGATAGTTGAATGCTGTTTATAGCTGCGCCCTCCAGGGCCACTGTGTGGCATTCACTCGACCTGGACCCAGGGCGGTGGGTCTTGCGCGATGGGATCCGACAACCATTCTCTCGGGACAAGGCTAGAGCTGCAGGTCCTAGTCTCAGATGCTTTTTCTTCTGGAGACGGGCTACAGGAAAACAAAAAAAGAAAGACGACACAACTCGCCCGACGGAGATTACCTTGGACTTTCATATGCACGCCCGCGCGCCTGTTGTGACATGTGTGGTAGTACAAAGTGAGGCTGCGTGGGTATATGCATTTCCCTCTTACACCCATGCAATCTCTCCGTACCCATAAAGGGGGAATCACTGTGCACATGACCGCGTATTGTGACAACGCTCTCGCAACGAAGACTCGAGATGATGTGACCTAATATTCGCCAGGCCACCCAGACTTGTGTTCCTGGGCATGTCATAAAAGAGTGATTGGTAAGGTCGATAAGCTCAATCGAGAAAAGCAGGTGCACAACCCTGGTGTTTCGTCGTCGTTCTCAGCCGGAGCCTTATCTATATCCAATCCGAGCTTTAGGGCGTGTCAAAAAGCTTGGGCAAGCTAGGCAATGAGGTCTGGGCGTTCGGGCCCAAAACACACAGCGTGTGCTTCTGTCATAATCGCCGAAGCATAAAGTTTGACAGGCTTTGTATTCCTTCTCACGAACCAGCAGACTGTCGGGATGGTTCGGATGTGCCGATTTTCTGCAGCCAGGTCGATCAGAGGATGGAAGGATGGGGCGCTTGGTGTGCCTTACCACAATACCACAAGACGCGAACTTCACCAAGTCCATGCTCTATTTCAATGCTATCAAGCTATGCCAATGGACAAAGCCTTTGTGGGTGGGCAGCACTATGATACATGATTGTTCTATTCCTTGGTGCAGATTTCCCGGGATCTTTCGTCATGGATGATGGGCATGGAGTCGCCGGCGTTCCCTTTCTTTCAGCCAGCCCGGAACGCACTGACCGAGGAGCGAGCTTTGAGCCAGGGTATGAGATGAGATGCGGGGCTGATTAGTCTTGCGGAGCGATGGCAAGCAGGGCTGAGGAAATCCTCCCTAACCAAGTCATAGACTTTGGATAGCGTGGCACGACAATAATGGGCGTCTGGGTACCTTGTACAGGCTCCCGGGTCCGGATATGCATGGTGCCGTGGAGGGGTTCGAGTGGACAAGGATGAACAGGAAGTCGACCTAGATAAACATGTCTCATCCCCACAGAGGGTAGTAACTCGTTCCAAAAGCCCAGTCCATCGAGCACCATTTCCTCAGTTGCGATTAGTCACTAGAAGACAAGACCAACGACTCAGTGTAGAGTTGTGATCCACGCTAGCCCCAGGTAAGATCCGAAGCAATGACAAAAGCATAATGACTGACTGGACAGCACCTACTAGTTCCAAGGCATTTCTATCACAGCTCACCATGGCCGAGAGCAAAAGTGCTCGTGACGTGAGCCGAGTCGCTGCACCTGCTGTGCGACCAAGCAGACTGTCCGAACATAACCTTCGAATACATACGGCAGCGTTTCCTCAGGCAAGTATGCTGCGTGGAATTTTCTAAGGCGGTACTGACTGTATGGGCAGAAGAAGACATGTTATTTTCCCTTGGACTCATTCATTGAAGGGGAGCTGCAGACGGACAATCAACGACGAGTAGACGAGTGTGTGGAGGAATCGGACGCGGAGTTCTCGCCACTGGACATTGACATGACGGCACGTCGGAAAGCATCACTCGAGGCGTTGAAGCTCTACACGGGGAACCTTGCATCGCTGTCGACACCCATGGATCGTCTGATTGCAAGCCAAGCAGAGCCTCACTGCAAGGCGGGCCACACATTAGATGACGCATTGGCATGGAGAGATGTCGAGACGCTTGATGCAAAGAGACTGGCCTCGGAGCTGGAGACCGAGGCTCGGGAAAGCGATGAGATGAGTGTTGGGAGTCTACGGCCGTCTTCAGACACGCTTTCGCTCTCGCGAGAGCGACTCATGGAGTCGATGGAACCGATGAAAGACCGGAGAGAGCGCGGGACACGGAACTGGAGAAGGCTGAGGATGCGTCGACGGTGTACGATGGACAGGACGAAGGCATCGAAGAGAATGAGCAAAGTCAGCCCGCCGCCAGCTGCATCGTGATCGGTTGCAGCTTCCTCTTTCTTTCCTCGTGCGTCTTGCATTTTCTGGCGTCTGCCCGACTCTTTGACACGACTCGACGGGTTCCCTTTGTACTACTAGTAGAATAATAATCGATACCCTCGCATGCAGACATGGCGGTCGTTGCGTGAGGTCGGCTACCTACTGACCAGCCAGGTGCACAGCTGTGCCGCCCGTGGCTTGATTGGGATGTGATCAGTTGACCATGTGCAGACAGGCCGACGGGATTTGGCAGCGATGGCCGCAGGATGGGTGGCAATGTTGAGCGTGGGATGGGCAACCCCCGTGGGCGGGACAGCGAAAATGCACCCTCCACGCCGGAGGGTGCGATTGAGCGTGCACTCGTGGTGATGGAAGACGAATTCGCTGGCGGCGGGCGACTGGAGCTGGGCCGGCTGGGACTGGGCTCTCTCGCTGGACGGGGACTCGCCGGCCTCGCTGGACGGGGGGTGGGCGGTGACCGGAGCCGAATGACGCAACGGCCGCCGACGGAGCTTTTGCTGGTGGGCGTGCCTGTAGCAGAGCCTCAGCATAAATTGCAGCCTTCTGGGCACGCGCACACTCACACTTGCACGCAGTCTGGAGTGCCTCGAGCTGGAAGCTTCGAATCTCTGCCACATCTGCCACGTCTGCCACAGCTACGAGGACAACAGCCCCGGGATGCAATTGCCTCACCGTCTGCATGCTGGAGGGCTGGTAAGCTGCGACCCACACCGCTTGACCTGCCGGACACTCTGCAACGGCGCGTCACCCGTGCATTCTTCCCTTTGACGCCCACTGGTCTTTTCCCCATCGTGACCTGCTTTCTCTCTGTCCCATTTTCCTCCGTGCTTCTCATTGCCACCAGACCGCCTCTCCCCTGCCGCTGTTGGCCGCCCATCTCTACCTGTTTGCTTGATCTTCGTCTTTGCTCCTCAAAGCACGCCTCCCCGCCGCCCCACCAACACCTAACACCTGTTAGCCTGTGCCTGACGCTGTCGTCACCAGTCGTTGCGCTCCCGGCAGTCTCTCCTTGACAGCATACGCACCTATTACACTTTGAGTCTCTGCGCGCCTGCCCAACGCTGTCCCCCGTAGCATGAGCTCGCAATCCTTAAAGCCCCGACGTTCCTCTACAGCCCTCGACCCCTACGCGGCCCCCCACATCTATTACAGCGACCAGCACGACCGCAAGCATGCCCGCGCCCGCACCTACTCTGCTGTAAGCTTCCCAGACACTTGCTCGGTCGCCACGAGTCTAACAAGCACCAGGTCGTAGATTCACAGTCCCCGGGCGGCCGCAATGCTTTGAAGATTGAAAACACAAACTTCCCCAACCGACGCATCAGCCACGGTACGGTTCGCCACAAGCCCTCTAAATTATTCGGCGTGGTACTGATTCACTGCAGATGAGCCCGCTCTACAGCCACGGCGCTTCCTGGTCCAGGTCGAGCCCACGCTTCGGACCCTCCTCTCTCGCGAAGACACCGACGAGAACTACCAGATAACAATAGAGGATAAGGGACCAAAGGTATTTTTCCGAGAAGTGGTGAAAGAAAAAAAATTTAAACATTGGCTGACTGCTTCCAGGTCCTCTCACTCGGCACCCTTTCCTCCAATGCTCATAACAAATTCGACGTACGGGGCACCTATATGCTCTCGAACCTCCTACAAGAGCTTACGCTTGCTCAAGATTACGGACGCAAGACCATCGTGCTCGACGAGGCCCGTTTGAACGAGAACCCTGTAAACCGTCTCTCGCGGCTCATACAGTATTCGTTCTGGGACGGATTGACGCGTCGTATCGATGGCTCAAACATTGAGAAGGTCGGTCGCGACCCCAAGGATTGGACCGACGATCCACGCCCGCGTATATACATTCCCAAGGGCGCTCCCGAGCAGTACGAATACTACACCCGCATCGCCAGAGAACACCCAAGCATGCGCCTGGACGTGCAATGGCTTAGGGAAGACTGCGATAACGAGGAATACGTGAGAGATCTGAACAAGGCACCAGGCTTGCTCGCTATCGCCATGGAAGAATGGATCGACCCGACCACCGGTAAGAAAGATCTCCGAGGGTTGCCCTTTGTGGTGCCCGGTGGCCGATTCAACGAACTCTATGGCTGGGATAGCTACATGGAGTCGCTGGGTCTGCTGGAGAACAACCGTCCGGAGCTTGTGAAGGCCATGGTCACACATTTTTGTTTCTGCATCAAACACTACAACAAGATTCTCAATGCTAACCGCACGTACTATCTTTGTCGATCGCAGCCTCCGTTTCTCACCGACATGACCCTACGCGTCTACGAGCGTATCAAACACGAGCCTGGTGCTGATGAGTTCTTACGGGAGGCTATCCTTGCCGCCATCAAGGAGTATTATACCGTCTGGATGAACGCACCCCGACTGGATCCAGAGACTGGCCTATCCCGATATCGCCCTGGCGGACTTGGAGTGCCCCCTGAGACCGAAGCAAGCCATTTCGAACACATTCTAACTCCTTACGCAGAGAAGCATAACATGACATTCCAGGAATTCGTAGATGCCTACAATAACCAGCGCGTGCACGAGCCGGAATTGGACGAGTACTTCCTGCACGACCGTGCCGTGCGCGAATCAGGCCACGATACCTCGTACCGCCTGGAGAAAGTAGCCGCCAACCTCGCCTGCGTGGATATTAACTCTCTGCTCTACAAATACGAGACAGACATCGGCCGCACCATCCGCAATTACTTTGGTGACAAGCTTGAGATCCCCGCCGACTTCTGCGGCGCCGGCATGACGCCTGGCCAAATCGAAACGTCTGGCATCTGGGAGCGCCGCGCCCGCAGGCGGCGCATGGCCGTGGACAAGTACCTCTGGGACGAGGAAGCCGGTATGTACTTCGACTACAACACGTCGACGAAGCAACGCACGGGCTACGAAAGCGCAACGACCTTCTGGCCCATGTGGTCTGGCCTCGCGACACCCCGCCAAGCAAACGTGCTCGTCCAGCGGGCCCTCCCACAGTTCGAAGTCTTTGGTGGCCTAGTCGCTGGCACCAAGAAGAGCCGCGGTGAAACCGGCATCGACCGGCCCAACCGCCAGTGGGACTACCCGTTCGGGTGGGCGCCCCAGCAGATTCTCGCGTGGGTTGGCCTCCAGCGGTACGGGTACGACGCCGAGGCGCAGCGCCTCGCGTATCGCTGGCTGTACATGGTGACGAAGGCGTTTGTCGACTTCAATGGTGTGGTGGTGGAGAAGTACGACGTCACGAGACCGATTGATCCACATAAGGTCGAGGCCGAGTACGGGAATCAGGGAAGCGATTTCAAGGGCGTGCCGCGCGAGGGGTGAGTCTTGCCTTT
>Ga0247757_10000638_pt1 | contig 28038 bp, 28 predicted proteins | sample UWRJL126311R4_FD_180929 | JGI IMG/M metagenome (GOLD analysis project Ga0247757, IMG submission 180929) | Plant litter microbial communities from Arlington Agricultural Research Station in Wisconsin, United States - UWRJ-L126-311R-4 | ecosystem: Environmental > Terrestrial > Plant litter >...
GCAGAGACCTCTCCACCAGCTCTTGAGGTACCCGTTATTTCTATTCAACCGGCCAGCCCGCCGTTGTCTGAGAAGCCTCCAACCTTGTCGGCAGAATCAAAAGCTCCGCGACCATTCGTTCCCGGGGGCTGGGATGAAGATGATTTGTCAGAACCCGAGTATACTGTAAAACAGACTACAGCTATCACTCCAGAAGCTTCTACAGCTGCAACAAGCTCTTCACCTGCGTCTGCACCTACTTCCACTACGATTACATTTGACTTGCTTCCTTCTCGAGTTCAAGACGATGACTCGTCAGATGATAATAGTAGCATTTACAGCGATGCGTATGAGGATCTTGAGGAGGATCAAGGTTTTGCATCTATTGATGCCGTTGTGGGGAGCCCTGCTGCATCGGATCGTGTTGGATTAAGTGCATCTAGATGGGCTGATACCGAAGTACATTATACTGGACTGGAGAGTTCAAGGTGGTCACCTGTCAATACCTCGTCCACTGAACCTGAACCACAGATCCAACAAGAGAGCAGAGCCACAGGTCGGAACTCTGCCCAAGAGCATCGGAGTGGCTTAAGTGACTCCCGTAAGGAGCAGGCACAATCTGGATTACTTCTCGACAGACTTGCTACAGAGGAGAAACCAAAGGTCATTTCACATTCACCAGCTCCAGTCACCCAGAGCAAACAGGAGCCACGATCCAAAGCATATGTCACACCGGCTACTAGTGACTCTAAAACGGTACCACTCCCGGCTACTAAACCAGCTTCGCAACCCCGTAAATCTGCTCTGAAGAAACCATCAAATGATCCACCTCCAGTAGCTCGGAACGCCGAGATCCCGTTGAAGAAAACAATGCGTGAGCATGCTACTCCATCTACCACGGAACCCCATTTACGGAAGACAATGCGTGAAAGTGACGCTACTAGTGCGGGCAGAAAGTCAACTGGACCTACTGCTGGGCGACAAAATATATCGTCAGGAGACACGAAGTCGCAAGGAGGTGCGCTTCAAAAGAAACATCTTCAGACGGCAGCAGCTAATTCCGCTGCTAAACCCCGACCCCAGAGCGCAGGAGGGGCTCCAGTGAAAGCAAAACCCGTCATTCCTACACCCACCTATGACAGTGATTCGGATGCCTCTGCCAGCAGTTTCCAGCGCCAGCGAAGCCGTCCCTCACGAAGAGATGGAGGCAGGTACACGATGCGTGCTTCTATGCGATCTGGTACGGCACCCAGTCCGCGCGCCGCACCACCAATGCGCTCAATCTCACCTCCTGTGCCTACCTCACCTCCATCAACTCTTCGAAAGTCTATGCGGCCATCATCACCAAGGGTAGAATCACCCAGCGGAGTAAAATCCTCTAGGTTTAGCATCAGGTCTCTGTCCCCAACTGGAAGGTTCAGACGCAGAAGCACAGCCGAGCCGGCACAATCATTACCCGTGCAATCATCTCCAGCCAAAAAGCCATCGGATCGGGCATCTATGTTTGGAAAATCGTCTACTTCCAAGTCTAGTCCAGCGCAGCCATCCAGTTCGCGCTTTAAGAGTCGTTTTGACGACTCGAGCGATGAAGAAATGGATCGTCCGCGACATTTTCAGAGTCGTTTCTCCGATTCAGATGATGATGATTTCGAGCTACCCCCGGGTCTCGCGCCAGTCCGAGGAATCCCCAAGAAGGTTGGTGAAGAAGACGGCGACTCCACAGATTTGGAAGAGGAGCTGAGCGATGCTGAACCATCGCCAGCAATAGTCACAAATGGCGCTGAAAAGGGTAAAGGCACTACCAATGGGGCCACCAATGGACAAGGTGCAAGTTTTGCTGCCGGTTCCATGCGACAGAGCATGCATGCGCCCGATCTTTCTATATCTGACACGGGCAAGAAGTCCAAGGCAAAAAGAGGTTTCTTTGGCCTTGGTCGAAAGAAGACCGCCGGCTCATATATTCCCGAAGGTGAAGCAGATACTCGCAATGGAATGGCCTCAAATATCCCCATGCCTCCAGAACAACGCAATCGCGATCGAAACCGGCCCCTTACACCTATTGGAGAAGATGGAGGTGCGGGTGTTGACAAGCCAACTACGCATCCGCCTAACTCTCGCCGAGTAACACCGGCTCTAGAACGCTCTACGTCAGACTCGTGGCCTTTACCGACACCCCCTATGGTTGGGGAAGACCAACGTCCCCAAAGCTCAGATGGCCCTATAAGCCGAAGAACATCAATACGTCCTGCACTTGTCAAAAGACATTCTTCCCAGATATCGCAAGCGCGTACAGAAATTGATGAAAAAACAGGCAAGACTGTCAGCTTTGGGCGCACGGGCAAGAAGAAGAAATTTCAGGGGCTGAGGCGGGTTTTCGGTCTCAATGACTGAGCATAGCTAGCTGAAAGCTAACATGCTTGGTAGAGACTTCAGAAGACGTTCTCCCGGGCGCTTCGCGCATCCGATCACACATGGCAGACACCGCACACTTTCCTCAACTACTGACAGTCATTCCCACAACTTTGTTGATTCAATCGCCGGCGCTTCAGCCGTCCTCTTCGGCTGCCATCGATCCGAGCAGACACCATGTAATCATGACTGACCCATTTCCTAATTCTTATCCTGTCCTATGCTTTACCCTACATAACAATTTTCTTTTATTTCCCTTTTTTCATGGAGTGGAATGCAAGTCTTGCTTTTTCTGGAACAGGGCATAAAAGAGATACCAATTTGCCGTCTTTGTATAGCAAGCAATGGGAGGCCTACGTGTGAAGATCCAGTGAAGGTAGTTTTTTCTCTTCTCTTCTTATTTTGAGAAAAATATAATGGGGGGGCAAAGAAACGCTTCGCACACGCGCATTCACGTTGTGGGTCTTGATGGGGGGATACTTTTTCTGTTTTCTGTACATGTTTGATGAAGAATATGCGTGGGAAGCTGCAGGCGAAAGGACAGGAGAGAGCTTAGGGTGATGGATCAGATAATTTTTAATGCTGAGATTATGAAGGCGATGATTTCGTCTCATACACACGATTCTGTGCCCGTAGCCAAGCCACCGCCTTTGCTAACTCCTAGCTGTCTAGACTCCTGTTTAAAAGTTGGTAATAAGCCTAGTCCTAAACCTCTTGACGGCGACGGCCAAGGTAATGGTACAGGGAGCCCAGTTCAGCCCCAGACAACTTTAATGGAGACGGAGATGCAGAAAGCCACGAGGATGAACTCGGTTGATTCGAAGAGATGTCCAGTAGGTCTTTAGTAAAACTTTCTTATTAGAATAAACGCAACAGTCATTTGCAAGCGACAAAATCTTACGACGACCAATATCTGAGCTGTCGCCATGCACGGTCCTGCCTACCTCGACACCTTAACGTTCTTCTACCCACCAAGCAGTATTCGGTCCGCAGCGGGGGATATGGCTTAACATGAGCCTCACGAGAATTGCGTATACTGCGTTACAGACCTGGTCGAATCTATTGCGTACGCTTGCTGATTGCATGTCTGCCGAGTTTTGGTTTGGTTGCTTAATTCAGCTGTTCAAACTTTCGGGTTCTTCCATCTGGTAGCCGGGCCCTTTTGTACGTGGGCGGGTAAGTCAAAGTGTGCCTCTCCGTCGGAGTCGATTCCGTTGATTCAGAGTACCCATTCCGGGATGACGCCATTCTGAAACCATACCGAGTTTATCAACGTGCTCAATCGTCTGCCCTTTTGTAGTTATCCCAGTCACTGGCTGGTCTCCTGGATATTTTTCCACGCATCCTGATCCTCGGGTATGGAACCTCTCCAAATTATTGCTGGTGATGAGTTTGATCCTTGTAGCTTTGATCATGCCCCAATCTTCCGCATTGGCAATTGCTGATGCGGAAGACTGGGAGTCGTTAAACAGTGCGGCAATGTCTCGGCTCTGCATGGCTCTGCTGATGGTTGAAAAATGATTATCGTAGCTCTCGCCATTGAGGTAGATGGCGTAGTAGCCGCTTATAGTGGCCAGGAGGCACCCTAGAATCGAGCATCTGTTAAGGTTGGAATAAGCTGTAGTCCAAGTTGGAGATACTCTATGCAGCGATATAAAACGCTAAAGTATGGGCCTATATAGATCCTTACTTACCAATATGCAATGAATAGATTTTTGGGCTCGTATGTGTATTTGTTTTTCCAGAGTGTCTCATTAACCTGTGTTTCTACCTTGTTGCTGGATACATTTCATTAGCTTAATTCAGAACTCTTCCTTTTGGTAAGAACTTGCCTGAACTCCGGTGTGCTCATTAGGCCTATCGATGCGTTCAACGAAAACTCCTCGATCAACGTAACAAGGTCCTTGTTTTGGTCTACATGATCCGGGCGCTTTGAATCTTGGTTCCATACCCCCGTCATAACCGCGAAATCCTTTGCTTTTGAAAAAACAGTCTGATCCATGGTGTTATTCCAGCCATAGCCGTACATGCTATCATTTGTAACCGAATTTATAGCGTACCCGTCAAGGGGTTGGTACAATAAATCTCGCAAGGGGTAATCAGAATTCTGTGGAGAATTGAAATAAATCTTAGTAGGGTGAGAGACTTGGAAGGATTGAACGTTATCGATAAAAGAAATCGTTGCGGTTACAGAGGCATTGCGTATGTTACATGCGTAATAGCTTGTCGTGTACGATTGTGTTGGATCATCGAAGAGGCTACGTTCTCCTTTCCATGGATTAGCTAGTGCACACCAAATTTCTGTTACGTTAGGAAGGCTAGGAATGAGGCTTCCGTTGAAGCGCATGGAGTAGTACCCCACGAACACTGTCTGATCAAACCATCCTTCCCCATTGTGACCCCACCAGCGTGTATGCAGAGTCAGATTCCGTGTATTGACTTTTAAAACGCTCCAACCCGGCCACCCACTTGTGACAGTCTCGTAGACAGCGGACACAATCGATGCACGCACAGCCTCGTCAGCGACCCCACATTGTATGATTGGAACAGATATGTTTTTGAGGCCACCTAGCACATCCATTGGGAGAACTTCACCCGTACTCTCCAGGGCTGCAAACATACGCTCCAATTTGCCGTACTCCAGATGATAATTGCTTGTTGAAGGTGTATTCACTTCCATAGTGTACTGGGTTTCGCTTGGTCTTGAGCCTATGCTTAGTGTTGCAGGTGTGATCAATGATGCTAACGGCATGCACCTAGAATTTAGGTCAATTCTGAAATCTGTATGTGTCCATATGATGCAGAAGAACATGTGTTCATCTTGAGTTTCTTGTGGCTTGATTGGCTTCAATCCTACTACATTTTCTCACAGACCTCCGGCTTCTGATATCCAATTCTAATCATAGAAATCCTTGGAGATTGATACGTACCGGAAAATTACTGCAAGCAAAGTAACAACCCGAAACTCGGTGGGGAAGCTTGGATGACAAAACATCAAGATGTTGCGGTCAACCGCGAACGCAGCATCTATAGCCCTGATCTGGATCCCTCGTTCACGGCAGCGGCGCCATACCCACTGTATATATGCCGTAGTCGTAGCGTTTGAAAGACAGACCTGAGTCAAGAGTGCAAATGCAGTGCCGAATCTGATCGGCCACTGTTGTCGTGCGGCTGAACCTACAATGGTGTCGTCTAGCCCGGTGCAATATGCATGATGCGAACCTGCGAACACGATACCAAGGACAAAAGATCCGACCATCATCGTAGGAATAAACCAGGACTTTGGTTTTCGTTGCGGGGCGGGACGACCCTTGACATCTAGGCACACTGGATATTCTGTAACAAGGTAAGTTACAATGGAAAAGCAAGGATTTCTCTGCGATAGCATGCCTGTAGACTCATGAGATAGCCCTTCTAGCTTGATATGACCGGGTAATTCTACGGGTATGTAATGCGACATTCTTGAAATATGACTGTTGGGGAAGTGTGATTGCAGAACGGGGCAAAGTAGGTTTACAGTGACGGAATTTATTGCTGAGAAACCTGCGAGAAAGTGGGCTACGCATTGGTATTATCAGCATATGGTCGTGAGCCGATATTAGATTAACCTTGCCTATCTTTGGTGTTTGACATACCCTGATTGGTAGGATGGAACGCACACAGCCTTCCACCCCCGTCCAGTCTAATACAGGTACACTAATTGAAAGACTTTCTGGCAACACGGACATCGATGGTTTTATTATTGAAGTGGGGCATGCTACGAATCATCTGTTCTTTTTCGTCCTGGGGTTTACGCGCCACATGCGCGCACCAGGCCTAGAAGGGACCTGTGCGGTTGATCATCCACAAGTTCGAAACAACATCCTTCTCTTCCCATATCCAAAAACTCAACGCCTTCTCGACAAATCCAATAACGTAAATTGTCCACTTACAAGTACCGTCCTAAGTGGCAATATGTCCATTTTATAGGATATTTATAGGCTGGTAAATAGGTAGAGGCTTAGTAGGGGTTGGGTATATTAGAGTTATAAAAAGATTTATATTATAAAATTATAGAGCTAATTAAGCTTTATATTTCTATAATTTAAGTTTTGCATAACAATCATACTTATGGAGAAAACCCAAAAATAAAATTAAAATTAAAAAATTAAAAATTAGAGACTGGCCCAAACCTATACCCTAACAAAACCTTTCTTCACAACAAGCTTCACAACGACAGAAGTGTAAATAATCTCGGGATTGACACATTAACGTTATGTAGGTCCAAAGTTCCATCTGTATCTTATGTTACCCAAACAAGACTCCTAACTTATTCAGACTTTTTTACAGCCCAGCGTGTGGCCTGCTCAAACTCTGCTTGTTTCTTGCCGCTCAGGCATTGCAATCCCTGCTCTCTAAATTGCGCGAACATTTCAAGTGCCTCCTCATAATTTTCGTTCGACGTCCATCCATCGCGATGCACAAATCCCTGAAGTGAATCCCAGAAATCCGCAGCCTCATTCCAGCCTTCCCCATCCACGAGATGTGCTTTTATCATTTCCTCAGTAAATTCTATTGGACAGGGGATTTCAGTATTGATTTCATTCCAGTGACTATAGCTCTTATAAATTAGCCGTCTACATAACTTTGAGTAGAAGGTATTGGGCCAACATACCGTGCTATGCGGATGAGACATTGCCTGAACGGAAGGATGTCTTCTTCCCAGGTATTGTCAGAGAAGTCTACAGTGTCACGCCTCGTTCGCCCTTGATTTATGTGCAAAATGTCATGAAGGATCGGATTCATGTTCCTAGTCTCAGTTTCGTATGTCCGCAAGACAATAGACTTCTCAACTTGGGTCCGAACACGCATTTTTTCATCTTCATCTTCAAGAGCGTCGTAACCTCCAGGTAGTCTCATCATGAGCTCTCCGTTGTAATGTACAAGCCACGGATGCCGTGCCTGAAGGAACAAAGGGCCGATCCATGTATCCTGCCAGTCAATAAGACTAGTAACACGATCTTTGTTAACAAATATATTAGGGGCATGAATGTCCCAATGCCATAAGGTAGGTCTTATTTGATCTCCCTTAGGCAACAGATAATCAGCAACATCCAGAAACTTCCTATAAAGAGCGATGTGGGCAGCTGGAGTGCGCTGCGCTTCGGAAAGCGCAAATAGATCATCTGACGGCTTTTGAGCGGCATGATTACTTAGCCAGGCAATCTCTCGTTGCCCAATCGCTTTAAGATAACCCTGAGGGCTTTCCCCTAAGAGTTGACATTAGTATAACTGTACGTTGTGATTTGTATACAACATAACTCACACGGGCCACGATCGATATCCATAGATGCTCGTTCTTGGTACCAGAAATTTCGATCCACGACTGGACCTATCACAAATCGATTCTCGACCACTTTCTTCAATGATTGCGGTACCTCACCAATGATTTCAGCTTTTTCGCGGCCCGGGAAAGCGTCACTCGCGAAGTAAAGATTTCCATAACTGTGGTTCTCTGTCAGTTATGCCCATATAGGTACACTAGAGAAACAGACCGAGTGAATGATAGGGATAGAAACTTTCTCTCTATGGCAACGATATCGTCCACAATCTTGAGCTTATCATGAAGCTCTATTTCACCCCAAATCTCAGCGAGCTGGTTTCCAGTAGCCTCCTCCATCAGAATGTACTCGGATTCCACGGGGTTCTCAGCCTCTCCACTCCAGGATAAGACCTTTGGCACAGGGATCTCAAGAACAGTGCGAGCCTGAAATTCAATCGTATTAGCTTGGGTAGCTCTAAATCATGACGAATGAGTCAACATACAAAATCCATAGTAGCGACTTCGGACGCGGTTGTCTTGAATGGAGGCCCAGTCGTAGGGTTCGGTATACGTGCAATCACGATAGTACCATCATCCATGACAAGCCGAAAGACCTTATTGAATCCACCTTCAGCAAGCTTGCTAATAGACACGCAAGTCTGCGCGCCAATACTTTTAGCAGCCATCTTCTGAAGCTCAGACACGTTAAAGCGTTTATACCGCTCGCGAAGTTGAAGATTCTCATCCCATAGCCAGCGCCCGCTAGTATAGCGGTAGAAATCTTCGTAGTCACGATCTGGACATGCAGACATTGTTCGAATCGGAGATCGACACCATCTAAAGGATGGCGAGAGAAAGCGACTTAAACATTGCAGATTGTTGTTTATAGGGTTAGCTCTAAGGAACTGGAGACGAATTAAAAGCGAGGGCATGGCTGATCATGATCAGGTTGCGAAAGTCAGTTTGTGCCGATTGTTGGAGCAAGATGGATAGGCCGTGTATTGGTGCTGTAGGAAGAGAAGAGTCAAGGGCGCGACTAGCTCTAAGAATAGTGGAACACGTGACCATTATAGAGATTTTGTGAAGACGTCGAATCTTATGTCTATTTGGGCATAGTGCGGAACAGAAAACAATCTCAAGAAGGCGTACAACACCTGGTCTTAGTGTATGTGTATGTGCGTTGATACCATGCCTTCAAATCAGCGTCTATACGAGATGAGCCAACAGGTAAGCAATCTTAGTTCACTATGGTTCTAGAAACCTATTCTATAGTGGGTAGAAAAGGTGGCGCAGTACCCTATCCTAGCATGGGGAAACAGGGTACACCTGAAAAATCACCATCATAGTGGTCAAAGTACCGTAGTGTTGCAAAGAATAAAAACAGATCAAAACGGGGATAAACATGACACTCCAGTTCTGTCCCCATTCCGGTGAGCTAATGGTGTAAAGTACACCTAACCTAGCTGGAAGCTGTAAGTTATTGTGGCCAGCACCCAAGCGGAGCTTGAAAAAGAAGCCACTGAACAGCTCCTTTAAATAAGCGGCCAGGAGATTCCTAATTTATGTAACTTGGCGAAGTCAGACATGTAGTCTCTAGCATGATGTGTTGATCCGCTGCTGAGACTCAATCTGATATGTCTACAAGTCAATTGAACTACATGTAGGTAGCTATTTCTAGAAACTCTATTCTAAGACCACAGTACTTTTCTGTTGATGTTTCTGGCCTTTAGCGGGGTTTAACTGCATTTCTGAGCCCAACGCCAGTCAAGAAAATATTGTGTTATCTATGGACAGTGCATGGCCGGGCCTATATCAACTGACCTATTACGTCATGTTTGAGTACAGATTGGTACTGGCGCCTGCTCGTTGTGAGGAAGGCACGAAAATGCGCCATGCTTGTCGGAACTTTCGAAACCTTAATGTCTTTACTCCGCGGAATCATCGAAGTGTGCTCTGAAACCCGCAGTATAGATATCCATCGAACTGGCCGATGTACATAACAGCATCATCCTTGGCATATCACTACTAGACGCAGTGTATTGTCGAACCGGACTGGACCACTCTTCACCAACGACCATAAAAATACACCGCCTCGACTCTTCAACGGTGAATCCGACCGGAAAGAGAGGAGAGACAGACGGCGATGCCGAAAATCAACAACGTACCAAACCTCGCATTCTCAACGTTTTATTCGTAAGACGCAAGGAGCACAAGCTAACGAATGCGACAGGCGGTCAGTGCTGTCAGAAATAGGGTTCGCTACCACAATCAGCAGCGCAGGTGCCACGCATGCAGTACAGCCAACACGACTTCGCCACTCGAAGTCTGCTAGCAAACCCGCAAGCAGGAAGCGCGGGGCAGCATTTCCTTGGACGAAGGATGGAACAACCAACGGAAGGCTCAAGGATAGTCGCGTGTGATCAGACTGATTGGATCTGGGTCGTATACATTAGCGAATGAGGCTCGTTTCACCCGTCATACAATATATCGGTTCTATACTTGGACAGGGGACATGGTGCATATCTTGGTTCTCGCCCAGTGCGTGGGTGACATGATGTGGTGTGGTGTCTCGTCGTAGTAGAGTCTCTGTGCAGAATATAAGAATGCGAGTTCTCTTGCGCAGTCAGCCTATCTCGCTGCTTACCTTTGACATCGCACACGCTCGCTTCCAAGATGATGTACACCACCCTCGCTCTCCTCGCATTCATCGCAACCGCGCAAGCCGTCGGCCGCGCAATCGTCACAAATCAATGCGACACGCCTGTCTATCTGTACTCGGTCTCGTCCACGACGGGCCCGGAAGTTGAACTCCTGAAAGACCAATCATATAGTGAATCCTACCAGTCCACCGCCTTTCTTAAGATTTTCGCCGCTCAGGACGCCATCTCCGTTCCCAACGCCAGTCAGATCCTCTTCGGCTACGCGCTCTCTGGCAACAATGTTTCTTATAACCTCTCTGATTCCAATGGCGCTATATTTGCGGGCCTCGCTTTGAGCATCAAGGCTGCCGAGGGCTGCGAGGACCTATACTGGTCGTCACCCAAGAGCAACAACACGCAGCAGACGTGTGGCAGTGACACCGATTTAGAGTTGAGTTTCTGTACGGGACATTGTCTGCCGCCGTGGTGTAAGTACAGGTCATTCATACACATGCTCACATGACTGATCTGCCCAGATTCATGCGGCGATGGTAATGGACACTATACGGGAATTTGTTGCACCCACTGCATTGGGGCCCATCACTGCGTAGCCATGCCGCTATAATTTGGTGGCCTGTGAAATGCTCCTCTGGGTAAACATTCGATGAACCAATTTACGGCCTCAAGCTATAACATTTCTTCTGATGGTTCAGACCATATTACATTTTTCTCCGAATGTTTGAGCTTAGCGATCCACAAACTTCCAAATAATACAAGATGTACACAACGTGACTGAAGAGTACGGCATTCTCAGGTAGAAATCGGGCAACCCAAATTGCACTGTAAACACTATTGTTAGTATTCTATATTAGCACACATCAATGAACAGTCCTGGGAAAGAGTGAATATGAGGTATAATAACACATTTATGTGAAAATCTTCGACAACCTAGCCATTAACTCCAAGCTCTTGGAACCCACTCCCAAAAGACACGCAGAAGTCATAGACCTACCCTATAGTAGCCGTATCGTTCATCATGTGCAAGGTGTCGAACGATTGACATCCGTGACAGGACTTGGATTCCTCACCAGTCTCTACAAGCCATACATGACTCCATTTTTAGTATCCCGTCGCTCCCGGTGCCTTCTCATCTTTTCTCAAGCTCAGGAGAATCTCCCGGAAGCGGTGCTTCTCGCTGCCTGATGCGCCACCTTTCACACCCTTTCCACTCAGGTCGACGAGCTTCGCAATGCGCTCCCAGCTCGTTCCGCCCGCAGTGGTATCGTCGCGGTTTGCCAGGAACTCTTCGGCATCTCTCCGTGTCTTAGCGATTTCCTTTTCCTTCTTGTTGTTGTAGTTCTCATAGAAATCATCAATATTTTGCCGCGCCTCTTCGATGGTCTTGCTCTTGCGCTCGGCAGATACTTCGTCGCGGTGCTGGATCTGGAGGTCACGGCGCTCGCGCCACTCACGGATAACTTCAGGCTCAGGCGAATCGGACCGTACGGGGGTAAAGGACGGTTGTGGTTGACCAGGGAGAAATGGGAGTGTGGAGCCTGTGATGGTACCGCCAGGAGCCATGTGCTGTGGGCATAAGCTTCATCCCAAGAAAGTTGGCTGGTTTGGTGCGCCAGCAGGCAGGACCAAAACTAAAGGCAACTTACATCATTGGTGGTGTCAATCGCGGGGAAAGAGCTCTCAAAACCCATTATCTCCTCACCACCTGTGTTGACCTGATATGACGAGTCACCACCCAGGATGTCACCGTCGTCATCCTCCACTGTTGCCAGCCTGTCATTTGGAGTTGCGAATTGGTCTGCGTCGTCGCCGAGCATCGCGCGCTCCAGGGAGAGAATATCGGTAGGACCGGCATCGTCGCCCATGAGGCCTGTATTGACATCGCCGCGCGCCTCAGTCTGACCTAAGGTAATGTTTAGCAAGGTATAAACAAGTCCGGGGATGAATAGCTGGCGTACCCGCATCAAATTCGTCCAGTGAGGGGAACCTGTCTGCCATTGTGGGAGTATATGTATGGGTAGATAAGGAGCACAAGGACCAGGGAGAAAATGACTATTATATGTATCGACAAAGCGCGGAGTTGCTGTTGCACTGAAATGGCGTCGCTGCTGGAACAGGAGGGCCTAGCCGCTAGCGGAGAAGCGTTTATCCGACGCCGACTGAAGCTCTGGCTCCAGCTTTAGATACCTCGTCTACGCTATCAGCCATCATCACATACCGGCTGCCGCTGCTGTTGCTTGCTCTGCGTTCATCCCGGTCGCTGGCGCACTTTGCATACGGTCAAGCTTTGGCCTACTTAGTACGCGTTTGGGTTACATAGTCATTTCTCAAGGGGGAGCACGTCGCGTGAGACGCTCATCGCCGTTCGAGAATCGAAGCATCGAGACTGCTGGTTATTTGCTCCTCCGCGTGACTCGACGACATGGCCTTTACAGAAGACAGTCTGAGAGCAAAGCTCTCGTCGCTCAATGAGACGCAAGACTCCATCTCCTCGGTTGGCCAATGGATCTTGTTCCATAGGTACTGCTTCCCCTAGCCGTATCATCCTATTGTGTTCACTTCACTCTTCGACAAGTCATATCTCGATTCCATGTCCACACTGGACTTGGAAAAGAAGGTAACCGGCTAACATAGTTACGTAGGCGCCATGCCGAGAAGATTGCTCAGCTGTGGTCTCAGCGAGTCGCGAAAGAGTCAATCCCGAGTAAAAAGCTCACACTCATTTACCTTGCAAACGGTTAGTCTCAGCTAGTTTTCATATTTGTATGATTCTCACACCCGTGCAGAAATTCTTCAACAATCCAAGATTCGCAGAAAGGAAGAGTTCCTTCGAGCTTTCGATCCATTTGTTGTGGAAGGCACCAAGCAAGCCTACAAAGGATCCAGTCCGGACATACAAAATAAAATTAGGCGCGTTGTCGAAGTGTGGAAGCAACGTCAAGTGTTGTCCCAGCCAATTCAAGCAGAAATTGAGCGCTCACTCGAGGGTATTGAAGAATCCCATTGCATCTGCTGTCAGCATACTAACAGCCCCAGATATTGATCGTAGCCGTTCAAGCCGAAAGCCAGCCCTTGGAGGCTCACTCTTCTCCAGCTCTTCCGTCCCACCTGAGCTCAAGCCTGTAGAACCGCTTGCAACCGCCGTCCAAAAAGCCGACATTGCTGCCAAACCGGCCATAGCCGTCGCGAACCAAGACTACGAGAAGCTCACTAACCCTAACGCCGCTATTCCTACCCCGCCTATGCATGCGGCCGGCCTTGCGGCCTTGGTTAAGAAACTTGCTGTGGCCGAGAGCGCTGTAGCAGATAGCATCAAGGCCCGTCGGGAGCTGGTATCTGGTCTGGAAAAGCTTTTAGAGACGAACCGAAGTAAATTGGATGAGGAGGAGGCGCAATTAGTCGATCTGACTACACGCAAGGATGCAATCGAAAGCCGCAAGCACGAAGTTGAGGATGCTATTCTGAAGGGACTTTCAGCGGCAGAAACCAACAAAATTTCCGCAGCCCCTCTGCCCGGAGTTGCGTCGGCATCTCATGAACGCCCGGATGTTGAAGAGCTCACTCCTCCCCCAATGGAGTCATTCACTCCCGTCGGATCTCCACGACCGGATATACCAGACGTTCCAGATGATGTATACAAAGCACCGGCTACTGATCCCCAAGAACCGGTTGCCGCTCCGGCTCCTCCTGGTGCTTCGGCAGTCTCTACCCCAGCCACTGCCATTGGTGCCCCAAACACAATCCTAGGGGCAGATTTGTTGCACAGCTTGGCCCACGCTCGACCCGCCGATGAGACTGGAGCGTATGGACCAAGTACTTACAAAAAGAGGAAGATGAGCCGGAGTGCGGCAGAAGATGAATTTGCTGCATTTGCGGGGGACACAGCTATGAATGGAATCGACTCTGAGCTTGGTGGTCTGATCTAAACTTGCTCGTCTATGTAGCTAGTTACAGTGCAGATTCAGGATGCAGGTTAGTGAGAAGCTATGGAGTTTGAGATCGAGTAGAATGGACGTAATTAGCCAAGCTTACATTGACATGTGTTTATACGAAGGAAAACAACGTACATCTAATGTATATGTACAAGGAATGGGTATATTCGTAACAAGTCGGTACCAATAGCGAACTATAGTACATGAAGTGCAACTCCATCACCGAGGCGACATACTTAAATCATAAGAAAAGCCTTTACTTCGATCGAATATGCCTAGTCCGACGATTGGCTGGGCATCTTGTGGTTCTTCTCAATCTCCTCCATCAGTTTCTTGCCCTCATCCGTGGTCGCATCAACGACACCCTCCTCTAAGCTCAACATGCCACCAGTGCCCAGCTTTCCAACGACCTCCTCTGCCTCGTCCACGCTCATTTTAGCCAACACCTTGTTTACTTCGTCCAGACTACCACTCTCCAGTGCTCGCTGTAGGCCCGGTGGGAAAGATTCAAAGATTTGCCGCGATGCCTCTTCCACTTTGCGGACTGCTGGGTCATCGGATGTTGACTCCTTGGGTGGTACCTGGACATTGATAGTGGTGTTAGGATCTACAGCATGCAATTGAATCTGCTCTACGCCTCCACCTGACTCTGCATTCTCCTCACGCTCTTTCTTGATCTCGGCTGCGCGATCGCGGATCCGGCCATACGTGGAGTCGACGTCGTCATTGAAGAGCTTGCTGGCTTGGTGGTCTTTGGTCTGCATGCGCTTGAAAAAGAGAGCCACGCCGTTCTGGCCGCCAAGTTGCCTGCAGTACTGTAATAACAAGCCTTGGTGCACACACTGCTTCGCATGCTTGGGTTTCCCATCGAGCTCCGAGTTGAAAGCTTCCACAAGGAGACCGTCTGTCTCTTTTTCGTTTAGAATTTGAGGGTGCGCTGAGATGAAGTTCAGGCAGGAGGACCAATCCCCCTTCTTAATCTTTGCAAAATCTTTGGCGAGCGGTGAGGCTTCAATACTGTCGTCGTCAATCGCAGTGCCTTCTTCGATGTCACCATCAGCACCAGAGGACTGTCCTGTGTCGCTACGCTGCGCTTCCGGACGTTTGGGTGGGTTGAGGAGTTCGACCGACGATTCCTGCTTCTTTGGAACTGCGGAGGAAGAAGCCTGAGACTCTTTCTTCACGTTAGAGAAGTTAAATCCGTCGCGAATGTCGTCGCTCGTAATGTGCCGCTTCTCTTCGGCCTCAAGCTCCGCCAGCTTCGCAAGTAGCTCCTTTTGCAAGCCTTCTACGCGCATTTTGTGCTCTCCTATACCCGCAATGAACTGTTCCAGCCTGTTATCATCGGTCTTCTTCTCATCCATCTCCTTCTTCACCTGGTCTACTAGGCTAGCCATCATCTGCGGCCAGGTGGGCTTCTCCTTGATGTGCTCGTGTACGCCCTCGGGCGGCGGCGGTGGACGGTCCTCTCCGCTACCCATCATGCCCTCCATCAGGCTCTGGAAAACCAGCTGATCTGTGTTTCCATCGCCGTCCTTGTCCCCGTGTGATTTCAGAGCTGTGAGCAGGTTGTCGATGCGCTCGATAAGGCCATCGTTGATAATGCGTTCGTATTTGAGGGTCTTGATCTGGTGTCGGCGGTGGTCGCGTTCTTGGTGAATTTGAGCCTGCTTCGCGCGGATGAAGGATTTCTTGTCAACGTTGGGATGAACTTCAATGTCACTATCGTCGGAGAGCTCGAGAGCATCCTAGGCGTCATGTTAGCTAGACCCCCAGCAGGTCAGATTTGAATACACTTACCCACTTGCTATAGTTGATGACCATGGTTTTCGGGCAGTTCTGCCTGTTGTGGTGCTTGGTTGCAGCTTGGGCGACTTTCAATGTTGACGACGCGGGGCAGGGCGGAGCTAAGAAGTGGGCTGTTGCGCTTGGACCTCCATGGAAAGAATGTTCGAGTCGATTCAGCGGACTCTCTACATTCACTCCTAACACCAACACGCAGTAGAGCAAAATAGTGGCACACCCAGGGTTTCGATCTTCAATACGTTTTGGTATGCCACTATTTTCTCCACCGCGTGGTCACTTCTAGTACGTATGGATAATGAAGCGCGGCCAAGCTGTGAAGTTTGTAGTAGCTCGATGAAAGCATTGTATACCTTCGGCAGACCCTTATGAATTCCTAAACAGTTGTGATAAGCTAGCCGGTACTCATATGAGAACCCTAGTAGTACTTTACTTCAAGCCCGGTGAGGAAAAAAAAAGAGATGAAAGTGAGGGTTGAAGAGATTTATCAGTGCTTCATCTATCGAACGTCATCGCCTTTATCCAGAAGGGGCTCATCGAGGAGTCCGTCCAGAAAGCGTCAAGTGATAGCGTAATAAAAGGAAGACACCATAGGCTAACAGCATATAAGGGAAACGGCTTGTTGATAGCACACCTTGCATGAGAATCAATCCGTTACTTGCCTTGCTATTCCTTGGAGCCGTTGCAACCGGGAAGCCACCGTTGTCTTTTAGTTTCGTCCTATGTGCATGGTGTTTTCTAGGTCAACTCATTGGGTGTCACAAAGTCAGAAGTAAGAATCATGCAAAGCACCCTTTGCAGACCATCCCATGTGCATAGTGAGCCCATATTACATGTTGAATTTGAAGAAAGGCATAAGCCACTTACAGACTACGGGCTGGTTTCAACAGCATAAATGCCTGGCATTAGAAGACCCGGCTCTGCCGCTCTGTCAGCACATGTTTGCCTACAAAGTTTGCAACACTCTTACGATAGCTCTACCCGCCCATATCGCCGAAAAAATCTGCCAACACTGTAGTCCACACAGAAGTAACCCCTGGCTGTCTAGCCTATGATGATACTTACTAAATGTCAAGTTGACAAGCAGCATTGGTATGAAAGCATGAAATGCAGGTACGAAGGAGATAGCCATCCTGAAAAGTCCGTCTTGTTCTGCGCCTACCGTGAAAAAAAAACGCAGGATGGGTGGGATACAGAGGATCTTGGCTTCGAAGTGTGACACTGTGGCGGCAATGTGAAGCAGAAATACTTGAAAGTGTATCGAAACATATCAACGAGAGACATTTCAAGTATTGAGTGAGACAATACGATAAGGATAGAAGAAATTAGTTGTTGGTGAGTGCTTTTATAGTCATTGAGGAACTAATGCTTCTAGCTAACAAGCTGTAAGGCCTATGTTCTCCCTTCCAATGATTATCCTCCGACAAAAACGTAAATTGTAAAAGCCTTAAAACCAGCCAACAAGCTGTAATAGAATTATTCTCTCTCATGTCATAATATTGTTTCTACGCTTTTTATGTTTCTATCCCCTCTATGGACAAGAGCAATGTCACATGTCCTGCTTAGTCATGTTCATCATTCAACAGATCAACAGATCAACATGATGTTTCCCATCCACACATATACTCTACAACACATCCCGTTACACGAACATTTCAATCCTGATTGACATTATGAACGGCTCATGTGCTTGCGGCGCAGTCACGTTCGTTACACCGACGGACACTCCCCTTAATCTTTTCCACTGTCACTGCCTCGATTGCCGCAAACAGTCCTCCTCAGCATTCGGCACCTCTGCATTCTTTCCCTTCTTTAGAGTTGATGACAATCCCAACGTCTCCTACTTCACGCGCATGTGTGACAGTGGAAGAAAGCAAAATTGTTACTTCTGTAACAAATGCGGGAGCAGAATTCTCCATGCACACATCGTGGAGGGCGGCAACCCAAAGATTGTCGCCGTGAAAGGTGGGCTGCTGGAAGGGCTTGACTGGAGTAACGGAAAGCACATATTTACTAGGACTGCTGTTGTACCGATTCCCGAGGGCGCCGAGAGTTATGTAGCGGAGCCTGACTTCGGCAAAGCCAAATGAGGCGGAAGCGACCGGATCTACCTTACCTGGATTGGGAACTGGGTGCATGTTTTCGGATTATCAGACTTCAACTTGATGCTGGCCGATAATGTCTTTCTTGTCTTGGCTCCTCAGCAGGTGTTCACTCTCTTTGCTCCCTGAGAGCGGTATTGAGACTGCAAGCGTTAATATATGGTAATGTTTTATCGCCCACGTCTTCCCACTCAAATGGCCATAATCTTGATACCTATGGATGCGGGATATGTCTAAGCGATACCATCTATTAGTAGCCATAACTTATAACCTGCTACTAGCATAGGTTCTTCTAAGCAATCCTTATGTCCAATCTCGATCTTATGGCAAAGCTTTTTAAAGGAGTTCAACGTAAGAATCTCAATAGCCACCCCCGTTAGGTTCCAATGGGAGCTGCGAGGAGAGCCCGCCTAAACGCCTAATCTTTTAGGGTACGCGCTCCCAGAGCTCTATCGACTTTTTGTTTAGGAACCGACTGCCCCTTTTCATACAAACAATTCGATAAAGCTAAGCTATGAATGACGTCGACATTATTACATAACTAGCTGCAATGCTGTCGGAATCTGCAGGTTGCTGTTCCGTCCCCAGATGCTGCCTTACCGAACCAAGAAAGAATTTGCAAGCGAAGCTAAATTTTATCGTTCGGTGCGCTATCCATCGTAATGTTTGGTGGCTTGCAGATTAGAGTTACATAGGCGAGTGCAAAAGAAGAGCTAGGGGCTGGCCTATTGGTGGATATTTCGTTCGGCATCTGAAAATGGTACACGGCACGTGTTTCATTTACTACGGTACGACTTCCCGGATCGCGTGGACTGTGCATGTCGCTTCCCACAACCACCCCGACCGGTATCACTTACAGCAAGAATCTTTGTTTGAAGGTCGGCGTTTTGACCAACCATCAACGAGCTTTCCTGTTTTTCGCGATGTTTGGAATTACAACGCTTTCCCTCTTGCCCAAAGGAAAGCTTAGGTGGTCTCCGTCTCCGCATCACTCCGTAGTAGCGCCCATTGTTTAATATGCTATCTGTTCTTCATGATCGCCGTCTCACAGTACTGATCGATTTCTGACAGCTTGATGTCCAGTCGTTATGGTGTTGTACAGTCTCACGGGGTCTGTGTTTAATTTAAACCACGGCCTTTGTTTTTCCATCCTATCCACCGAAGCTGGTGCTAGGATTATTTTATACAGTTGTTGCTTCTCAAAAGATCTGCACTCATTTCTCATCATACAAGTGAGACTATTCTTCACATATTCGATAAAATGAAATACATTCTTCCGGCTCTTGGCCTCGCTGCCACGGCTGTTTATGCACATGGCTACGTTGACAACGCGACGATTGCCAACAAAGTCTACACGTTCTACCAGCCCTACCAAGACCCATACATTTCACCATCACCCCAGCGCATCTCACGACCCATCCAAGGGAACGGCCCTGTCACCGACGTCACCCTAACTGATGTTCAGTGTGGGGGCTACGCTGCCGGCGGCGTCGTTGGCTCATCCCCTGCTTCTCTGCACGCAGAAGCCGCTGCTGGATCAGATGTTCAGCTCCGATGGACACTGTGGCCTGACAGCCATGTAGGTCCATTGGTTACGTACATGGCCAGGTGCCCTGATGCCGGCTGCAACAGTTACATGCCGGGCTCTTCGTACGTAACATATCCTCCTTTTTTTTGAACTTCCCTAACCACTTAAAAAGCGCTGTATGGTTCAAAATCAAGGAGGAAGGCCGCCAGGGTACCTCCAACACATGGGGCGACACTCCACTTATGTCGAATGGTCACTACGCTACTTACACAATTCCTAAATGTTTGAAGCCAGGATATTATCTTGTCCGCCACGAGATCATTGCTCTGCACTCGGCCTATAGTTACCCTGGTGCACAGGTATACCCTGGATGCCATCAGCTGAAAGTTACTGGTTCAGGAGCAACTGTACCCTCTTCGCTTGTGTCCTTCCCTGGCGCTTACAAGGGCAGTGATGCTGGCATCACGTATGATGCCTACAAGGGTATGTTAGCGTATAAAAAATGTCTGAGATGTTCCTGACTGTATGTTACAGCTCAAGCCTACACCGTTCCAGGACCAAAGGTGTTCACCTGTTAAGGGAGGCGTTGTATTAACTGTTATTGGATACCGAACTTGATTGGACTCGATTGTTCATAAGTGGACTGACTCGATGGGGAAGTATCAGATTTGACTCTTAGGTCTGTTGTAGAGGCTTGTGTAGCTTCTCATCTAGTCGCCACATATAGGAATTAATAACTTCATTGTATATCCTTACTTCACTTCCGTTGGTATCTAGGATTCCATCCATGAATTTTTCACATTGTACTTTTGGAAAATTTCAACTCACGCCACTGGTAATTATTTTATTGAAAATTCAACATCTGATATTGTATTGAGATGCTGCTAGTGAAGGAACTCACCATTCTAGCCTCAAGAGTCTGACTTGAACAAGTCATCGTGGTGTTTTCCACGTCAGTCTGTACGATCTTCAATAAGCGTTTGTGCATTGTGTTTTACAACGCACAATAACCTCCACACAATGCTGAGTTTACAACTATGAGTATTGTAGTGCATATATAATGCCTGTTGTATCTTCCACTAAGCTCGACAGACTCTCAAGCTTAGTATCTACGAAGTACCTGGGATCCAGTACTTGGCCAGCCCAGGAGGAAGTCCTAAGGGCACTTCAATCCTAGCAACACTTCAGCACTCTCACAGCGAACGCTCCTACGCTCTTTCCCAAACTTTTAGCAAAAGCTTCCGCGCAGTCAAAGAATAATGGCTAACAAAAAGAACAAGGGTAGCGCGAAGAAAGGTCGAGGCAAGCGCGTCGGCGGTCCTGGTCCCAAGCCCAAGGAAGAGAAGCCGCTTCACCCAGCCTATTCTTCTCGTGAGGCGGAGAAGTATATGCATAAGTCTGTCGCGGAGATCTTTTCTTGGGAGGCCATGGAAGCAGAATTAGAGAATGACCCTGATTCCGTTGTCTTGGCCGAATACGCAAAGGCAGGTTCCCAACACATTGCCCTGATGAAGCGGCTCCTCGGTAATGACTATCAGCCGACCACGGTGCCGATGAACCTTCTTAGCGAAGTATATTTGGCGGAGAAAGAGAGAGGGGATCAGGAGGCGCAAGAGGGGGCCGTGGTCTGCCGGCATTGGCAGCAAGGCTATTGTTGTCGTGGTAGTGATTGCTGGTTCGCGCATCCCGACGAAGAAAAAGGTGTTTACGGGAGGAGGGAGGGAATTGAGTATGATAGCTGGCGCTGAATCGTTTTTGGTAGACTTCTTTACTTTAAGGGTAGTTGTGTTTGGAGTTGTCTGGGGTTTGGGGTCAAAGTCCTGTTGCTGGATGACGGGATATAATCCCACCGTCGCATAGGTCTGAGTAGGTTAATATGATGCCTTCTTTATAAATTTGATCGTTCCCTTGTGCCCTGTTGGGAGTTGTGAAATGCTGTGACAAACGCGATGTATGTGTAATTTCATTCAAGGTGATTACTGGAATCAGAAACCCACTTCTATTTCAGGGCCCATGAAGCTGCCCACTGTTACGTACTAGAATGATTAATATGCTTCACAGAAGGTGTGGTGCCCGTCTCCGACGAGGGGTTTGAGGCGGGGCTCAGGCGACATCTAAATTTCGCCTAGGGCTCCCGAACCCCACAAACGGACTTGGTCCCTTGCTGCAGCAACCACCTCGAGACACACGACCTCCCCTTTATTCGCCACCTCTGTTTTGCACACCCTCTGGCCAAGTTCTCCTATTCTTGACCGAGTCCAATTGCATCTCACCTAGCAGCTTTGCCCTTAGGAAATTTATATTTGTGAGAGGTATGTCATTCTTTGGCGCGCCCCACTATCTGAGCACCCTGCCCTGAGCTTCTCTTGTGAACACGGTAGCTAACCTGTCAGCTGCATCCGCGTCGCACAACACGTACTCGCATCCACTATGGCCTCCGCTCTCCTTGAAGCAAAGGTCAAGAGCGTCCTTTCTGGCGACACGGTTATCCTTCACAATATCAACAACCCAAAGCAGGAACGCACACTGAGCCTCGCCTTTGTCACGGCACCCAGGTTGCGGCGCGAGGGAGATGAGGTGCGTGTACTTTGGCTGGGAGCATCAAGCTCGAGCTCAGATTACTGTGCTTGTTCTATCCGCTCATCCGTTAGAGTTGGCGGCCTCTAGGGTCGGCCACTCGATGTTTCTGCATACAAAGCTGACAATGTACCTGCACTAGCCTTTCGCCTTTGAATCTCGCGACTTCCTTCGCCGTCTCCTCGTAGGCAGGGTTGTACAGTTTAAAGTCTTGTACAAGATCCCAACAGGCGCCAACCGTGAATACGGCGTCATCTCGCTGCCGAATCGAACGGCACTACCTGACGCTGCCGTCGCCGAGGGCTGGCTGAAGCTACGAGACGATGCGGGTCGTAAAGATGACTCAGAGGATGCCATCACGCTCCTGGAGAAGCTTCAAGTCTTTGAAGCGCGGGCAAAGGCGGATTCAAAGGGTCTGTGGCAAGAATCGGGTGGTAGAATCGATTCGGTCTCTGAGCTCAGCGACCCCAAGGAATTCGTCGAGGACAACAAGGGCAAAGATCTTAGCTGTATGTGGGTAGAGTCATCTATCTAGGCACATCAAACTAACAGGGGCTAGCAATCGTCGAGAAAGTGCTTTCTGGCGACCGTCTCATCGTGCGCCTGCTCCTCTCGTCCACCGAACACGTACAAACCATGGTCCTCCTTGCGGGCATCCGGGCACCGGCAACAAAGCGAACCAACCCCTCGGATGGTAAGGAGCAAGCGGCAGAGCCTTTTGGTGACGAAGCTCAGCAATTCGTCGAGATCCGATTACTCCAGCGAAACGTTCTCGTGAACGTGCTCGGAGTTAGCCCGAACGGTCAGCTCGTGGTGACGGTGAAACACCCTATTAACGGCAATATTGCGCCACATCTGCTGAAGGAAGGTCTGGCGAGGTGTACCGACCACCATACCACTTTGCTTGGACAGGAAATGAGTGCGCTTCGACAGGCTGAGAAGAGTGCAAAGGATAGCAGGAAAGGAGTATTCCAGGGCCACGTCGCCCAGAAAGCACCACCGGCTGGAGAGAATGAAGCCGTCGTAAGCAGAGTCCAGAGCGCGGACACTCTGTTCCTAAGGAATAAGGCCGGAGCTGAGAAGCGTATCAACCTCAGCAGTGTTCGTCAACCGAAACCAACCGATCCAAAGCAATCGCCTTGGGGCCCTGAGGCGAAGGAATTCTTACGGAAAAAGCTAATTGGGAAGCACGTCAAGTTTCATATTGACGGCAAGCGGCCCGCCACAGAAGGCTATGATGAACGTGAGATGGCCACTGTCGTATTCCAAGGCAAAAATGTTGGCCTTATGCTTGTTGAGAATGGCATGGCTTCGGTAATCCGGCATCGCCAGGAAGACACAGACCGAAGTCCTATCTACGATGATTTGTTGCTTGCAGAACAAGCTGCCCAAGAAGCTCAAACGGGATTATGGTCACCCAAGGCTCCTGCTGCCAAGCAATACGTAGACTATTCAGAATCGCTCGAGAAGGCGAAACGACAGCTTACGCTATTGTCAAGGCAACGCAGGGTTCCTGCGATTGTGGACTTTGTCAAATCCGGCTCTCGATTCACCGTCCTAGTTCCTCGCGAGAATGCAAAGCTCACGTTTGTTCTTTCCGGCATCCGCGCACCACGATCTGCAAGGAACCCCACTGACAAGGGTGAGCCATTTGGTCAAGAGGCTCACGATTTTGCAAACAAACGCTGCCAGCAGCGGGATGTCGAAATTGACGTGGAGGACTGTGATAAGATGGGTGGCTTCATTGGCACCCTCTACATCAACCGTGAAAATTTTGCCAAAGCTCTCTTGGAAGAGGGTCTTGCCTCTGTGCATGCTTACTCGGCCGAAAAGTCGGGCAATGCAAGTGAGCTATTTGCTGCGGAGAAGAAGGCGAAAGATGCACGCAAGGGGCTGTGGCACGACTATGACCCCTCGCAGGACGAGGAAGCGGATGACACGCCTGCAGGCGCTGATATCAGTGGGCAGAATGGTGACGCTGCAGCGGAACGTCGGAAAGACTACCGCGATGTTGTGGTCACGCATGTAACGGAGGAGGGACGGCTGAAGCTGCAACAAGTCGGCACGGGGACGGCAGCCCTGACCGAGCTCATGAATGCCTTCTGCAGCTTCCACCTCAACCCCACAAATAACCAGGGCCTGCCCAATCCCCCTAAAGCCGGCGACTTCGTGGCCGCTAAGTTTACCGCCGACGATGAGTGGTACCGAGCCCGCATCCGGCGTAACAACCGCGATGCAAAGGAGGCCGAAGTCGTCTATATTGACTACGGCAACTCGGAAGTTATTCCCTGGTCCCGTCTCCGTCCCCTATCGCAGCCACAGTTTTCCCCGCAATCAAAGCTGAAGGCGCAGGCCCAGGATGCACAGCTCTCCTTCATCCAATTGCCCGGCAACCCCGAGTATCTCAACGACGCCATGAATTTCATCGCTCAGGAGACAGCTGATCGCCAACTTGTCGCTAACGTCGATCAAGTGGACAAGGACGGCACACTCTGGGTGACGCTCTTTGATCCTAAGGAGAGTGATCGAGCTGACCAGAGTGTTAATGCGGAAGTGATCAGCGAGGGTCTGGCCCAGGTGCCGAAGAAGCTGAAGACATGGGAACGAAGTGCAACGGATATCCTGGCTGCCTTGAAGAAGAGAGAGGCCACTGCCAAGGAGGAAAGGAGGGGTCAATGGGAGTATGGTGATCTTTCCGAGGACTAGACGCGTATCTATCAGTCAGGGATATCGGTAGGCGACGCATGCATATAGGTCATACCAACGACGCCGATTCGACAAAACAAGGAACGAGCAAAAGCCATGGAGTTGCAGGCCGTTGATTGATTCACTAGGGACTATCTCAAACTTGCATAGCGGGATCAAAAAGTCGTTGACATGGAACTACACTCATACGGCATCAAGGCATATCTCATACTGCTTAAACAGGCCCTCGGCAAGCTACAATTGAATACTTCTTCAGGAACATCCAGTTCGTCATAAGTTGTCCAAGAATGACTAGGGAGCTCTTATCTCCGCCTATGACCCGCGTGATGCTCTGCCTTAGCGTACTAATGCACGCTCAGTCCAGTACGATGCTCTGCATATGGCATCCTACGCCAAACGAACGGCACCCCGACTCGGTTGCCTTCCTTGCTTAATTCTACCACTACAGTGCACAGGGTCTCCCAGGTGGCGAAACAGGCTCTCCAGACAAGGTAACCTTGAACGCGTCGGCCAGAAGCAGCGGCCGCATCTGCATCTGCATCCGCAGACGCACAACGTACTCGCCCACATCACGAAAGAGGTTTACCTGCGCTTTTCTTACGTATCGTATACAATACGCCGCATACGACAGACGTCCAGTGCACGCACTCTCTCCCACTAGCCTGGCTTCACCGGCGCGCCGAACTTCTGCGAAGGCTGACCGGTGAGCGACTTTTTCCCACGGACGGACTGGACTAGCAGCGGGCATGCAGGCCGGATTGCACAACAGGATAAGATGGCGGAGTGCGAGAGAGAGATAGAGAGAGGGAAGAGGAGGGGGGTAAGAGAAGGCAAACGTCAGAAAGATGATGATCACTCCATGCGTGTTAACCCTGCCTCCTTGCTTGCTTTGCTTTGCTTTGCTTTGCTTCTCCTCTTTTTGCCCTCTCTTCTTTTCTTTTTCGCCACCCCTTGCGCGCTGGCACGTCAAGGCGGGCGGGGGACCGCGCTTCCCCGTTCTACGTGGTTGTTTGCCCACCCCCTTAGGTGCTTCTTACATGGCGGTGGGGAGCGGCGTGTGTTTGGGAAGTCGTGTTGCTGGGAAGGGTGGATGGTGGGTGGTGGATGGTCGCCTCACTTCCAATATAGCGGACGACGGCGCGCGGCAAAGGCGACAACGGCGACAGTGACAACTGCGACAGCGACAGACTGGCCGACCACACGTCCTGAGGCGCGGAGTGGAGTGCGAGGCATAATGCGTGAAAAATTGGCTGATATTGGCTGGCAGGACCCGGCATTGGTGTGGCATGGCATCGACGGGGCTGACTGGCTAGCTGGCGTATATATCACGTGGTCATGGCGCTCTGCGAGCACTGCGCGTCCCCGGTGGGACTTTTTTTTGTTGCGCTGGCCCGGCCTGAGCTTCGCGTCGTCTGCTTTGTAACGCGCACTGACTGCACTCACTGCACTGACTACATACATACATACCTACAATGTCGGTGTGTTTTTGCTTCGCTGTGCCTTTAACCCCCCCTTTTTTCCCCAGTGGTCGTCTTGTCGTGCTCTTGGACGTTGCTGCGCTGTTTAGCCCCCAGCGCGTGTGTTTCAGCGAGACATTTTGCCCGCGCTTGCGATTCGCCCCCCCGGGCCACGACGTCGTAAGTCGTCGTAGGACGGACATGCGGGCGGAGAAGCCCGTCTGCCAAATCAGTCCAGCAACGCGTTCCTTCTCGCGCTGTTCGATCCTCCCCCCTCAATTGGTAAGCCATGCGTATACTCTGTTGCATGTAGCTACATGTGCGGTGTGGGTCAGAGAGCCAGTCCGGAGCTCGAGACGTCGGGCGGCGTCGGGGAAAAGCTATCGAAGCTGTCTCCCTTGCAGCGAGAGAGAGAGAGAGAGAGAGAGCTCTCGAAGCTTGACGAGCTAGGCTGGGAGGAAAGTGGGGCCGTTGCAGTTGTGGTGAGACGCGGTTGTCTGCTAGCGGGGGCAGGCACTTTGTTATTCTTAGCTACGTGGTGCCGGCCAGCTGTTGGGATCGAAAGCACATAGAATGTGCGTGTGAGGGGAAGCTAGGAAGGGTCGCAGCGGAAGCTAGGGCCCGGGTGAATACGTTGGGGTTGAGCCTGATGTGTATGTGTGTTGGGAGGCACGATGCATGTATGCAAAGGGAAAAACACTGGCAAGCAAAACACCACGAGATGGTACGCAGGGCCCACAGAGAGAGACGGAGAAAGAGAGAGAGAGGGATCAGGAAAGGAAGCAATGAAGGGTTCTTTTTGGCCTGTCCTACGTATGTGTGTTGAACTATCGAGATTGAAGTCGGTCCCGTTCCATCCCATGTGTGACAATTTTCGTCGTGGCAAACAGCCAAAATCCCACCTTTTTGTACAGCATTTTTTTCACCGAGCAATTGTGCCAGCATCGCTTTCTGTACCCTTGGTTTTTTTTTCAACTTCTCATCAACAAGTCGTGTGTCTTTCGTAAACCTCGTGCTTCGTCTCATCTCTGCCAATTCCATCAAAAAGGAAATTCATCAACTACGAGAGCAAATCTGTGGGCAAATTAAGGAAAAAAGGGGGTATTAAAATCCACCGATTCCAAATCGCAGTGTCTCCGCTAGCAGCAAATGATATGCAACAATAGAAGCAATGGGAATCAAAGAAGAGGGAAGAGAGAAAAAAAAACGTAGCGCTACGGATGATGAAGTAAAACAGGGACACTGCTCGCTCGCTCAAAAGCCCCACTGAAAGCAGAATGGTAAGTCGCCAACGGTATGAAAAAGCGACACTCGTAACCGATCGTACAGTCTCGTTCTGTCATGAGCTCAGGACAGCCCCACGCATGCAAAACCAATGCGTTGCGCGTGAGCGTCCGTGTCTAGCAAACAATACCATGTCGTGACCTGCACTGTCGCGGAAAGGCAAATCGGGGAATCGTGCGGAAAATCATGAAAATCCAAAGAGATCCTCCGCTAACCTTTCAAAGTGCGGAACGGAACGATGCCCAACTTAAGAAAGCAAAGCTTTTGTTTCCACTCCAGTCCGCCCAATGAGCAGCTGGCAA
>Ga0247757_10000639_pt1 | contig 28021 bp, 29 predicted proteins | sample UWRJL126311R4_FD_180929 | JGI IMG/M metagenome (GOLD analysis project Ga0247757, IMG submission 180929) | Plant litter microbial communities from Arlington Agricultural Research Station in Wisconsin, United States - UWRJ-L126-311R-4 | ecosystem: Environmental > Terrestrial > Plant litter >...
GTGACGCAGCCGTCACGTGACGAGTCACGTGACTCGGAGAGCTGCCAGCATGCTGGCGGAAAGCCGCCAGCAAGCCGCCAGAAAGCTGCGGGCGAACCGACGGTGAGCAGTCACGTGATACTAGTCACATGACTCGGAGAGCTGCCAGCAAGCCGCCAGAAAGCCGCCAGAAAGCTGCGGGAAAGCTGACGGTGAGCAGTCATGTGATACCAGTCACATGACTCGGAGAGCTGCCAGCATGCTGGCGGAAAGCCGCCAGCAAGCCGCCAGCAAGCCGCCAGAAAGCCGCTAGAAAGCTGCGGGAAAGCTGCCAGCAAGCTGAGCAGTCATGTGACGTAATTCCAACAGTCATTATGCATGCCTTCTCGGCCGTGCTGTTCGTAAGGCGGAGTGGTCGCCTTATGAAAAATAGAATCTTACTACGGGTGGCGCACAGGTAAATTTTTAAATACGCCATCTTTCCTTCCAACGTGGAGTGTATACATTTCCAACTCCATCGTCGGATTGGATCATCGATTTCGGTAGTCATGCAGTACTGGAAGCTCAACTGGTGACGACGAAGCGGCTCTTTCTCGGTTCCTTTATAGCCATCCTTTCTAGTCTCTCCGTACGTTCGCCGTATAATCTCCGTATCCTACTTGATATGAGAAAGGCTGGGGGTAGCGCAGTCCATAATATAATACATAGTAGGTGTATAATAAACTTCGCTTCACATATACAAAATTATGTTTTCAAAATACTATACTACTTTATATCTAAAAGAGAAGTATTATAAGAAAATATCTCTTTTTTTAAAGGTTTCAAATCCCCCTCCTGTCTAAGTATAGGTTTCTGGTCATTTGTGGGAGAGGCACTTCTTGTTCGGGTGTCTTAGTTCGTCATTAACTACTTTATTGTTCCTGTCTTGACATACCATATTGCAACAGCGTATTCTCATATATCCAATGTTTAAAATAGACTTTTTCTAAGTCTAACGGCTAATTCTCATCCTCTTGAAAAGACCATGCATCTCAATATGTAGATTCGATTCCTGGGGGTGGTTTAGGTCCTAGCGGTTTCAACACCACACCAACCTGTTTCACCCCGCTTACGTACTCCTCCGTCACCTCTTCCATTTCTGCCATGACCTTGTTCATTCGTGGTCTCCAATATTCCTTGGAGAAGTTGTAGAAAGAAGGATCCTTGCTTGAAGCATAAGCATTTTCAAACTCGGCGACAAGTGATTCTAGTCTGGCGATAAGTTCAGCATCTTCATTGTGGAATTCATCAATATCCTCCTCGGAGTAAGGCGGACTACCCCCCTGATATATGTTTCTGTAGATCGCCATTTCGTGGCAGGTATGCCGGATACCAAGTTCTTCGAAAGTAAGAACTCGTAAGACAGCATTGGCCATGTCCAGGGACGTGGATAGTAGTGCATCCATCCACAGTAGTATCTCATCGATCGCCCGAGCGACTTGTGTAATCCAATGTCGCTCTATCGCTGCCTTCGAGATCTTCGAATGGTAGAACCTCATTGCACCCGGTTTACACACCGAATGTTTGAAGGATGAAATAAGAGGGAGGCAGCCGTCCCTGGAGCAGGCACAGCAACAAAAATCCTTTTCTGCCATTACCACTGTTTTAGCGTAGAAATCCCACCAAGAATCCAAACCAAATAGTTGGTCCGTGAACTAGGTCACACTTTAATATTCATCCACATTCAAGGCCTAGGAAATGATTCTTACCGAACATCGAATGAGCCTGCAAAGAAGTACTAGAGGAATCAAGTGGGCCGGGGTAGTTCGAAAACGTGGGTGGAACCAAGCTTTGCGCGCTCCCTTGCCTATGAGCCAACGAGCTACTTTTACAGAATTCTTGAAATCGACAGTATAGCAACGGAGACTCATTATACTAAAAATGCCCTCTGCTGTTTTCCATAATGGGGTAGTAGAATCCCTGAAGTACGCATTCATGGAAAAAGTTGGACGTAGATTAATAGGGCTTTCAGTGTCCAAAGTTCTAATACCAGCATTGTAGAAAGCTTCCACGGCTTCAAAAGTCAAACAATCATGATAAACAAAATCGACGTCCCAAAACGGTTGCGGTACTTGCTGCAATATATGTGGTTGTTGTGGAATCTTCAATATCATGTGGTGCAGTATTTCCCCGCCCATCGAAATCCCTAAACTAAGCAAGTAATGTGTGATTTTGAAACCAGCTTGAAATAGTATGTCAACTGATTCCCAGTTTTGAAGGTAGAAAGCGTAGATGAGAGGGATGTCGCTACGCAGTACCAGATGCTGGGCACGTATAAATTCAAGGACAGTGCGTATTCCATTTGGCCAACCAGCGCACATTGACAGGTATCTAGTGAGTTCAGAGGACTTCAACGGGGTCGATGACAAGTCGCAACGTGCTTTCAGTAACATTTTCAATTTCAAGATTGACCTACGCATTATTGCGCTCGAGATAGGACTTTCAGCGAACACTGTAAGCATGAGTATACGATCACGTAGACATGTTTAGGCGGAGAGGAACCTTGTTCTATCAGGTCTGTTGTGAGTACCTGTGGATGTGAAACATAAAAAGGTGGTGGGAACACCCAAGTATCGTGTTGTTCGGACCATATGTTGCCTCGATCGAAAAGAAAAGAAGAAAGGTATTTTGTGCCTTGAATATTCTTTTCCCAGGGGCATATCAGTAGCTGATTTAACGCTGAGTAGCTTGGAACACAATCCATGGGAATCATTATGATGTTGCTGCGGGGGTAAAATTGTCTGATAGAGTGAGTATATGTCGTAGGAACGCCAGTATCAATTAGGAAGTTCAAAAATTTCAACGCGTGATCCACCGAAGGTATTTCTACATTTCGAGGATATTCAAAAGCAATTAAATCGCAGGCAGCCTGATTGATGAGTCAATTGTCTGTGAGGAATTCTCATAGTCTTCTTCCTCACCTGGAGAAGCGTTCCATGATCATCAGCGACATCCGCGGGGCTTACTATTCCGTCTCGAAAGTAGCGATCTAGTATTTGAGCAATTTCCTCTAGACACCCGTAATTGACTGATTCGTCTCGTGGGTAGTTTCGGTCATAATCAGGCCTGAGTAAAAGAAACGCCGGGTTGTGATTGCTCACAATTCGGCGTAATGCCAGTGTTTGACCAATTGAATATCCACCAGCACCCCGCGTGCAATTTACCGCAGCCTCGAGTATATAGTTAAAAACGAAAGCGCAGGAACGAATCCTGACGCTGACGGTGTTTGAGCGACGTGAGGTATGTGACAGGGGGCAAGATGCATCGTGATCCGCATCACGATGCCAGTGGAGCGTTACAGTTCTTCTGAATAGTGTTTGTTCTTTAGCGTGCTTTTTCTTTGTACAGGTACAGTTTGATATGAATCCAAAGCGAGAAGAAGTACCCAATCTTTGGTATTCTTCACGATTTCCTTGTTGATTTGCAGAATTGCTGCTCAGGTCGAATTCCTGAGAAAGGACGATTCCCTCGCCAACTGCACTGGGGCTAAGATTTCTGTGGTTTGTAATCGATTTTGTGAGTTGAATCTGGATTCTTGTTAGTGTAACAATATGGGAAGATGCCGCATACAGGCGTCAGACCAATGTAGAAAACTGCTGAGCCATCTGTTGCTGCTGAGCGATGAGGCTTTCAACGTTCCGGTCCACTCGAGAGACAATGGTGTTCGTTTGTTGTGTATTGGACTGAGTACTGGCGTACAAAGAATCTAGTTTACTCATGGTATCAAGTTGACCGTTTTTGATGAGAGAAAGCTGATTGCTAGCCATCGTGGCCTGATTTTCGAAGCGATCTTGAAAGTCGACACCGAATTTCCTGGAAGATGTAATAAGCCTATGCTTTAAATCAAGAATAGTAACGCAATACTTACAACTGCAGAACTTGTATAGCAGCATCTAAGTCTGTCTGTGCTATTTGCACCCATTTCTCGATACCTACCAATGTACTTCTCCGAAATGGATACAGCGCCTTGTTTTTTACTCTCTGCATTCTCGATAATGTTGTATGAGGAACTGGTACCTCAGTACATTTTTTGACTACATCTTCTAATTCCAAGAGCTCTTGCTTGCAGCTGTTCAGGGAAATGCGAACGCGTTTCGAAATTGAATCGTTATTTAGCTCGAGCCTACCTAACGGCACTTCAAGCGTTGCAAATGTGCTATGAAGCCGTTCCACCCGCTGAATTGCGTGGGAAATGTCTTCATCGTAAGATCTGAAATGGGAGTAGTACTTCAACAAGCCTTGTGCGACCTGAATGCCCAGTGATATAGTGCCAACAGCGCTACCGGGGTCAACCATAGCTTGTTTCTGTTTGGGTTTCGAGTCCGGCGACGATGACTGTCGTAGACAATAATCACACTCGTAATCTGTAGCTTATTTTGATGTTGTAAAAAGGGGTGATGGCGCGGCAAGATACAGGGGCTGGGAAGCCCTGAGAATAAGGTCAACCGAGTAGCCAGCCTTGAGAAGGACCATAAATCCCTAGACCAACGAGATAGCGTAGCCAATACAGCTGTGCGATGTGTTCTGTAAAGGTTGCGTCAGCTTTAGATAATTCTCTACAGTAGAGGAGGAACAGAGTAAAAAAGAAAGTCGTAAGTTGAGAGTGATAGCCCCAGGCTGCCTTCGGGGAAAGCTCGTTTCTGCCCCGCGTCAGCCTTGCGTCTTGAATAACCAATGAAGATCGTCACGAAGCTGTAGAGCCATGCACAGCCTCCTCACCCAACGATGAAGTGATGCGTTGACCCTGGAAACTCAAACTCATAATCACGGGACCTGAAATTATGTTTATACTTAACATCTCCTGTAGAACCCTCTCGAGGAAAATAGGTAGCTTATTATAGCCTTCAACCTCGATATTGGCGATAGTGCGCTATAAGCTCAGCATATCCCCTCCCCTCTACAAGCTGTTATGAGCAGCTCTGATGAGCACAAGTGGGACCCTTAACAGGGAAAACCACAAAGCAGCCACCTTGAGTCGTGATAAGCTCGAACTAGCGTCCTTTAGACTCGTCTTGCTTCTTCACTTGCGCTTTGTTGAATACAAGAGAGACAGTGGAGTCGAAAGCAGTACATAGTGAAGCGTTCAAGCATTTGCTTATATAAAGGGCCTGTGTTCAAATTCCATAGTAAGGCAGTGAATTTAGAATCGTTCAAGTTTGACGTCTTTAAATTGTATTTCTCTAGTCTTATTCGGCAGCTTTATTCGAGGAAGAGCTACTAAGTTCGGTATCAGGTAGCCTTGTCATTAATAGTTGAATTTGAAAGTTTGTGATGAACCCCTGCCTCAGGTTCCATTTCTAGAGGGTCATAGGACGCTCTTTTCACTGACTAAGCAGTTCTCACCCCCTCCCCTTCCCAATTACCCAGGATATTCCAGCTCTTATTACCGGAGGTTATATTCTGAGCTGTATTTCAACTGTACTAGGTCCTCCACACATTAGGCCATAGCGGCTTTCATTGTACTTGTTTTGGAATAAAAGATCAGTTGCGAAGAGCTCTAAGCCTAGGCTTTACATCTGCTTTCGGTACGCCATATCTTATTTTAATGTGGAGTGTATAAGCTTTCTAACCCATCGTCGAGTTGGATTATTGATTTCGGTAGTCATGCAGTACTGGAAGCTCAACTGGCGACGACGAAGCGGCTTTGCCTCCAGCAGTGTAATTCGGCGGAAGTTCCGCCGGGCCGGATGAGGCTGTGAACTCGTAGTCCTGATATCCAGGCATAGGATATTTAGTAGCAGTCGGGTACATTGGCTCAGGGTGTGATGCAAGTGGCATCATCATGGAGCTCTGTTTATGCAGCCTGCGGTACCCATACACCTTACGACCGAAAAACAGAGCAAGCCCGACCGCTATCACGCCCACGCCCGCACCGACGCCAATCCCCGCTTTCACTCCCGTAGAAAGCCCGTTGCGTGAACTACCAAGTACCGGCGGTGATGATGAAGTCGGCGATCCAGTAGGTGAGGAAATAGATGACGACGACGTACTCGTTTGAACCGTCCGCCCTGTAAAATTCTTCGGCAGAACAACAGCATCCACTCCCGTCGTACAACACTCATTGCTACTTCCACAACACCACTTCCTCGCATCCCGCTCATCCGCCCGTGCATCATAGGACCCATCGCTAGGAATATCGCAAGGCGTCATGCGTGCGAATCCGCCTTCGTCACGGTACTCGCTGCACACATCGAGGCAGTTTTCGCTGGTGACGTCCGAATCCGTGCAGTGTTCGAGCCACCAGACAGTCTGGGCGGTGCCATTGGCGGTGAAGCGTTCCTGGCAGAGGCCGTTGGAGAGACAGTCTTCGATGACGAGTTCACCGTCTTGGACCTCGCTGCCGGCGGGTTTGGTACGGTCGAGCGCGCAGCAGATAGTCGAGACGCCGGTGGTGCATTGGCGTATTTGGCCACCGGGGGGTGTGGCGGTGCCGTTGGGACGGTAACAAGTTGCGTCGCCAAAGGCCAAAGTTTTTGTGATTAGGGGGGCTTGAAGGAGCAGAAAAGAAAGGGCCTTCATGATGGCCCAACGAAAGTAAGCGTGAATCGGACTCAACGGAGGGAAGAGGAGATGTGTATAGGCGGGATGCGAATGGCGGGAAATACACAGGCTGAGATATACCTTGCTATGCTTCCGACTGATCCAATCTATATTCAGCTGGATAGTCCCAGCCTCATCCGAAATATACTGGGCGTAAATTTCAAGCAGGTTGTCAATCTTGGCGGTCGCCTTAGTGGCCATGCTGCTGGTGCACCTCCCCATAATAGGCCTCCATCCTGTAAACTCGGAGTTGTCCGTACCTGTATAGAGACAACATGGGTCGCTCATTGGCTAGAAATGGGACGCAGTGTGAGGGTTATCAGTGAGTAGGTCGCTCATGGTAAGCAGTGCGTCGGGGCATTGACAGGAGACGCAGCACGAATCCATATATCGAACACTGTTCCTTCCTTCGCTAGCTTCAAAGGAGTATAACAGTGCGGGCTGCGCCTACTATTTGTTGGACGCTGAACGAAGAACGAGGCTGAAGGCAGATGCAAGGATGACAGCAAACGAAGAACGAGCAGTTAGGCGATGCTGACCTGCCTGGTGCCGTGGCTATGTTAGGTCACGGAAAATCTGAATGACAGTTGGACTCCTCGGCGCAGCCATACAAATACCTGCTTTAAGAATTCAGCTATGGTTGTAAATATGTATTTATAGAAGACGTTGTGGAACGGAAGCAACATCAATTCTACATCGCACCGGGATGGAGTTTCAATCACGTGATCTTCGCTTGCTCTTGTGCAATCACCACTCGTCTGTGTTTCTTTTCACATAGCTCATTTTTTTTGTAGAGCCATATAGATCTCGAGTATTTACATTGATCAAAGCAGCGGGAGTTGTCAGCGACATCTTCTATAAATCACGTGAGTTGGAGTCCTCAGCATTGAGTAGGTGGCTTAAAACCGGAGAAGGGTGGGATTCTAGAGTGAACGTTGCAAGACATTGGCCCGTCCGGACTGTGCTACGGGGATAGTGTGGCCGATATTGCGGCAGGTCGTGGCGGGGACGATGTAGAGAAGCATAGCAGGAGTGCGGAGCGGGAACGGTTTATCTAGTGGTGGGAGAAGCGCGCTCAGTCAGCCGAATCGATGGGTGTGAGCGCAAGGCGGCGTCGTTAGCAGGAGGTTCGGAACACAGCACCAGAGTGCAGAACAGTACCATCAATTGCGAAAAATAAAAATAAAAACATCGATCTTCGACACAAAAGAGTAAGCGGAGAAGATGGTGCCGGGGGCTCAATCAAGTCTTCTTTCGGCCGGCAGTCGATGCGAAGTGCCGCAAAGCACAGCTCGGGCAGCATTTCAAATTCGTCTACGCTAAACATACAATTAATAATTGTATTACAGAATTACGTACCATTCCACTGTGGGTACATGACCGAGGAAGAGAGAAGAAGCGATGATGCTTCAATGCATCAGAAGATATCAGGTGCACACCACGCTTCCATGCTCCATACTCTTGTTCTTAGCCATTCCCCATCCAGAGATTCGAGTCACCTGTATCACACACTCATACACCGCTCTTAGCTAGCCTCTCGGAAAAAAACGCCCCGATCTATTGTCTGGTATATTCACTTCACAGCGGGCTCAACCACCGGACAGCGCTCCGCATCGACGGATTCCATGACGTCATGCGCGCCATCATCTCCCCTCGCTTACTCGAGCCCTCACTACCTCACCCAAGACAACACAGCAGCACGATAACCACCAGCAACTAGCAGAAGTAGGATAAAAAACACACCGCATCATGCCCCCGCGCCCTCATCACGCGCCCCCACCTCCCCAGCGGGATAATCAGGCACAATCCCTCCCTCCCCTGCATACCTCATGTACCCCCCCTCATTCTTCCTTTTCCCGCCGCGCCCACTAATCCCCCCTGCATAATGACCACACTGCACATCCTCACCGCACCTCTCCCACCACTCGCGCCCCGCCAACACATCCCCTTCGTCGGAGGAGGCGAAACGGGCGTGGACAGTGCCACTCCGACTCCCACGCCTCGCGCTCTCGCACGCCCGAAGAGGCCACAGGGCCCATAGGTGGCCGCCCCCGCGCACATGAGTGGGCCGGACTTTCGCTCGTTGCCTGAGGAGGGATGCGATGCGATGTGCTGCGCTCGGCGGCCCGATGACGCCAGACACGCACGGAGTTTGTGGGGGATGTGCTGATGCCTGGGCTGCTAGGCGCATCTGGACTTTTGTTGAAATAAGAAGGGTTTCGGACGCCGAGAACGGGGGGTTTTCTAGAGAGATTGGAGTTTTCTTTTGTGGGTGAGGAAGAGATATTCGAGATACACATACACACACCTCCGTATACATAGTGAAGACGGGAGATAGTTCAGTACACGACAGAGACGACCAGGGAAGAGTCGAGTGTTCGTAACGTATTGCTAGCCATGGCGCCAACATATCCATCACAGCCGTACTGTATGTATTCAATCCGTTTCTCCATGATAACATGGTAGAAGAAGGGAGGCCGTCTACGCTCTCTTTCTCTCCCAGACACCATCCCCCATCCCAATTCCTCCTTACCTACATCTCCTCCCCAGGCACCTCTCACTCATCCGCACCATCTCCTTTCACACATGACCACCCACTAACTCTCCTCCTAAGACACAGACCCTTCAGGCGGCAGACACTACCCCCCTCGCGATCCCACCCCTCCCCGCCGCAGTGCGCGCCACCCCCCTCCCGACCCCTACCGCGACCCTGACCGCTCCGCCCGCCGCTCCCAACGACGCACCGCCTCTCCTTCCGAACCACGTCCCTACCGCCGCTCTCCACGCAATCACCCCGGCTCTCCCGTCCAAGACCCCTACTACCAGCCCAGTCGCAGGCGGCACCATCGACCGCGCTCTACCCCTCCTCCGTCTCCAGAACACGCCCATCGACGACGCCGCGACCCAGGACGAGACCGGGGGCGCGGAGGAGGAGGCGGAGGAGGCGGAGGAGGCGGGAGAGATAAACCCGAGCGAGAGCGACGGTATCGCGAGAGATCGGTCGAAGGGCCGCGCGATACGCCGATGAGAGACGTAGAAGTGGAGGGCAGTAGTAAAGGGGGGAGCGAGGCAGGGCGGACGGAGAGGACGAGGGACAGGCGACCCCAGCCCGAGCGGAAGAATAGCAAGTGGCAGAAAGAAGGAAAACGGTTGTTCCAGGCGTATGCGGTACCGGCCATCCAGGCAGAAGGGGCCAAATTTGTTGGGAAGCAGCTGGGGAATTGGCTTGCTAAGGGGGCGGCGTAAAGGGGGATGAGCGGTGGGGGAAAAGAGGATGTACGATAAGTGCAGTGGGAAGAGAGAGAATTTATGTGCGAGGGGTGGTTTCACGAATTCCCTTCTGTGCATGTATGAAGATACTAGATCTGGTTGGGACACCGTGCCTGAAAGGATTGTCTTTTTAGTTTTTAGCGGAAACTTTCGATGAAAAGCCATGGGTATATAACACTGAAGGGTATCGAGGAAGGAAAGCGAAACGGCCATTGAATCGTGAACGCATACCGTTATAGACGATACTAGCGCGTTCAGCGTCGAACTCTTAGTTTGCCGGTACCATGCATGGGTACTCGACTCAGCGTCAAGACTGAATTTCATCTATGTCATCATCGTATTCGTCCTCGCGACCAGTGTCCTCTCCTCGAACTTTGGATCGTTTCGTGTTGCGAGTATTAGCTGCTGTACTGCTCACCGCGCGCTTCCGCCTGCCGACCCTCGCGCTTGCTATCGACGATGGTGTGGATGACCGCCCACTCAACGCAGCGTCGTCTATGAGAAACTTGCCGATCGGGGTGGCTTCTCGCACAAGAGCACTGTAGAGATCCTTCACGACCAGCTGACCTGGTCCCACATCCGATATACTACTACCATCAAGCGTGGATGTGTCGGCCAGGTCGTTTTGCAGCGAAATCTTTATTCGGTCGGTGGCTAGGGTAAAACTGCCACACGATACTCGGGAAACCTGGACCTTCGGATTTGCCATGTCAAGCGCGAGATGTTTCGACATGTAGCTAGACAATGCGGCTGTGAAGGGCTTTTCGTCTCCACCCTTCAAGAGCCGGCCGCGACTCACAAAACCCGGAACGTACGCGCTTTGTATGGTGATGTCGAGATGTCGGAGGAGAGTGGTGACGGTGGGAAAGGAAAGCTGAATTTGGACCTGCTTCACAGCATCCACTATCGATAAAGGTGAATTGCCGGCAGAAAAGTGGCGAAAATAGGTCTCGATGCTCGATGTGATGAAATTCGAGGACAGGCGCAATGGTGCAACGTGGGCATCGAAGCTCGTTCTGAGGTAATTGAGGAAGATTTCTCGGACAGGCAACGGCATTCTGACTAGCAGGAGAGGTAGTGATGTGAATGCTTCGGGGGAGGTGGTCGTCGTGGGGTCTCGTAGCAGCAAGGCGTGGTATGTCGCCTTTTCATATTCCAGGCTGACGAAGACGCCGCGCATCTGCTCGATGCCGGCCTCGCTCGGTACCTGAGATATCTCGGAGTGTAGGAAATGGAGATTCTGGTCGATCCAGGTATCCTCGTCAGGTAGCATCGCCCAGCTGCACTCCTGCAGCGGCCCTATTCTCGGCAGAGCATCCTCGGCGCCGGCGAAGTCGACCTCAACACCGCGTACATTGTCTCCCTTCAGCTGTTCCCTCAGCCGCCGTGCATGTGTCTTCAAAGTCGGTTCATCCAGCAGGGAGGTGTCACCGGTATGCAGTGGGGAGACGCGGTAGAGCGTGAAGGTGCGCTGGTACAGCGGGTACAAGGGAGCGGCGGGGGGCTGGTCCATGGACGCCGCGTCAGTTGGAAGGGAGATGTGCTGCTGCGCGCTCTCGGACGCGTTGTGGCGTCGTTGCGGGGCGCTTCGCGGGTCGACTGGCTGGCCTCTGTTTGTTGTTGTTGGCAGCGGCGGGCGGCCACGGCGGCGGCCGCAGTGTGCACGGGCCACACCCCACTACGAGGCTGTTTGCTGGCGTGCATAGAATTTCAACGAACTCTCGAGAAGCTCCCAGAAACGCAGCCCCCAAGGCCAGGCACGACGTCCTCAAATTTCTTACTGCGGACCCTGCATTCCTCATACACGCACCTTTTGCGACACCACACGCGCTGCTAAAACCCCTACTCGCAAGAACCGCATTCTCGACTGCCCCGCCGCAACCGCTGGTCAACATGTCTGTTGTGGGAGTTGATCTGGGGACGCTCAACACCGTCATTGCTGTTGCGAGGAATCGTGGAGTCGATGTGGTAGGTATACACGGTTTTATACACGCGAGCGTCTTTTGCTGACATACCCAAGATCACGAATGAGGTCTCCAACCGCGCCACCCCGTAAGTCTCCTCTCACCGCTAAAGAGAAAACTCAGACTCACAAAATCCCGTAGTTCGCTCGTAGGCTTCGGCCCTAAGAGCCGGTACATCGGCGAGGCCGCGAAGAACCAGGAGGTCTCCAACCTCAAGAACACCGTTTCATCCTTCACACGTCTCGCCGGTCGCGCCCTCAACGACCCCGATGTCGATATCGAGAAGGATTTTGTCTCGGCGTCGCTGGTCGATGTAAATGGCCAGGTCGGCGCTGAGGTGTCATATCTTGGTAAGAAGGAGAAGTTCACTGCGACTCAGATCGTCGCCATGTACCTTACGAAGATCAAGTCGACCGCGTCCGCCGAGCTCAAGCTGCCCGTCTCCGACGTCGTTATTAGCTGTCCCGTGTGGTACACCGACGCACAGCGAAGGGCCATCATTGATGCTTCTGAGATTGCTGGGCTCAAGTGCTTGCGCTTGATCAACGACACCACCGCCTCCGCCCTTGGCTGGGGAATCACCAAGACCGACCTCCCAGCTCCTGAGGAGAAGCCCCGGAGGGTAGTCTTCGTTGACATTGGCCACAGTAACTACTCCGCCTCCGTTGTTGAGTTCAGGAAAGGCGAGCTTGCCGTCAAGTCAACCGCTTGGGACCGCCACTTTGGTGGTCGTTACATCGACCAAGCTCTTGTTGATCACTTCGCCAAGGAATTCAAGGAGAAGTACAAGATTGACATCAAGGAGAACGCCAAGGCAAAATTTCGTGTCCAGGCTGGTGTTGAGAAGCTGAAGAAGATTCTTTCTGCCAACTCCATGGCGCCTCTCAACATTGAATCCGTTATGAACGATGTTGATGTCCGTGGTATGCTCAAGCGTGAGGAGCTGGAGGAGCTCATCAAGCCCATGCTAGACCGTGCAACCGCCCCGATCGAGCAAGCACTTGCCGAGGCCAAGCTCAAGCCAGAGGACATCGACGCCATTGAGATGATTGGTGGCTGCACTCGTGTCCCCGCTCTAAAGACTGCCATCCAGGACTTCTTTGGAAAGCCGCTTTCCTTCACTCTCAACCAGGATGAGGCCGTTGCCCGAGGCTGCGCTTTCAGCTGCGCCATCCTCTCGCCACAGTTCCGCGTCCGTGACTTCTCTGTTCACGACATGGTCAGCTATCCCATTGAGTTTACATGGGAGAAGTCAGAAGATATTCCAGATGAAGACACCAGCCTCACTGTCTTCAACAAGGGTAATGTAATGCCTTCCACCAAGATCCTCACCTTTTACCGAAAGCATCCCTTCGATCTAGAGGCCAAATATGCCAAGCCAGACCAGCTACCCGGTAAGACAAACCCGTGGATTGGCCGCTTTTCGGTAAAGGGAGTCAAAGATGATTCAAAGGGCGATTTTATGATCTGCAAGCTCAAAGCTCGCCTCAATGTTCACGGTATCCTCAACGTCGAATCTGGATACTACGTAGAGGAGACCGAGGTTGAGGAGCCCATTCCAGAGGAGAAGAAGGAGGGCGACGTAGGTGGTCCTAATTTTGTTTATTCACCCGTTGTTAGTAGTCGAAGTAGCGGCAAGCGATCTCTTGATGAACCATCAGAAAGCCCCGTGAAAAGAAGCAGTTACAACAGCGATCTTAAGTCGGTTTGCGAAGACGAAAAGCTGACACTTAACAAACAGGCTATGGATGTCGATTCGAAAGAACCCAAAGAGCCACCTAAAATGCGCAAAGTCAAGAAGCAGCAGCGCAAGGGTGATCTTCCTCTGTCTGCAGGCACCGCAGCGCTCGACCAAGAGTCGAAGGACGCTGCAATGGAAAAGGAGAACCAGATGATCATGGAGGACAAGCTCGTCGCCGATACTGAGCACCAAAAGAATGAGCTAGAGTCTTACATCTATGAGCTCAAGGACAAGATCCTCGACGTGTACGCCGAATTCGCTAGCGACGACGAGAAGTCCAAGCTCAACGCTAAGCTCGAGACGGTCGAGGTAAGCTTTCAAAACAAAATCTACCCTTTCAAAAACTCCTTTCTAACATTTGCAATCCAGGACTGGTTGTACGAGGACGGCGAGGATGCCACAAAGGCACAGTATGTGTCCAAGATGGAAGAGATTCGCTCCATCGCGGGTCCCATCATCCAGCGGTACAACGACAAGATCGAGGAGGAGCGCCAGGTCGTGCTAAAGAAGCAACAGGAAGCCGCCGCTGCCAAGCAAGCTGAAATAGAGCGCAAGAAGCGCGAGGAGGAGGCAAAGAGGCAGGCCGAGGCTCCGGAGCCAAAGGATGCGGAGATGACGGATGCAGAGACGACAAAGCCGGATGAAGTGGAGGAGCCATCGTCTTAGAGAAGAAAGGCATAGCAGAGTTTCCATGGAAGATGACGAGGAAACGATGTTTAAAAGCATTGGGAGGGAGTGAAAGAGGAAGTTTTTTCTTTCTCTATACATGATGGAATGAATGGTATGGGGCAGGTAATTTCATATGACCTTGTTTATCCCCAATGAAATGACTGATTGAATGCTTGGGATTGCTGGTGATTGAAGGTTGAGGGATGGGGGGCTTTTCGATTGTGTTCACCATTAGAGGATATAGATATGAATTCTGGTTTTTATTCTTAAGATGAACCTTTTAGGGAGTTTTGTGAAGGTGAAGGAAGAGGATGTTATAGAAGACGTGATGTCAGAATACTGGTAAGCTGCGCTCACGTGTGTAGTAGAGTCTATTCCTATAGAAACGGTGGGCTGGGTTCAAGGTTATGGCCAGTTGGTGTGTATTGAATGACCACGGGCTTCAGGGTGTAGTATTTGCCGGAAAGGGGTACCTTACTATTTCAATTGAAAATACTATGGAATAGATGCGAAAGGAGTACTAAACAGGCGGCTCAGCTTCTTCTTGTGGTCTCTGTGCTTTTCCTTTGCTGAACAGGCCATTCCATGTATTCTTAAATTTCTCCCACTTTGATTTTCCTACTTCTGCTGACAGAGTAGAACCAAATAGGCCGAGACCTGCCAGAAGGTAAGTGACCCCGGACAAAGCTCCAAGAACAGTCCAGAAGGATTTCTGCGTTTTGTGTATTGAATCAGACTTGTAAATCTCCATACTGAAAAAAGTCTAACATTCAAAGGTTAATTTAACGAGTTCTGATACTAGTGGCAGGTTGATGCGTTACTTACTGCGACAAAAGTTGGAGGGAGGAACAAAATAGTCACGAGCGTGAATACCAACAAATATTTATTCAGAACTCTGCTCTTTTGAGCCTGAGTATAAGATCGCTGCGCTTCAGTGATAGATTGCACATTGAAGAGCTTTTCCTTGTTAGTGATCGCAATGTGCTGGGCACAATAGAGTTCAATTCACTTACGCCGTTTTGAAGACTTTTAACTTCGTTAGACGTTCGTTCCAACATGGCAAGAATTCTTGACGACGCGTCCTGCTGGCGTTTCTTGACTATGCTCCAATTATGCTCCAAGATTTTCTTGGTATCTTGTGTGTGTGGGTATGATCCTTTAAACCAGTAATACCCGGAAGAATCATTGAACATTTCCTGTGCCATTTCATTGAGGTATGGTGTGGCCTCCCGCACAACATTCGAGAAGAAGTTCAAGAACTGGAGAACTTTAAAGTACAGGACGGAAGCATCAGCCCTGTTGTCAAGGACTAGCTTCTTAAGATGTTCATCATCTTCGAGGACGTCCAGCTTGAATTCTTAGCTTATTACTCAACGGGTAATGAATACGAGATGATCTTACCTTCAAAATTACCTTCTCGTCGATACGTTTAATAGTCTGCTTCCAGTCTTGTTCCCAGCTGTCTATGATATCACAAATTTGGAGTTGGAACATCGAGACTCCAGTGTAAAGCCCCGCCAAAAGTATCCCGGTATTTTTCCATGACGGCCAACGATCATCCTGGTTGTTAATATCTCTTGAAAGTTCCTTAAAATGGGATATTAAATAGTCACCATCACAAATCGAAACTAAGACAAAGTTACCAGCAGGCCGTTGAAGCGGATGTACCGTTACAGTCGTGGAATATCGATTTTCGATCAATTTGATAGGGGTGCTGTCTCCATCATCGTAAAAGCCTTGGAACGTCACGTGCTCACGGTGACATTTCAGCCCAGGGGTAGGTGGGCTCTGTGATCTCATCATTCCGTGGCGATAAGCGACAACGAAGGACCGCATGTGGTGAATAATCATACCACTATGCCCATGAAACTCATCCAGTGATTCCCAGCCATGTACCTTCACATTGAGATTCCTCAACCAGAACCTGGATTCCACAGAACCCTTTTGCCATTTTTCAATGTGGCTAATCAGAAATGGGGGAAAGTACGAAGAGATGCCACTATGGGTATAGCAAAGAATTTTGGCGGCGGTGCCGAAATCAATCGTATCGAAAAGTCGATCGACCATTAGGTCGCTAGATCTAATATTAGACATCTTTTCAAGAGTTAGGGGCAGTTAAATTGACACTAACACAATTACTCCACAGGCATTATCGTCTTCTGGTAATACCTAGGTAGCAGAACGATCAGCATGGCAGACACTATATCATGAAAACAGTTCAACATACCTCCGCCCGTGACCCGAGACTAAGGAAGTGCAAAGGGTCTTCAGATCGGCTAGTCGTGATAGCGTATATGGTCCAACACTTGTTCCCTAAGTTTGATGGCCCATGAATCAAGTGTTTATAATTATCATCGTCCCATACCGTAGCTCCGGATAATAAGTCTTTGGTGAAGAAGTGTTCAGTCTCTATCTTAACCCAGCACGACAAAAGAGCTCCTGATTTCTTCATATTCGAAGTTGATGGTATAATAGTAGTGAGAAATTCTTTTCCAGTTGGTCGTTCCATGTTACAGCTTTCCTCCCGTGAATATGTATTGCCACTTCCCCAGTCACTTTCCCACAGTAATTGAGCAATACGGTTATGGTCGACTAATAGGTTCCACTTTTCCCGTCGTAGGGCTAGATAGCTCTTTTGTTCTGCTCGGATCTCCTGAAGTAAAACAAGCATCTCGGTTTCCCAATTACCACTGCTTGTTAGTTCTTCGGATTGCGTCTGCTCCTTTATCTGAGAATGATCGGTAGGAACCACGATTTTGGAGGCTGGCTGGCCGCCTATCGGCATCAAATGGCTTTCTGTGGTTGGCGGATCCATATCTTCGTCTGGAAGATGTCAGCGAGTAGGTAGTGATAAAGAGAAAAATCTCTTGAGATACACTTGTGTTGATTCAAAATACCATGATAATGAAGCTCACGTACCTGTATCTAATGACATCGAGAGTAATGTCGCTGTTCTGGCATAATTTGATGAGAATTTTGACAAGTTTCTTTAGGCCGCTTTTTATCTAAGTAACTAGAACACGCAAGAGCTGGGTTCGCACTTCCGGGGATGTGGATGAAACTATTGATTTTCAGTCCGGCGCTGCTCATACTTGTACAAATGCCCCATCAAGCTAGTTCATTGGCGTTGCTCAAAGACGGTTCATGCATGTAATCATGTGTTCAGGAATCATGACCTTCGAAGCCTGACCTTTGAAGCCCCATTGGTTATGGTGGGGAAACACTGAGGCTTGTCTTACGTTGGTCTCCTACAGGATGTGTTTTCTTGGAAAGCTGTACGTGGGCCGTTCCATATCCGCTGACAGAGCAACAAGAGGAAACAGAAAGTTTATGAGAGGCATAGGACTATGTCTGCTAAGCAGAACTGTTGGTCATCATATGTGCATGATTACGTACCCAAAAGAGACTTACAAACTCGAGTGGAAATGGGTAGGCAAGCTAATTGTTGACAAATATCTGGCCGACATGCATCAGGCTGGTGCTACGTTCCCCAAAAAACCAGTTGAGTTTTGGTTGCACTTGGTGCAATGATTGATCCTGTGACTTGACCCAAAAAAGTAGTCAAAAATTTCGCAAGATCAAACGAGATAAGCTAACTACTATCGGAGACAGCAAAGTTATCTTATGAAATAAACCACTGTAGCTCTCTTTTGTAAAGACTGGGTTTCGTTGGATTTTTCGTTACCTCCATTGTCTGATTTGATTCTATGAAGACATGTTTTGGTGTGAGTATGAGCAATTGTTTCTCAACAGTGGTACTCTGGCATCTCATATACCATCGTACGTCTGGTCCGATAAACCTGAAGTAACCCCACGATCAAAGCCCCGAGACCCGTGATTGTCGCTAGTATTTCGAAGATGAAGCTAGATCCCGCTTCCATATTGATAGCCGCGCTTATATAGTGAGCTGAGACAGAAAATACTAAAGTTTATATTATCGCCATGAGTCGCTCTAGGGGGTGTGGGTATGATGTGATGTTTTACCTAATGAATTGATTTAATTATTGCTTCAAATAGAAGGAAAGCTTTTGTGTAAGCTGCAAGGGCCTGATCACAGGATGTGAGAGTTGTTTCCTATTAAATATTCCACATCGACTAGGATCGTTATTCACAACTCAGCAGCTTGAGCCGAGAAACTATTGCAAAAAAGGAAGCAAGGCAGGCTTAGCCGGATGATCAAGCGTATGACAGGCGCGAAGCAATGCGAGCCGAAGGACTATAAAAACAAGGCAATCTAAACCGAGAAGGCTACACAGACGTCATTGTGGTGGCAGTGCGGAACAAGACTATCAGCGCCGCTAAACTGCGTGACAGAACGAAACCGCGCTTTAACGTCTTATCTTGACACTAAAACCGCATTATCACCATGGGCAGCGTGATTCTACGCACAGAGAAATTGGTTGGCTATGCTACAGGCAGCTCCGGCTATGGAGGAGGCTCTTGTTCGTCTCAGCTCAGTATGCGCAACGATGATAATTTGATGAAGTAGAATTCTAGCAGCCTCAGACCTTTCAGCTCGCAATATTCGATGCACAATGTATTTATTTTAAAAGCTATCTCCGAGATTGGCGAGTGACTTATCCTCACAATGATGTTCCACAGCCGCGTTGATTTAAATGTCTCGTAGCCGTATGTCGAAAGGCCAAGTTGGTGAGGTCAGGCGATTTCCACTGCAAACGAACCAATGAGAACCCGTGACGTGGTCTCCGCATCGCGCTTAGAATCCTCAGTTTTCAGTCTTTGAGCAACACCCCAACAACTGATTTACGTACATGGGGAACTGGCTAGACAGAGAGTCTTCGTGCCCGTGCCGCGCCCTACGCCATCTCAAACACAGCCCTCGGCCTTGTTTTGCGCAGCTGAAGATATGCGAGAATCAATGCTCCAATGCCGATAGATGTTGCCAAGATCCCGAAGAGGAGGTTCGACATGGACCCTTGCCTATCCGAGTTTGTGTCACGTTTTGGGAAGGCTGACACATGATTGTTGAGATAGGTCGCGAAAGGAGCCGTAGGAAACGTGATAAAATCAAGAATGCGATTAAAACGATGATCACGTAGTGCCATGGTAAGAGACAATCGCTTTTTAAGCAAGGCCTATTTCAAGCAATGGATGCGGTTAAAGAACACTCTTTAAGCAATTTCGTCAGAAGAAAAAGCTATTGCTATCAAGTGATATTCTGTTGTGTTGGGTGGACTTACGCAGATTATGAATACTAAGGACGCGTTATTTGGTTCGCAAATAGGCGGACTTAGGCAGCAGGCAACCACTGCACGAGCCAATATAAGGGCCACCATTACCCGTTAGTCAGCACCCTGCTATATTAACTAGTTAGCTAGGATACTCTACTGATCAATTTACTTTAAACATTCTTACTAGTCAATGCTTTTAACGAATGAGATTCTTACAATGGTTACTCAATAGAGTAGTTTACCGGTAAATACACCAACTATGTGTAAACTAACACGTGGGACCTACTTGCACGACTGACCAATCACATAGACGAACTACCAGCACCGGTGAGGCTCGGGCAAGGGAAGCTTTCAGCTTGAAGATTGCTGCTGATCAAGGCCCGGCTGGACTGGGGCGTCCGCTGGATTGCTGAAGCCATCGAGTGCCGAGGTAGTGAGCATAGTTAGCGTTCCAGCTACCCGATCAGCGTGCCTCGAGCATAACGGCACACCCTTAGCCCGAGGCTCATGGTTAGTAGCCATCCTGGTTTGGTCTGTCATGACTCTGGTAGACTTTTGGAATCGCGCTTCGCTTTCTAGCTATGCTTTCTTAAAGGTTGTGACTGGAATCTCTATTGTGCGCGCATGTATCCCTTTCTATGTACGGACCTACACCAATTCTTAATGGGTTCCGGGCTTGAACCATATAGCCAAGGCGCTAGAAGTCTTGTTGGTGAATTCTTGGCTTGTCCTCAAGTGCACGGCGTGGCTTCAAATCGCCACATGCAGATTAGGCTTGGTTGTCGAATGGCTGAATATCCTGGTCGCAGGACCAGGAGCCTGCACAGGACAGGATCACAGCCGCCGTGGCGGTGCAAGGCTGGTGTCCGACACGGAGCGGCATTCTCGACGGTTGATTAAATATATAGAAATTTTTACATCACTCAATTTTTCATCTGCCTGCTCTTTAGAATAGTGTCAATCTTGCGCCAGATTCTTAGTTTGAACTACGAAAGCTAGGGCCAGTCTAGAAGTCTTTAGAAGAAAGCAAAAACAGTAGTGTGCTCATTGTTATTTTATGAAGCGATGTCTAAGCAATCTGACTCGCTTTTCCTCCTACTCGGCGAAACTCGGGGTAGGCCGAACCACCAAAGAAACACCAGCATAAATAAAATTCTGCAAGAGGGCTTTTCAGCAATATTGTTTTCTTGTTGACTCCTTGTGGCAACAGTGGCAGTTCGGTTATTACACTACTCTACTTGCGTATTACTGCATGCAAATGACATCATGCTCGATATCTTATCCGTACCAGAAAATCTTGGATATCAGGGCTGGTGGCTCTATACAAAGTTCAGCTGCGCTGTAGAGTTACGCGATACTGCCTGTGACTATGCTTCGCTATATTGACTCACCATTCTTTATGGGTAATGTCTTCGGTCTTTGTATATTTTCTCTTATATCAATCCCTGCTTTGAGACCGATGGTTTACATGGCGATGTGTTTTCGGCCAAATCAGGGCTTTGTGCGAGTAGCATGCTCTTTCAAACGCATTAACTCACGACTAGGTGTTTTGTCAGTTCAAAAAGCGAAGAGAACTTGTTAACAATACAATTTCATGAGACAGCAGACTATAGCTATTCATCGCAGCCATCGTGCGATACAATAGATTAAAAAGCGAGGCACATTTTGATTTCCAATCATTATCGATATTGTGCCTAAATAGGAGTTTATCATCACTACCAAGGCGCGCCGAACTAGAAGCAACGGTCCCCGAAGACTATAGCATGATCATACCTCGGGAGTCTCAAGATACCCATTTTTAGCAAGTGATATGCCTTTTTTTGCGCGCCCAGGGATCCAAACCCAAGCTTTACAAACAAGGTGTAGCAACAGAGAAAAGTATAAATAGACGATGTTTCTCTGGTATAATCGTCATACAAAATAGAATTTCAATCTACTATTCATTAGCAAATCAGCCTGCATTAAGCATTTCATTGCCATGGCTCCCAAAATTGCGATCGTTTACTACTCGATGTATGGCCACATCAAACAACTCGTATGTGTATTCTACTTCCATAGCCAACCAATGCTCATCGTCTTGTAGGCCGACGCCGAGCTCAAGGGTATCAAAGAAGCCGGAGGCGATGCGCAGATCTTCCAGTAAGAACCTCGTTTTCCTTCGTGGATACACAGAAAGCTTCTAAACAACTGTGAAGGATTGCAGAGACACTTTCCGAAGATGATCTAAAAAAGATGCATGCTCCCCCCAAGCCCTCTGACGTTACCGTTTTGAACGACCCTGGCGACCTCGAGAGCTTTGATGGTATCCCGTTTGGTATTCCTACTCGCTATGGAAACTTCCCTGCCCAGTTCAAGGCTTTCTGGGATAAGACTGGCAAGCAATGGGTACAGAGAAGCTTCTGGGGCAAGTACGCCGGCCTGTTCATTTCTACTGCATTTTTGGGTGGCGGCCAGGAGTCGACCGCTATTGCTGCTATGTCGACTTTTGCCCATCATGGATTCATCTACGTTCCTTTGGGATACCGGCCTGTATTCCGTACGTAACACATCAGACACGTAGAAACTATGTAGCATGTGCTGAAAATTACCAGACGCCCTCGCTGGGCTCACAGAGATTCACGGTGGCAGCCCCTGGGGTGCTGGTACCTTTTCTGACGGTGATGGCTCGCGCCAGCCCACCTTACTTGAGCTCGGAATCGCCACTGTTCAGGGCAAGGTGTTTTATGAGGCTGTTGCCAAGGCACATACATGACTGCATAGCCAGAAGAAGACTGATACCTCCACCCTTCCTTCCCTCGAGGGCAAAAAAGTCAAACTTGAACAAGAAGCCGTAAGTCCAAGTCGAAAGCATGGTAGAAATAGCGAGGGTTCCTGTGGGCTACCCAATAAATGCACTATGATGTAGAACCCTTTCAAAATACCCGAATTATTACATTATCACCCGACAGCATCAGACTTGAACAACAAATCGCACCTCATATTCTATTTACCTACTATCATGCTGGGAAAGGATACGTAGCTGGACTCTTATACCCATTACTCCCCACAGCCCGCACTCCGAAGATAACATTATCCTTACTCAATGGCAGCGTCACGGCCCCCACCTTCCCCACATCTAACACATGCGTCCACAGACTAGCCGTCGTAGCCCTCCAGACAATTTCATAACTCTTGAGCCCCAGTTCTGTAGAAACAATCCACTTCAACCGCGTGTTGTTATCCAGGGCAGTCGTGTCAACAGTAACATTGCGGACCATGCCAGGCGCTTGAGAAAGACTCCACAGCGTCGCGAGATTGACTTTCCCCACTCGTGCCGTGTACTCGAAATCTACGAACTCGACCAAGTCGCCATATTGAGTGCCATTTTCCACGCGGAGATCTTGGTGCTGGTGCGCGAAGTTCTCGTTGGGCTCCGTGAAGCGAATAGCGGGATATCCTGCGTTCAAGAAAGGAGTGTGGTCTCCGCCACGCAGGAAGCGATCCAAACGGTAGATGATGGCAATGTTCATACCCGTGGCCTTGTTGGTAGCGACTTCGGCGGCGAAGCGCGCGAGCTCTCGGGCTGGCGAATCATTTTCACCGCCGATTTGAAGGCGGCGGGCAGCTACCGTTGCGGATTCGTAGGCGGGAGGACCTTGTGCGAAGGCGCGGATAGTGTATGGGTCTTTTTGGCCGCGGTCACCTGTAGAAGAACCGACGATATCGCAGTTCAACATGCCTTCGACGTTGGTGCTGGCGTTTTTGAGGGTCTGCGCGAGGAAGGTGGAGCCGTAGAGGTTCTGCTCTTCGCCAGCTACGGCACCGAGGATGATGGTGGACTTGGGCTTGGTTTTCGCTAGGATGCGGGCAAGCTCCATTGCAACTAGTATATTATTTTAATATGATCTCATATCCTGACGAAGGTGTATACGCACTAGCTGTTCCACTTGCATCGTCATTAGCACCTGGCGCGTCTGAGGTGTAGTCTAATACGTCTGTGACTCGACTGTCGTAGTGGCCTGTCATAACGTATACACGATCAGGAGTTTCAGAACCCTTGATAGTTGCTAAAACATTGGAAATTTTAACTGGGAACGGAATCCTGTTGGCAACACCTTGGATATAACCAGGAACAGTAACCTCCATACGGCCATCTGACTCTTTTGCGTATTTCTTCATCTCTGAAGCAATCCAGTCTCGAGCCGCGCCGATGCCACGCTGGGTGTCATTTTGGGTAGATAGCGTGTGTCGGGTGCCGAAAGATACCAGCTTTTTGATGTTTTTCTCAATGTTCTTGGAGCTGAATTGGTCGAGAAGCGCCTTGAGCTCTTTGTCCGGAGCCTGGGGGACCAGCTCGACGCCGACGTCCGAAGGTGGCCATGCCGCATTGGCACAATCAGTGTAATCGTTCGGGTTGATGGCAACCGCAGGCGGTAGCTCTCGTTCGAGGAGTTGCTCGTGCGCATGAGCAATCCCTAAGAGCAGGGTCGAACACACGCTGAGAAGACGCATTGTACTGAGGCTAAGCGATGTTTTAATTGAACCATTGCGGCGTCCTGTGTGGTATTTAAGAGTGCGCTCAGCGATAATAGCCGAAAGATGACGAAAGTCGGCTTGGGAGGTGGTAACGTCTTGCTCCGACACAGCTTCCCATACGAGTTAGAAATCGACATGGTTCCTGACGACCCCTCCTTATGATATGAGATTGGCGTACAACAAATCTACCAGGTCCGCGGCCCAGCACCTGCAGGTCCCCGGTTATCGACCCAATTGACAGGGTAGCAGACTACCGAAATAGGAAGGTACATGTAGCGCGCAAGAAAGTGGACAGGTAGACAAGGACTAATTTGCCATGAATTGCACGTGTTAACGTGAAGACTGTAGGTTTGATTGTATAAGCAAGGTGGATTTGAACTCTTGTTAAAAGGTGTATACTGGAAGGTGTGGAAGCAAGCTGATGAGAAGAGCGATAGAGTGATTCCCAGAGAACAGCACTCTAGCATTCTCGAATAGCGAGTGGGCGCAGTAGAATGTATAATGGAAACACGGCGCTGGCAGCAGATGACGAATCGACCAATAAGGTCACCAGTGATCGGAGCTTTGCTGGACCTCTGCATTTCGCCAAATCTGTGCGGTACAGACAAAGGACTGCGCACAACCAAGAAAACCAGCTGTGTTAACTGCGGCCAGAACCATAGGGAATGGAGCCGCAGAGACTTCCTTTTCTATAAGAAGTCACGCAAGGAGGCCAGCAATGTCTAGTCTTCCTTATAACTAGAGATGGTACGGGTCTAAACGGAGTGTAACCGAAACATAGGGAGGAGCGGCAGGCTTCTCATGCCAACACCGTCGCTCCGGCAATGAAGCCTATCGGGCGGCCAGTAAGATCTCTAAGGTGGGAGCGGTAGTAAGACAGCAGGCGCTGCGATGGCATGCCTAGAGGATGCGATGGAGGAGTAAGGAGGGAAAAGATAAAGAGACGGCATAGGGCGAGGGCATCGGATCTTCAGATACCAGAGTTAGAAAGGGGGCAATAGAATTGTACTTACTGTATAGTTATGATTAGCTAGGAAATTAGCAGGACATCTGAATAATATCCACTTACGTTGTCCAATAGCCCGTGGCGATGTGTGGCAAAGTAATCAGGAAATCCTATAGTAAACCTTGAGCTCGAATTCTTCTTGATACCTTGTCGGCATAGGGCTAAGTAGAGCAGTGATAATAGTCCTTTCGCCTCCGGTAGTAGTTGGTGCAGGTCTCTTCCCTGCACTGGGGCCTGATCTGGCTTGCCTGTGGGTGGGGGTATGTCCGGGTATCCATGGCGTGGAGCCAGTGATCGGTGGGGACGATCTTGACAGCAGGATCTGTCATGGCTGTCGTCGTGCAGACCACGACGTTTTTCTCGTAACTAACTTTAAGACATTCCGGTAGTTGCCTGCGGCCACAGTCACCCTTCAAGTAGTGAGGCCCGATTTCTAGCTTATTGTCATTACTTTCTTTTCCATAGCAATGATAGAGCCATAACCAAGATACTGAAGGGAGCGGTAGGAACGATTCTAGTGGAGGTTCTACCTTGTTATCCTCTCCCGTGTCATAGTAAACAAAGGATCCCATACGGGACGATGGGCTGAAACACCCCATCTCGGGTAACGCGCCCGGACGGCATGAAGGGTACAGAGCATCGGCCGGCCCCAGACATCGAAGCTTCTGGAACAGCGCCCTCAGCTCTGGCGCGGGTATTCGTCCGTCCGCGGTACGAGTGAGCGCGTCAATACGGCTGTGGGGTATCCACTCCAGATTGAGAAATACAATGTCCGAGTCGAGGGTGCCGGTACGAAGACGGGCTCGGGGCCAGGTCGGCGGCTCTAAGGTCGTGCAGCGCATGTCATGGCTGGCGTCATGACACTCAATATTAAAGCTATCGAGGCAGGTTTGCCAGTCTCCTCCTCCGCGCCGCTGCTGCTGCCGCCACTCGTCGATATGGACCTTGATGCTGGCCCAGGCAATCTGCACATGCTCACACAACTGCACCAATCCCTGCTGGCCTAGGCATCGTCGTTCCGGTTGATGCTCCCAAGCCTGCTGGTATGCGGAGGAAAATTGGCAGACGTCGTGAAGACTATTGCAGGCATAGCAGTGGAGCCTGCGGTATAGCTCGGCACTGGTACCACCATGGCGGAGTCCGCGGCTATTCTGCTGGAATTTACAGTCGTCGATGTGTTGATGCCCATAGGCGTCGTTCCAGCGCCTGCAGTTGTCGCACCGCCCGTCTCTCTATAGGAGCCGTCGAAATTGTAGCTTTGCAACATAGGGGAGAAAGACAGCGTTGCCTCTGAACATTGACTCATCGTGATACCACGTGTCTTTCCAAGTGGCCGATGGACGGTCGAGAAGACGAAGGAATGTCCTGGAGACTATCCGGAGACAGTGCAACGCAACGACGTCGTCTTCCAGGAAGTCGAGTATACATAGGAGGAGCTCTTCCGGTAGCCGGCTAATGAGGGGACAGAAGCGAATGTTGTAGGCCTGTACGGCCATAAGCGGGTCCATGGTGCGCTGCAGCTCGTACAGGGCGAGAAGGAGGGCTTGAGTTTGTTCATGGTCTCGCTTCTCCCGCTGAATACGCCTCTCGACTTCGCGTGCCTCTGTCTCCTTGATAAGCTGGCATTCTTCGCGCCGCTTTTGGATCCATCGTAAAAGAGCAAACATTCTCAGGCCTCCAACGGAGTCGTACGGGGGATGAAGCTTGGGTATAGCGGTGGTTGTGGAGCACGGGACGAAATGACTTCATGCTGCCGTGAGTAGCTAGAGCGCTAGCTCCGTTGGGCTTGATTTCTTTTCTGCGCCCCATATGCTTGGCGTCGGTTGACCGAACCCTTCGGTAACTCTACCCATTTCTTACTTTCTCAGACCGCAATTGGTTCAACAACTGGCGATTTACCCAACAATTTGACTTAGAAAGGTTCTTATCCCCTATGCGCGTGCATAATCCTTTCCTGCATGTACTGATTCGACCGAGTACTGCCAGCAAGCGCCCATGATTACACGAGGGGTTGAGACGGCGGAGATGATGTTCAGAGCGACGGAAGCATCTTGGTCTACCTGGAGCCGCTGCATCTCCCGGAAGAGGTCGGTTCCGAGCTATAGGAAAAGCCAAGCGCGTTGAACGGAAAGTTGGTGACGTGACTAGCGCTATCTTGACTGTCTTCATGAACGGTGCCGCTTGACAGCATGTCTTCTGACATCGGACTTTACACTGGCCTCCTTTGGGATGGGAAGAACCAAGTGAAGGTCTGATCTTTGCTATCCGCCTGATGATGTTCATGGCGGACCCACCGGTTAATGCACGAGCGTGCAATGCAGGTACGCCCATTGATGGGAGCGTCTGACCCGTCAGACCGATGCCCGGCCCGGCCAAGGATAACCTTGACCAGGTGCCGATGTCAGGTAGCGGCTGGCTTTTCAGGTTCTTTTAACGTGGTTGTCTCTCTCAACACGGGTTCCTTGCGTTTTCCTTCGCTGGTTCGTTTTAACGTGATTTGTCTCTCTCAACACGGGTTGCTGACGTTTTCCTTCGCGGTTTCGTTTTAACGTGATTTGTCTCTCTCAACACGGGTTTCTTGCGTTTTCCTTCACTTCTCCTCTATGATGGCCCTTATCTTTTGATGGAGTATTTCGAGCTTGCTTGCACGGTCCTCAGCAGTCGTGACTCTGGACTCGGCGGCCTTGAGCTTGTCCTCGGCGTCTCTAGCGCGGGCCTCCCAGTCCTCGAGCTTAAAAGGCGAAAGCACGAGGTCCACCCACAAGACAAGGCGAGATACCCCACGGACCCAGAGGCCCTTAGGGGGGGCGTGTTCCGTAAAAACGGACCGGGCCGAACGAACCAGAAGACCCCAGGCGGCAGCGAGGCGGGCTGGCAGGCTCGTGCAAAACACGAAAAGTATAGCAGCCCCCATTAGGGGGGTTGGCAGAGGGGGCTGGACATTGCCAGCAATGGTCTTCAGGACCTCCAGCATCTGTCTGCAATCGCCGCAGACATCCTCCGGGTGCTCAGAGGGACCATTTGCCACCCCCAGCAAAAAAAAGAAAAACAAAAAAAAGAACAGCATTGCTGCTGCTGCTGGGGCTGGGGCTGGGGCTGGGGCTGG
>Ga0247757_10000641_pt1 | contig 27921 bp, 28 predicted proteins | sample UWRJL126311R4_FD_180929 | JGI IMG/M metagenome (GOLD analysis project Ga0247757, IMG submission 180929) | Plant litter microbial communities from Arlington Agricultural Research Station in Wisconsin, United States - UWRJ-L126-311R-4 | ecosystem: Environmental > Terrestrial > Plant litter >...
TTTTTTTTGTTTTCTACAACAAGCTGAACTCATAGCCTCAATAATGTGAGCTTGAGTATAACTTGGGGACTCTTCAAAATGTCTACGTTAGTAAGGCCTATCAAAATAAACTTAATGCGCACAAGGTTCCCATCAGCAATCTGCCAAACAACTATAGGGTGGAAACAGCCATTCCTAGACACGCGAAGATGGCAGTTCAAATTGTGTCTGTATTTGTCCAAGAATCCGTAAATGAAATTCAAGCCGATGGCTACAATTCAACCGACTAACAACTCTGAGTTCCCCCACGAATCTGGGACTTTAGCGGAGTGAAGTAGGCCGCACCTATTCATCGTGATACTACTTCACCGACACTATGTAAATATGATTTATTGCGTTGGAATTACTATCTCTTGATCTCCCCAAGTCTCATGTTTGATTGCTATGTATATATAATACCTGTCTGTTTTGTTTCCTTCGTCATCGCAGATTGTTGGTCATGTTTGAGTTCTGGCTTAGAATCATAGCTTTTTTGAACATTCAGTTTCTGTTTAAAATAGACTATATGCCTGAGTATTTAAATTATCATGGAACCTTTCTTATTACACTGTCGCCTAAGGGTGTCTACAGACATGGTTCATTCGACTACATCTGTCATGACCATACCCTCAACTTCAGAGCTACCTAATAGATTGTAAAATGAATAATTCAATTCTCATAGTCACCGACTTGATATTACCCAGTGGTTTGTCTTCACATATACAGGGCTAAACACGTTGTTCCCGCTCCCCTGCGTACACGCGACAGCAAAACATTGCAAGAACGGGGTTTCTGGTCTCTCTTACAGCCCCTTTAAGACACAGGGAAAGGGCTAGTAGCACCTCTGCCCCACAATAGGGCCGCACACTGTACGCTTTCAGGCTGGGATGCATTCAGCAACAAGGGTTCGGCAGCAAGTTTTCAGTGGTAAACCTGGCCACAAGTGCGACGAAACCAAGGAGACCGATCGTGTGCACATGTCCATGAAGCCCGAAGGCTGCTGAAACGTACCACAGGCTCAACTTTCGCATATGCCACAAATGTCGTCAGGCGTGCAAGAACAGCTCGCCATCCCGTAGGTAAATAGGACGATATAATACTAGCCAGTGTCTATTTGGGCGGAACCAGATGGGCAAATGCATAAGATCTCCTCACAATCAGTTCTTTCAAATACCGTGGAGTGATCGATTTGCGCATGGAACAGGTTAAATTATGTTGGGACCCTCAGAGCAGTTCCTGTATCGAGAACCACGAAAGAACTGTGTATATTGATAATAAGAGGCCTCTGGCGGGATGTCGATTACCGCCTGAACCACCCCAACGTTAGTTTCTGCGTTTGTTTGAGCGAAACCTTTGGTCGTTCTCTTCCAAGACATAGAGTGAACCATTTTATGGTTCATTATTCAACGCATTTAGTTCAGAATCATCAAACATGAATCACTTCCCTTTCTTTACATATGTTCATAAATAAGAGGGTTTTGTTCGAGCTTCCCAAAGCATCAACCTAACCCAAACTACCCAAAAGCCAATAGCGGCTGACGTGCATTGAAACCATGCTCCTCGACTTTTGGCGCCAGAGCGCTGTCATCCACAAGACGCCGCCCGCGGCACATCTGCAGTACGGATTCACCCACATCACAACCTTTGAGGATGCCGTCGGAATAGACAATCGTGGCATTGATCTCGTGGAGGACATAGAGAGTGGCCAATATGCGATTTGTAAGACCATGCACAGCGGTCTCAGAACTCTCCAAGAAGCACGAAACAATCGCGCGGTCTCTGGACATCCAAACATTACTCGTGTGCTGAAGTTTGTCCCTTGCTCGAGCTACGCACCGCCATGTATGTCTGTTCCCCAATGCAAGGGCGATGCGATATGCCCTGCACCCGAAAACGACCTTCTCTACTTGGAATACTATCGCGGCGGAACCCTGCGGGATCTAGTCAGACATTACCAAAAGCTTAACCGCACTCTACCGGAGCTCTTCATCTTCGAGGTTCTAGAGACGCTCTTGAAAGCGCTATGCTACACCCACCTTGGTATTTTCGATACAAGCAGGTGTGAGGATATTGATGATGACTGGGATCCGTTGTATCATAACGACATCCGCAACAGTAATATCTTCCTGGCCACTGGTCTGCATGAGAAGAGCCCAGTTTCAGGATATCCCCGCATCATTCTTGGAGACTTTAGCAGGTCATACAGGGAGTCGCAGGTGGCTCGTCCACCAGGCATTGCCAGGTACCCCGAACTGAACCACTCAATTGATAAGTGGCGAACGGATTCTAGAAAGGATATCTTTGGGATGATGGTCGTCGTCGTTGCGTTGATGCTTTTCGAAGACCAACCCTACCGTGCCTCAGTTTCTGAGCTGGCGCATAAGATCAAGGTGTATGACCATAACAATTCCAAGGAGCTGAGGGATATCGTGCTGAATCTTCTACACGGTCGTTACAAACATCCTTACCTCCGTTCTGCTCTTGTTGATGTCGTCAACGCGAAGACTGAGCTGCTCGAGATGGGAAAACTGAAACTGGAGGCACTGGATTTGCCCGTGAATCGCCATGATCTATCCTGAAAATCTTTATATCAAATGCTGTAGTCTTTCATCAGGTTGAGGTAGGACAATGAAAGAATGATATGCGAGGTTCAGGTGTTATTGACAACAAACATAAGCTAGTATAGACGAAATCAGTGCTTGTAAATCGAAAAAACACTTTTGATGGTACTTCCAGCTCTTTTACCTTTTGCTAGATTATTTACTGGAACCGCTCAGAGCGGCCACCTCGGTGACCTCACTCACTACTCCCCCCTTCTTGTGTCCTTGTTCCTTTCCTAGTTTTCCCCTCTTGATTCCAAAAGAGATTATCAAGCCTAAGCCACTTATGACCGTATAGAATATCCAGACGCCTCTCAACGCTGCACCCATACCTCCTCTTACAACTTCTCTTCGGTCATGGTCTAGCTGCGCAACTCTGCCGGCTTGAGAGATTGCCTCACCACCGGAAAGCGCATTAGCAAATTCCATAGAAATCCCAGCCTTGATGAAAGAGCTCAAATGCGGGCGCATGAGTAGTTGAAAGACGACTTGACCGACGACAACACCGATTGCCCCACTGACCATGCGTACGAAGCCGAACGCTGACGTTCCAGCTGCCATGTCCGATTCCGAGATGCGAGTCTGCAGTGCGATGAGAGGAGCGTTGAAATTTGGACCGAAGCCTATCCCAACAACAATGAGGAAACCAATAATCTTAGCTAGGTCAAGGGTGGTGGTAAAAGAAATAAAAAGTCCAATTCCAACTGTCATAAGCCCGAGACCAAGCTGTAAGACCTCTAGAAACCGTCCAGTCTTGTCGATGACCCAGCCTCCCAAAAAAGAAATCATCGCTAGTGGGATCGCCACTGCAAGCATGTACGCGCCGGACTTGGATGGCGAGATGGCGAGGACAAGTTGGAAGTATAGTGGTAAGAAGTATGCAGTCGAGTTAAAGACTAGAGCATCACAGGCGCACACGCCTAGGGCTGATAAGTTAGAAACATCGCGGAAAAGGCGAAGCGGCATAATTGGTGAGCCCCCCCGCTTTTCGTTCCACCACTGTGTGAATGGGAACAAGAGGTATAACAAAGGGCCGAGGACCAGGAAAGACACGATAAGTGGATTCGAATATGAAGATGTGCCACCGAGCTGCAAGCCGACAAGAAGGAGAAGAGTCGCTATGAGAATGACAAAGGTTCCAATCCAGTCGAGGGACAAGATGCCTTGTACGAAAGGCGTACGTGGGTCGTGAAGACGCACAGTGAAGTACAGTGTAATGATTGCGACGGAAACTAATGGTACTGTATCTGTCAGTATGGCGACTAGAGATATAGGAGCACTTACAGTTGATGTAGAAGCACCAGCGCCAGTTAATCTGTGCAAAAACTCCACCTAGGACAGGCCCTAGTGCAGAAGCCACTGCATAAATTGCCCCAACAATGCCCATGTAGAACGATCGGTCGCTGGAATTGGCATGAGCTATGTAGCTCCGTCTCAGATAGTGCTTAAGTCCACCTACCGGATGGCGAACAAATCTGCTACGCAGACATATACCAACACATTCACGCCTCCTCCTCCAAGGCCCTGCACAGACCGCCCAGCTACAAGCATCGGTGCGCTGACACTCACAGCACATACGATGCTACCACCTAGGAATATCGAATTCGCAATCAGGATGATGGGTTTACGACCGAAAACATCGCTCAATTTGCCCCAGAATGGAATGCTGGCAGCATTTGCAAGTAGGTATGACGAGCCAGTCCAAGCGTACAGAGAGTCAGGAATGTGGAAGTCGCGGGAAATTGATGGCAGCGCCGTTGGAATCAAAACGGTGTCGAGGGCCACAAGGAATATGCTCAGCGTGAGAGCAGAAAAGCAAAGTAACGTAGCTAGACGAGGTCGCGACCCTGACAGAGGAGCCTCACCAGAAGACATCGTGGTCGAAATGCTGGTCGGACGACTGGAGTTGTGAAGTTGGTCCGGGCTCGCATGTTTGAAAGTGGAAGGAGTTGGTGTGCGGGAAAGGTTGTCCAGCGCACCTTCCTCCATTGGACGGTCTGGTGAAAGGACCGAAGTAAAGCAAGTCGGACCCGCACGGGTGAGGGGTTGCATTGGTAGCGTGGCTCCGGCCATCGATGCCTGTTGGGCCAAAGACATTGACTATGTTTGGCATCTGCCGTGAGCAGATGGGCTCTTCGGAAAAGAGACGTCAAGAACGTGGCCTGTGTCTCTTATGTATGGGCAGATCCCGGATGCTGATGCAGGGTCAAGCAGCACAAGCACGACCCCAGCCATGAGTCCCCAAGAAAAGGGCACTCTGATCCAAGTCAGCAGAAACGCTTCAATATCTTGGCTTACGTGGATCAAAATAGACTACAGAAACGCACAGAGTCGCGCACTGTAGGCAGTATTCGGGCCGGCCAGTCGGAGGTTAGCCTTTGATCGTCAATTTGATGCATACCCGGTGCTCGGGCTTGACACAAGGATTGTCGAATCTTCGAATCTTCGCTCTTAGCCGCACTGCTGTGCTTCCAAATTGCGTGCTTAAGATTGATGCTGCGCTGCATCATCGACTAATATCGACTGTCACATCCAATCTCACGCCTTACGCCCGAACTTGACATCTGAGTCCTCATGAATCGACACAAGCATTTCTTTCCACTGGCTGAATCCGCATGCAACGTCCATGCGGTCTTGGTCTCCTGGACTTCGTTAGACACTCTAGCCCTGCAGTGAAACCTCGCTCGAGCTCAACGCGCCCGAAGCGGTGTGCTCCCGGCGTCACCCATTCGTAGTTTACGTATGGCGGAGCCGATGGGCGCGTATGCTTGTTCATTGCGTTCTCGTGGATGCGGTGCACCCTCGGCGGCAAGGGAGTTGGATAATTGGATAGCCGTATATTAAGCTAGACAGCCCTCCCCTGTCCGATACCTGGGCCCCGGTACACATACTGGCAGGCCTTTCCTTTCAGCGAACGCGCCAGAGAGAAGGAAACTGCCTTCTCTCGTGCGCAAGAGCAGTAATGATGTGTGCTTATTGCTCTCCATCAGCGCCTGGACCAGTCTTTCGCCAGGCGCCGTTTCCGACGAGTCAGCCACCAGCACCGCCTTCGTAGTGGGCGATCATCCGTGGTGGGGTACAGGGGTACTCCACTGTCCCCACCCACGAGCTTCCGTTCCTTCTTCTCAAAGCGTGGCACGGTGGCTGTCTGTGGGCCGGCGCTCTCGTGTTCTCTAGCGTTTCTGGTCGACGCAAAAGCTAGCTCGAGGCAGAGAAAAACAGTAGACGAAGAGGGAAGTGGAGTGAGAAAGGCGTCCCACGTGCATTGGATGCCTTGGATGCATAGACGAAGCGAAGGCTGTGCTGGGGGATGGTTGAAGCTGTTTATAACGTGGCACATGTGACTGCATAAACATCCATACGCAACTGGGAGTAAGCTCTGACACGCGCAGTCGCCCTATCCTTAGTGGGTGTTCCTGACAATTGTTGCAGCCTTAACAACAAGCTGAGTTGCGGAGTTCTTAGTAGCATTTACATAGCAAACCAACGAAAAAACAAGCGATGTTGACCACGTTTCTGACCGTTATAAGCGAGCAAAGGATGGGAGCGACGATAAGCGAGTCGGGACCGGCGGTGGAGATGTCTTGTAGCGTGGCAGCTATTTCGACGAATGGATGAAATCCTTAAGCAACGTTCCGATGCAGGATGAGATGTATTTGGCATTGAGGCGCTCCCTGACATAGGAAATACCAGAACCTTATTTAAGACCTGTTACACCCGAAGTCAAAGCACGCGAGCCGCACCTCGACACAGTGCAGATTCAATAGAGACACGAAGAGTGTCAGACATTACTGGCCAACATCAGGATCATCTTGTCAAAGAGCGCCTGCATAAATTCAATGATAGATTCTCCGATTCCTTCATCGCGGTGAGTTCGCATATATACAGCACAACATGACTGATGCGAGTGGCATTTCTGAATTCACTTGAAAGCTCAGAAAAGACGGGAGTGCGATAACAACAGGCGGTTCGCAGGCGTTGAGACGTGCCGCTGTGTGGAAGGCTTTGAAACTGCGAAAAGTGGGTATGCCGGACCAGACAGTCCTGCGACGCATGTTATCGGAGCAGTTAGAGTATTATCCAGAACAGATTATCCATATTCTTTCTGGTGATGTAAAATTTGAAGATGGTGTATGCGCAGTAGCAGAGCGATAATTCTGAGCGGCGCATGACCCATTGAGTACGGATCACGTGACTGTCTATACAAGAACGCCAACGATCAATCCTAACGGCTGGCATGTCAGCTAGGTGCTGTGGGTTATTAAAGACGATAGCATCCATTACGGTTATGCATTTTACGAATTACATAGGCCACTGAGGATAAAAACTTCTCATCGAGGCAAGTCTGAAAACCGTTGACTACACATGGTAAGACAAGGTGCATGATCAATTTCACGTGCTCATCATGTACTTCTCCGCGTGCTATGAAGTCACGCAATTCTCGCTCATTCTTTGCTTTGGCATTGCCATTTACTTGGCAGCTACGTACCGAGGCACTTCTTTGCCCTATTCCATCATTGATTTATCAACATAATCATCTGCATTGGGATGATTAATCCATGATAATCGCCACTAGCGGCGGCCGATGCTTTCCTGGCCTGCGTAGTCGGAAGCGCTAACTACAGTAGGTAGACCATCGCAATCATAGTGGAGTGCTCGTATAAGCTCTAAACGTGCGCGAGGGAATATAAACGTAGACAGCATGCGCGCCTGAGAAGCCATCAGTAGCTCTCCAAACCATCCTGATTTCTACCCAGCACCTCATCACAGTACTACATCATCATGGCCACGCCTCTCAAAAACATCCTTATAGCCGGTGCAACCGGTTCGGTCGGCGCACCCATTCTAGCCGCTTTGCTCGCAGAGCCCTCCTTTAACGTCACCATCCTCACACGAGCGAGTTCATCCGCAAAATTCCCAGGAGGCGTCTCAGTTAAATCTGTGTCAGATGCTTACTCAGTCCAAGAGCTCACTCAAGCTTTCCAAGGACAGGATGCAGTTGTTTCGGCTATCACTACCACCGCGGTTACCAAAGATGACCTTGCTTTCCGTCTCATAGATGCAGCAGTGGCTGCTGGCGTCAGGCGTCTTATCCCTTCAGAATTTGGCACAAACAATCTTGATCCACGGGCAAGGTCTTTAGTTCCAGTGTATGATTTGAAGGGCAAAATATTGGAGTACCTCATCCAGAAGTCGAAGGACTCAAACGGTGCCCTAACTTGGACATCTATCTCCTGCGGCTCATGGCTTGATTGGGGTCTCAACCCAGCAAAGTCCGGCAACTTCCTCGCCATTGATGTTAAGAACCGAAAAGCCACCATCTGGGACTCTGGCAACTCGAAATTTGCAGTCACCTCCTCGAAAAACACAGGACTTGCTGTCGTGCGAGCATTACTTCAGCCGGATCTTACCGAGAACAAGCAAGTTTATCTCTGCGACTTCACCACTTCATCGAAGGCAATTCTGGAGAGTCTAGAAAGGCAAACAGGCAAAAAATTTGCAATCGAGCATAAAGAATCTGCACCAGCCATCAAAGAACTAAGGGAGAAGTTTGATGCCGGAGAGTTCTACGCAACTTTTCCGCTGTTGGCCCTTAGCTTCGTTGCCGACGTCGACGTCGGGTATGGGTTTGAGAAGGAACAGAAAATTTGGAACAAGGACTTGGGGTTGCCCAAGCAAGAACTAGATCAGCTCGTCAAAGAGGCCATTGACCTGGCGAACAGCAGCAGTGCGTAGCAGTCCCGAAAGACGTCCTGTAGTGTAGATAATATCAAAAAGCAATTATATATACGATCCCAAGGGTCCCTCCTCAAAAATGTAAGCTTGATATTACTTATACCAGATTCATGATAGGAAGACGGAGCCGCATACGAAAACAAGGAATGATGATCAGGGCTGAACCGTTCGCTTAGAAATTCACTCCCACCTTATGGATGACAAATATGACTCTTCTTATCTCCTCACATAAACGCCGGACTCTGCCTAGTACTTGGACCATATGCTGCCTTCTTAATTCATCTAACAAATTGGCGTATTCTTATGGTCCGCCGTTCTTTGGCCGGTTAAGGCGCTAAGGCAAATAGCCAATTCTAAGCGACTGTTATTTGTGGAGAACAATCGGCCGTCCACGTACCTATCGCTGTACTCGAGAAGAAACACGCTGAGGCTTTGGTTATTGCAAAGATCTTCTGGCCCAATCATGCCGTGGCTAACCATAATCCTCCGTGGGCTTCGTGCATGGGCACTACCAAAAGAAGCTAGGCCTAATGCAAGAGTGTAGCGATGGCCATGGCTTCTGACGTCCATTCTGACATTCGATGTAGTTCCGCTACGCCGTTCTGACGTCCCCAAAGAGGAAATAACAGTGTGGTGCAGCTCCCCACGCAGGATCCAAGTCGCTTGTACCTACAGAATCCAAGGGTACCACAGCATTTAAAGCAGAGCACCGCCCAAGTCAGTCTGAGGTATCCGCAATTGTTTTGAATCATGTCGACGAAAACTGTTTTACTCACTGGTGCAAACCGAGGATTGGGAAGAGGGTTGTTGGAGCGCTACCTCAATCTCCCAAACCACACTATCATAGCAGCCGTCCGCAATCCATCCCACCCAACCTCTCAGTCTCTTCAATCCCTTCCCAAAGCATCCGGCACGTCCCTCATTATTGTAAAATATGATGCCTCCACCGAAGAAGACGCCACAGCGGCAGTACAAGAGCTCCAGAAGCACAGCATCACGAAACTCGACATCGTCGTAGCGAATGCAGCTATAGCCAGGATATTTCCATTGGTAAAAGACCTAAAAATCGATGATGTAAAAGAACACATGGAGCCGAATGTATATGGTGTGGTGAGGCTATACCAAGCTACTAGGAATTTGCTACGGAATGCGGAGAAAGAGCCAAGTTTTGCACTCATTGGGTCCATGGCTGGTGTTCTCGCGTAAGCTCTACTCTTTAAATTTTCTCTTTTATGTATCTGACAACGCAAAGGGATCAGCCGCCGGTTCCAAACTCGGCCTACGGGCCTAGCAAGAACGCTGCCATGTGGTATGCTGTTCGCATCAATGCCGAAGATGAATGGCTCAATGCCTTTGTCATAGATCCTGGATGGGTAGCGACTGATATGGGAGATGCTGGAGCTCATCTGTTAGGAATGGAGCATGCGCCAACCACAGTGGTTGATTCATGCGATGGGATGATCAAGGTTCTGGAAAACACAAACAAAGCGAAACATGGTGCTAAGCTAGTTCATTATTCTGGTAGGGTGAGTGACTGGAGGACGATTGAATGGAACAATATGTAAACTTAGCATAGCTGATGCAGCCATGCAAATGAGACGCTCTCTTGCAGGGATAGAACGTTCAGACAAGAATCTCAGGTAGTTTACTATAGATCCGTCTTGTGTTTAGTGCTAGCTACATTTTCGTGAAGTTGAAATCCGTTGGTCCTTTGCCAACTGACAATAACACCAGCCTAAGAAATACATTCTATGTTCTTTCTCTTCCGTGGAGTCCTCTGCCCCCAGTATCAGCAAGGATGGCGTTTTCTATTTCGAATAATGGAGGCGAATGAGCGAATCAGAGATCACAAACAGAACGCTGATTCATTCCTCAAGAACCGCGGATCATCGCTTCGGTAATCTCTGTCCAGGGACTCCATACACTCCTCACCCTGTAACCCACCACTTCTAACATCTATAAATACTCGCCCTCTCTTACTAAGCTTCCTCTTATCTCTTCCCCTTATTATAAGCACCACCAGGCTTCCTCACAATCATTTCTGAGTGTATGCATTCCCACTGGAAGGTTACTCAACCCTGATATTTGTGGAGTCGGGGTATGATGTAGTCGATACAAACTTGTTACACACAAACAAAGAAGAGTTGCTACAGTATTTCTGCCAGCTGTCGATAAACAGGGCCAATATCCACAGAGCTTGTCGTCCATTTTCCACTTCCCAAAACACTAGTTTTAAGTACGAGGCCCTCATCTCCTGTTCTCCAGAGAGAATATACTGTATCAGCGCCTCCCATACTAAGTGCAATATGATGATCTTGAATGTACCTCCGTTCTTTGGAAAAGTTTGCAACCAACTCTGAGGCTGCATTGCGGACATCTACACGATAAATCTCATGATAACCGGACTTGACTACAATGAAGTGCGAGGAAGATGGGACTAAGCACTGGGCAGAACTATCGATGCGTTTATTCTGGATATCCAAGGCTTTATACTTTGCGCCTGGTGTGAGAGGAATAACCGAAGGATATGGTTTAGAAAGCGCAGCGGTTAGGAAGACATGCTGTGTGGATCTAGGCTCCGGCTCGCCTGCTAAAAATACGGAGGATATTCCGGTTTCATCTGAGTAACCCTATTACCTTAAATTAACACAGCTATCGCCAAAATATTTTAGCTAGTAGAACTCACCAATACTGATTGACTCAAAAGTATTGGACTTAATTGCGAGTCCAGTTCGAACCCAGAATCATCACAGGTCCAAATAGAAATACATAACGCATTCTGTGGGGACTTATTCTTGACTTGGATACAAGAAAGTAGTTTTCTCGAGTCAACCGAGAAATTTAATCTGTGGGCACGGACGGCTTGTGTTTCTGTGTTATTTAGAAGAGGGAGCTTGCGGGGTCCACGAACTTCGTCATTTAACCGTGTATATACGTATATACACTTTCCGCATCCGAGCGCAATGTTAAGACCATCCGGTGAGAGGGATAGAATGGATACTGATGGCATTTTCTCGTCAAGTAGGAGGGTGGGCTGGAGTGTGTTTCCAGTGGATTGGTATAACCATCGAGACTACAATATTAGCAAGAGCAGAGAGAAAGGAATACGCAAGTCCTACATTCTCGATGTGAACGATTGCTACAATAATACTGCCACTACTAGAGAGATGTCGAATCTTTTTGCTGAAGCGTTTATGTGTTGGTAACGTGGGCATGGTTAAGGCGTACCGCTGTCCTGTATATGATTGCGGGTTGATCAGAATAACGTTGTCTGCGACTTCTTTGCACCATATTGCGATTCGATTCCCGGGGCCCGAGAAGCAAAAGTCGAGACTAGAGGGCAATGACTCAGTGGTCGACTTAGTTACACTTTTTATTAGCTTGGCCACGCGACCCTTTGTCCATCCGCTCGGTTTTTCGTTCGATGATGCTTCGCTCCTGGGACTTATATTGAGATCCAGGTCTAAGGATCCGGAGTTGCAGTCTAGTAACGATATTGGCTCTGGTAAATATAGTGAGGCTCTATTTTCCGTAGACGTTGGAATCAACGGTACACTAGTTTCGCTGCCAGGACGTATATCGAGATCCAGGCCTAAGGATCCGGGGTTGCAGTCTGGTGACGATATTGGCTCTGGTAAATATAGTGAAGCGCTATCTTTTATGGATGTTGGGATCAACGGTACACTAGTCGATCTATGAGGTGAAGTGGAGGCGGTTGGGATGAGGTCAAGCCCCGATGTAGAATCCTTAGCACTCGCGAATTCTAGGTGAACATCATCAGAGCCCAAGGTCGTCTCCGTGTAGTTCTCGTCGCTCTCATACGGTACGAGTTTTGATTCTGGTTGCGGCGAAACTAGCGGAAGAACCGTCAAGGCAGGCAGAGAACCCCAAGGTTCTTCAGAAGGCCATTCTACAGGCGCAGTTGCCGTATGAGCCGCTCTATGGGGGTCGCCAATTTTTTCAGACTTTATTTCAGCTGGTGTAATAGGAGATACTGCTAGCAAATTTTGGACTCGTGATATGTGGGACATCAAGAACGATCGACTGAATTCTTCTTTCTCCATCTTGACGATTCGACCCATGCGTATTGCAAGCTGTCTATCTAGCAAGCTCTAGGCAAACCTTAGCGACCTTATGCGCGGAAAATTTAATTTTAATGCACTTACTTCATCCTCGTGCCATTGTCGCGGGCCCTGCAAAACTCGTAAGACGGAGGCGAGCCTCTCCATCTGAAATTGAATTATCGCCGCTGAACTACGATAGACACCCTTCTCGCGTGACTTTCCGCATGCCATGCTAATTATTTGATGGGCGCTGGAAGAGTCGAAGGCCGTCCCGCTATCGATATTGATGAAGCCACTTAAGCACCACATAATTTCAGAAACTTTGTCATTTAGGGCCCAGAAATTCTCTTTGGCTTCCCTGGGTGTACCAGCGACCGCAGCAACCAGGTTTTCGATCTTTGTTCCGGGGTCCAGGCTTGTCGTTCGAGGAAGGATCTCGTTTTGCGCACAAACGCTGTGGGGTAGGATATCACAGAGAAGCACCTTTTCTACCGCAGATAGTTCCTGGTTTTCTCTCCAAATATCGCATAAATTCTGCAACCCTGTCAACACAAGGTCTTCTTCCTCAAGGCTTGTATCATGTTCCGAGAGAAGAAACGTTCGTGTTGCCGTTGTGATTGTATTCAACGTGATATGACGCCAAAGGTTGTAGTCCGCCTCGAAGCCAGCATTAAGCTTGTTCGACGAACATACTTTGATCAGAAGGAGTAGAATTCGTAGTGAAGTGGGGCCGTTTAAGGATGAAGATGTTGAAGTTGCTATGTTGGCATGGTTGGCCTGCAACGCCTCGAATATCCACTGAAATCGTAACAAAAGTTGACGAGTTCGGCGAAAGTAAGATAAAGGTGGGTCACTAGGAAGCCCGATGGACTCAACTCCGCTCACACCAATTACTTGAAATAAGAGCGAAGTCAAGCGGAGATTATCGAGACCCAATACTGGATTGGCTGTCTGTCGCGATAGGTAGGGAACATGATCGGAGGCCATGAAAGTGACCCTAAACGTTGGTTTGGGTTTTGGCGGTATCGAATTTGGTCGCAGATGTCAAACTTGTGATGCTAATGTCCCAATTAACAAAGTCCTAAATCGAAAAGGTGGCAAAACAGTTAATCATGCGATGATCCTAGACTAGACACACCGCCCCAGAACTTCTGTGTGTTGAAACCATCCCGGATATGTTGTCATACCCAGCAGATTAAATCGAGTCAAGCTTTGATCTAATCACGAGGAGAAAATGCGGGGGGCTGCCAAGATAGGTCAGCGTCTCGGAAAGCGAAACCAATGATCATCACCGAAAAGCGACCTTCCGAAATTAATTAGTGATATAAATCCCCGTCCCTATTTGGTGATACGAGGTTACCTGCATTTATGGGTACGATGTAATGGGGAAAGGCACAAAAGAACATACAAGTATGTTCTGATTTCAGAATACTCTTGTATGATATTCCCAACTTTATAGACGTTTTCAAAGTCAAAATTTATCCAAGCCACAACAGATTACACCAATTCGTTATAGCCGTGGATATGGCAAACTAGAACCCATTTTGTCGATCATAGCGCCTTTCGTCTACCTTGATTGCCTTAAAAAAGGCGCGGGCACATGCGGTGGAACATCGAAAGTTCGAGGTGTGTGACTGATGACCATAACCGTGGGATATATTGATAACCGGACAACTACCGCAATATGGTCGTTCCATGGTTTTGCCACCCTCTCGCATTCTTATACTACATTCCAGCAAGCAATTTGCTTGTTTTTCTACTGCTTTGTAGCCATTTGATTTTAGAAATCGTGGTTTAGGTAGCTCTCTATTAGTAAAAATATGGCCACCTTCGACAGAGATAGGGGCCAAGATTCCCCAGAATCAATGAAACACCTACCAAGAGAAATAATACATAACATCTCAGAAACTCCTGATACAGAGCTGAGGTAAGTGGGTTCGAAATCAAGTGACAATTGTTTGCTTACAGCCTCTAGGCAAACACTCAAGGAGCACCACGTGAACATGATAGGTTTTTCGACTGTCCTAGGAGTCGGCCTGTTTCTATCCGCTGGCAAAGCCATTTTTCTAGCTGGACCTGGGGCCGCAGTTCTTGCATATATTGTCACTGGTAGTATCATATGGTCGGCCATGGCGTGTATGGGAGAGATGACTGCGCTTTTCCCAGTTAAAGGTCCGGTTTTTGAATTTGCTCGACGATTTGTAGATCAATCAGTCGGGTTCGCAGTTGGATGGATCTCTTGGTAGGTCAGATCAAAGTATTGACGCAAGTATAATAACACCCGGCGAGGTTTTCTTGGAGCATTGTTAGCGCGACAGAGCTCCTTGCCATCACCGAAATATTTCGCTTTCGCTTCGACCCGGAATACCTACAGAAGCAGGGGTACCCTGAAGATCGAGTAGAATGGCCGGCGGGTGTCCACACAAGCCCAGCAGTATGGGTTGGGATATTCTTGATCGTCATACTGCTATTCAATCTACTACCGGTTCGCCAGTACGGCCGTGTTGAGTATGTGTGTGGCTCCATTAAGATGATCTTCGTTGTAGGGCTCATTCTGTTCAATACAATCCTAAACGCCCGTCAAAAATTCCATAAGACAAGGTTCTGGACTTACGAGACTCCATGGGGCTTCGCCCGGAAGGACTTCATCGTCAAATCGAATCCCGACGGATCACCAAAGACGACATATACCGGATCCCTCGGCGGCTTGACCTCATTTTGGTCCGCGATGACAACAACAATATTTTCACTTACTGGCTGGGAACTCATCTTCTATACTGCTGACGAGAATAAAGATTTACGAAAAGAAGAGACCACCAAAATCGCTTCAAGAAAATTATCGCTTCGCCTGCTTCTACTCTATTCGTTAGCAACTTTTACAGTTGGCTTAAACGTGCCGTACGACGATGAGCATTTAAGCAATCTGACATTGCTTGGTATCTCAGGTGGACAGAATAGTGTCTTCATTATTGCTGCTATCCGCGAGCGTGTCAAATGGATTCCTCACCTTTTAAACGGATTTTTCATCTTCTCAGCTTGCAGCACTGGCATCAATTGTATTTACGCTGCATCCAGAACGCTTCATGCTCTTGCGAGTAATCGAGATGCTTGGCCATCGGGCTCTGTGTCTGAGAGCATCCGGTCCCGACTCGAACGTACACGTCTTGGTGTCCCTATGGCTGCAGTCTTTGTCAGTTGGCTCGTAGCATTCGTCTCGTTTCTGGCCACCAAGTCAACACAAGTAGAAACGTTTGGCCGATTAGCTACCCTCTCATCTGTTTTACACTTAATAATGTATGCCGTCAACTGCATCGCATATATCAACTTTTATCGTCAAACAAGTGCAGCCGCACGAGGTGAGTTGGATGAGAAGCTCAACCTTACATCAGAAATGCGTGCACTATACGACCGCAGAGCAAAGCTATATCCGTATCGCTCTCACCTCCAATGGATACGAGCTATATACGCATTTACGGGGTGCGTCCTCATGGTGTTGTTTCAAGGCTGGCGAACATTCATTCCACCTATGAGCAACGAAGACTTTGTGGCCTCCTATATTGGAATCATTCTTCTTATCGTACTATCCATCGCATATTTTATCAAGGATCGTGGGTTCTATCCGCGGAATTGGAGGGTCATTGCTACAGGCCTTTCTGGTCTGGAATCCGTTGGACCTATTGAGGTGTCACCCAACAGGCTTCTGAAACCGTGCGAATTTTGTGGCGCAAAGCATCGGCGTGGGAACCTTCATTTCCCTGATAAGAGGATTTTTACACAGGGGAATGCGCGTGCGTTAGTTGAATGGATGTGGACATGGATGAAGTGACGGATATTGGATCTAGTATTGAGGACGGATACCGTGCATGAACAAGTTCCATGTCTGGAACAACATGTAAACTTAGCATAGCTAATGCAGCCATGCAAATAAGACGCTCGCTTCTAGGAATAGAATAGTTAGATAAGAATCTCAGGTAGTCCGCGTTGTTCTTAGTACTAGCTACCTGGTCGTAAAGTTAAAAGTTGTCGGTCTTTTGCCAATTGGCGATAACATCTACCTTAGAAATACATTATGTATTTTTTCTTCCGTGGAGTCTTTTACTCCCAGATAGGTATCAGCAAGGATGGCGTTTTCTATTTCGAATAATGGTAGGCGAGTGAGCGAATCAGGGATCACGAACAGCACGCTGATTCATTACCCAAGAATCCGCGCTTCGTCGCTTCGGTAAACTTCATCCGTCCCGCCATAAACAACCACCTTCATTTCCGGATACTAGAAACACTAAAAAGGTATCAGACCATTGCTGCCAAAATAACACCACGTGCCCTAGGTATGAGTCTAGACCGCGCAGTGAGATATGCGGCTTATGCTGTTGCTAGGAGCAATCTGGGGTCTCCGCATTTCGGAAAAGGGTACCAGAGGAATGGTCCTGCCCCCATCCATAAGTGGACGTTTTCGCGATTTGTATCTTGTATTAGAATGACATTCTAAAGAGATTATTTTCTTTGCTTGTTTTACCAAACCCAAGAAGATGGCCAATAAAATAGTGGTTTCCTACCAGGAAAACATCGATACGGCAAGCGGAACTGAACAGGCTGGGAGTAATAAGGATGTAGTTGGCGTTGCCGAATTTGATGAGACCGTTCTACCACCTGGGTACTTTCGATCGAAGTTCTTCATTGGCTCTATGGCAGGCATAGGACTGGGGTTGATGGCAGGTGTGGCGGCATATGGCTATGCAGCTCCTATTCTTGGTGTCATCAATGCAGATATCGGACCTGTAAGTACCATTACTTTTAAATGTTGTGCTATGGCTGATCTGTATGCTCTAGGATCCCAATATTACTTGGGTAGCTCTTGCATACACACTCACCTCTGCTGTCACGCTCACCATCATCGGTCGTGTCTCAGACATATTTGGTCGCAGATGGGTCTTCGTTGGAGGAGCTGGACTGGGCGTGATTGGAAGTATCGTTGCAGCGACAGCACAAAACGTCAACACTCTTATCGGCGCAACCACCATTCTGGGCATCGCGGCTGCGACACAGCTGTCCTACTTCTACGTTATGGGAGAGCTGGTTCCCATGAAATATCGCCTCGCGGGTAACGCATTCTGCTATCTTTTCTGCATTCCCGGTTCTGGTGTAGCGCCGCTCATTTCCAACGCCTTCATCGTGTATCATCCAAAGGTGGGATGGCGCGGATGTTACTATTGCCTTATCGGTATTGAAACTGCTTCATTCCTCTGCTGGTTCTTCTTCTATCATCCTCCAACCTTCAAGATGAAGCATGGACAGCAAGCTTCGGTCCTCGAATACATAAAAAAGTTCGATTATGTCGGTACCGCACTGTACACCGGGGGCCTGCTTGTATTCATGATGGGCCTATCTTGGGGCGGGACTGTTTACCCTTGGGCATCAACGTACGTGATTGCAACGATTGTGATTGGGTTCCTTGCCATGGTGGCGTTTGTTCTATGGGAATGCTTCGTCCACCTCCAGGAACCGCTTGTGCCGATGGACATCTTCTCCAACTACAGTTGGAACGCGTCCGTTATTCTCACTGGGCTCGGCGCCAGTGTGTACTACGCTTTCGCGATTGTCTGGCCTTCCATGGTGGCTGTACTATACGGAGACGGTGGGATCATGGCGAGTGCCGCTCTCAGTTCCTTTGTGGGACTCTTCATTACTCTAGGCCAGATTGCGGGTGGCTTTTGCGGCAAGAAGATAGGGCACCTCAAGTGGCAGTGTGTCGTCGGTATAACCCTCGGGGCTGTCTGTTTTGGAAGCATGGCGACTTGCGGGGTCGGGACAAAGGCGCGCGCGAGTGCGCTTGTGGGTGTGGGGGTGTTTTTCGTAGGGTGGACTGAGGGAGCTGCCATTACCATTGTAACACTGGCGGCCAAGGACCAGTTTTCCCTGGGCAGTTCAGCGGGCGTAGCAGGATCTATCCGTTTCCTGATCTCATCCATTGCATCTACAGTGTGAGTACACCCAGCACTACGCCGTGCCGTAGCTGACTCCTAGAGATACTCGGTCATCCTGTCAAACCGACTAGCGACAACCATAGCTGCACAGGTCCCTCCTGCGGTCATTGCTGCTGGTCTGCCAGCCCCTTCTGTGGCTGAGTTCATGTCCGCTTTTTCCGTTGGAGCAGCAACTTTTGAAAAAGTGCCTGGCATAACACCTAGCATTATCCAGATTGGTACGAGCGCTTACCAACATGCGAGCGCCGACGCATATCGCACCGTTTTCTTCTCCAACATCGCTTTCTCCGGTGTCGCCATCATTTGTAGTCTGCTGCTACCAAACGTCGATCATCTACTCACCAGCCAAGTTGCCACCACCCTGCGCAACGGGCATAACAAGGATCACGTAGCGGGCGAGAAGGGCTAGGGATGCTTGGATAGTGAAAATGTAGATGCTCGTAAATGACCATCAGTCCCCCATAGATATGTGCAGAGTCATCAATAAGAAAGCGATGGTACAACGGAAGCCCTAAATAGACGCTGAGCGTGCTTTTAGACAGCACTAGCAGAGTAATAACACTGTGACGCATAGACATATTTCGAGCCTTCTCTATGGCCTATGGAGCCATTGTAAACATTACCATATGCCGCATCCAAGACTCATCTAGAGCCCTGTTCCAACGACTTCCGCTGAAAACTGAGTCCATGATTAGCTCACAGCCATCATATCGCCAGTATATTCCGGCACCTGGCAAGCCCCCTAAAGTAGTATCCCGCAAAATATTCGACCCCTGATCAGCACCGGCGCAAGCTTCTGTTAGGAATCGAAGGGTGCGTTTGAACGCCCCACTTTAACCCTTACTATTTCTTACCTGCGTTTGCGAGCTGTGCAGACAGTTAGGTGCTCGTATTGTCGCAAAGGAGTGTGAACAAGACGTTCTGGTCAAAGAACAGAGGTTTTTCTGAAAGACGTTTGCACCTGCTGACTTTTTCTGGCAGAGATGGAGCTTTTTTCTCTCACCAGGAACGCGGGTGACGAGCTAAAGCAAGGCAGAAGCCTCCGTGACGCAGAAAAATTGCGGCGCTACCATTAATTTTTGACTCTCGTCGCTGAATTCACCGTGGTCAGTGCTCCTCACCGTAGTCGCCAAGGGTATATAATACCTGGCTCTGCCCCCGCCCTCGACAGCAGCTCGATCTCAACGACAGAATCACCCCTCAAGCTCGGTTTGGCTCATCATGTCGTGAGTTGTAACCTCTGATGATACTATCATACCTTTACTGACCCAAAATAGCGACCAATCCATGGCTCAGGCTCCTAACGACTGCAACTCGGCCCGCACCAAGGTCGACTTGAAGGTCAACACAGCAGTTCACAACGATGTGGAGCATGGTGGTCCTCGCATTGGGTAAGTTTCAAGTAGCCTCCAAACCCAAATCAGGCTAACATTAAGAGCAGTCCGCTGCCTTCTACTCCAGACAAGGTCCAGAATGCTCCTCACCTGCTTACTGCCAAGCGCAAGAGCTGGATGAAGAGGTCGGCTTCATCGACATGCATGTCTGCCGTTGCCAAACGTGTCAAGGTCGACATGTCTATCACAATGTCTGACAACGGAACTGCTAATGCCAAAGATATCGAAGCGGAAGTCGAGAAGCCATTCCCTTTCCTCAAGCTGCCTGCAGAACTCCGAAACCAAATTTACGTTTGGGCTGCATTGATGTCGGATAAGCAAACTCTTCTCAGCTGGCGCCCGCGTGTTAGAACTCTTCGCTCCAGCACCCAGCGCACCCGGTTCATCGATGCTGGCAAGTATAAGGAGCGTGATTATGACATTGAGACCGATGGTGACGACGATAGCGAGGACGAAGATAACACGAACGCCCCCGACAATGCTCCCGCAAAGGCTACCGGTGGATCACAGGAGGTTATTAGCAGGCGTCCTTTCGTTAGCCTGACCCAAGTCTGCCAACAGATTCGTAAAGAGTTCCTGATGACCTATATCTCTAACCAAGAGGTGGGCATAGACCTTATGGAGACTGCACAGTACATGGCTGCTTTCTATAATCCTGGTATGCTTCGGATCATTGAGCCAGTGCCTGAGCAAGTGTTGCCATTCCAGGGAAATCTAACCATTGCTGTTCCTTTGACGGATTTGACACCTCTCGAGAAAGGCGAGAAGCCCAAGTGCCTGGTTACCGACATCCTGCCTCTTTTGGACGTTTGGGCTAATGCCGCCTACATCGAGGCTGGATTCGGTCGCTATGCCGACCCAGCCTACAGCCCTGACCAAGACGGTGAAGCCAAGGATCTGTAAGTCATGATTTCTACTATTACTTATGTTAGTACTAACTCTCATCAGCTATCGACTCTTCGGACGGCGCGTCCTCCCCGATCGTAGCTGTGGCCCGATGAACAAAGACTGGCGTGGTATTTTGCGTGGTCGCTGCCTGGCTGGCGTTCGCGTCGACCGCAATCCGAACGTATGTACTTCACCTAGCTCTTAGATAGCGACCGTACTGATATGGATTCAGAAACCCACGTTCGATATCATCATGAAGAAGGTCCACGCAATGCCTTGGATGCGACCTATCGGCAAAGCTAACAGGAACCTGCCACGGCATGCTGAAGAACCTCGCTGGCTCTCTCGAATGGGCTTCGACCACATGGAGCACTTCCGTGCCGAAGTCCACTGCGAAAACTTCGTTAGTGAGCTGTCTTCCAAGGGTGTCTTTGGATCGGGCGTTTGAGCTCGGCAAGACCTGTCTCCCTCGTACTTTCGTCGCGGCAGTTACGTTACTTCAACGGTATTGCCCGCTGTTGGTTGGCCATGGATTCAGCCATCGACCTGATCGCATCGACCTGATCGCATCGACTGTCCATTGCTGCGCAGACGAGTGGAGCTCCTTTGCATCACATGGTAACTATTACTTTGCTTTCTCCTCTCATCTGCTATGGTGCTCTGCCGTGTGCCTGGGACATGCTTGAGGAGGGGAATCACGATGACTTTTACAAACTCATGGATTTGCTATTGACTGGTTTGATATATACTTGATTTGCCTTGATTTTGCCTTGATCCTTCAACAGTTTCAATGATATCGTCGAGAATCTCGACCAAAGTCAGGCGTGAGCTACATAGTCTATCTAGCTCTCATCAATTGAATATATCCGGGTTCTGCTTCAGCTTCGTGCCTCTATCAGATCGTGACTCTATAATATACGCCCATAATATGAACATGAACATTGAACAGCTTTGGCCCACCCGGGGCCGGAAAGCACGACCCACGTGCTTGCACCATCACCACACCAGCCGTCTCAGGAGCCCAGGTCAACACCCGGGAAAAAGCCCCGCAGCCAGGCCTGACCTCAATCCCTCCCTCACGGCAACCTCTACACCACCGTCCGCCTGCATTCGTACAACTGGCTATCGCCTTCTACGAGCCACGAACACGCGCGGGGCCCCCTTTTTCGTGGCGGAGCTAGCGAAACGCGCAGCGCATGACATGCACCGGTCCCTCGACGGCTCTATTGGCGCACAGCTGCCCTAATCTGCGAATAGCGACGCATACATATAAAACATGCGACACGCAGCATTTGGCTCTGCGATCCACTCGCATTGTCGCTGCAGCTGCAGGATGCTGCTAGGAAGCTGAAACACAGCTTTGAGAGGTGGGCCCTGGCTTCTAGGTTGTCGTCATCGACTGGGATACTGACCAGTTGAGCGCTGCTCGCTATTTCAAGCTTTCTGTGCTCCGCCATCGTTGCGATCGTGCCCTACGCCCTGCCTTTCTTTCTTCCGATACTACCTTGTGCCTTTACGCGGAAAGACGAGGGCAACACCATGGCTCGTCCAAAGAGTATGCCTGACTTCCAAGCTCTCGTCGACGCATCCACCCCGCTCAACGGCCTGACGCGCAAGAAGCCGAGCATTTCCCTGGCAGCTGGTCTCATCATGGCAGCTGATAGCCCGCGATACTCGCCGCAGACACTTCATCAAACCCCTGGAAAGAACACCGACTATAGCGACAATCTATTCTACGCTTACGCCCAGAAAGTACTGGTACCCACCCTCCCTGCCTAGACATGCTTTAGGGCTGAGACCCTGGGTTGCACAGATCGAGCGTCGCTAACAACAGAGTAGAGTGATTATGCGCAGTCGCCGCCATATATCCTGACCTTCGCTTCCGCCGCTGTCTGCGACCAATGGTGGGCTCTTGTCCAACGAGAATACCCTGAGTCTACGCGCATAGGCCCGCAGCTGTTCATACTCAAGAGCGACGACATGCAGGAGCAGATACAGGACAATCCTCGCTTCTATCACCTGGAGAACAAATGGTTCTATGCACCCAGCGACGGTTCCTCCACTGTCATTCCTCTACAAGATTATAAGGGCAATCCAGTCTCTGCGCCAGCTCCAAAGCCTCCTAAAGAGGAGACCACTCCACCTTTCGATATGTCAGCTTTGACTGCGACACTCGAAACCATGACCGCTCTCATAACGGAAAACACGACCCAGATTCGTGCCCTCTCTGTCGCTCAGTCAACGGGCCTGCAAACCATGCAGGAAATCAACGAGTCAACTTCCGGTCAGATCAAAGCTCTTGCCGATAACCAAGCTAAGCTGCAAGCTATGCTGGATCAGAACGCCTCAAACTACATTGCCCTGAGTAATGCAAATTTCGCTACTCAGGCTGAGATCAAGGAAGTCCTCCGGGACAATGCCGAGCAAGTTGGTGCACTGGCTAAGGGCCAAAAGCAATTAGAGAAGACGTGCGAGGGTATGCTGAGAGGTGTGGAGAAGGTCAGTGAGTCTGTGGCTGCCATGGGAATTGGTTCCGACATAGCGAGTAATCCTAGCTCCGTCGGGAGTCTGTCACCTCTTGGGGCCATGGCGAGTCGGATAAGTCCACCGCCCAGAAAGTTGAATCGGAGGATCAAAGGCGTGTGGTATGAATACGATAATAACCCTACTCCAGTTGGGTCGCCCAGGAAGAGCGTAACCTTCTTAGACACGCCACCAAAGACACCGCTCAGGTCACAAGTCGCTTAAAGTGAGCTGCTCTGCCGCATCGGGAATTTGTATCATATTGCATTGGAAGGCGGTGTTCTGGATGTGGATTCTTAAATAGGCAAGGTATGTATGATATGCGCTACGATAATACGATTTCACGTTTAGCAAATCGAGCAGCCTGAGCGTGCAAGCGAATGTCAGCCAATTCCTTCATGCAGTGACGCCCAAGTGGATCCAAAAAATCCGTTTCTGGAATCTTTGCCTTGTTGCTTACAATAGTCTGTCTAGCAACGCAACGCATGGCACAAGGCTTGCAGCATCCGCCGATCGCTTCTTTCGGTGAAGGTGGCCGACAACCATAATATAAATCCGGCGAATAAGGCGATATGCAATATTTGGTTGGAAATAGAGCTCGTATCGACATACACGCCCAAGTTTCGATCAATCGCATGTTCAGCCTTGCTGCAAGTGCTGACATTCTCAGCCCCGCATGTGCTTGTACCTGCGATTGCGCCTATACCCGCCCCCACTCCGAAGGAACGTCCAAGCCACCCACACGCCCCCAAAGAATGTGATATATAGCCATGCGCTGTCCCAGCCTTTCGCTTGGTCGTTGTCTGCAGACACAAGATAAGTGACGGCTGTTCAACACTCACCATGACATTTCTCACCAACACAACCTCCTGGTCCTCAAGCGGTGCCATAAAGATCAGTTACGATGCCAGCGCCGACCAATCCAAGCAGAACTTCACATTCGAGTACCCTACAGCTGCGACGGGGTATCGTGTGAGCGTCGCAACCATCCCGCAGGGAAGCAAGTTCCATCCTGGCGCCCATTGGCACGAGGACTACGATGAGTACATGCGCGTCATCAAGGGACGCGCGAAGATTAGGCTGGGCGATACGTGGAGGGTCATCACACCCGAAGACGGCGAAGTCTTGATCCCGAAGGGCGTGATCCACGATATCACGAGAGCGGACGCGGATGCGAAGCCGGGCGAGGAGGACGAGGGCGACTTGGTGGTGGAGGAGCGGGGCGATCCAGGTACGTTACCAACCGACCAACGAATGCTGACCCGCATGTTCCTTCGGGTGAGCATGCGAACGAGTGCTGATGCCAAGTGCGACAGTCGACGGCTCCAAGGAACTTTTCTTCCGCCATGCGTTCTCGCTGGCCCATGATAAGAAGGCGTTTGGGTGGAAGCTTCCTCTGCAACAGCTCCTGCTTCTCATGCACACGGATAACTACCTGTCTCTTGTCCCTGGTGCGGCGGGGTGGTACTTTACGCATGGGCTGTATGCGGTGCTGAGGCCGATGGCGTGGATGGCGGGGCTTAAGCCATTTTATGACGAATACACACCCGAGAGATTAATGGGCATAAGGAAGGAATTGGAAGGGAAGGGGCAGAAGAAGACGCAGTAAGATGTTCGCGGTTGAGCCACTTCGGTTGATGGTGCATTTTCGTCGGCGTGATTTGCGTTCGCACAAAGCAGGAGTGTGTTTGAGGAATCTTTTTAGTATACCTGGACGAACGTCTTCTCTTGCTCCTTCCGCAATTTGCTGAAGAACTGCTTCCAGATTTTTTCTCTAGTATCGCCGTTAAGTTCTTGGTATTCAATGATGTGAATACGGCTAAGGATGGCATCGTCGATGTGCCCTAGTCTGTTGGTCTGAATACACAATTAGCAAACGGGGTCAAGTGACCTCAAACATGAGGTGCATACTGTTAGGAAGAGAATTCCATGGTAATATTCCACAGGACGGAGGAAGGTAGAGACCAAACTGTTTCTCGGCAATTGTCCGCTTACACGCTTCTCGAAGTACACATCGGCTTCGTCAGTGAGTAAAATTGCCTGCCATTTCTCACTAAGCGAGAACCATCTCGCGAGTTCTTTCTCCATCTGAGTTTCATTGATGCCTAAGAGGATATGAATATTTACTTCATTACATCAATTCATTGGAAGCCCACCGATATCAGCACAGGTGAGAGAGAGGAGCGGTCGCCCTATGAAGAGCGTCAGTAGTCAACCTCGTTAGACAATATTATTATCGACTTTACCAGTCATTTCTGCAATACACTCCGCCGTATAGGCCTTACCAACACTACAAGGACCATGTAGCAAGAATATTTGACCTTCTCCTTTCCCCTCGATGGTGTCCGCGCCCCAGCCCCTGTCCCCTGCTTCACCAATCTTTTCAGTGAGAGCTTTTGATTATTTTTACGCGCTTTTCTGGGATACGGAGGTTGCTATAAGCGTCACTTTTTCCAGCTCCTCGACGTGTTCGATATCGAGCGTACTTTTATATACATTAACATTCGTTCATCATTACGCTGAATAACTCACGGAATTGTCTAGTTTTAAAGGTAAAACCACCAACTAGCCGGCTAAACAAGAAGATATGTCCTTCATTCAGTAGCTTCTGGTTGTTTTTGGGTGCGATGTTTTGATAGCCTGCGAACTCCCCCCTTCTCTTTGAGCCGACTAGCTTATCTTTCCAGTACGTATCTGAAGAATATTCCACATTATGATCTCCAAAGACCCACGACAGTCCTGCCACACTGCCTTCGCTGGCGAAATATACCTTATGGTTACTATTGCTCTCCCTTTGTAATGCTGGCAGCTCTTTAGTGCGGAAAAAATATATACTAACGACAATTATACCTCTCCTTTTTTGTCTATAACAGGTCCGTTGTATTTGACTTTGACGAGTTTCTTTTCAAATAAAGTTTCGAGAATTCTCTAGCATTCTCTCCCTGTCCCAATCAGATTGTGGTCCAAGTCAGGGCCGAGCTTGATGTTAAGGTCACCTTCGTTGATTCAACGGGGTAGACATACAATTTTGTGATGGCCTTTGTCCCTTCGAACCGTACTATACCTGTGATTGATTTCGCTCTATTTATCAAGGTACCTGCAGCCTTGTTAGCACAATACGATCAAAGGAGAGGTTTTCTCACCTCTGTTGTCCAAGTACCATAAATTAATCACCAGGCATGATGCTAGGCTATTCGGGCGATCTAAGATTGGACAACCTAGCCGCTAAATTTCTGATTCGGATAGCCAAAGCCTCCCTTCATAAAAACGTGACTTCCAGGCCTGAAGAGCCTCCAGAGCATGTCAAATGTTGCCTCAGCAGGTGTCTCCTTATATCCTAGTACCTCTTGGTCGATCCTTTTCTTCCGCACAGCATCAAGACATGTTTGTAGGACTTTGAAATCGTGGTAATCTTGTGTATCCACACCTACAGCTGGATTACGACTGACTTCTTTGGATCTTGATGCTGCTTTGTCGGTGTTTCCGCCTTCTTGTTTCAAGTGTTCGCGGAGTTCTCTCTGATAATGTAGCAACATGTAGTAAGGTTCATCGACCGTGATGGTGTTTCTACTAAGCTCTTAGCCAGGATGGTAAGTTACAACTGCTTGAATGGCCTCAAGTAATGGCTTGGAGCGAATGACCATTTGTGATGCATCAACATATTGAATCTTAAAGGCTTTGCTAGGATAATCAGTACCTTCGGTCAGATTCCCCTTCTCTGCAGTCCCTGCGGCGGCCTCTTCGGTGCTCACAGTCTCCATAGCCACTACGTCCCGAACAGTAACATGCGTTATGCTATTGAATACAGGCTGAATGAGGTAACCTTCCTCATCTTTATCGACATCTTCGGGATCAAGCGCGATGTCCGGCTTGGAAAGCCTATATCTAGACTTCCCCACTAGAATCCCTTCTTTATCTTTGTAAAAGATCCTCCATTTGATACGGTTCAGGTCATCGTAGTTGGGGACACCGTTTGTTGTCGCAGTCATCGTCGAAAGCCGTCTACTTCCTGTTAGAACGATAGGGGACTCCACTACGACCACAATGTCAGCATGCGCTCTATTATGAAAAAGACGATATCCATACTCGGGGCTTCCATGATTTTATCGAGCTTTTGAATATCGCCAGACACTGGCTTTGAAAGTTAAAAGAATGCAACTCCAAGAGATTCGACGTACTGGTATCGGCCGCTAGCAGTAGTAATGATTTGGTTTACACCTTAGTACTTTTGAAGCATAGCAGTCTTCGCGATCATATTGATCCCATATACGCGGTTCTTAATTGCCCTTGGCTTGTTCTCAGAGTAGCTTATATCCCGGCCCTATCAGCTGCATCTCGGCAGATAGCATTACCGAGGTGGAACAAAAGTAGAGCAATTACCAGTGTATAGGAAAGCACTCGGCCTAGACTATGGAGAGAATGTAGGGAGGAACACAGACAGGGAGGGTTTCTACATGAGCGCTTATAGGGTAAAAGCCCAACTCTTATCAGAACCAGGGGTATCCTCAGCAAAAAAGGGATTCAGCTCACGCTGTACAACCACATCTTGGCAGTGCTAGCTATTGACAAGTCCCTGGAAAGTTTAGGCACGGCTGAAACTCGCAAGGCTAGCCTCCAAATCAGGGATTTAAAGGTTCTCTAGGTAAGAACTATTACCAGGATAATGCTGAAGGCCTATTACAGAATTTTCTTAGCAGATCGAAGAATTTGGAAC
>Ga0247757_10000642_pt1 | contig 27886 bp, 25 predicted proteins | sample UWRJL126311R4_FD_180929 | JGI IMG/M metagenome (GOLD analysis project Ga0247757, IMG submission 180929) | Plant litter microbial communities from Arlington Agricultural Research Station in Wisconsin, United States - UWRJ-L126-311R-4 | ecosystem: Environmental > Terrestrial > Plant litter >...
TCCTTCTTCTCGGGGTCGAGCTTGAACCCACGGCCCAGGCGCTTTTGCATGTGCGTGTTGCGCATGCCATTGCCGGTGTCGATCGTATTGAGGAACGTCCTGAACGTGATGGTCTTCTCGTTCTCCTCGATGACGAGCTTCTTGGACTTGCCGTCGATGTTCAGCCCCAGCGGCCCCTTGGCATGAATTAGCACCTCGGCATTGTCAGCCTTGTAGGCGGCCGAAGCGACGGCGGCGACCGTCAAAGCGGTGGAGAGGGCGGCGGCGAAGTAGGCAGAACGCATCTTGAAGAACATCACGGGTTTCCTCGAAATTGATACTTGGCGGGTTGAGGTTGGACGGGGGACAACCTGACTTATTCAGCAGCGGGCGTCGAGCATTCGGGCTCTTTCGAATGCGCGCCGAGATCGCCAACGTGGCCGAAAATCGGAAATCTGACCAGGCGAATTTTTACACGGATGCTCACGTCGGGTCTGCCGACGCTACTGACTGTTTCCTACGCCTGGGCGCTTGTTAAATTCCCTCGAGGGTGCGCCATTTTCCGTGGCGCGTTCTGCCCCGGCCCGGCTTGCCGATTCAGCCCGCGAACGGCGGAGGGGAATCGCTAAAAATCGGCAAATATTCGCCCTCGAGCTCGGAGTCGCAAAACAAGACCCAGCTCCGTTTCGAGACGCCCCGTGCCCGCAGTTCGGGAAGCAGTGCTTGCTGAACCCGGTCCGGATCGGTCAGCACGAGATCGATGTAGCCGTAGCGGACGCCGAGGCCGACTCCTACCAATCCTCCATGCTGCGGTCCGAGCACTCTCTTGATCAGCTCCTCGAGCTTCGCACGTTCGGCGAGCCGTGCTTCCGCGCTCGTCTCCACGCTGTCATATTTCAGGTACGTGAACAGCGCGCCGGCAGGCGCGAACCTTCCGGAAAAGAAAGGCTCGCCGCGCAAGAAACACTTCTTGGGCTCGGGCGCGCGAGTGCTGCAAAACACGAGATCGTCTTGTGCGGCGTAGTCGTCACTCGGCTCGGGCGAGAGTTCGAATGCGAACCAGTCGTCCGTGTCGGCCGACTGCGCGAATGACAGTTCTGGCAAGCCGCTTCTCACACCGGTGATGGCGGCCTGAACGGTGGCCGGTAGCGTCTCGAGGGGCAACGCGGAGCGCTCCTCGGCGCTCTCGTTCAGCACCTTGAGCGGACCGCCGCGAACCGTGGGCGTCACGCGCACGCTGCCGACCCAGCGCTCGAACGCCTCTTCGCCGACCAACAGCCGGACCAGGTCCTCGGCGGCGTCGGTTTCTAGCGTGATACCGCGGCCACCCGGGAGGTAGACGACGATGTCGAGCAAGTGTCCGCGCGCGAAGCCAGCGCGGGCGCGGGCGCGGGCGAAATCGAGGCCGGTTTCGGCTTGGATTTTGGCGACCGCGACCGCGCACGCGAGCGGCGCCGCGAAGCGCGCCGAGCTCAAGATCGACCACGCACGGTGCATGCTCAGCGCGCCCTTTTTTTGCCGTAGGCCACGACTTCGGCGCGAACCTCGAGCACGCCCGCGCGCAGCTTGCCGAGCCTTTCGAAGGCCGCCTTCGAGAGATCCAAGATCCGCCGCTCCCCAGCGAACGGGCCGCGATCGTTGATGCGCACGTATACCGTGCGCTTGCCGTCGCTGCGCGTCACGCGCAAGACCGTGCCGAGCGGCAAGGTGCGGTGGGCGGCGGTGAGCGCGCCGGGGCGGTAGCGCTCACCGCTGGCGGTCTTGTGCCCGGCGAGCTTGTCGCTGTAGTAGCTAGCTTCACCCTCGAGGATACTGATCGCAGGTGCAGCCTGAAACTGAGTGGAGAGCGCCGCGTCTTCGGCTTCGAGCGCGGCGGGCTCGTTGGTCGGCAAGTTGGCGGAGGTCGAGCTGGGGTTGCGAGCTCCGTGCGAGGCGCTGGGGGCGCGCGCCGGCGAGCGATTCACCTCGTGCGCACACGCACTGAGCGCGACGAGGAATAGGCCGGATACAATGCGCCGCACTGATCCGAGCGTATCAGACTTCGCTCGCCGCGCGACGCTCGACCCCGCGCGTGAGGTTCAGTCGCGAAGCGCGATTTCTTGGTGTTTGTCCGGCTGTTTTTCTTGGCGATTTTTCAGTGTCAATTCCGAAAGTTGGTCTTCCATGGCCACGCGTTCGGTCAGGCGTTTGGCTTCCAAATCGGCGCCTTCAATGGTGGATTTTTGCAGCCGCTGGCTGATCTCTTCCATCTTCTTCGCCAGGTGGCGACTGAGCTCACCGGCCTGCGCAACGCGGCGCAGAGACACGAGCTGCGCGTTGATCTCTTCGACGCGCTGCCGATAGACGTTGCTCTGCGCTTGGATGGTGAGCAGACGTTCGTCGAGGGCCACCATCGCGTGATGGCGGTCGACAATCTGCTTCAGCTTGGTCGCGAGCTCGGGCTCCAACTTTGACGTCGAGTGCAAGTACAGCCCGAGCTCGGCGATGCCTCCGTCGGTGCGAATATCGAGCGACTTTTGCGTCGGGGTCGACTCTTCGATCGACAGATTGACGCTTTCATTCGCGGGCACGTCGACCGCAAACAAGTACGCTCCTGACATTTTTTCGACTCCCGAAACCGGAGCTTCGAGCTTGAAGCCGTCCGTGATCGGGTGCCGCACGTACACGGTCGCCGCTTTGCCATCGCGATTGACCAGCGACAGCGTCGTCGTGCGAATGCGGCGGGCCTCGCTGCGCACGACGCCGCGCTCGATGGTCAGAAGCCGATCGATCGCCTCGCGTGTCCCGAGCTCGCTGTCGACGAGCAGCTTGCGATCGAGCGCGAATGGCACGAAGGCCCGACTATCCGGCAAAATCGCGTCGGAAAGGCCCTCACCCAGGAATTGGCCGCCCGCATAGACCGTGACCGGTCCGGCATCGAGCGTGTGGTGTGTCGGGTTCTGGAGCAGCACCGATCGGAACGCATACTTCTTCGAGCCGCGGGTCGAGATGGGGTCGTAGAAATAAACTTCCTTCGCCTGCGCTTGCGCGGTCAACATGCTGACCATCGCCGAGTGGCCTTTCTCGATCGTCAACGGCGAGGGTGCGAGGAAGTAAGCGTTGCCGAGCGGCGAGTCCGGGCTCGCGTCGGCCACGCTCTTGCCCTGCACGGGTTTGGGCGCGTCGGCGTCGGCAGCAACGATGCGCACGCCGTCACCGTTGGCGAGTTGCCCCGTCGCCACGACTTCGACCTGGTCCGCGCGCACGCCGCTTTCGAGCAATTGATCGCGAATCGCGTTGGCGCGTTCCAGCGATTTGCCTGCACTGTCCTTGTCACTGGGGCGCGCGTAGCCGAGCACCTTGACCTTGTTCTGGCTGCCCTTCAGCTGAGCCGCCAAGCGCGAGATCGCCGGCATGGGCGCTCGTCGCCCCGCCAGCTCCGACTCGGGCATCGCCGGCGCCGCCGCAGTCAGGCCGCGTCCTTCATCGGACGCACGCGCGGGGCGTTTGGGTGTCGCATCGGATTTTTTCAGGTCGTCGACGGCGTCGGCGCCGAAATTGCCCAAAACGCGCACTTCTTTGCTGGCGACCGCGTAAGACGAGCCTCCCGTCGGCGGCGCCAGCCCGAGTTCGGTGTGATTGCTCAGGGTCTCGCGCTCGACGTAGCGCACGCTCTGCAAGTCATAGCGGAAGGACAGCGCCGACGTCGATCCGACGCCAACCGCCACGCGTTTCCAATCTTCACCGGACACGTTGTCGACCACGGCCCAGCTCTGTAGCTCGGCCCCTCCCCCCTCTTTGAGGTGTAGGCGATAGGTCGGCTTCCACGCGGGGCTCTCGGTCACGTACGAGATGCGCAGATCGTAGTCACCGGCTTGCGGCAAGTTGACCATCACCGTGGTCGTACCCTCCGCGTGCTCGAGCGTCGGGAACGAAATCGGCACCGCGTGTCCGGTGCGCGCGTCGATCACGCTGAGCGATTTCAACAGGTCGTCGAGTCGCTCCGCGGGAACCTCCAGCGCGAAGCGATCACCGTGCACGATGGCGCGGCGCTCGAAGTAGGCCACGCCATTGCGATAGACCACGACTCGCCCGAGCGCCGCGTCGGTTTGGATCGGCCGCGGCGTGGCTGCCGCGCACCCCGACAACAACGCACCCGCACACACCGCCAACATCGAAGCTTTGAGGACGAAAGACATGTTCACACCTTCGGCAAAAATCCGGCGCTCTGTGCCGCCCCGTGCACAACGCACGAGGCCATGGGCTGCTTACGCACCGACTCGGAAAACGATCCGCACCCACCTGGCGCATGGCCTAAGTCTGCGATCTCACGCGAAAACTCGACTTGGAGCGGGACCCAAAACCGCGCCCAGTAGTGCTAGCTTGCCCGCCTTGCCATGGCTGCCCCCCCCGAACTGAGCCCCGAGAGAGTGAGCCTCTCCCCGCGCGGCCTGCGCGTCGGAGCGCGCGAAGTTCCGCTGATCTCCGGCAGCGTGCACTACTGGCGACTCGACCCGCGCGAGTGGTTGGCGACGCTCACCGCGCTGCAGAGCCTGGGCATCGACATCGTCGATGTGTACTTGCCTTGGGGCGTCCACGAGCAGACGGACGGCAGCCTAGACTTCGGCGCTCGCGATCCGCGACTCGACGCGGTCCGGTTCTTGAACCTCGCGCACAGCCTGGGCTTGCTCGCCATCGTGCGCCCGGGGCCGCACATCAACGCCGAGCTCACGTTCTTCGGTATTCCCGAGCGCGTGATCTGGAGCCGCGATTGTCAGGCGCGCTCACCACGCGGCATGCCGGTGGTGTTGCCGGTGCCGCCGCTGGCATTTCCGGTACCCAGCTACGCGAGCGTCGCCTTCTTGGATGAAGCCGATCGCTGGTTGGAAGCCGTGGGCGAACGGTTGGCCCCCTTGGTCTGGCCCGCGGGGCCAATCGTGCTGTGCCAAGTGGACAACGAAGGCGCACTTTATTTCCGCGATGGCGTGTACGACCAAGATCATCATCCGGATGCCGTCGCCACCTATCGTGCGTTCTTGCTTCAGAAATACGGCAGCATCGAGCGCGTCCGCGAAGTGCTCCACGACCCGGCCGCCGACCTTGCCACGCTCGAGCCGCCTGCGCGTTTTTCCGCCACTTCTCCGCTCGATCTCGCGCGCCACTTGGACGCCGCCGAGGCCCAAGAAGAGATCATCGCACGTGCCTTTCAGCGCATGAAAGACACGCTGCAGCGCGCCGGGCTCGGGGGCATCCCGACCATGCACAACCTGCCCTTCGGCGAAGGCTCGACGCCACTCGACCCCGAGCGTGTCAATCGCGTCGTCGACTTGCTCGGACTCGATTACTACCACGTGGCCTCGGAGACGACGCGCGCGGAGATTGCACGCCGCACCAGCGACTTGGCCGTGCGCGCCCGGGCCCGTGGCTACGCGCCCTTCGCGTGCGAGCTGGGCGCGGGCTTTCCGCCCTTCTTCCCGCCCATCACCGAAGCCGACAGCGCGTTCACCGCGATGACCGCGCTGGCCTACGGCTTGCGCGGTTTCAACCTGTACATGGCGGTGGAGCGCGATCGCTGGATCGGATCACCGATCGATCGCCACGGGCGGCGCCGACCGTTCGCTGATTTCTGGGAGCGGCTCGTGGGCGCGCTCGAGCGCTTGGATTTTTTCTCGCTCTCGATGCCCGCGGCGGTGCACGTGGTCGTGCCGCGCAACTTGCGACGATTGGCGCGCGTGCTCCACGCTTTCGGCCCCGTCACGTTGGCCGCGTTTCACGTCTCCGGAGGGGGTGCGGAAGAAGCCTGCTTCGAAGACGCTTTCGGCATGGACAGTCCGGTCGTGATCGAAGCCTGGCAGTTCGTGAAACGGATCGAAGCTGCGCTCAGCGCCGAACGCATCCCCTACGCCGTGGTCGCGGGCGATCTGACCGAGCAGGCACTACAGCAGGGCAAATGGACGGTCGTCGCCAGCGCGGGTGGCCTCGAGCAAGAGATTCGGGACACACTGAAGCGGGGCGCGGATGCCGGGCAAGCGATCAGCATCGGCCCCCACGCGGTCGAACGCGACGCCGTTTTGCAACCGCTGGCCGAGCCGTTTCGTCTCGGTGGGGTGAGCCCCGTGCTCCTACCCCTCGACGAACACGCGCTTCGCGCCGCAGTCCACGCGGCCAAGCTCGCCCTCGACTTGCCGAGCTATCACTGTTCGCCAGAGGGGATCTCGGTTACGGTGCACCACGACGATACCGGACAGCCGCGCGTGGCGTTCGTCATCAATCCGTCGCCACGCGCAGTGCGAGCCGAGCTCTCGTTGCCGGGTATTGCGCGCGCGGTCGATGCCCTCGACGACAGCGAGTTTCGTGCTAGACAGGGCGGGTTCGAGCTGCCGTTGCCCCCGCACACGGTTCGCCTGCTTGAGCTCTTTCCCTTGCTTTTCTCCGCGTAAATGTTGATCGAGATCAATCCGGTTCACCCGGAACCACGCAAGATCCGCCGCGCCGTCGACGCGCTCGAAGCCGGTGAAGTGATCGCCTACCCCACGGACACCGTGTACGGGCTGGGGTGTGACTTGTTCAACAAAAAGGCCGTCGACCGGCTGTATCAGATCAAAGGCCTCGACCGGTCACAGATGCTCGCGTTCGTGTGCCAAGACTTGGCGGACGTGTCCAAGTACGCCGTGATGCACAATGACGTGTATCGGACCCTGAAAAAGTTTTTGCCGGGCCCTTACTGCTTCATTTTGGAAGCAACCCGAGAAGTGCCGCGCGTCGTGCAGTCGAATCGGAAAACGGTCGGTGTGCGTATTCCGAAGCACCCCGTCGCCCTCGCGATTTGCAAGGAGCTGGGGCGGCCGATCATTTCCAGCACAGCCTCGCGTCACGGTGAGCCGGGCAACCCCGATCCCAGTGATATCGACGATATTTTCCCGGGCCTGGCCCTGGTGCTGGATGCCGGCCCCGGCGGCATCGAGCCGACCACCGTGATCGACCTGACCTTGAACCCGCCCACGGTGGTGCGGCGCGGCGCGGGTGATACGGCTCCGTTCGAGCGCTGAATCCTCCAAGGTTGATTCCACCCACCCGTGGCGCTATCTAGGGCCCAACAATGACCTTCGTAGTCACGGACAACTGCAAGGGCTGCCGCTTTACCGATTGCGTCGCGGTGTGCCCCGTCGATTGCTTTCATGGCGACGACGACATGCTGTACATCGATCCCGCCGAGTGCATCGACTGCGGCGCCTGCGTTCCGGAGTGCCCGGTCGAGGCGATCTTCGACGAGACGCAGGTTCCGGACGACCAAAAGCATTGGATCGCAGTGAACGCCGAGCGCGGCGCTTCCCTACCGGTAATCAACGTGCAGGTCGATCCGCTTCCCGGCGCTCAAGAGCGTAAAGAGAAGCTCGGCTTTTAGTCGCCGAGCGTCGCTCTTACGGCGCGGCGAGCGTGAAGCTCGCCCGGGTTTGCACCTGCACCATCGGCCGCTGCTTGGAGTCTGCCGGCCCGAGCGCGGCACCGATCATGGACTGCAGTTCGCCATCACTCGGCACCGCCTCACCGGCGGCGACACTGATCTTTCCTTCGCCCTGTGAGCGGAACTCGCTCATGAATTTCGGCGCATCCGGCGGCAAGCCTTCGATCTCGAAGGAGGGAGAGGCTGCGTAGCGCTTCGTGTTCACGCTCAAGCTCACGCGGGTGCCTTCGATCTTCTCGACCTTGACCAAGCGGTAGGTCACGACATCGAGCCCCAAAATCACGTCGCGACTCGTGACCATCCAATAGGCGCCCACGCCGACGGGCTTGCTCGGGAAAGGCAAGGCGACGTTCACCAGCAAGTCACTCAGGGCCTGCAGCGCGTCCCTGAAACTCGGATCGGCGCCTTTGGCTACCTCCGTGTGCGGATTGGCGGCGGTACCGTCGGGCCCCAGTTGATACTCGACGCGCGAGCCTTTGAGCTTGCCGACCGCGGCCGCGAGATCGGCCGGCACGCCCGGCGCATTGATCTTCGCACTCGTGACCTTGGCCACGATTTGCGCTGGCGCGGCCGCCGCCGCCTCCCCTTCTGCCTTGCCCTTCGCGGCTTCGAACGAGACGCCGAATTGGATTGGGATTGCGCCCTGCTGCGGGTCGCTCTGCGTCGCCAGATCGAAGGTCCCCGCGCGCTTGAAGCCGGGCTTGGGCGCGGGCCCGAGAGAAACGCGCGGTTCGGCGCCATCACTGCCCACGGTGAGCGCGGCCGGCGCGCCCTTGGCCGCGGCCTTGTCGGCTTCACCGGCGGCGAAGATCCCGGTCGGCGGCGGACCGCCAGCGGCGTTCGCGGCCGTGTTGGCGCGACCTGCGGCAACGGAGCCCATGGCTTTTGCCAGATCGGGTTCGTCCGCCGCAACTTGGCTGGCTTTGCTGAGCCCGGCGTCACTCGTCGCGCTCCCTTGCTCGGAGTCGCGCTGCGTTTCCTTCTTGTCGCAGCCGAGCGCGAGCGCGCTCGCCATGGCAACGGCGGCCAGAACTAGGGCGGTCCTCATCGTCGGTGTCTTCATGTCTAGGGCGGGGATTTACTTCGGGTGGCGCAAGCTTGGAAGTCGGACCGCTCAGAACGGCGGCGGCGAAACAACGGGCGGGCCCGTTTCGTTCCCCGTGCTGGGCGCGGCGTCGGAAATTCCGGCATCTTGCGGCATTTTTGCGGCTTGCGCTTCGTCGTCGGGGCCCGCATCCGGGGCGCCCGCTTCGACGCCCGCGTCGGGCTTCGACACATCCGTCGGCACGGTTCCGTCGAGGAACTCTTCCTCGATCGCGTCGGTCTGGCCTGGGTAAGGGAGGAGACCGGTCGCGGGGTCGACGCTTGCCGTGATGATGCTCCCGGGTTTGGGGAACTCAGTGGGCGGCTTTCCTTCGCTCGCCACCTTCATGAAGCTCATCCACGCGGGCAGCGCGGTGGCCGCACCCGCCTCGCCCCAACCGAGCGGCAGTGGTTCGTCGTAACCTACCCACACCGCGGCCGCGATGTCGGTCGAGTAACCCACGAACCAGGTGTCTTTGGCTTCGTTCGTGGTGCCGGTTTTTCCGGCCAAGGGACGACCCAAGGAGCGCGCTCGCTGGGCCGTACCGCGTTCAATCACACCGCGCATCAGGCTCGTGATCAGGTACGCCTCTTCGGGGCTGAGCACTCGACGCGGCGGAGGTGCCGCGGGCAGCGACAACACCTTGCCTCCTGGCGCGACGATGCGCGTCACGAGCTTGGGCAGTTCGAACTCGCCGCCGTTGGCGAACGTCACGTACGCGTTGCAAAGCTCGATCGGGATCACCTCGTAGGCGCCGAGGGCCAGTGACGGCGTCGGTCGCAGGTCGGTGGTGATGCCGAGCGCGCGCGCCCATTCCACGACGTTGGCGGCGCCCACCTCGTCGATCAGTTTGTCGGCCGCGGCATTGTCGCTCTCGGCGATCGCGGTGCGCACGCTCTCGCGATAGCTCACCAGCTCTTTGCCGTTTTTCTTGGTCAAATCCAAGACGCTGGCCGGGGTGAACCGGCGTGAGTGCAGCGCGTAGCTGTACAGCATCGGCTTGAACGACGAGCCCGGTTGGCGGCGCGCATGCGTCGCGCGGTCCAGCCCCCCGCTGATGGCTTCGTAACTGCCGATCAGCGCGCGCACTTCTCGGCCGCGGACATCGAGCGCGACTAGGGCCGACTCCGGACCGAGCTCGAGCCGAAGCGGGACGGGGGGCACGCCTTCCGCCGATCCGAGTAGCCCCACGCGCAATGCCGCCCCTGGCTTGGCAAATTCACTGGCCGGCAGGTGCTTCGGATTATAGCGCTCCTCGGCCGCGAGCGTGACGCGCCCCAGCACGTCTCCCACCTGAACGTCGATCGTGTTCGTGGCATCGTTGGTGGCCACGACTTTACCGACGTAAATCTTGTTCTGGCGTGGCACGCCCGTGAACAGTGGCCCCCACAGCCGGCGCGTGGCTTGGGTGAAGGGCGGGATCAGTTTTTGGCGCGTGGCATAGTTGTCCAGATTCTCGCGCACCGCGCGGCGCGCGGCCGCTTGTAACGCTGGATCGATGGTCGTCTCGATCACGTAGCCACCGTGAACGGCGGCTTCACCGGCCACGTCATCGAGCACTTTCTTCACGTACGATACGACCTCGGGAGCGAGTTCGGATTCCCCGTCCGAGGCGGGCGCGAGCCGCACTTTGGAGGCCTGAGCCAGATCGTGCAAATCCTTGGTAATGAAGCTCTTTTCGAGCATCTGATCGAGCACGTAGCGGCGCCGAGCGAGTGATTTGGATTCGTCACGGCGCGGTGAGTAGCGCTCGGGTGAAGCCACCAGGCCCGCGAGCAACGAGGCCTCGGGCACGTCCAAATCTTTGGCCTTCTTGCCGAAGTAGTAGCGCGTCGCTTCTTCGATGCCGTAGCGACCATGACCGAGATAGATGGTGTTGAGGTAAAGCGAGAAAATCTCGTCCTTGCTCAGTTCCTTCTCCAGTCGGCGCGCGAGGATCGTCTCTCGGATTTTGCGTTGGTAGCTGCGCTCGGCATCGAGCAGCACGTTTTTCACGACTTGCTGGGTAATCGTGCTGCCGCCCTGACGCTTATGGCCGGCGCGCAAGTTGGCCAGGAGCGCGCGCAACATGCCGAAGTAGTTGAGCCCCTGGTGCTCGTAGAACTGCGCGTCCTCCGCGGCCAAGAACGCGAGCTTGGCGTGGCTCGGGATTTCCGTGAATGGGATCACGGTGCGGCGCTCGACGAACAAGCTTGCCAGCACGGTGCCGTCGCGGGCGAGCACGCGCGTGACCTGCGCCGGCTGATAGTGCGTGCGCAGATCGTGCACGTCCGGCAGGCCGCCTTCGAAGTGACGAATCACGAGCAGCACCGCGAGCACGCTCGCCGCAATCGAACCGAGCAGGGCGTAGGCGGTCAGCTTCGTGTACCGAAGCACCGCTTCACGGGGAGGAAGACGCATCAACGGCCCAAAAGGCGCATCACCAACACGGCTAAGAGCACGCCGGCTACCAGGCACAACGCCGCAACGCCGATCAAAAGTCCCGGCCCGCTCGATTTTTCTGCCACGACCGCCGGACGGTTGCTGCGCTCGACCATCGCCGGCAACACGGGCCGCGGCGCGGCCCCTTCGGCCCGCAGCGACGGCAAGGCTTGCGCGGCGGCACCGCCGAACGGGCGCAAGGCTTCGGCGAACTCAGCTGCGGTTTGGTAGCGCTGCTCCGGCTTTTTCGACAACGCATGGGCGAGCACGGCATCCAACTCTTCGGGAAAGCGGCGCTCGGGGACGCGCTCACTGAGCGGGATGATTGGCTCGGTCACGTGCTTCTGGATGTACTCCATCGGCGACTTTGCCGAAAAGGGCAGCTTACCGGTGAGCACCTCGTACAAGATCACGGCCAGCGAATAGATATCACTGCGCGCATCGAGCGTTTTGCCCTGAGCTTGCTCGGGCGACATGAACTCCGGCGTGCCGAATACCATCCCCTCCTGGGTGAGGATGATCGAACCGGGTTGCATTTGGCGCTCGGTGACCTTTGCCAAGCCGAAATCCAGCACTTTGGGATAGTCGGCAATGCCGCCCTGCTTGGATAGGAAGATATTTTCCGGCTTCAAGTCGCGATGCACGATGCCCAGCTCGTGGGCTTCCTGCAGCGCGCCGCAGACCTGAATCAAAATCGGAATCGCGCGTTCGGTGGGGATCGGGCCGTCTTTGCGCACGGCCTGATTCAGATTCTTGCCCTCGAGCATTTCCATCACGATGTACAGCGAACCGTCGTCTTCGAGCTCGCCGTACACGAACACTTTCACCGTATTCGGGTGAGTGAGCTGGCTCATGGCGCGCGCTTCGCGTCGGAAGCGCGAGGTCAGATCCTTGCGATTCGCCAGCTTCGGATGCAGGATTTTGATCGCCACCATGCGGTTCATGGCCGGCTGGGAGGCCTTGTACACGGAGCCCATGCCGCCCGTGCCGATCTTCTCCAAGATCAGGTATTCGCCGCCCAGGATCTCACGGCCGATGAAGGGGTCCTTGGGGCGCATTCAGCCCAGACAGATACCAAAACTTACTGCCCGCTACGAGCACGGCGAGCGTGCACGAGCCCCGAGGTCGTGATTCGGTTGGGAAAGTTCGCCTTCCAGGACGGAAACTTGCATCACGGGGCCCGTGGGCCGCATGAATGACCAGTCATGACGGAACACGCCGACTTCTTGGAAAGTGCATTGCTGCGCGGCGCAGGCTTTCAGCACGCCTTCTTCACGCGCGTGGGCGGCGTCTCGCTCGGCGCGTACTCGAGCTTGAACTTTTCGGTGGCCGCGGGCGACAGCGAAGCCAACGTGAACCAGAATTTGGATCGGGCCGCGATCGCGCTGGGCATCGCCAGCACTCGGATCCACTACTTGTCACAGGTCCACGGTCGCGTTGCGCATACCCTGCGCGGAGGCGAAATCCAAAGCATGCTCATCCAGCGCGAAGGCGACGCGCTAGTGAGCCGCGCCCCTGGCCTGGCGTGCGCGGTGCGCAGTGCGGACTGCGTGCCGGTCTTGCTCGCCGATCGGCGCAGCGGCGCGGTTGCCGCTGCCCACGCCGGTTGGCGCGGGGCCGTCAACGGCATCGTGACCAGCGCCATCGAGGCGCTGAGTGCCATCGCCCCCAATCCGAGCCTGATCGCGGCCATTGGTCCGCACATCTCGCTCGCGGCGTTCGAAGTCTCCGAAGACGTGGCCGAGACGCTATTGAAAGCGTCTCGCGACCCGCAAATCGTGGACCGCTCGCGCGCAAAGCCCCACGTCGACTTGCGGCGTATGCTGCGCGCGGAGCTGCACGCTCAGGGCCTCGCCCACGGCGCGATCGACGATGTGTGGGGCTGCACGGTGCTGGAGCCGGCGCGCTTCTTTTCGTTTCGGCGCGACGGCAAAGCGAGCGGGAGGCACTTATCCGCAATTGTGCCCCGGCTGTAAAACGGACCAAGCTTGCGATGGCCCGGGATCCGATCGATCCTTGCCGAACCGAGTGCAAAGCGGCGGATCGCGGCTCACTCGTCGGTTTCCTCGAAAAATGCCCATCACCGTTTCGTGTCCAGCCTGTCGGTCGCGGTTTTCGCTGAGCGACGATCTGTACCGGCGCCGAGTCGCGGGCAGCCTGGTCAAGGTCAAGTGTCGTAATTGCAACGCCGAGATCGCGGTCGACGCGACCGCGACCGAGCCGGTCACCATGCCGAGCCACGAGGCGCCGCGCAAACACCCGAGCCCTCCGCGCCCCAAGATGGCCACGGTGATGGGCCTCGGTCCGATGCAACCCACGCAACCGGCGCTCGCCACGAGCTCACCCCTGCCGCTGAACGCGACGCGCACGCCCTTGCCACTGAACCCCACGGTCACTCCGCTGCCGATCCATCCTCCCAAAGCCACACCGCTGGCGGGCTCGGAAGCCGACTTGAACTGGGGCGACGACGAACAAACGATCGCCATCAACGTCAGCAAGACGAAAGCCCCACCGAAGCCGCACGCGCGCACGCTGCCCATCGTGCCCGAGCCGGAAGAAGACGAACCCGAGCTGGTGGAAGCCGAAGAGATCCCGCTCAGCTCTTCGGGAGCGCCCACGCTCGAAGCGCTGACATTGAAGGCGACGAACGCGCAGCTCACGCACGAAGGCCCTCACTCCGAAGATTTCCTGGTCGATTCGCACCCCTTCAGGGATGAATCGCTGGGCGCGCCAACCATCGATGTCACGAGTTTTGCGGTCGAAACCACAGAAGCACCGCTGAGCGTCGACGTCGTCGAAGAGCCGCCCGAACTCGAGTATCGGCCCGCACGCGCCGAAAATACCGGCACCATGCCGCTGTTCGACATGAGCGCAGTGCTGCCCCCTGGACGCCCGCAGGCAGCCGCGCCGGTCGCAGTGCCCGCACGCGGCATCCCGCGCGTCGAACGCGTCGAAGTCGAAAAAGCCGCGGCCGACGCACCAGCTTCGGAAGGCCGCTCGCGCGAGCGCAAGTTCGTCGTCGCACCGCAGGCAGCAGAGCCGGCCCTCGACGCCCCCAGATCACGTCGCTCGGGTGTGGTCTTGTGGGTTGGTTTGTTGGCCGCCGCGGCCGCGATCGTCGGAGTGGTCGGATCGCGCGCGGGGCGCTGGACTCAACCTTTGTCCGCCGAGCCGCCGCATGCAGCCGAAGCAACGCCCACGGCAGTTGCGAACACGCAGGCCGCGGTTCCGGCAGAGCAATCTCCCGAGCCCAGTGCCGCCCCCGAAACGAGCCCCCCGCCTGAAACCAACGCGGCCGCGTCGGTCAATCCGCAAAATGTGCCCGCCGGCTCGACGCGCAGCACCGTCGCCACGACGGCTGCCGTGAAGAGCAGCGAAAGTGCCGCGAGCACCCACGCACCCAGCAGCGAAGCCGAGAAACCGAGCAGCGCTAGCGCGCCCCCCGTCGAAAAGCCGATCGTTGCGGCCAAACCCGAAGTGCACAACGCGCCGCCCCCCGCCGAGCCGGGCACGGAGTTCGATCGCGCTGCGGCGCGTGACGCGCTCGCGAGCGCCGCGGCTCAAGCGTCGTCTTGCCGCAAAGAGGGCGATCCTTCGGGGACCGCCAACTTGACGATCACGTTCGCGCCTTCGGGTCGTGTCACCAGCGCGCAAATTCAGGGGCCGCCATTCTCGGGCACCGCCACTGGTGGCTGTATCGCGAGCACCATGCGTCGGGCCAACGTGCCTGCCTTCTCCGGCGAACACGTCACCGTGAGCAAGACCATCGTCGTGCAGTAGTCGAGTCAGCGCTGAACGCTCGCGGCAATCGCCGCCGCCGCCGCGAGCTTGTGCTTGGCTTGCCAAGGCGGCCCGAGCGGACGGCCCATGGCCGCTAAAAATGCCTCGCTGTCGTCGCGCGCGAGCACGGCGGCAGCATCACGAAACACGCTTTCACGGTCGTACCAATGCACGGACCAGCCGCGGGCCTCGGCGGCAGACGCGAGCGCCTCGCGGTACATCACGGAATCAGCCACCGTCTGGGCGCGATTGTCAGCGATGCGCTGTTCGATCGTTGGAGGTAGCGGGGGGCACACGCGGATCGCAATCGTCTCGATCGCGGCGGGCACCGACCCAGCCAGCGCGGCGAGCGCACTCAACGCGCCACGCGCCGCTTCCGCGCGCACGCGCTCGACCAGAGCCACCGCCTCGGCGAGTGAAATCTTTCGCGCCCAGGGGCTGTCGAGATAGCGGCCCACTGCCCACGAACCCTCGTGGTGATACGGATGCGTCGGCAGACCATCGGTGAGATGGATGCTTCGGCGATCGAGCAATGCGCCGCCCGGCACGAGCGTAACCAGAACCGCCGAGTTCCCGTGCTCCGCGACACCGACGATCGCGCCCGACCGCGGCTGAGAGCGATGGCGAGAGACGCGAGCCATCAGCGAATGAACCGCAGGTGAATGGCGGGCGCCCAAGTCACGACGGTAGCGCCCCGCTCGTTCGTTGGCAGCGGGCGAGTGCGCTCAACGCACAGCCAACTCCCAGCAGCCGTAGCTCACGCCTGGACCTGCTCATTCTGCCAGTTTCACACACGTTTGCAGACAGAGCGTGAATGGGCCTGCGCCGGGTGGGGTTCGCAACCCGGGATCGGAATGCAGCCCTTTTCCAAGCAATACGAAAGTGATCGCGGGGCAGCTCGAATCAGCAATGCACTCGGCCAGGCATTGGTTCGAGGCTCCACTGCATGAAGTCAGCTGCAGTGGTAGCCCCACGTAGCCTTGCTGCTCCGCGGCAGCGCGAATCTCAGCGTCACAATCCTCCAACCGGCGCTGAGCGACGGCGCAAGTGGAGCGCGGTTGGTCGCAACTAGCCGCACTCACGGCCAAAAAGAAGAGCACCCCGATTCGCCGTATGCCGCTGATCATCCCCGTGAAACCTCGCCTTCCTGTGACGTTCCGACGGTCTGCAGATTGCCCGAGCGAGCCGGACCAAAGCAATCCCCAGCGCGAGAAAACACGAATCTCACGCCGCCGAAACAACTCGATTCATGTTCATCGTCCACGACGATCAAGTGGTCCGAGCTCAGGATTCTGTCGTTGCTCCACTACCTTTTAGCGGGGCTTTCCGCGGTAAGGGGCTCAAGAACGCGGTCGCCGAAGCCTTCGTTCCGGTGTGCATTGAAGGAGCACGGGCGTGTCCACCGGAGGACAGCGGGGTACCGGGAGGCGACGCTGATGAGTTGGAGGTGCTCGCGAACCCGGACGACGAAGACAGTGGCGATGTGCTCGACTGGATGGGCGACTTCGATCCGGAACTGTTCGATGTGGACGACATCAACCGTCAACGCGCCAAACTATTCGACCCGCATCACCTCGCGGCCGTGATGAATCGCCGTCCGACACGAACAATTGAAACGGTGAGCCCCAGCGCGCCCGCGATACACATTGCATACCCCACGAATCCGACGACGAGGTATGCGAGTTCATGGCCCGCAAATCCACGCCCGTCCGTGCGCCCGTCCGCCACACGTATGGGCCCGGAAGCGAAGTGGCAGACAGAGCTGGAACTCCTCACCTTGCCATGGCCCAACGTGTACTTAATCAGCGGTTCGGTAGTGCCGGCCAGGCGTTGGCACGGCTGCTCCATCACGAAGGCCCCAATCGGGCCGTCGAGCGCGCTACCAAAAGCAAAGTTCAGGCCCGCCCACAACGGGACGAACAGAAGGCTCCCCACGAGGCAGGTCAGCGCGAGTCCGAACAGCCCCGAAGTCGGCTGCGCTTCATCGCCTTCGAGCGGGCCCTGGCTCTTCATGGCGGATTCTCGAGGCAGTCGAGTTGGTCACAGCCTGCAGACCGGAGTTGGGCGGCGCGCACCACGGCAACCGCCTGGTGCAAAGGCTAGCGGACCCACAGTGTTCTCAGTCCGGCCGCAGTGGGAAGATCTCCGGAACCAAGGGAGCAGGGGTGAGCGCCTGAAACGTTGTATGTGTCGTTCAGGTGCAAGAGGAGCCAGCCGTTCAAAGTGCCGCAAGTATGTGAGCCGACGCCATGGGTGTCGCACGACATTGCCATCGAGGTCGTGATTGCCATCGTCCCCGCATCCACGTTGGCATAGTCAGTCGTGCACGCAACGCCGGCGCCGAGCGTTCTCCAATAATGAAAACCAGATTCGAGAAGTGCGTTTGAATCCTTGATGAAGAGGCGCTGGGTGCCGGCACCCGCTCGAAATAGTGCAGAAGATACCCGCACAATCGCGGTCCGCTTGGCCGCGGCCAGGTAGGCGTCGATGCCGGCCGGAAGAGCATTTGCTTCGGCTACCCACCACTGCCCCCGACCAATCAAAGTCCACCGACCACCATCCGTCGTCAGATCGCAGGTCACGGCGAACGCATCATCAGGATCGCCACCGTTTGGGTCGACGAGGTAGTCCCCGTCGGGCATTTCGGTGGGAACTTCTCGACAGCTCGCGGGCAGCCCAGACGAGCCGCCAGCGTCGGTCGCATCGCCACCCGCGCCGGTTGGTTGCCCCGCCATGCCACCCTGGCCAGCGTCGGCGCCCGCAGTGCCCGTGGCGACGCCAGGGACGTCACCCGCCTCGCCCCCCGCCCCTCCCGCGTTGCCTGAGCCGATAGCGCCACCACTCCCCTGCATCTGCGGGATGTCCGGTCCGCCCTCCCCTGCAGCCGCACCGCCGTCCGTGTCGCCCATCGGGCTCCGACCGCCCATGCCACCGAAGCCACCGCCGTCGGCGCTTAGGCGGCCGCCGCAAGCGGCGACGCACAGGCAACAGCCGAGTGCCACTCGAACTTGGGCAAGGGCATGTTTCATTCTCGTCCGTCCATACCTGTCCTGCCCCTCCGTGAGTTGAACGTGCTTGCTGTCACGAGCACGAGCGAGCGGAAACGTGGCCCGCTCAGCAAGCGTAACACGCGATGCCGCCGTTCCTCCGTCCAAGATGCCGGGTATCAGGTGCGCCCGCCCAGCGCCAGCGAGGGAAGCGTCACGCCAAACCGCAGTTGGGCAGTTTCATTTGGGCAGCAGCAGTCGATCCGAATGCCTAGCGACCGGCGTGAGCCTATTTCACCGCTCTCTGTCACAGATCGTGGTCGTGCTCGGTCTTGTGCCTGAAAGCCGGGCTGAAGTGCCCGAGTCGAACGCGAAAGGCACAAAATGAAGATCGTCGTCATTGGTGGGACCGGACTCATCGGGTCCAAGCTGGTCGTGGAAATCAAGAAAGCGGGGCACGAGGTGGTCGCCGCGTCGCCCAAATCAGGAGTGGACACGGTCACGGGCGAGGGGCTCACGGAGGTCCTCCGGGGGGCGTCGGTGGTCGTCGACGTGTCGAATTCGCCCTCGTGGGAGGACGCGGCGGTGCTCCACTTCTTCACGGCGTCGACCTCGAATCTATTGCAGCGCGAGGCGGAGCTCGGCATTGGGCATCACGTGGCGCTGTCCGTGGTGGGCACGCAGCGGCTCGCCCAGAGTGGCTATTTTCGCGCCAAGATCGCTCAGGAGAAGCTGATCAAGGCCGCTCCCGTGCCGTATTCGATCGTGCACGCCACGCAGTTCTTCGAGTTCGTTCAGGGGATTGCGAGCGCGGCGACGACAGGAGATGAGGTGCGCGTCCCTTCCGCGCTCATCCAGCCGATCGTATCGGACGACGTGGTGCGCGGCATGCTTCCGGTCGTCTTGGGCGCGCCGCTCAACGACACCTTGGAGATTGCGGGTCCCGACATCTTCCGGCTCGACGAGCTGCTGCGGCTTCACCTCGCCGCCAAGAAGGACCCGCGCCAGGTCGTGGTCGACCCAGCCGCGCGCTACTCCGGCGCTGAGCTCAGCGAGCGCACGTTGGTTCCCGAACCGAACGCGTGGCTCGGCGCGACCCGTTTCGAGGAGTGGCTCCGCGGCACGACCTGACGAGATCGGTGCGGGCCGGCTAGCGCGGGGCGTGCGCGGCGAGTAACGTCTCGCCGCGTGACCTCCGACGCGAGTGACGATGGCTTGGCCGAATTCCTGGGCCTGCGTCGGCGCCTGTTCGGCATTGCGTACCGCATGCTCGGCAGCGCCGTCGAAGCCGAGGACGTCGTGCAGGACGCTTGGCTCCGGTGGCAGGCCACCGATCGCAGCATCGTCACGAATGCGAAGGCGTTCCTCACGACCGTGGTGACTCGGCTCGCCATCAACGCCGCGAGCTCAGCGCCAGCTCGCCGAGAACTGTACATCGGTCCGTGGCTGCCAGATCCGATCGATACCACTGCCGATCCCGCGCTCGGTGCGGAGCGAGGGCAGGCCCTCGAACTCGGTGTGCTTTTACTGCTCGAGAAACTAACACCCACGGAGCGAGCCGCGTACGTGCTCCGCGAAGCCTTCGAGTACTCACATCAGGAGATTGCCAGCGTCCTGGAAGTGACGGAACCGAACGCGCGTCAGCTCGCGGCTCGCGCCCGAAAGCACATCGCGGCCGAGCGTCGGGAACCGGTGAGCTTCGACGAACGCCGCCATTTGCTCGCCGCGTTCATCGCGGCAGCCCGCGCGGGAGATCTCCCGTCACTCGAACGGCTATTCACGGCACAGGCCACCTCGCTAGCCGACAGCAACGGCGTGGGGCGCGCGGCGCGCCGCCCCGTGGTCGGGCGCGAGTCCGTGGCAAAAGCCGTCGTGGCGTTCTCGGCGACGTTCTGGGTCGGAGTCTCGCTGACGTGGACGCAAGCCAATGGTCAGCCGGCGGTGATGCTCTCACGGGATGGAAGCCGGTTTGCCTTATTGACCATCGAAGCCTCGATAGATGGCATCGAACAGCTACTCTGGATGATGCGCCCGGAGAAGCTTGCGCGGGTGTGAAGGGGCGCTCGCGATCCAGCCGCGCAGCGCGCTGGAGGCGACAGCGACTCGACCGGAACCAGCAAGGTCAGCGCGACCGGCGGGCACCACCACGCGCGCACTGGGTTGCAACGAACCCGGGAGCGAAGAACTAAGCCTTGCGCACCGAGTAGCGCAGATGCGTAACGCCGACACCCGAGATCACCTTCGGGCTACCAAGCACGGCGGGCGTTCGGCCAAGGTGTTCGAAGAGTCGAACACCGGAACCCAGGAGCACCGCCGCGATATCGACGTGGATTTCATCGAGCAGCCCCGCATTCAGACACTGTTGAATGGTGTCAGCGCCGTGCAGCCCCACCGCCTTCCCGCCCGCCGCAGCCCTGGCCTTGCTCACGGCGCTTTCGATACCGTCGGTGACGAAGTGGACGGTCGAGTGGGGCCGCGGCCAACCATCGGGGATGCGGTGGGTCAACACGAACGCCGGTCCCCAAGCGTGATTTCCGCCCCACCCTTGCGCGACGTCGAACGTGCGTCGCCCCGTGAGCATGGCACCGAGCCCCGACGAGAGAGCGCGCAGGTGCTCGGCGCTCGGTTCGGAAACGTTGAACGTCATCGGGTCAGAGCCGCCGGTATGGAATTCGACGTCCCCCGAGGACGTGTACCAGTCGAACACTTCGGCCACTCCACCGTTGGCGTCGGCAACGTAGCCATCGAGCGACATGGACATGATTGCGATGGTCTTCGACATGGAGGTTCCTTTCGAGGCAGGCTGCGTTCGGCATCAGTCTTACGTCAATGCTCGGTGTCCGCAACGCAAGCCCACCGTCGCCCAGTCAGCGTTGCGTGCGGGCACTCGCGACGGCGGCTGAGAGCGAGAGCGAGAGCGAGATACGCGAGCCATTGACGAACGAACCGCAGGCGAAATGCCTAGACGCCGGTTGCCTCGAGATAAAGGCGATCATGCTCGGCGGCGATCTCTCGCATCTCGTCCGTTGAGCAAGACTATCGGCGCTCAGCCGTGGGCGCCAGAGGCTCGATTCGCCCCAATCGACTTGCAGCCGACCGCGACGCCGAAGGCTCTGCCGGACACGGGACGCGACCGGTGACCATCAAAAAAACCTGAGAAGGCCCGTACGTCGTCTGCTGCGGCAACTCATCTTGCGCGCGTCATGCACGCCTCGCTGGCTCTGGCGGCTCGAGCTGGACGGCGTTAGGCTCGACGCTCACCGCAATTGTCGAACTCGGTCTTGTCAATTCAGCTCGTACGCGCGGCAATCACGACTGCGGTCCTCGGTTACGGCTGTGCACCTGCGACACCACCGCTGCCAGTTCCAATTCCCTGTCTGCTTGCTTCGGCAACGTCGGGCCCGCCTCAAACCAAGGTCGACTTGCCATCCGAGCCCGTAGCCTCTGATCACGAACCCTCTCGGGTCGATCCATCTGCTGAGTTTCGCCAATCCAGAAATCTGAGCTTGTACGTGGGTGACCACCATCTCGAGTTCTTCGAGGGTGAGTTTGGAGGCGAGATCACGTTGAACGCGAACGTCATCATCCATCGCGATCTTCGGGACAGCCTTCCTGAACCGGGACCGTGGGCGGAACTGTTTCGATACTTTGGCCCGCTGCCACCGTTTGCCGGCGTCGTGCTTCTCGGTTGGCGCTCGCCAGGCAATGCCTGCTTCGGGTTCAATGGGCTGACGTTCCTGAGTATTCGCAGCGACGGAACTTGGGAACGCGCCGACGTGCCCTACTGTGCCGGGCCCGAACCGATCATCACGTCAACGTCCTCCGCGATCACCATCCGCATTCCTGCAGCCCCCCCCAATCGCGGAACGGGCATCATTCCCGGCGAAACGTGGGTGTATCGCCGAGGTAAAGTAAAGAAAACGCGCAACAACTAAGCGCGACCGCGTGAACGTCGGTAGCGCGAGCGAGCACAGTCATGGGGTACACGTAGCGCAGGAACGCGAATCGGCGTTACGCGGCGAAATCCGCGATTCGAAAACGGTCCCGACTCGCGCCACACCCAGGCTCTCGCGGGGCCGACGGTTGAAGCACTTCGTCCCTGGGGCGACGCCGTCTCCAATCAGTGGCAAGCCGAGGGGAATGCGGGGACAACTGCGCGGCGACGTCTCCCAGCGACCGCACGCCACGCATGAGGCGCGACGCCGAAGGCTTTGCCGGCAACGGGCGCGAACGGTGACCATGAAAAAAGAAGCCAATGACTAGACTCAATGAGCCCCGAACAGCATTTTCACCGAAGGGCGGTTGAGAACGACGAAGGTAAAAATACCCAGGACCAAGCCGAGGGGATTGCACAGAACGCAGGTTGCTCCCGCAATGACCAAACAGAAGAGGTATCGCTTGCGTGCAGCGAGCGAACGCCCTGCCATGATGAGACATCCTGCGAACACCCAGCCGCCGACGACCGCCGCGCCACCCATGAACGTCATGAGGATTCCGAACGGAGGTGGCGGACCGCCGTGAGCACCGCCGGCGAACAGTGGAGTGCCACGCCAGATGGAAATGCCCCAGGCAACGTGGAACAGGAAAAACGACGAGAGCAAGGCCGAAAGCCCCGCCAAAATGTAGTGGAACAACGACAGGAGCTTGAGCTGGGACTCATCCTGGTTCATTGGTGCTCACCGTACCGCCATTCAGCCACGGCCGCCTGGCGCGGCTGTCTTCAACGGCTCGTTGGGCGGGGCTTCGTCAGGGACGACGTTCGTGCAGCTTCCCGGCGGGCCAATAGTAAGCAAGGTGCGTGACGGCGCCTCCATGGAAGGTCCCCGCGGTGCGGGTGAGCACCTCCCCACCGCGCGTATCATAGAAAGTGCAGCAGGGGAGCTCGGCCAGGGTTTCGAGATAGAGAGGCGCGTGGGCGGGGCCACGCAGCGTCGTGCAGGCCAGGTCCCAAAGCTGGCCGCCGATTCCCGCGCAGCGGTGAGTTGGAAGGACGTGCACCACATAGATCTCGACGCCCCCGGGAATGTCTTGATGACGCGGTGGACCACCGCCGATGAACCCCACCACTTGGTCCGCGACCGTAGCGACCATGTCGATTCGGTCTGCAGCCTGCAGTGACCGTACCCATTGCTCGGTACGTCGATCGAGGTCGGACGCTGGCCATTGGCGCGCGAGCGGCGCCAATGAGTCGTCGGCTGACGCGATGTGAACGCGAGCAATGCCCTCGGCGTCGGATTGGCGAGCGATACGGATGACGGGTCGGAAGACGCTCAAGGTCCCATCCTGGCTAGACCGCCTGCCCAATTTAGCGCCATTGAGCAGCGGCCGCATCCAGAAAGGCACGAGCTACCCGCAAGGACGAGAGCATGGCTTACGGGTCGAAGCCGAGCGAAGAAACGGTATCGAGAGGCTTCGACCGCCGAAGGCGCCGGACCTTAGGACCGGCGGTACGAATCAAGATCGGGCGCGCATCAGGTCCCACGCCCATCGAGGAACGCGGTCAGTCGCGACGAGATTTTGCCCCACCGGATTCGCGCTCGGAGGGAGTTTCCGCGCCGACGAAGAAGGCGGATTGGTCGGTCAAATGAGGCTAGAGCCGTCCGCATCCGAGAAAGATTCGATCGTGCACAGGGTCGTGGAGGTGGTGGCGGGGCCGTCGTGCATCGCGCCCGCGCTGATGATGCGCTCGTTCGGAACGATGTCGAGGTATTCGCCCTCGCTCCAATAGCGCGGATCCGTCGCGGGGCCGAAGCGAGTGCGCTCGCGGCCCCCACGCGGAAGTCGGAGGTGAGCCCGGCAAGAGCACGCGCAAAAATGAGCGGAAAATGAGCGTCGACACTAGCCAGCGCTCTTCCGGCAGCCGCGTCAAAACGCTGATGGTGATCGACCCAGACGGCAATCACCTCGCCTTTGCGCAAGCGCTAGACGAAGCGTTGCTTCGCTGACTTTTCCTCCACGGGCAAGGGCGAGATTGGCAGTCGACCACGCCGTGCTCCCCAGGAGTACGAGCTTCTGGCGCCGCTTCGATTGGCAGTGACACGAGTTCCCATTCTTCGGCCGTGAGATGGACGACGTCCGCCTACCCATCGGTGGTGTGCTTCGGGCGCGGAGCTGCACGCTCATCACGGCCTTTACGAATTCCGCTCGATCAACACCATCGGCCCCAAGGTAAGACGCTTGAGGGCTTCGAGTGAGAGTTGCTCGGGTCGTTTCACGTTGGATCCCCGGGCACGATTGAGACCGTCTCTAGTTCGTCGGCGTCGAAGTCGTCGATCCAGAGCGTGATGCCGTCGGGCCCCGAACACTCGACGACATAGCGATCGGCGAGACCTGGGACATGCAAGATATCCACAAGAGTACCGACGTCGCCGGGCGCGGGTGAGCGCTGATTGAGCTTCCAGCCGTCGTATTCCTCGGGTTCGCGAAGGAGTTTCGCGATTCGAACAAGCTGGTATTCGACGAGGTTAGCGCCCATCCCGGTCTGGCCAACGTTTCAGGCTTAAGCAGCGCTGGTCGAGCGACGCGAGACCCGCGTCTGCTTCAAGCCGTTGTTGGGCGGCACTCCGTCTGCTAGCATTATGCCAGCATGGCAAAGAGTTCCGCCACTCTGACTATCCGGAACGTCCCGCTGCGTGTGGTGCGCAACCTGAAGTCGATCGCAAAACGCCGACACCGATCGATGGAGCAGGAAGTTCGTGATCTTCTAGAAGAATACGTCGGCGAGCGGGCAGCTGTTCTTCGCCAAATCGAGGGCTCATGGGAAACCCAAGAGCGTCGGCCGTCGGCCGCCGAGGTCGAGAAGTGGATCTCTGCAGGTAGGCGGTGAAGGCTGTCGTCGACACGAACGTGATTGCATACTTCTTGCTGGGCACGCCAAAGTTCGTGGCCGAGGCCCGTGAGTTTTGGAATCAAGCCGATGAGCTCCTAGCGCCCGCCATCTGGGAAGCCGAGATCACGAACGTGATCTGGATGGCGACTCGAGCGAGGGTTGTCACCCCGCAGGACGCCACTGCAAAGCTGGCGCTCGCTGGCCGGCTTGGCGTTCTTTCGATCAACAACCGAACGCTTTGGCACGGTGCGTTAGCGCGTTCCATAAGTTCCGGCGTGGCCGTGTACGACACGCTGTTCGTGGAACTAGCAGAGCGGGAAGGCATCGCCATGGCGACGTTCGACGACAAAGTCTTGAAGGCCTATCCGGAGATCGCGAAACGTCCACGCGCGCTTCTGTGAGCGAAGCGGTGTCCGCCCAACGAGGCCGTAGAAAAACCGACTGGCGGCTTGAGCGCAACCCCTGCGTGATCTGTCAGCACGAAATTGCCGCTCAAGGAGCAATCGATGCGGGAGATGTCGGTCCTGAAGCGCCAGGGCTGACGTTGTGGGCGTCTCGTTGGCTCACCGCAGCGCTCCTCGACGCGCGATCTTCTCGATGTTGTGGACGATGGTGAAGAGCTGCCACTGGGCGTTTACCTTCCGCCTGCCGCGGAGGGTGAAGCGCCGCATGCCCTTGTTTTGCAGGTTGGCGAAGACGGGTTCGACAGTTGGCATGTGGCGGCTGCCCTGCGGGACTATCAAACTTCCAACGCATGCGTTCGGTGGGCGCGTGCTTGCGAGCGCGCGACTTGGGTACCCCCTCATGGTGCTTGATGACCATGAGTTGGCGCTGGATGGTGCGATCTGGATAGCGCAAGCACTGGGCTCGAAGCGGACAGTCTCGGCAGGCGGTGATGGGTGCCTTGAAGTGAGCAACGCGGTAGCCATTGAAGAGCATATTCTTGCCGCTCTGGTTGAGCTTGTGGCCCGCGGGACAGAAACACTGCGCCTGGCTCTCGTCGTAAGAAAAGTCTTGCAGAGTAAACAGACGGCGCTTCGTGACCCATCAGCGATGGCGGGATGATCTCAGGAAAGGCCGCAATCAAGCTGGAGCGCACCAAGGAGGTTGCGGTTTGGCAGTTGGACGAAAGATCGAGGATGAGCGCGACGCGCTTCGATGCCTGCGTAAAGTTGGACATGCTGGGCTGACCGTGGGCGAATGGGCGCGGGCACACGGCATTGATGGTCGCTCGCTACATGCCTGGCGAATCGCTATCGCGCGGCGGGGCGTGCCGGCACGTCACCGGAAAGCGAGTGCCAAATCGAAGCGAGCAGAGCTGGCTTTGGTGGAGCTCGTTCCCGCAGCGCCCATTCCAGAACGCGATGGTGCGCGGCGATATGTCCTGGTCGTCGGCGCCGCGCGCGTCGAGTTCGGCGACGATGCGTCGGTGGCAACGCTGCGCCGCGTGTTCGAGGCGCTGCGGTCATGCTGAGCCTTCCTCCCACGGTACGCGTGTTTGTGGCCGTCGAGCCTTTCGACATGCGCGGCTCGTTCGACGCCATCGCTGGGGCCGTGCGGCGGATCGGCCTCGACCCTGTCGACGGGCACCTTTACCTCTTCTTCAACAAACGCCGTCGACTCGCCAAGGCCCTGTGGTTCGATGGCTCAGGCTGGTGCCTGCTAGCGAAACGCCTCGAAGCCGGCAGTTTTCAGCTGCCGCCGTTCGACGGTGGCAAGCCTCAGATCGCGATCGACGGCTCCGCCTTCGCTTCGCTGTTGGCCGGCATCGACTTCATGGCGGCGCGGCGCGGCTGGTACCGGCGCCCTCGGCTCGAGAAAATAGACAAGACGATCGACACAGATCCCCAAGTGTGATCTGTACTCGTCTGTGGACGAGCTGAAAGCACTGCGAAAGGAGAATGCAGCGCTTCGTGGCCAACTCGCGCAACTTTTCGAGCAGCTCGCGCGTCTCAACGAGCGCGTTGCCGAGCTTCTCGCCGTAGCGCAGCGCAAGCAACGTAAGGCTCGCGCAACAGTCGCGCTGCCGCCTCCCGTGCCACCGCCCGTTGTGGAAGGGGAGCAGCAGCGCGCGTTCGAAGAGCGCCCCAAGGCGCCCGACAAGCCCGTGGCGGAGCGCACGGCGAAGACGAAGACCAAGCCTACTGGGCGCAAGCCGCTTCCTCGCCACCTCGAAGCCGAGGAGCACGAGCTACGGCCCGAGTCGTGCGCCGCCTGCGGCGGGCATGCCCTGGACCTCGCTGACGAGCTCGTCGAAGAGAAGCTCCACGTCGTCAAGGAGCACCAGCGCCGCCGCGTCGTGCGGCGCTACACGTGCCGCTGCAGAGCGTGCGGTGAGCGTACCACGCTCCGCTCGCTGCCGGCTCCTTACGAGCGTTCTAAAGTTACTTGCGAGTGGCTCGCCTGGCTCGTTTACCAGAAGTTCTGGCTGCTCACGCCGCTCGACCGCATTCGTCGCGATCTCGCTGAGCGCGAGATTCCGATCGCCATGAGCACGCTCGTCTCCTTCATCGAGCGCGCTGCGGACTTGCTCTCGGGTGTTGATGGGTTGCACTGGAAGCAGCTGCTCGCAAGCTCCTGGATGGCCACCGACGGTACAGGGCTCAAGGTCATCGTCCCCATGCTCCCTGCGGCGCACAATGGCTACCTCGAACTCTATCGCAACGACGAGCTCGCCGTCTTTCAGTACGAGCCCGACAAGAGCGGCGATGTCGTGGCCGCGAAGCTCCGTCCGTTTCGGGGCACCCTCACCGCAGACGCTGAGCATCGATTCAACGACGTCTTCGCTTCAGGCTCCGTGCTTGAAGCTGGCTGCAACGCGCACGGACGCCGCAAATTCCGCGACGCCGAGGACACCCAACCCGTGCTCGCTGCCGAAGGCGGCGCGTTCCTCGGCGCCATGTACGGCGAAGAGGAGAAAGCACAAAAGCTCGCCCTCCGCGGTGACGCACTCCGTGATCATCGGCGGCAATACATCCGTCCCATCGTTGTCGACTTCAAGCGCTGGCTCGACGCGGTCGAACCCACGCTTCTCCCTTCCGAGCCGCTGGCGGCGGCGATTGCCTACTACAAGAACCACGGCACTGCGCTCTTCCGCTTCGTCGACGATCCGCTCGTGCCCATCGACAACTCGCCCACCGAGCGCGAGTTCCAGAACGTCGCCAAGCTCCGCCTCAACATGCTCTTCGCCGGCAGCACCGAAGGTGCCCACCGCGCCTGCGTCCTGCTCGGCATCATCGCCACCTGCCGCGCTCTCCGCGTGCCCGCACAGGCCTATCTCGTCTGGGCCTTCGAACGACTCGGTACCCATCGCGATGTCTTCGACCTCCCGCTCGAAGCGCTGACCCCCGCCGCCTTCAGGA
>Ga0247757_10000643_pt1 | contig 27877 bp, 26 predicted proteins | sample UWRJL126311R4_FD_180929 | JGI IMG/M metagenome (GOLD analysis project Ga0247757, IMG submission 180929) | Plant litter microbial communities from Arlington Agricultural Research Station in Wisconsin, United States - UWRJ-L126-311R-4 | ecosystem: Environmental > Terrestrial > Plant litter >...
GGCGGGTTTCGATTTCGCCGCGTCCGGCCGAGCAAGCGCTTCACGCGGCTCCGGCGCGCCTTCCGTGTTCGTGGCCGACTCCGCCTCGGGCGCGGCTTTCCCGGCCAGATTTGCCAATAGTTCGGCGGCTTCATCGCGCGATAAGTTGCCCGCGAGCAAAGCGATTACTTCTGCCGCGCGCGCGTTGTCTCGAGGAACGCCGATTGAGCGTGTGCGCGACGAGCCGTCGTTCGCGCGGTAGGTGACCGTCACGCTGCGATCTGCATGCGCTGTGACGGTCAGGACCTGACCATCAGCCGCCGCCGTGCGGACGCGCACGGGTCGTTTCAACTCGAGCTCGATCGCTTTGCGCACCGATTCGCCGTCGAGCTTGGAGTTGCCGAGCTCCAGAATTAGCGCGAGCGAGGCACCCGTCGCTTCGCGCGTCGTTTCGGCCGGATTCTGCGCGCGGCTCGGGCTTGGGGCGACGAACGCCGCCAACATTAGACCGATTGCAAGCGCACGGACCCTCATTGGTCGACCTCGAAGTGGCAGGTGTAGACGATTTCGGTGGCGACGGCGGCGCCGTTTTTGTCGCGAGGGGCGGACCAATGCGAGCCGAGCACCGTGCGTCGGCAAGCCGCTCCAAAACCGCTCGAACTCTCGGACAGCAGACGAGCGTTGCGGATCACGCCATCGGCGTCGATGCGAGCGCGTAAGCTGGCCGCTCCCCGCAGGCCGCGCAAGCGTGCTTCTTCTGGATAATTTGCCCGCAGCAGCGCGCTGAGTGACGGCGGTTTCGGGCGTTCCGAGAGGTCGCTCACGGCGACGATTGTCGGCAAGTGCGGCGCACTGGTCGCCACCGGAGCGGCCATTCTGCTGACAGGATCGCTGCTTGCGCCAAGTCCGATCGGGCCATGCAGCGCGCTGCCGTTGCCGACCGGCATTGCGAACCCGTTGCTCGAGTCGTTCGTGAGCGTGACGCCGCCCAGGTCGAGTGCAGCTTCGGGCGTGACGGCAGTGGCGGTTGGCGTCGGAGTCGCCACGACTTGGGGCGCTCGAACCGGGGGTGCGGCTTGCAGCCGAGATGCGGGTTCGAGCGCAGCGTGCGTCTCGGTTGGAGGGGCTGGTTCTGGTTCCGGCAGACTGGTCGGCAGTGGTGGCAGCTGGAAGTTCACTTCACTCACCCGCGGCGAGTGTTGCGGTCGCGGCGGCGCCGCCGCGAGCGAAGCGTAAGCCACGCCGTGCAACCCTAAACTGGCGCAAAATGCCAGTAGCAGGCCGGTCCTTGCCCGTGAGTTCATGCGCGGCTCAAGGGCTCGGGCGGACGGCATCGGGATCGACGTTGAGGGCAAAGCGGGTAACGCTTTCTTGCCGGAGTAAGTCGATCACGTGCACCACGGTGCGATGCGTGGCGCCGCCGTCCGCCGCGATCACCGCGCGCAGCTCGTGATTGGCGGCACGCGCGCCGTGCACCCGCGCTCGAAACTCGCCGTCCGCCACTGGCTTGCCATCGACGAACAGCGCGCCGTCACGCGTGATCGAAACGCTGAGCACGCGACTCGTGCTCTCGCCGGTGGCGCCTTTAGGCAAGTCGACCGGGATCCCTTGCGAGGTCAAATACGACGAAGTGACCATCAGGACCACGAGCAGGACCAGCACCACGTCGACGAGCGGGGTAATGTTGATGCCCGAGATCATGTCGTCGGTATCGCTGCTTTGAACGGCCATGCTTACTCCGCGGCGCTTGCAGCACCGGACTTGAGGTGGGCCAATACTTCACCCGCGAGCGCATCGGCGCGGCTCAATCGCGCTCGGATCGAGCGCTGAAACAGATTGAACGAGGCAATCGCCGGTAGTGCCACGAGCAATCCGACGGCCGTGGCCACGAGGGCCTCGCCGATCTCCGCCATCAACGCGGCGGACATCTGGCCCTTGGACTCGGACAGCTCTCGAAATGCGCGCACGATGCCGATCACCGTGCCCAGCAAACCGATGAACGGCGCATTGTTGCCGAGCGTTCCCAGGAAAGCCAGATTCCTTTCCATGGTCAACCGGGCCACTTGTTGCTCGCCGCGCATGCGCTCTTCGGCGCTGGCCGCGTTCTCAGAATCGAGACCGGCCACGGCGACTCGCGCTTCGAAGCTCGGAGAATGTTCGAGCCGCTTGCGCGCCAGCGCGACGTTTCCGTCGCTGAGTAAGCCACGGACCTCGCGCCGCAAGCCAAGCACATCGTCGCGCGATGAAAAAAAAAGTACCGCGCGTTCGATGGCGACGGTCAGCGCGAGCACCGATAGTCCCACCAAGAGCCACAAGATCCACAACGAACCGAACTGCGTCAAACCCGACAAACGATCGAATAAATCCATGATTTCTCCTGAAAATTACCGGTTGCGCGCCGCTCACGGCACGACGCATAGCGCGCGCGTTGCGAAATCTTCGCCACCGCGCGCGTCGCGGACGACGAAGTAGAAACGGATCAACTCCGGCCGATCCGCCTCGGCCCCGGGCGCGTCCCAGTTCACTTGGCGCTGTTCGAGCGGACTATCGGCGGCGAGCGATAGAAAACCATGCGCCAACTTGCCCCCGCTGGCGAAGGGCGAGAACAGCAATATTTCTCGGCTCGGTTCGAGGGATGTTTGCGGCGTGAGTGACTCGAAATCGGATTGCGCCAAATCTACGGACAACGTGTGGCGAGTTTTACCCGTCACCCTGGTCGACGAGCCATCGTCACACGCCCCTTGTTCGGCCTCCCACCACGGCTCGCCGTCGAGCAAGAAAGCGTCGGGGGCGAAAGTCGGGCTCCCATTGTTCGAATCCGGGCCACCGAGCTCGAACTCGAATGCGACCTCGGTCCCCGAACCCGTGGCGCAAGCGGGAGCGCCGTGCACGTCGAAATTCAAGCCAGAATCCGTGCAAATTAGCCCGCTCGCGAAGGCATGGGGGGTCGTCGCCAAGTCGAGCTCGCCGGGTATTTGGAAGTCGAGGCGCGCGTCATCGCGGCCCGACTCGGGTTGCAACGCTGACGCAAAGGGCGCTCCGGCGCACGGAGGAAACCCGCTGTTGGTCAGTCGTACGGCGCACACGGAGAGTGCATACGAGAATCGAGGTTCACCGTCGGGGGCGGCTACGAAGAAGCGCAGCGCGGCGTGCTCGCCGGGCTTCGGCGAGCTGCGCGTCGGGTCCGCCTCGACTTCGACGCGGGCGCCGAGAACGCGCGTCTCTGACAGCAATGACACGCTCTTCAACGAGTCGTCACAGCCGTTGCTCACCAGCGCAAGGGCGACCAACCAGGCGGAAGGTCCATGGCTGCGTGTTCTCATAGCTCACCTTTGAGACCGAGATTGGGGAACAGGCCCAGGCCAGAAACGGGCTCTTTCTTCGAGAAGTCGAAGCTGTAGCGGTAGCCCTGCGGGTTCTTCGCGTTGTACACGTTGAGCACGTCCAAATACGCGGACATCGCGCCGGCTCCGATCCGCCACTTTTTCTCCAAGCGCAGATCGAGCTGCTGAAAGGCGGGATCGCGTTGGTCGTTCACAGGGCCGTATTTCGGAACGTAGATCCCGCTCCGCGCATCGAACACGCTGCCCAGCACGCGGGTCGTGGGGTCGCCGCTGATCAGTCGGAAACGACCGCCGATCGTCCAACCGCGGCCTAGCTTTCGACTGGCCACGAGCGACAGCACGTGCGGCTCGTCGTGGTCGAACAAGCGGTACGGCCCATCGCCGTCGCGGCGCTCGCTGCGTGAGATCGTGTACGCGAGGTAAGCGAATGTGCCTGGCCCCGGGTAATATTGGGCCGAGATCTCCGCGCCGTAGATGCGACCCTCACCATCGTTGATGAAGTGCGGCTCGGCACCATTGGGGGTGCCGATGATGCGATTGTCGAGCCGTTTGTAGAAGCCTTCTGCGCCGAATCTGAGCGTCTCGCCGATGCGCTCCTCGAAGCCCAGGCTGGTTTGCAGTGCGCGGTAGGGCTGGATGCGCGGATTGCCGACGACGGCCAGCGCCTGCCAATACTGCGGGGCTTGGCTGTAGTAGCCTACGCCTGATTTCAGGGTGAACCCTGGACTCACCTCGTAGCGGGCCGAGATACGGGGGTCGAGCGACGAGTGGTCGACGTCTCCGTAGTAGTCGGCGCGCACGCCCGGCAAGATCAAGAGCCGCGGCGCGGGGCGAATGCCCAACTCGAGGTACGCGCCGGGGCGGACTACGTTGAACGTTGGCACCACCGTAGCCACGTTGCGACGGCTCACGAACGAATTGTCGTCGCTCGGATTGCCTTCATACTGACCGGGGGCGGGGCCATAGTAGCGGCCGCCCAGGAATTGGCCGTAGAAGTCGGCGCCCAACGTCGCGCTCAACTGCGGCAAGAACTCGACTCGCCATTCGCTCCGTGCGTGCAACTCGGTCCCCGAGACCACCTGCTCGAGCGCGCCGATCTGTTGGCTGGCCGCGAGGTGGCCGACCGTGACGCTCAGGTTCTGACGCGCACGGTCGGCAAACTTGCTGTCGAGCTCGAACTGCACCCGGTGGAACGCGATCGTGCCTGCGATTTTCCCACTCAATGATGGGTCTTCGTCGTTCGGATTCGAGAACAACAGCTGCAATGAGTCGCGCGACCCATAGCCGACCACGCGCAACGTATGACGCGTATCGAAGCGATAGGCGCCGATCGCTTGGTAATCGTAATACAGCGGCGCCGCGACTACCGAGTAGCTGTCCTTCGGCACCAGCTTGGCGAACACCAAGTCGATGTTGCTGCGCCTCGCCGACAGAGCAACGCTCGACTTGGGCCCCGCGCGGGAGCTGACGAATGCCGAGCTGTCGATCAAGTTGAGCTCGAATCCAGCGTGAAAGCCATCGCGCCGCGGGTCACGGCTGCGCACTTCGATCACGCCGCCCGAAACTCGTCCGTAGCGCGTGCTGAAGTTGCCGGGATAGAGGTCGACGCGCTCGATGTTCCGAGAGTTGAAGAAGCTGGTCAGTCCGCCGAAGTGGTACAAGAACGGAACGGGCACGCCGTTCAAGTACGTTTGACTTTCGTCCTGGCCGGCACCGCGCAGGATCGGATCGCCGTTGTTCAACGACGTGCGCCCCACGCCGGGCATGACCTCGATCGACCGCAGCGCATCGCCGCGCGTGCCCGGCATCTCGGTCAGCATTTCCCCGGAAATACTGCGTCGTGTCGGTTCGCGTGGCGGCGCATCGACCGTGGCCAGCCCGGAGAATTCTTCGGGCGGTTTGTTTACCTCGAGCGGCGCGGGTGGGGTGGGCGGAGGCGGCGGTGGCACGGGCACGGGCACGGGCACGGGCACGGGCACGGGCACGGGCGTGGACGCGGGGAACACGTAGCGATAGCGGATCTTCGCGGCGAGCGGGCGCTCGCCGCGTCGAGCTGGTTCGAACTCGAAGCGCGTCACGGCATCGACTGCGCTGTGATCGAAACGCTCGCCGCCACTTTCCACGATCGTGGCCTCGCTGACGTGTCCGTTCTCGTCCACCGTCAGCGCCAGGGTGACGGCCACCGCGGTCGTCCATGCTTCACCCTCAGGTACAATCGCGGGTTCGGCACGAATCAGTCGCGGTGGCGTCACGCTCGGCGCCGTCTCGGCGCCTGCGCCCGCGGGAGCCTCTTCGCCCAGCCCTCGAGAGGCCCACAGCGCGACGGAACTCACTACGGCAAATCGCAATACACGAAGGCTCACGGACAAACCTTTCCCGTTCGAAGTCGGCCGCGCGTCCGCAGGGCTCGCGAGCATGGATGCGGAAAAGCGCGTCCACGCGCTCGAACGAGTCGCTGGCTAATCGACGACCGGCGCTAGGGCTTGGATTCGCAGCTCAGTGCCCGCTCCCCAGGGGATCGTTCAATGTCAGCTGACGAAATGTGCGGCGCGCCCGGGCGGGCCGCGTGGCTCAGGCCGTACGCAGCTTGCTCAAGACCGAGGCCGCGCGCATGCGGACCACGCTGTGCCGCTCTTCGCCGTCGAACGGACCGATGTCGGCTTCCGACACCGGCCGCCGTGAGGAGCGCAGCGCTGGGTAAGACGATTGCCAAGCCACCAGCTCTTCTTCCAGGATTCTCTCTGCCGCCAAGCTCTCGAGCTCGATCTCGGCCTCGCTCGAATCGGGGCGTCCGAGGCGAGTCTCCGCCGAGACTCGCTCCGCCGCATGCTCGGTCATGCGCACCAGCGCGCCGAGCTCGCTGCTGAAGGCGCCGCAGGCCGCCGATAGCTCCGCGGCGGCCCGCAAATTACGCACGAAAGCGCGGATCTGAGGCTCGAACCGCAATTCGGGGATGCTTTGTTTCACCAACTGGCGCCCGGCATCGCTGCCACTGGTGATGCGGACGGGCAGCGCGCGCCATCCTGCCATACCCAAAAGCCCTTCGCGGACCAGCGCCAACATCGGTCGGAATGCGCGAACGTGACTTTGTCGGGTGGAGACCAGAACGAGCGACCCCTGCGAGCATAGGACCAAGAGCGGTGCCGAAGCACGCCCCGCGTCGCACAATAAGTCTCGCAGTTCGTCCGGCTGCCGCGCAAAAACGGCACGCACGGGCTGCGGCGCATGCGACAAATCGATCGTGAGGCAGTGCAAGCAGTCGGTCGGAAGCATTGGTCTGACTCCGATCCACCTGAACGGTCGCCCGGGCTGCGGATTAACCGTGTCAAAGCCTTGTCCGTGCTGCACTTTCAGGACTGAAGCCGGGTTTCTCTCGCGAATTCATTCGGTTTAGGACAAGCCTGATTATTTTCGGCATTTGCCCGCGGAGCCGCGCTACGGTCCGAGTCGCTCGATGAATTACTATAAGAAGAAGACGGAAGCCGCCGAACGCGCGCAAGCGCGGCGTGAGCTGGAGAACGCGGCCCCACGTTTGGCCACGGAAGTGCCAACGCTGCTGACGCTCAAGCTCGAGCTGGAAGAGCACGAGGGTACCTCGCGTCGCCCGGAGCAGAACCACATCCGTCACATCGTCGTGGGCAGCGCGCCCGCACTGTTCATGGTCCCCTGTGGCGACTCTCGCTGCAAAGACGGCGGACACGACATCACGCGTGACGTGATGCGTTCGCTACGCAGCGGCGAGACCAAGTTTCAAGGCAACGACGCTTGCCAAGGCTCGCAGGGCTCGGGCCTGTGCGTGCGCGTGCTGCACTACACAGGCCTGGCCACGTACAAGTAACGTCAGCGGCTGTTCGCCGTCTTGCCGCCATCCGCGGCTGCGACTTTGCGCACGGCGGTTCCCGTGCTCAAGTCGTCTTCCGTCAACTCGCTGTCGAGGATTTCGTCCTCGCTCACGACTTCGTCGTCACTACTGCTCGGGGGGGTCACGTTCGCAGGCGGATTGGTGTTGCGAGAGCCCCAGTCGGCGTCTTCACCGCTGACGGATTTCGGCTCACTGTTGGGCTTGCTGCCGGCGAGCAACACCACGGGCTTGGGCGCGTAGTCGTGTGCCTCCGCGATTAGCGGTGTCACGACCTTTTCCCACAGGTAATCGAGGGCGACGTATTCGACGAGATCACGCGGCGGCACCGCGCCGAGCAAATCTTCTTCGGTAAACTTGTCGCTGGTCTTGAGGCTCGCTTCGATGATGGCGCCGAGCTTCTCTTTGGGTAGGCACTGAGCGAGCTTGGTGACCGTGATCGCGTGCACGACTTCTTCGTGGGAAACGAGCAAGTTCTCGAGCGCGCGCGCCAAGATGTACGCGACGTAGGATTTGGCTCGATCGTGCGTGCTCTTGGTGGCGGGAGTGGTCTTCCACGGCTGACCTTCGATGTCGAACGCCCAGAGCGCGTGGCGCTCGAGGTAACGCTGCTTGTCGTCCGGCTGAAACAGCTTGACGATTGCGGCAGCGGTGGTGACGTTTTCGTCGAGCGCGATCTGCAATGACTCGCCGGAAGCGTCCGGCGACATTTTGTGCGCGACCTTCTCGTGCACGCCCGTCGATTGGCTGACGATGCGAGCGCGTTCCATCGGCCGTGCCTCGAGCGAGCGCATGATCGCTCGGCACGAGAAATGGCGCAGGAAGTCCTCCGGCGTGCGCTCTCCGACGCGCAACGCGAACTCGGTCACTTCGGCGTGGAACGCCTCTCGACCTTTGCCCAAACCCGAAACGAAGGGACCCGACTCTGCACCACTCGACTCAGACATTGTTTCCTCCAAGACGGCGCGATGCTGATCATCGCTAACGCCTAACTTCAAATATTAGCGCGAAAAGGAGTCGGCCCGCTGGCTCAAACAACGCCCGCGTGCCCAGAGGGGCAGTCGGGAGTCGCGCGCAGGCGTGCGGATGGCTACGATGTGCGTCACCACCCGCATGAAAGCCACCTTGTCGCTCGCGCCCGAGATTGCGGCCAGGCTGCTCGAAGGCGCACGGCGCCGCGGCCCAGACGCGCAGATTTCGCTCGATGAGGTCGCGGAGGCGATCGGCGCGCTCGCGGTGAGCATGCCGGAAATAGAGGCTGTCTTCGATACGCTGGAAGCGGCCGGTCACCGCGTAGAGGCTGAACGCAAGAACCCTCCCGAGGCGCTGGCGCAAGTGCTCGCCACGGTGCGTTCATTCTCGGCCATCAGTGGTCGACGGCCGACTTTGCCCGAAATTGCCGAGCACTCGGGGTTGAGCGTGGGCGAGGTGCGATTCGCCCTGATGTACGCCCGAGTGCTGGTGCGCTGAGGTGATTACTTCCCGGAGTTTTGACCCGGGACCAGCGGATTCGTGTGCACGGTGACGGGGGCGAGGGAGGGCAACACGAAGGGCTTCTTGTTCTGAACGGCCAGATCCCACCACTTGAAGGCCATGGCCACCGCCACGTCGAGTTCGCGTGTGTCACGGGTCGGCTCGAGCGTGGGCGGCGGGAGGCAAGCGGCGGCGATCGGGCAGCCCGCGAGCATGTGCAAAATGCCGTCCGAAAAGCCGTTTCCGGCGTACGTCAAGCACACGGACATGCCCATGGCCTGCATGTCTTGGATCGCGTACGGGATCTTCTCGTCGACCGTGCCGGCGCTGTCTTGATACTTGCACTCGATGGCGAGCGCTTGGTCCGACTCGGCGTGGAGGACGAAGATATCGATGTGGCGGTTCTTGCCAATGATGGTTTTGCCCAGCGAGACCTCGCGATACACGGTAACGCCGCGGGCCGAGAAGTTCTTGACCAGATAGGAGGCGATCAGATCCGCGTACTCATTACCGGTCATGGCAGAACCAATGACAGGCGGCGCTGAGCTGGCGCCGCTGTGTCATCGACGATGACGGTTCCTTCATGCCCGCCGAGTTGCGCGAAGCGAGCGCGCGCGTGGGCGAGGGCGGCATCCGAAACGTCATTGCCGAGGAAACGTCGTGACAAATTCAAGGCGGCGGCGCCCACGGAGCCGGAGCCCATGAACGGATCGGCCACGATGTCCCCCGCCGTACTGCTCTGCAAAATCAGCGTTTCACTCAGCGCGGACGGCTTCTCGGCGGGGTAGCCGCCGCGGACGCGAGGCACCGTGATCACGTCGGCGATGCCCAGGTCGTTGAGTTTTCGTTTGCCCTTTTCGAAGAAGAGCACGAACTCATACCGAGCCCGGTAGTGATACCCCATGCCGATTGTGACTTTATCCCAGATCAGTGGCTTCCAAAACTTGAAGCCCGCCGCCTCGGCCAAGGGCTTGGCGATGAACGCCGTTTCTTGATCGCACATCAGGTAGAAGTGGCTGTTGCGCTTGAGTACGCGGTACACCTCGCTGAACAGCTCGGCAAAGCGCGCGTTGGGGAACACCGTGAACCAGGGGTTGCTCGAGCCCGCGCTCACCTTGAGCCGAGTGGTCGTGCCGACGGCGCGGTGCTTCTCGAGCGACTCGTAGGGCGGGTCAGTGACGAGCAGATCTACGGAGTCACTGGGAAGGCTGCGCAGCCACTGGACGGCATCCAGCTGGGCGAGTTCGACGTTGGCCTCGGTCTCCACTCGGGCAGAAGTAACCCTTTGTACCGCCGAAATCTACACGGTTGTTCAGTGCTCTGGACCAATCAATGTCCGCCTTCGCGTGGGCGCAACGGCGGCAGTGCGCGGGTGGGGGGTTCCGGTAGGGCAGGCCCGGCCAAAGGCTAGCCACGCTCTCGAATCTAAAGGAGATTTTTCATCATGCGCGCAATCCCCGCCCTGCTTGCCACCTTGCTCGTTGCCACTGCTGCCAGTGCAGACTCTGCCGAATGGGCGGTCGACGCCTCGCATTCGCGCGTCGGTTTCAAGATCTCTCACTTGGTCGTGAGCAGCGTGAGCGGGCAATTCAAGGAGTACACCGCAAAGGTCGCGCTGGACGAGGCGGCGCTGACCAAGAGCACCGCGGACCTGACGATCAAGGTCGGTTCCATCGATACGGGCGACGCCAAGCGTGACGAGCATTTGAAGAGCCCCGATTTCTTCGACGCCAAGCAATTCCCCGAGATCACCTTTCACGCGACCAAGATTACGGCCGCCGGCAAGGACTACAAGGTCACGGGCGACCTGAAAATCCGTGATGTCGCGAAGAGCGTGACGCTGGACGCGAAGCTGAGCCAGCCAATCCAGTCGCCCTGGGGCAAGCGAGTCCGCGGCGCAGAGTTCCACGGCAAGATCAAGCGCGGTGACTTCGGTCTCAAGTGGAACAAGGCGCTCGAGACCGGCGGCGTCGTCGTCGGTGACGACGTAACGCTCGACATTGCGCTGGAGCTCAACAAGTAGCGTCGGCGCGCTGCGACCCGTCACACCGCGTTGGGCCGGGCCCGCACGAGCGTGAGCTCAGCGTCGGCCCTGGGCGGTGGCGGAGGTTCTTCGGTCGCGCACTCGTAAATCCAAACTCAGGCCGGCCTCGTGCGTCGCTCGCGCGAGGCCGAGCCTTGGCCGGGGGATGCCGCCCGTGACCGATCGGCGAAGCTCCTTCAGGTCCAGTTCACGTGACGTGCTCGACGGCGAGCACTTCCTTGGCCAACGACATCAGAGCCATGAAGCTGGTTTTTTGCCAGGTCACGTTGCGGCTCGTTACGAAGCGCAAGGTGTAGCGTTCACCTCGTTCGTTCTTCACCCAGGTCGCCCAGTCGACGAACAAGCGAATGGCCGAGGAGTTCACGAACGTGAGTCCGGACACGTCTGCACGCACCTCGCTCAGCTTGTCGGCCAACGCTGCGTTGTGTAATGCTTTGAAAAATCCTGCCAAATCTTGGGCCGGGTCTTTCTGAGTGAGGGTGCCCGAAAGCTTCACCTGATTCGGCGCCGTTAGCACGATGGACACGGTCTCGGCGCGGGGGACTTGGACGTCGGTGAACTGACTCATAGCTTGCCTGTCGCGGTGATTCGGATGCGGCCCCCGGACTCTTCCTGCATGGATAGTTCTACACCGCCCTCGTAGCGAATGCGTGCCAAGCCCAGACGGGCCGAGGATTCCGGTTCGTTCGAGGCGCGAATGAAGGCGGCCAAATAGGCTTGCTCTGGGTCCAGTGTCTTCAGGCCATTCATTTCCGCCCGCAACTGGTCGAGGTGCGAGGCATCGGGCAGACTCGAAACCGAAAATTCGATGTTCGAGCCATCGCTCTCGATCGACAGTTCGAGTTCACTGTCCGGAGAGCTGCTCGAGTACTTCACGGCGTTCTCCAGCGTCTCTTGCAGCACCACGCAGGCGCGGTCTGCGAGCTCTCGAGTTCCGAAGGTGGTCTGGCAGAAAAAACGACCGAACTCGCGAATGCCGTCGATATACGCCCAAGCCGGACGAAACCGCATGAGCACCAGCGGGTGCGGCGCCAGCTTCTGGGAACTGGGGGGACTTTCGGCGGCTTCCACGGTGGCTCCGTTCTGACAGGGGTACGGCCGCGGTCTGGCCGGCTTCAGAGCCTCCCGCGTTTCCTCGGTCGTATTGTAACCGTGGTGGAACTATGTTGCACACATCCTGTCGCATTGCTGGCTCGCCGCACCGCAGTGAGAGCGCATTGGTCCCACCAGAGCCGTTAGGAGATCCCGCGTGATCGACGTTTGGGCAGGTTGGTGAAGCTCTCGATTCGACATAAATTGGGCTTGCTCGCCGGCATCCCAATGGTCGGAGCGTTGCTCTTGGCGCTGCAGATCATCGTCGGTGCGCGGTTTCAGGCGCAGAAGGCTGACGCGCTGGGTTCGATCGAAAGCCTGGCCGATCTATCGGCGCAGATGACCAGCGCGGTCCACGCCTTGCAGCTCGAGCGGGCCTCCGAGGCGCTCTCGCTCGGGCTACAGCTGCACTCGGCCGACGCGGGGTCGAATCCAGCGCTCGGTCCCGGCATCGTCGCGGCTCAAAGCGCCGCCGCGCGGGCGACGGATGAGCGCGTGCGAGCGAGTGACCTGGCCCTCATGGGACTCGACTCGTTTCTGAAAGCGCGCGACGTCTCGCGCCTCCCGCCGCGCCTGGCCGCGCCCTTGATCGAGGCCCGGGGGCGGCTCGCTGCGCTTCCCGCCCTGCGCCTCCAGATCGAGAGCGGCAAGGCCAGCATCTCGGAAGTGTTCGAGCTGTATCGCGCAACCACCCAGGCGTTCGTGCGCGCGATCGCCGGCTTGACGGATTTGAGCGATGATGGCGAGCTTCTGCGCAGCATCACGGCATTGGTGTCCTTGCTGCAGCTCGAAGAACGGATGAGTCGTGAGCATGCGCTCTTGGCCTACGTCTTCGCGCAAGGGGAATTCCCACCGGGCACTTATCGCGACCTCGTGGCGCTAATCTCCGAGCAAGAGATCTACGCGGACGTGTTTCGCACCACGGCAGCGGTGGGACACCTGCAGGGCTACGACCGGATCATGGCCACAGGCGCGGCGCAGCGCTTGCTCGAACTGCGGCGCACCGCGCTCGAAACCACCGAAGACGACCTCAAGGTGAACCCGAGCGAATGGCTCGAGCTGGCGACCCGCCAGTTCGCCCTCGTGGCGCGAGTCGAACGGTCGTTGAACGACGAGGTTCGCTCCGCGGCCTTGCAGAAGTTCCGCGCGACGCGTCGCGCGCTCGCGGTGAGCATCACGCTGGTGGGCGGGGTCGTGCTGTTCAGCCTGCTTTTTGCGTGGATTTTGGGCAGTGGCGTGACTCGCCGAGTGGAAGTCCTACGCGATGCCTCGCGTCGGATAGCCGCGGGCGACTTAGACGTGCGCGTGGATATCAGCCAAAGTGACGAACTCGGACAACTGGGCGGCGCGTTCAATGACATGACGAACGAGCTCGGACGAGCGCGCGCGGCGCTCAGCGACCGCGCGAGGATGGCCCGTGAGCTGGAGATCGCAGCGCAGATCCAACGTGCGCTGCTGCCGCCTTCCCCCCGCCACGCCGATTTCGAGTTCGCGGGGCGCATGCTCCCGGCCGACGAGGTGGGTGGAGATTTCTACGACGTGCTGTCCGATCCGCAGCGAGGCGCATTGTGGATCAGCATCGGCGACGTCTCGGGGCATGGCGTCGGAGCGGGCCTGGTGATGTTGATGGCGCAGGTCGCCTTTGCCTCGCATTTTCTGAACGACTCGAGCGAGGACCCCGCGCGCGTGCTGCGCGCGGTGAACGCGCTGTTGTGCGAGAACATCACGAACCGGCTGCGAGACGACAAGTACGTCACGGCGCAGCTCCTGACCTATCACGGCGAAGGCAAATTCGCCTGCGTCGGTGCCCACGAATGGCCGCTCGTCTACCGGGCGAAGAGCCAGCGCTGTGAAATCATCGAAGCGCCCGGGCCGTGGCTCGGTATCGTTTCGGAACTGAGCGACGTCCCCGTGACGACGCTGACGGTAGAACCGGGTGACGTGCTTTGCTTGTACTCGGACGGTATCACCGAGGCGCAAAACTCACAGGGCGAGCTATTCGATCTCTCGCGCATGAGCGCCGCGATCGAAGCGGCGCTCGCTCGAGGCAGCTCGCTCGACGAAGTGACGCAAGCCGTGTTCCGCGAAGTCGAAGCCTTTTCTGGTCGTCACGACGACGATTGGACGATGCTGCTCGCCCGCCGTGGCTAGCCGTACTTGGCGACGAGCTTCTCGACGAGGGCGACATAGGCGGTCATCGCTTGGTCTCGGCCGAGGCCTTTGCGGGCGGCCCAGGCGTCGAATTTGGCGCGGCCCTTGAAATCGAGCATTCCGGGGCGTTCGCCGCTGACATCGCCCGAGGTGGCCTGCTTGTAGTGCGCGTAAAGTTCCAGCAACTCGTCGCTCGCGGGGGTGCGTGCGAGTTGCTTGACGCGCGTTTGAGCGGCGGAGAAATCGTCAGCCAGGGCCATGACGCAGCCTATCAGGCCTCGGGCGTCGGCAGGGGCAGGATTTTCGAGCGTTTTCCGCCAGAAACCAACCACAGTTGCCAGACCGCCCGAGTCACCGCCACGTGCAGCCGGCGGCGTGCTTCGTCACTGACGGGATAAATCGCGTCGCTGACTTGGGGGACGATCACGTAGTCGAACTCCAACCCCTTCACTTGATCGAGCTCGGTGACGTCGATGCCCGGGTCGAAGCCGAACTCACCGGAGAGCACCAGGCGTGCCTGCGCCCGATCGGGAAGGAGTGCATGCAAGCGGCGCGCTGCTTCCGCATCATGGGCGACGACCGCGATCGATGCATCTGGCTCGCGTTGTGCCAAGTCCACGATTTCACCGACGCAGAACAAGCTTGCCAACTCGGGCGTCGGAAACTCGAACTGACCGACCGGAACGCCAGCGCGCGCGGCGCTCTTGGGTGCGCCGGAGAGCAACGGCCCGAGCACCTCTCGAGCGAGTTCGAAGATCGGTCGCGGACAACGGTACGAGACGGCGAGACGGCACACTTCCGCGTCGCGCGCGCCAAACTCTGCGAGCGCGGTGTCGAAATCGGCGAAGCCCGTGGTGGTTTGCTGAGCTTCGTCGCCGGCGAACGTGACGCTCTTCTGAGCGCCTTGCAACCTACCCAGCACGGACAGCTCGAACAGCGAAAAATCTTCGGCCTCGTCCAGTACTAGGTGAACTGCGGGAGCGTGCGCGAGCTGCCCCTGCCAGGCCAAGATCGCCAAACATATCGGTAAGTCTTCGCGATCGAGCGTTTGCGCCAGCGCTTCGGGCGTGCTTTCGGCGATGCCCTTTCCGTCCAGCGTCCGTAAGCGGCTGCGATCGACGACTGCGGCGAGCTGCTCGTCCACGCTGTCGCCCAGCTGCTGCAGCGTGTGTCTCACGGTGATTTCTACCGCCGTGCGCGACAGCGAACCCTGGGCGCGATCGACCACCGAAGTCAAAAATTCGCGGTCGCTGAACAGCTCCGCCAAGAGCCGCCGCAGTCGCTTGAAGCTCAGCGGTGACTTCCTCTTCGTGACCCGCGCGAAGCGCTCGCGCATTGCCGCATAGAGCGACGGGTGGCGCTTGAGGCTGATGACGAGTGCGGGTGTCTCCGGGCAGATTCGTGGTAAGCGCACCCCGAACGAGCGCTTGGCGAGGGTCCATGCCCAATCGTCGAGTGTGTGCACGTGCGCTTCGGCCATGCCGAGCGGCGCGAGCAAGCGGCGTGACAAGCGCGCGAGCCCCTCTTCGGGGACGACCACTTGCATGCGTTCGAGCGGGTACCGATCGCGGTCGAGCGCGGCGATGCGCGCCAAGCGATGCAGCGCGACCGTCGTCTTGCCGCTGCCCGCGCTGCCGAGAACCAACAGCGGGCGTTCGGGCGCCGCGCTGATGGCGGCAAACTGTGCCGGGTCCAAAAGCGCGCTCACGTTCGCCGAAGGTTTGCCATCACCGCCCGCCAAGGCGCCCGCGCGTACGGCGCTGCCTGAGCCCCCGCCCGCGATCGCGTAGCTCGAGCGAACGCGGCTGTGCCAGGTACCCGAGGCCGAGCGCGTGAGCACCGCACCGTCAGTCACGATTTGACTCAGCTCGCCGGCCTCGATCGCGACGATGCGGCGCGCCTCGAGCGTGCCCTCCGCGACGCGGCCCGGGAATATTTCCTCGTACTCGTCGCCCTCCCGATAACCGTAGAAAATGCGCGCTACGGGTGCGATCCGCCAATCGACGATGCGGACACCCGAGGGCGGGTCCAAGTGACGGCTCTGGCCCAAGCAATAGTCTTTGCATTGCCCGCCCTCGTTCACGCGAAAGTGCGCGATGTACGGACTATCGGCGTCGGGCAAGCCTGTGTGCGGACCCCGCTCGAGCACGCCTTGACGCACGCTGAGTTCGTGCAACAGCCCAGGTAGGTCGTCCTCGGACGCCGAGCTCGCGTCGTCTCGAAGCTCGCGCAACCGCTCGCGCGCGTCGGGACGCCGCCTTGCTTCGGCATGCGACCGCTCGTACGCCACGCGCGCGGCCGCCAGCGACGCCTGAACGCGGCTCAGCAGCACGAGTTCTTGCTCCAAAATTTCCTGTTCTCGACTGGTCAGCGCACGCGCTCCTTCGTCCACGAGGCACTCCTTTCGGGGCAAGTGGGGCGAATCTGAGTGTCGGCTCCCGCACCGTCAAGGTCTTGAAAAATGGGCAGATTTCGCTAGGGTATGTAGGTCGAGTCGAGGAGTGGTAAACGCTTTTCGCCCATGCCGGCCGCGATCGATAAGCGAGAAATTTTGAAGCTCCTGCGGGAGATCGTGGCCGCCGACTTGGCCACCATGAGCGCCGCTCAGCGTGGGGTCGTCGATGGCGCAACGCACGAAGAGAATCGGCCGGAGAACGACAAGGACACGCGCGCCCTGGAACAGAGCTACCTCGCGCGTGGCCAAGCGCAGCGCGTCGTGGAGCTGCAAGATGCGCTGAACCTGCTCAAAGCCACCGAGCTACGCGCGTTCACGGCCGAGTCGAAGATCGCGCTCGGAGCGCTCGTGGCGGTCGATGACGGCCGAGACATCGTGCACTACTTCATCGCGCCGGCAGGTGGCGGCGTGCGGGTCACGGTGGCGGGTACGGAGGTGCGCGTCGTCACGCCCCAATCACCGATCGCGCGAGCGCTGCTCGGCAAGCTCACCGGAGACGACTTGGAGCTGCGTACCCCGCAAGGCACCAGCGAATGCAGCATTGCCTCGGTGCACTAGGGCGCGAGCTAGGGAACGATCTCGCTCGTGTAAATCGCGGCATTGTCTAACCTCTCGCGGCTCATCCGCCTTTACAAAGGCGGCTCGGCGCATCACGTTTCAGGGATGGAAGCTTTGCCTTCGCTCCTCCCGAGCGAGCTCACTCGCTATGCTTATCGCGCGCGCCAAGCCGCGATTCGCTTGCCGTTGGTGGCCGCGCACTTGGGGCTGCGACCGTTCGGTTCGCGCCGCGCCGTTCGGCCCGAGCCCGCGGCCATCAAAGCACTCCAGTCCCAGCTCTCGGCATTGCAAGATCGCGATTGCAAGAACGCGGAGCTCGGCATGTATCCCGCGCGGCTGCTGTTCGATATGCCCGTGGCGGAGTACCTCAAGCAACTGCCGTCGCTCGCGACCGAGGTGGTGCGTAGCCTGCGTCGTTCGAAGCGTCGGCTGGTTCGCGATCTGCCCGAGGGCATCGACCTCGCTTCGTACCCGGACTACTTCCGACGCAACTTTCATTGGCAGACCGATGGCTACTTCAGCCAGCGCTCCGCCGAGGTGTACGACATCGGGGTCGAGTTTTTGTTTTTTGGCACGGCGGACGTCATGCGTCGGCAAATCGTGCCCCCCGTGACGCGCTACTTGAGGGCGCGCGGCAAAGCCGCGGGCCCCGCCCGCATTCTGGACGTTGCCTGCGGCACGGGTTCGGCTCTGAATCAACTCGCACTGGCGCACCCGGACGAGAAGTATTGGGGCTTGGATCTGAGCCCGTACTACCTGCAACACGCGGGGCGGCGCCTCACGCATGTGAAGAGCCTGTCGCTCGTGACCGAGAACGCAGAGCGCATGCCGCTCGCGGATGCCTCTTTCGACGTCGTGACCAGTGTGTTTCTGTTTCACGAGCTACCCGCGCGGGCGCGGCGTAACGTACTCGCGGAAATGCGGCGTGTGCTCAAGCCGGGAGGGCTGCTCGTGATCGAAGACGCTGCGCAGCTGAGCGAGGCCGCGGACTTGCGGGTGTTCTTGGAGAACTTCGCGTCCAGCATGAACGAGCCATTCTTTGCCGACTACATTCGAGCTGATCTGGCCGAGGGCATCGGCGAGGCGGGCTTTTCCGTCACGGCGGTCGAGCGCTGCTTCTTGTCGAAAGTGGTCACGGCGACAGCCCGCTGAGCTTCGCGAGAAGCCGCCCGCGTGGCGCACATTTGCCAGATCTCGGCCATAGTTCTGGCGCGAGTGGGCGTGCCAAAGCTAGACTCGGATGATGCTTTGCGACACAACGGCGGTGCTGCTCGTGACGCGGCAGATCGAGGGCACCTCGACCAACGTCGCGAGCCAACGCATCGAGCTGCACTGTTCATTACCCGCGGGCCACCCAGGGCCTCACCGTGACGAGACGCACGCGCAAGAGTGGGAAGTGGTCACGGGCCGCGCCAGCATGGTCGTGCGCGACGAAGGCGAAGGCGAACGCGTCAACGACGAATAGCGAGTCAGCGTAGCCCCAGCTCGCCGATGCCGAAGCCGACCCCGAACGACTTCGAGAACGAGACGCCCGTGACGAAGTGGCCCCCCTTGTCCACCACCGTCCACATGCCGAGCTCGGGAACCGAGAACGCGTTGGGGTACAGGTTGAACTGCAGGAAGTAGTCTTGCACGTTGGTCACCTTGAGTGACGCCAACAGCGAGTTGTTGCGGTCGACGAAGATCCCGGCGGCCGGGGCGAACTCTACCTGGTTGTCCGCGTTCTTCTGGGAAGTGCGGATCAGACGGGAGGCCATCGAGCCCGCACCCGCGGAGATCGAATATTGGCCATCGATTTGGTAAGAGAGCCCGAGCAAGGTGCCGAGGCCCATGGTCGCGAACAAGCGCAGTCGCGGTTGGAACGGGATCGGAAATTTGACGGAAAAGTAGTTGCCCTGATTGTGCAAGTCGACGCCCGGATAGGTAAATGAGGGCTGTGACGACCAATCGGCGACGATCAGGTACTTGCTGAAGAACTCGTTCGTGAAGTCGAAACTGAACAGGATGATGCCGCCGATGTCGAAGAAGAAAAAGTCGGCGATCGCATCGGTGTTGTACTGAGTGACGCCTTTGTTCTCCAAGGTCTCGTTCAAAAACGCCGTGGTCAGCAGAGTTGCCGCGGAAAACACCCGTGGCGCCGGCACGTGGTTCTGCTTGAACCATTCGCTCAGGCCTGTATACGTCACGCCACCGCCGATCAGATGCAGCGTGTAGTTCGGGACCCAGCGCGCGCTGTCGGGCGTGAAGCTGAGCGGAAACACCTCTTCACGAAGGAAGCGCCCCCAGCCACGCTGTGAAATCGCGGGGAATGGGTTCGTCAGGTTGCGCGCGACCGTTTCCCCGTTCTGCCGGTACTCCTGCTGGAAGATGCTGCGGCTGCCTGTGCGATCTTGCAGCACGTCATAGCCGCGATTCAGAAACACCCAAAGCGGGCCGAACAGCGCCTGGGAACCGTAATCGTAGCCCTTGTAGAAATACGGCTCCGGCTCTGGCTCTGGGGCTTCCGGACGGCGCTGCGCATGGGCCGTGCCTGGCATCGACAGCGCGCCCCAACACAATAGTCCGATCAGGAGTGCGCGGGGCGAGGTCATGAAGCAAATTGCGGAGAGCCGGAATGCGTGCGGCTGTGACTATCAGAACGGGAACAGCTGGCCAACGGGGAGTTTCGTGTAAACTCAGCGCCGTGACTTTTCCGGTTTTGCCCGGCGCCGAGCCGTGGTCGTCGAATGGTTCGGGAGAACGCGCGCGGATTGGCGTGCTTTTGGTCCATGGCTTCACGGGCAGCCCCGCGTCGCTGCGCCCGCTTGCGGAATTGCTCGCGCGGCGAGGCTTTGCCATCGAACTCGTGCGCTTACCGGGCCACGGCACCCATTTCCGCGACATGATGAGCACCCGCTACGAAGATTGGCGGGCCGAAGCCGCCGCGGGCTTGGCCAGGCTGGCGGCACGCACCGAACGCGTGTTTGCGCTCGGCTTGTCCATGGGCGGCACGCTCGTGCTCGATCTGATCTCCCAGGACCCGACGCTCGCGGCCGGCGCGGTGGTGATCAACACGCCCGTGCTCGATCGCGAAGGAATTTTGGTCAAACTGGCGCCGTTCCTCGAGCACGTGCTGCCGCTGGTGCCCGCCCGCGCGGCCGGGCTCAAACGCAACGACATCGCCAAGCCGGGGACGAACGAGCTCGCCTACAGCTGGGTGCCCGCAAAGTCCGGCAACTCGCTGGTGCGAGAGTTCCCGCGCATTCGCCGTCAGCTGCCGAACATCGACTGTCCGATGTTGGTTGCCTATTCTCGAGCCGATCACAGCGTTCCGCCCGAGAATTCGCAAGCGATCTTACGCGCCCTGCGCAGTAGAGACGTCACCGAGCTGGCTCTCGAACGCTCGTTTCACGTGGCCACCCTCGACTACGATCTCGAGCTGATCGAAGAGAGCGTGACCGCCTTCGTCGATCGCATAGCAAAGGCAAGCTAGCCGCGGCACGTCATCTTCCGGGAACACCGGCGCGAGCCCGAGGTGCGCGGCTGGATCGAGAGCGCCCCCAAGCACGAGTCGCGGGCCGCTCACGTCAACGCAGCCGACGACGGGACGGGGGCGAGCGAACGCTCTGCCGGGAGTCTGTCGGCGACGATGCGGGCCACGCGCACGGGGTTGGGCAAGCCCTTGAAGCGCGCCTCGAAGTGTTCGCTAATCGTGAAGTTCGACAGCCAGCCGCGATGCTCGGCTTCATCGGCGAACGGCCCGTCGAGTACGACTTCACCCGGGCCGGAAGCGCCCTGAAGCCGAGCCGCGATGTTCACGGTTTGTCCGAAATAATCCAGGATCCCGTTGGCCGTCACGACGTAGCAGGGGCCCGCGTACACGCCGATTTTGAGGAACGTGCGTGAGGCGTCGGAGTTGCCCGCGCGGAAGGCCGGAAACGCGCGATGCATGGCAAAAGACGCATCGAGCGCGTCGCGTTCTTCCACGAAGGCGGCCATCACCGCATCGCCGATGGTTTTGACGATCGTGCCGCGGTGGTCGGCGATGATCGTGGACAAAACATCGAAGTGCTCTTGCACGACCTTGAAGGCTTTGGCGTCGCCCACCGAGTGGTAGAGCGCGGTCGAGTCGGTCAAGTCGGTGAACAGCAGCGCCACGCGCGCGACCCGGAGGGAGGCACCCGTGCGCAGGAGATCGCCCGAGAACTGGCGACGAAACTCGGGCAACGTGCTGACCAAATGCGCGGTGGCAGCGCGGCTTGCCCATTCCAACCGTTCGAGTTTGACGTGGCGTTCGAGTTCGGCCGTTTGACTGATCTCGAGCGCGGCCCCGGGGCGAACGATGGCGATCTTGGCTTCGAGTGCGTCCGTGTCGACGCGAAACAGCGAGTCGCCCTCGACGCGAAAACGCGCGTCGGCATCGCCGTCGTCTTTGACCTCGAGCGCCGAGCTGGCGCCGCCGCGCACGAAGATGCGATAGCGGCCGGGCTTTTCGGGGGCGTGCAACGTCAAGCGGCCGTGAGGGGCGAGGATGGCTTGGGCGACCACGTGCGGGGTGCGCATCGGACCGCCAATGCAAAACGGGCCCGGCTCGGGCTGGCGCAAGCGAGGCGCCGGCATGAAGGTCGCTTCAATCGCTCGGTCTAGCTCGATTTCGTACGAGATATCGCATAGTTGGCAGTGCGCAGCGGCGGGCAGCTCACTGAGCGAGGTTTGGCGATCGGTCGCGGTGCGACAGCTCGGGCAGACCAGATCCCAGCGCAACTCCAGTAGGCCCGCCACCACCGCCGACAGGCAGACCGCGAGCAATTCACGGCCGTCGACCTGCCATTGCAGCGCGAGATCGAGCGGACGCATGCGCGTCACGTCCGCGTCGCTGCCGGTCTCGACGAAGTCGGCGATGCGCGCCGCCAGCGATTTTCGCGCGTCACTCACGCTCGCGATCGTCGCGGCGCGTGCTCGCTCGAGCGCGCTGGCATCGACGGGGGTGAGCGTTTTGCGAAAGCAAGCACTCTTACCGGATTGCACGTCGCGGTCGGCGCTGCGAAGTTCGGCTTCGATTCGATCGACCATGCGCGAAGTTTGCAGGCGGAGCACCGGATTGATCAGCGCATAGCGAGGATCGATGCTGATGCGCACGTTCACGCGCGTGCCGCCGTCGGGCTGCGGCGCGAGCGCAAAGCTCGTCTCCATGCTCTTCATCACGCCACCGTGCAACACGCGCACGACGCTGAAGCGTTCGCCTTCTACCCACTCGAAGGGGCGCTCCTCGTACTCCAATGGCAGACCGGCAGAGACCGTTCGCACGACGAAGCGTGCCGCACCCGAGTCGGTGAGGGGTGTGAGCTCGAGGCGCCCGAGACCGATGGCGCGGTTCAGCCGTTCCGTATCGCCGATCGCGCACCAAAGGGGAGCGCGATCCGATGCGAGGTCGATTTGTCGTTGGACGACGACCTGGGCCATTGGCCGAGAATCTAGCAAGCCGCTTGCGAAAAAGCTCAGCTAGAGCGGAAAATCTCTGCTTTTGTGCGCGTCCGTCCGCGAAAAACGAGCCAGAACCGTTACGTGATGGCCGCAAGGCTCGTTGTTTGCCGACTCCAGACTACACTGCGCCCGCGATGAGGTTTCGAGCGATTGCCATGGCCAGTGAACGCAGCAATGCGGTCGGCACCGTGGAGCTCGAGTGCGCGCCGATTGGTCTGTCTTTGTTGTACCTGGGCGTCGGCGGCTTCGCCGAGGGCTACGTGCCGATCACGCAGGCCGAAAACGAGAAGTTGCTCGTGCCCTGGCCGCAGCTGGCGGAGGCCTCGCTCGATGGCGAGCAACTGTATCTCGCGCTCGACCCGAAGTTGAGCCCGCTCAATCGCCTGTGCTTGGTGAATTTCTCTACTGGCAACGCCGCGCATCATCACAAACTGTATCGTCGTCGCTTGCTGGTGCGCCTGGCGACGGTGGGCGCGGCCCTGAGCGGCGCTCTGATCGCGAGCGCGGCCGCGTTCCGCTTGGCGCCGGGGACGAGCGCGATCGGCGCGTTCGGGATCGCCGTCGCCACCGCCGCCTTGCTGTGTGGCCTCGGCTTTTTCGCCGACCAATTGCTGAAGAGTGGTGGGCTCGAGGGCGCGCTCGCGCGGGAGGCGTTCGTTGCCGATCTTTCCGGCTTTTTGCCGACCTTGATGCGCTCGCCGCTGGCGCCGCCGAAAGCGCCTTCCAAGGCGCCCCCGCTGCAAGTGTTTCAGGGGCTCCTGCCACGCACCACCGCCGCCATCGTGATGAGTTTGACCGCGGCGACCTTGTCGTTCGTGTTGATGATGCAATGGCTGCTCACGACCGACCATGCGCACGAACTCGCCGCGCACGCGCCTCGCCTTGCCGATCAACGACCAGCCGTGGTCAACGAGCCAGTCGCCGCGCCGCCCCCCACTCAGACGACCCCGGCCAACCCGCCCGCCATTGCGGCGTCGGTCGCGCCCAGCGCGGCGATCCCGGATGCCGCCAGCGCTTGTCGTTGTCGTCGTTCCGACTCTTTGCTCTGGCGAGACCCAATTCCGCAACTGAGCGTACTCACGATGTCGAAGCGCGTGCGCCGCGGGCGGGAAGAAGACGAACGCAAGGACAAGAACTATCTGGAGGCGGTGATCGGCATCGTCAACAACTCGAGTGATCCGCTGCGTGACGTGGCGCTTTCGGTCGAGTTCTTCGAGCGGGATCCTCCACCTTCCAACAAGCGCTACTCGACGGCGATTCGACCGCTATTCTTCGAGGGCCCGCTGCTGCCCGGGCAGGCCATCAAGTGGGACGTCCTTGCGCGCGGCTCGGAGTTCGAGGTGCGCAATCCGCTCAATGGCAACGTGGGCGTCGAGGGCGAGAACGCCGCGCCGACCAACCTACTCGCGGAGCTGCTACGCGCGAAGAATCGACCCGTGCGTATGCACGGTGCGATGTTGCTTTCGTTCTTTGGCGACCCCCGTGCCAAAGACGCGATCTTGGAGTTGCGCGAGGCGTTGCGTGAAGACGAAGCGCCCTACCTCGACCGGCTCTTGCAGGCCGTGAGCCCCGTGCACGTGTGCGCGCTCAAAGTGAGCGAGTTTGGAGAGTCGCGTAGTGCGTCCGCCTGCGTGTTCAATGCCGGCAAGGAGCCGCAGCCGAATCTCGGGGTCCGTGTACGCGCGTTGGATGGCGGAGCTTTGACCGACAGTCCGTCGGGCGCGCCACCCAGCGTGCTGGCCGAAGCGACGATCTCGGTGCCGGGAACCCTCGCGCCCGACACGGGGACGCGCATCAAGACAGACTTGGAGCTCGCGGGCACGAGGCCGGTGGCATTCGAGGCGTTCGCCGATCGAATCGACTTGCTGCCGCGCTAGGTGAGCCCTCTTCAGAGCTCGGTCTTCGCGGCGGGCAAGGCGATGTTTGCCGCCTGAAACATCTGCGTGAGGCCGGCCTTGTCGTTGGCCTTGGCCAAGGCTTCTTCCGGCGCGACCAGACCGTCTTTGACCAGCTTGAACAGACTGTCGTTCATCAGCGCCATGCCGAGCTTGCGGCCCGTCTGCATGATCGACGGAATTTGGAAGATCTTTTGCTCTCGGATCAGGTTCGAAATCGAGGGCACGCCGAACATGATTTCCCAGGCCGCGGCGCGCCCGCCCCCGATCTTCTTGCACAGCATTTGAGCCATCACGCCCTTCAGGCTGTTGGCGAGCATGACGCGGATCTGCGCCTGCTGCTCGGGCGGATACTGATCGATGATGCGGTCGATGGTGGCCGGCGCCGAAGAGGTGTGCAGGGTGCCGAACACCAAATGGCCAGTCTCCGCCGTTTCGAGTGCGATCGCGATCGTCTCCAAGTCGCGCATTTCGCCCAACAGCACGATGTCCGGGTCTTCACGCAGAGCCGCGCGCAGTGCCTTCTTGAACGAATCCGTGTGCTCACCCACCTGGCGCTGATTGATCAGGCACTTTTTGTTGGGGTGTACGAACTCGACCGGATCTTCGATCGTGATGATGTGATCGCTGCGGACGCGGTTGATGTAGTCGATCAGCCCGGCCAGCGTGGTGCTCTTGCCAGAGCCGGTCGGGCCGGTGACGAGCACCAAGCCTTTGGGCAGGTGGCAGAGCGCGAGCACTTCTTTCGGGATGCCGAGCTCTTCGACCGACAAGATCTTGCTGGGAATGACGCGAAAAACTGCGCCAATGCCCTTCAGATCGACGAATAGGTTGGCACGAAAGCGGCAAATCCCGGGTAGCTCGTAGGCAAAGTCGCTGTCGTGCGTGCGCGTGAACTCGTCTTTGTTTCGCGGCGGCACGATCGGCATGATCATGCGCTCCATGCTCTCCTGCGTGAGCGGCGGGAAGCCGGGCAAGGCTTCCATCTCACCATCTTTGCGGATCATCGGCGGCGCGCTCACCGACATGTGCAAATCGGAGCCTTTGGAATCGACCAGCTTTTTCAGTAATCGATCGATCTCGCCAGTGGGTCCGGTGGCGGGAATGCTCGAACGACTTTCGGTCGCGGGCGGGCGGCTGGGCATGGCCGGTACGCTGTCCACGGCCGCCTCGATGATGTTCGTCGATGAGGGGGAGCTCATACCGAACGGGGGAGGGGGCGGAGCAGGCCGCGGAATCCCCCCGCCGCGCTGACCATTGACGTCGCACATGTCGAGGAAGAAATAGGCGGAGAGCTGACCGCCCTTCACGTCTACGCGGACGCGCGCGGGCCCTTTGTCCTCGACCGGAAATTCCCACTCCGCGTAACCGGAGCTCACGCTGCGGCGCGCTTCGGGGGTCAGCACCGGCTCGATCATGGCTTGGATGCGCTCGGTGGTTTGAACGTCCCCCCGCACTTCACTCTCACCCTGAGGGGTAACGACTACCGTGCGCCGGCCCGGGATCAGTCGCACCTCACGGCCCCCGACCGCGAGCGTGCGCTTCAACAGATCGATGATTGGTGACGCCATGCCAGCCTTCAGAAGATGCCGAGGACTCCTCAGCTTGGCAAGACGGAACGATCCCGAGTCTATTTAAGCCCTTACCCGTGAATATATACGACGGTCCCGCGCTCTTTGTTGACCACGCCGTGCCAGTCGGCAGGCACGGTGGGGTCCGTCCACTCGAACAGCCACGCGGCGTCGTCGGCGGCGAGGTTCACGCAGCCGTGGCTCCGCACTTTGCCGAAATCGTCGTGCCAGTAGGTGCCATGAAGGGCGTAGCCCTTGTGAAAATACTGCACGAACGGCACGTCGCGCAGGTTGAACGAGTCGCTTCGGTCGTCGTCCCCGTCCATCGTCGAGCTGACCTCTTTTTGATAGATCATGAACGTGCCCCGGACGGTGGAGAGCGTGGTTTCGGGGTCGCCCATGCCCGCGCGGCCGGTGCTGACCAACGTCGCGTAGACGGGTCGCTTGCCCACGTATGCCACCAGGGTTTGCTGCCGAATCGAGATGTCGATCCACTTGCGATCGCCGGTGGCAAAGCTCGGGTAAGAGTCGCGCGCGGGCAAGATGCGCAGGTTTGCTTCGGGTGCGAACGTGCCGTCGCGCATCTGCAATAGGCCGCCCGTGCGTCGCTTGCCATCGAGCAGCTTCAAGCCTTCGCGGTAGGCGTACGAGCCGTGCCCGATCGGATTCCCGGCCGCGTCAGAGCCATATTTCGGCACCGAACGGTCCTTCACGAACGCGACCGGCAGCGTTTCACCCTCGAACAGCTCCACGCCGTGCAGCTCGCTCGGCTCGACCAACTTGACGCGGTCGAGCGCGACCACGTCCAGCTCCGTCGTCAGCCCGAACGCGCGATCTTGCCAGAGAAAAGTCTTGGTGATGGCAAAGCCGCTGTCGGCGCTGGCGGGCCCGGCGTGGGTCAGGTACCGAAGCGTGGTTTTTACGCCGTACGGCTTCTCCAGCTTTTGCCCGCGCGCCAAGAAATCCGGCGCATCGCCCAGCTCGAACAGCTTGCCGAGTTTGCCGAACGCGCGCATGCGTTCGCGAAAGTTGGCGGCGCGCTGGCTCACGTCCATGCCCTCCGACTCGTTCATCTGCGCCTTGCTGGGCAGTTTGAAATATAGCAGCGGTGGCGTCTCGTTGGAGAGCGCATACAGATAGGGCGAACCCTTGCCGCGAATGGGCCGATTGACCGAAGCGACGGCCACGGGCTCTTCCACGTTCAGTGAAGCCCCGAGTCCGATACACACGAAGCCACGCGGATTCACGCGGTACCAGCCGCCCTCGCAGCCGTCATTCACGATCGCGGGACCGCGCGCATCGACGATAGACCCGACGCGCAGGTAGCCGTAACGCGTGCGCTGTTTGCCGACGTCGGTATAGATCCACGTGCGCCAGGCGACGCTTGCGACGCGCGTGCCGTTGGGCGTGAACGGGAGATTGTCGTCCGTCGAGCCGGGCGCGGGGCCGTTCGTCGTACTGGTCGCGCTGGGCCCGGCGCTCGAAAGTGCCACAGCGGCGGTAGGCCCCGCGCTCAAGCCCAGGACGGTGCCGTCGGCTCGCAGCTCGGTCACCGTCGTGCGAGCTGACGGGTCGACCGTGCCGCCCGGCGGTTCCTGGCGTTTTCCGCAGCCGAGCCCGAGCAACGCCAGAAATAGAACGGGCTTCCGTGTCATGCACCACTCACAAGAAGCCCGTGGCTACCACGATTTCGTGGCGACACGCACACCGGAAGGAGGCATGCTCCCCCGCGTGCGGATTCCGAGCGGCTTGTGGAAGCTCACGAAGGAAGTGGCTCGCCACGTGCTCCGTCGTCCCGTGGTTGGCATTGCGGCGCTGGCGCGAACGCCCGACGGCCGCATCGTGCTGATTCGGCGCTCCGACTCCGGTCAATGGGCGATGCCGGGGGGCACGCTGGAATGGGGAGAGACCCTGCGCAGCGCGCTGGATCGCGAGCTGCGGGAGGAAATTGGAACGCGCCTGGTCTCGATGGGCGACATCCTCGGTGTGTACT
>Ga0247757_10000645_pt1 | contig 27850 bp, 26 predicted proteins | sample UWRJL126311R4_FD_180929 | JGI IMG/M metagenome (GOLD analysis project Ga0247757, IMG submission 180929) | Plant litter microbial communities from Arlington Agricultural Research Station in Wisconsin, United States - UWRJ-L126-311R-4 | ecosystem: Environmental > Terrestrial > Plant litter >...
CCTCTTCTTCTGCTTCAAAAACTGACAAAACTTACTCCTTTCCCTCATCACGCCCCCCCACCGCACAAACACAAACGGAATCACACACAACCCCACGCTAAAGAACCCCAATAAACTCGTCGCCCACGCCACCCCGAGACGCCTATACATAGGCCTCGCCGCGAACGGCAGGACCGCGCCGAACGAGCTCCTAGACAGCGAGGCGGCAGCCATGGCCGACGCGGCGAACACCTCGTACGCGTCGACGAGGTAGTTGAGCAGCGCCATGAACAGACACAGGTAGCCCATGCCGAAGAGGATGCCGGCGAGGCAGGGCACGAACCAGGGCGTGCCCGGCCGCGCCGTCCAGCCCAGCCAGAAGCTGCTGGCGACAAACAGCGGGCCGGCGACGCAGGCCAGCGGCAGCCGGCGCATCTCCTCGTTCGCGCTCCACGGCTTGCGGGCTGCTTGGGCGCGCTGGAGGAGTCGGTCCCAGGCCAGGTAGAGCGCGGCGGAGAGGAGGGCGCCTAGGCCGATAGGGAGGAAGGTCAGGCCGACTTGGCCGGCGTTAAAGTGGTATATGTCGGCGAAGATGAAGGAGTAGGACTGGAGGTTGATGTAAAATATGGCATCTGCGGGGGGTGCGTCAGCCTTGTGTTTTCCGTGCAGCCTGAGTGAGGGGACTTGCATGCGTAGCTGAGGTACAGGCAGGTGAACAGCACGAGCGGCTCGAAGCACAGCATGCGCAGCGGCCGCGAGAGCACCACGGTGACGATGTGGCCCAGATCCGTCTTTTCGAGCTCGATCGGGGCAACGATGGTCGCGTCTCCCGTCTCTTTCCTTAGCTTCTGCGCTCGGTGCTTGAGGATCACGGGCCCGTACGTCTCAGGGAAGAAGAAGAACAGCGGCCACGACGCCCCCGCGAACAGGGCACCCACCCAGAACGCCCAGCTCCACGAAACCACAGAGATGAACCCGCTGATGGGCGGCCCGAGGATCGGTCCAAACGTCGTCGCTGCCTGTTTCGAACGCCGATAATCAGCATACTACCGGAAGAGAGGAGAGAAACTTCTCGCACCATGAATATCGCCATGCTCCTCCCCCTGGCTGCAGGATCATGATACACGTCTGCGCAGATCCCTCCTACCACGGAGATGGCGCACGAACCGCCTATGCCGACCATCAGGCGGAACACCACCAGCGCCGCGAAGGTGGGCGCCACCGCAGACGCGATGGCGAAGATGGTGTAGTACGCGAAAGACACGATGACCGTCCACTTCCTGCCGTAGGACTCCGAAATGGGGCCCCAGAGCATCGGGCCGCAGACGTAGCCCACCAGGTACATGGACGTGGGGAGGATGAGCTGCGACTCGTTTGTGACGCCAAAGTGCTGCGATATGGGCTTCGTTGCGCCCGCTGCTAGCCTGCGGTCCCGTTAGCCTGGTAAACGTATGCTAGGGGGGTTAGATCCGAGATACTACGTACGAAGAGCACATGGTACTGTTCATGACTGTTTGGGGGGGCTGTCAGTTTTTGATTCTCGTAGTCTTGTGCGACCATATGTACGTACCGCTCACGATGGCCACGAACAGTGCATAGAGCTTTTTCCACTGTACCTGCGTCAGTCGAGCGGGACGGCATGTTGTGTTGTGCATCCAAAACGGACCCTGGGCCAATTATTGGGGTTCTCGGCATCGCCCTCTTCGAAACGGATTGTTCTCGTCTCCGCCGCCTCGGGCGCATTTTCCTGCCCTGCGCATTCGGGAGCTGTGTGCTCTTCGATTTCGTCTCCCTTCTCTTGATCCACCGGCGAGTCGGGCTCGTCGATGCTGGGTGCGTGCGGCCGATCCTCTCCTGCCCTCCTCCGTCAGCAACATGCCCCTGAGAAGAAAAATGCGTGTGCACCACAAAGGAATTCCCGCGTCTCCCATACGTACTCCGACTAGAATGCGTCACGCTACGCACAATCGCGACGGGCGTGACCTGCGGCTCCAGCCCCTCGCGCTGCAAGCGACTTTCCCTCGAGTACGTCTTGTCCAGCCGGTACTCGTCGTCCGCCATCTTCGCAACGGGAAAGAAACAGAAAAAACGACCGACGGCTGGAGGTGCGAGGACAGTGCATCTTCGCTCGAGGTCATGGCTCCCACCCTGCTTGCTAAGCACCACAGGTCAACGCGCTCCTAAGCGGTTGAAGTCTGCAATTACAATGGCCCCGCGCATATTGGGCTAGCGATATCCGAGGTTGCTTTGGGGGGGGAGGGGAGAAGTCCACGCCGATCGCGGGGCGGCGCACGGAGGCTGCTAGCCCGAGCAAAAGGATCCAGAGATCTGAGACGCATGATCGGCGAGGGAGACCGGTGGAGAGAAGTCCGAGAGGAGGCGATGGGTGAGGTGTTGGAAAATCCAGCAAAACAAAAACACGTTCACGTAGAAAATGGTCAGCGGTGTAGGCTTTGGGTATACGTACTCTGCACGCAGTGCACCAATAGGAAGTATGCATTCAAAGCAACGCATAGAATACACTCTTGCGGCAGTTCGGATGCGCGCTTCAGATGCGTGGGTTTGCTTCCCGAGACCTGGATGCGGGTATAAATCGCATACACAACTGCCCGGGTATACCTAGCCGAAAATAATGAAGAAATCCCGCTTCCCACTTCCCTTAGGTCTCCAGATTGATGCTCCGTCCGAACCTTCCATAGAGTACTTTTTTGAGCTCAGCCATCTCTTCGTGAATAGTGTCGAGGCGCTCTTTCAGGGCCTCGACATCGCTGTCGATGGTTTCCGTCGAGGAAGAGAGCAGCTCCAGGACTTCAGGCTGGGGTAATGAGACAAAGCAGTCGCCGACCTTGTAGCTGTTGCCATGTATCAGCGAGCCTCGAACGAACATGTGAGAAAGAACACGTGAAGCCAGACCATGGAGGAACTGGGGGAGTACGTACGGTACTTTTTCCTCCTCGTCTACGAGCTCTAGCTCGCCAGATATCTCTTCTAGATCCTCCTTCTCCTTCTGTAGACGGGGTTAGCGCTATGTTGCTACTACGAATGGTTGTGCTCTCGCAGAAATGTCGTGTGTAGATTCACAAGAGCAAAACATGAGACAGACTCACCATCTTCGCCTTGAGTTCATCTTCGATCGTCAGCTCCTTCTGATGCAGCGAACTGAATCGATTGATTTTCTCCTGGTCCTCTCGTCGGACCTGGATGTCTTCGCCTTTTGTTGAGGGCTCATCCTCCTTCGAAAGCTGCTCGTTGCATGGTCAGCTGTGGTAGGCTACGAGTATCATAGTTTGCCATGCAGATTCTTGCGGTACTGTTTACAGAAACGGGGTGTGCGGTGGCGTGGAATTTTTTGAAGTTGGAATTCATATATACGCAGGTGGATGCTTGGCCGCACGAACAGCCTGAAAAAAACCGGACCGGAACCAGGACTTACCATGCGACGCTGCATCATATTGGATCAGCCGTACTCACGGCGAAGATTGTAAGTAGACAAAAAGCTGTTTATCCTGGGTAGCGCTGTGGATCCTCAACGTGTAGATGCCTTGGCATGGTTGAAAGAAGTTTCGAGGACGGTGGCCCGCACCTATGATTTCGTGCCAAGACCTTACAAAATCCGGAAACACACCAGCGAGCCATACGAAGCCACGAAAATCTACAATGTTGGTTTACTGTCTATGTCTATCTTACTCAGTTCCCTCTCTCGAAAGTGACTCCCGATGCCGTCCGTTTCTCCACCAACTCTGCGCTCATCTGGCTGTTCTGCGCGTCGCTCAACGCCTTTACGATCCCGCTTTCTGCCTTCTCCCTCACGAGTCGGCTCAGCGCTTGTATCAGGAATCCCGAAAAAACATCTACACTCCATTCGTCCGGTAAAATAGAAAGGATTTCTGCAACATCAAACCAGCCCCCGAAACGCTCCAAGAGGATTGAAGTTTGCTCGATGCGCTGTGCGAGGTCATCAAGGCGAAGGAACTCTTGAAGGAGGCAGTTGAACAAGCGGGACTGCTCTGCTCGTGTGGGAAGCTCGGATTGCGGCACGTATCCAGATCCCGAAGCACGGAAAATGGATGAGCCGCCGTAGAGACAGTAGGATATGGCTGTGTCGAAGTCACCCAGGCCGTGCGTAAGAAGACGCAACGCCTCCAAATGTCGGCCTTGTCGACCATTCAGGATGATCATCTCTGGCACTAATTCCTGCTCGTAGGGCTGGAGGCGAGAGAGAATAGACAGCACGTCATACGAAGCAGTCGCTGGCTGATTGGATCCCAGGAGCTGAAGAAGTCGTAAACGTGCATGCCACCATTCTACGTCCGTTGCATTGTCGGTAATGAACTGTCGATAAGTGGGTTTAGGCGAGCGCAAGATGCGGTATGTCTCATAGGTCTGCAAAAGCGTTTTTCGCGAAGAAGAATTGCTCTCGAGCTCATTAATGACTGTTTCGAGGTAGAATGCGATTAGCTCGTTCACGTATTGTGTATGCTGTTTGAAGTTAGCGCGCTATGCATTATATCCTGGTGATTGTCATGCACCTTCTGTTCAAACACCAGGTACTCAAGGTATTCCTTTACTGCACCTGGTGCTTTCTCTTTGAGGACTGCTACAGCATGTGTAGGCTCAAATTTGACCCGACTGCGATCGTCTGCAAAGACCTGCACACCCAGCCTCGGGTTGCGCGTAGCCAACCACGACCCGTATTCTTCTACCAAAGCTTGATCGCGGACCTTGGTAAGATACTTTCTTACTTCGTTATCGCCATCGAGGAATTCCCCACCCTCATCCGCTTCGCCCTCGAGGATACGCCGCCATACACCAAGCACCTTAGAAAACTTCTCAGCGGCTTTGTTATTGTGGTGGTAAAATCGACTCAGTAGATATAAGCGTTTGAACTGCTCCAGTAGCTCGACGGCGCGCTCAAAACAATCAACGTCGTTATCCACGAACTCGTTCAGTTCGGCCCTAACCGAACCAGCCGTGGCTGGGCCTTTTGGATTTCCCTGGTCTTGTAGAAGGAGTATGCGTAGCAAAGCTGCATCTATGGTCTGAAAAACGTAGGGATCGTTTGTGACGCTCGCCATGCCTTTCCTTCTCTTCCAGAAAATAAGGTATATTTTTAGCACATGGAGAAGGTTGTCCCCAAACGGGCCTTTGACATCAGCCGACATGGATGATAAACTGTTCTGGCCCAAGAATTGCTGAATGAGAGTCGTGATGCCACCCGAGATCTGTATACCTTCAGGCCCTTGCACAACCTCTTCGTTCAGTATGGGAATAAGCGAAAGAACTATACGTGGGTCGATTTCGCCATCCATAAGTGCCTGCTCAGTTATGCGTTTCTCGCTCTCAAAGACGATGATATTAGTCCTGGTCCGCAGAATCAGTTCCATGAAAAGTAAAACCGAGGCCTTTTGCCTGATGTATATAAGGCTCAGATACTCCGACTCATTGCGAGCTTCTTGGCCTCGAATATCTCCGAGGATCGTCTCAAGTAAGCGTCTATTCGGCTGAATCGTCGTACCATCTCCAGTAGGAGAGTACTGTGCCTCTTCTAGCCGCGAATCAAGCCGGATAACCAGTGGGTTCCGAACTGCCCACCAAATTTGGTCTCCAGCCCAAAGCACAATCTGCGTTTGTAATCTCGACAGCCTTTCCGTGAACTCCATGTCTGCCTTCCTTTGCGTGTCTCGTAGGTTGTCAGCTCCCCCTGAAGACGACTCCAGCCGTTTGACTGTCAGTTTTGTGCCGATTTCTGAAATCGTAAGGTCGAATGGTTGAATCACAGTTCGAATCCCAAGTGGCGTGATCGATTGCTGGCTGCTGGTCTTCGAAATGCCATCAAGAGATCTTAGGTCCAGCCACTCCTTTGACGCTTCGGCCTCTGCAGCATCCAGATCCCATCGCTGAACCTCAACTCCATACGTGACGTGAGAGCCTTCCTCACGATGGACGACTGCTAGCACATAGCCCTCTTCTTCATCCATATCTGGTGTCATGGATGCCGACATATCGATCCCTACACCATCCACAACAATTGCATCTGGATAGCTAGCGAATGAAAGACTGCCGCGCGACATATCCCCGTCTAGATTTACAAACATGCCGACACCGCGATCGAATGGAGTAGTACCCACTGCCAGTAAGAACTCAGTCGGGGTGGGCGAAGCAACAAGTGGCTTCAGCGGAACGAATGCAGGGGGGCGTTCCTGTTCTTCTTGAGCAGATGCTGACTCTTCCGATGGAGCGGGCGGTAGAGGCTTGTCAGGTGAGGTCGCGCCGCTCCTAGGAAGACTGGATGTTCTCTCTGGAAGTCCTCTTGTGGGCGATCGGCCTGGCGATGGAACCGGAGCAGGTGATGCGGTTCGCGAAAATGAGTCCGGTACATCGAAGCCGTACCTCTGTCCAGGCGGACGTGGGCTTTCGGTGCGCGATCCTGAAGCGGCTGCACCGAATATTCCCAAACTGGTGCTTCTTGAGTGACCGCGCGGTTCCTCATGCTGTCCTCGCCCGTGTGTGCTTGCGGCTGAGACGCTCCTTGAAGGTGGTTGTAGCGTCGCAGTTATATCTTCAGCAGCACCGCCCACATCCCCTACATCTGGGTCCAAGGACGATATTGGGAAAAGGCCAATCTTCTGCTGGTGCTCTACATCCAGCAGAGCATACGAATGTGAGTCGGCGGCACAGGAGAAATTATCACGTCGCACTGAAACAAGACAGCCACCGTATTCGATTGTCTTCAGGGCCCGAGGAGCACCATCCTTCGTGATCTTCACCATCCGAGTTCTGTTCTTTTGGCCAACCATTACGATGGCACCATCGGTTCCGTGTTCGGCATTGAGGTCTAAGCCTCCGATCCATGAGGATGAGAAGGGTTTAGCATTGGAGTCTGGGCTCAGCTCTGGGAGAGTATAGAAGCTGAGGTAGTTGTTGCACCGGATGCATGCCTTGTTTACTTGGGGCAGCAGCAAGATTTGCTGTACACCAACATCGCTCGCCTGATTGTATATGGGCTCGAGCCTGGAAGCAATGATAGCGGTCGGTTCTCCAGTAGGATCATCGGGCTCGGCAGGGAGAAGGACGAAGTGGAGGACCTCTGCGGCGGTGGTGCCTACGTAGAGGCTGTTCTCTGCGTCCCATTAGCTTCTGATATCTACAACACAGGCAACCCCATGAGCGGGTATAGACCCACACACACATACCCCATACTTCAACGCAGGTTATGCGCACGTCGGTCGACTGGCCATCAGCGGACAGCGGCAGGTTGGATACCAGCTTGCGGAGAATGTAGGCTCCGGCTTGCGGCGGCGGGCGGGCGCTCAGTTGCGCGGACGAGAGTTCTGCCATGGCGGATGTGTGCAGCGGCCGCCATTGCGAGCTACGACTGCGAGCTCTGCAGAGTGTTCATGTTGAGCGCCGATGGATGGGCTTGGGAAACTTGAAGCTGTTGCAGGCCGTAAGCTTGGTCCCACCAACCAAATCGGCCCCGGCGCTGCACCTCATCCTCGTTGTGAAAGCTGTCTCCAACCCATGTTACGCGCGTACATCCATTCATGCGCGCAGCACCCGCTATACCCTATGCTGATTTCCGGTTGAGACATACCTCCGATCTTCCACAGACGTGATCTGGTCTAGCAGTACACGACCACAATGGATAGCGTGTCGGACACAGAGAGTAGAAGCTCTCAGGACGCGCAACGCCGCGATGAGAGCTCCGGACCGGATGCCGCGGGCGACGTCGCAGAAGAAAACAAGTTCCAGAAGGCCGTAGGAGCCTGGAGGAGTGCGTAAGACTGCTTTCCAGTAGCAGGGCCATGCGCTGATCCAGCATGTAGACATCGACCTCACGGCCCTCATCCCCCAGCTTGACACTGTGGCCTCCGATCTTGTAGCGCACCAAAGAGACTCCCTTACACAGCGAAAGGACCTTGCGCAAAAAACCAAGGACTTTAGACGACTGGACGATGCAAGCAAACTCAATGATATTAAGGGCTTGTTAAAGTGTATATATAGCCTCTAAACTGGCGCTGATAGCTTGCTAATCCCCTGCAGCATATCAAGGCTTCATTGACCTTATTTCGAACCAGTCCAAGACCGTCCAAGCCGCCTTCTTCCAGATATACTCACCACTGTCTGAAGCACCTGACCCATACCCTTTACTTGAAGCCTCCATCGACTCGTTGGTGACCGCCGAGGAAACCGTTCCGAAGCTCACATCTGAAAATCAACATCTGCAAAAGACAGTAGCGAACCTGACGCAGCAACTGGAAGAGGCAGAGAAGAAGCTGGAAGAAGAGCGAACGGCACGCAAGGCGCTGGAAGAAACCAGGGACAGCAAAGTCAAGGAAATCGAGACATCATGGTCGGCCGTGCTGAGCGAGAAACAAGACAACTGGGAGGCCAAGGAGAAGAGCTTCGAGGAGAAAATCGAGAGTCAGGAGCGACTGCTAAAGGAACTGAAGGCCAGCTACGAGGTCTCCCAGCGGTTGGGCAAGGATGAGGAAGCTGAAGGAGATTCCGGACGAGGCGCAACGGCTGCAGAACTTGAGATTGTCAGTTCAGAACTTGAGAGAACGAGTCATCGTCTGGCCGAGGTTGAGGCTCGAAATGAACAGATGCGTCTTGAGCTAGCACAGTCTGTTTCTGCTCAGGCTACTCAGCAGGTGCCTGTGGAGGACGATCCGGTCTTCCTCCGTCTTCAATCTGAGAACTCTTCACTGTTGCGCAAACTAGATAATGCACGGTTCGAGAAGGATTCAGAGAGGACTCGTGTGGAGACCGAAACCCGCAGCCTAGAACGCGAAATTAAGAATTTGAAGGCTGAGAAGGAGACTCTCCGCGAGAAGGTCCAGAAATGGAGCGACTACGATAATGTGAAGCAAGAGCTCGAGGTTTTGAAGGTACACATCAATGGCTTTGATCTGGAATATGGGTACTAACAGCATACAGTCCATCGAATTCGCAACTGGCGATGATGACGATGAGGCTACAGAAATCGCCCTTTCGCACAACAACGGCAGCAACACAGGCAAAGGCGAAACTCTCGAACAGCTTCTCCTCGCCCGCAACAAAAAGCTCAGCAACGAGCTCACTGTCCTGCGCGTCTCCCACCAGGATCTACAATCTCGCCTAGAAGCCCTGCAAGAAGAGCTCTCCAACACTAATATGGAGCTCGAGAAATCACGGAACCTTAACGAGACGCTTGAAGCCGATCTCGAGCGCGTCCAGCAGGAGGCGTCCAGCGCCTTCGATTCCTCCGCCATGTCCGTAGCTGGCACATACACGTCGCGCTATCCGCAGTCTTCCTTCCCGGGTACCCGCCGCGGCCGCTCTTCTCCCACCTCCTCCATCATCTCGGGCTTCGATCCTGCACATACTCCGCAGCCCACACTCTCCGCCCTTCGCGCAGGCGACGTCGGCCCTAGCCCCAATTCCGGTATCCTCCCCATGATCACCGCCCAACGCGACCGCTTCAAGAAGCGCAACGCCGAACTCGAAGCCGAGCTACAGAAATCATATCAAACCGTCTCGTCGCTGCGCTCTGAAGTTGCCGCCCTGCAAAAGGACAACCTCGACTTATATGAAAAGACGCGCTACGTGTCTACATACAGCCGGGGTCCGCCCTCAGCGTCATACGCACCAGGCCCCAACACAGCAGGCATCCACCTCTCGGACAGCACGTCGTCGGGCCTCACGCTCGACAAGTACAAGTCGGCGTACGAGAGCAGCATCTCGCCGTTTGCGGCCTTCAGGGGCAGGGAGAGCGCAAGGGCCTTCAGGAGGATGCATGTGCTGGAGCGCATGGTGTTTCGGGTCACGCGGCTGGTGCTGCAGACGAGGACGAGCAGGAATTTGTTCGCTGCGTACTTGTTTGGGTTGCACCTGTTGATGTTCTGGTGGCTGTTTTTATATGCCGAAAGCCCGCATGCGGTGGTAGGGGCTGCAGCCGGACCGATTGCGGCGGCGGCAGATCCCATCGCTGCTGCTGCTGTAGAAGAACTGGGCGAGGCTGGGGTATAGGATATCGGACATAGACTTGATGAGATATCATTGTTGTACTTTGGAGCACCAGATAAATGCATAAAGCAATGGTAGCTCCTGGCTCGTACGAAAGCGAAGAAGCCGGAATTAGAACTGTTCAAGGACCCTTGTACTACCTTTTTGATTTGCTCAGACCCTTTGAAGGTCCTCACAGAAGTTGGTGTATGCAGTCACGAGCTCAACGAACAATTGGTGAAGATTTCAATAATCATCAAAATTTTGGTCATTCCAGATCATGCCTAACATGCATTCTTCATGTACCCAGAAGCCTATAGACGGGGTATACTACCACATGCGACCGTCTAGTAGAAGAAACCAAGAATCTTTCCAGCAACGTGCTTCCTCCTAGCCTCCTCATGATCCATAATACCGGCAGAGGTGGTAAGAATGATGTAACCAAACTGACGCGAAGGCAGCAGCTTGACGACCCACTTCTCGAGATCGCGAAGCTGGACGTTGTAACGGGGAGAGATGACACCGGTCTTGTTGATGCGGCCATCTGATATACATTAGCAATCGGACTATGAATTCAGTTATGAAACTTACTAAGTTGAACAATGATCTTGCCGTTGCGGTGGTCGTCAACCTCCTCGAATTCGCCGACATAGCCTGAACAAATTTTGTTAGTGGAATGTTGCGACGGAATAAACATCAGACATCATAGAAAGAATCCGAAGACGTGTAAGTCCCCCGCTGGAAAGTTGATATATCGGGCACTTAAAGGGCAAAGATTGTAGAGCAGACAGAACCATTGCCTAGTTATCAACCCGAATGTCGAAAAGAGAATCTCATGTGCAATGCGCATAGCACAAAAAATGAGAACTCACCATGCTTTTGCATCACAGTGAGGAACTTGATGATGACTTTGGAGGATGGACGGATGAGAACCTGGCGCTTGCCCGACTTTTCGGCGTTATTGATGGCGTTGAGCGCATCGTTGAGGACGGAGGTCTTGACCATTTTGAAGGTTGTATGTGGAGATTCTCAATGGCAGAGGGGGCGATCGAGGTATCTATACACATGATGTGGTCAGCCTCCAGTAGCCAGAGCGTAAAAGAGTGCCCTCAGTCAGCGACGACATGAGGGGTCTTCAGCTCTTGTCGCAGAGAAGAGCAGTGGCGCGACACCGCGTAAAGGTGTACCGCGCTTGCATCTCCTGGCTATCTGAAGGGCACTCGGTAGAAGAAAGACATACCTCGGTAGGTTGTGGGCGTTGCGATGTGGGCAGGAGAGAGCAATGGGGCGCTACGAAAAGTTCGAGGTAGAATTCGGGTGTGGGCTCCGCTTCGGAAAAAGTACGGACCGACCGGGTCTGTGCGGGGCCTGCCGCTCCGTCTGGCATCGATGGAGTTCAAGTTCCTTCCTCAATAGGTAATGGGTACCTGATGTCTCTTAATGACTTTGCATCTGCTCGGTTCTGCTAGACCATACCTTGTAATTAGCAAAAGCGCATCGACTCTGCAAGAAACGTGTGAGTTTGCTGTTAAAAGAGCAAAAGAGCAAAAGAGCTAAACTGCTGAGATAGTACCAGCTGAATTAATCGCTACACTACTTTTGGACCGTGCTATCTTTAACGTTAAACGATAATTATTATTATCTACCGCCTGAGCCACTATCATGCCCTCCTATCTCATTTACCGCTTATGCCTTCGCGGAACCACGTGAGGGCGCGTTGAATTAACATGCAGACTTAGTCATGACGTATCCCAGTGTTTCCGATTATCAATTTCGCCCCTCCACTATATGAATTGAAAACTGCTTTCGTAGAACTGATCTCACTTTATAATATTATACCTCACCATGTCAGAAGCTTGCTGTACGTACATCCTGGCCTATCTTCGAGTCCCTAAATACCGGAGGCTCGATCCATGTTAGAGCATTCCAACGCCACTCACGTTGCATTCAGAATTCGCTCATGCTACTTTTGAATTCCTTAGTTTAACTTGTGACTTACGATAATCAGGCACTTGCGCCACTCTTCTCTCTTCGATCCCGCCTACATATGACGAAAAGACAGAGAAGCCAGCGCGGTACGAACGCCGCCTCGAATGTTGCGGCCGTGCTGTATGTGCTCGATGCATAACAGACAACCCGCGCTTCGCGACCTACTGTCCCTTCTGCCAAGTATCGGTCGTACCTTCTCCTTTACCGCAAGGCCTTCGTGATCCTCCGGAATATGCTCCGCCGCAAGGAGAACCCTCTGATGACCAACCGCCGCCGTACTCCGCGCATAATTCGTTACAGCCGCCACTCGAGAAGGCAAAAAAGACGAACCTAGACAATGCGCCGGATGTATTGCATTTCTTAGATGCAAACAATGACTCGATAAGCTCCTTGTCGTTACGGTATGGGGTACCTGCCGATGCTCTGCGGCGAACGAACGGCTTGTATGCCGACCATTTATTGGCGGCGCGTAGAACCATTCTGATACCCGGTGAACATTACAAGGGCGGTGTTAGTCTGAGCCCAAGGCCTCTAGAAGGTGAGGAAGAAGAGATAAGAAAAGGCAAAGTAAGGAAGTTCATGGTAGGGTGCAAAGTTGCAGAGTAAGCATGTTTCATACAAGACTGATAGGTGTTGCTGATCAACTCAGGTACGACGTAGCGGTACTATACTTGCAGCAGGCAGACTACAACCTAAAGGAAGCAATATCAGCTTTTAGAGCTGACGAACGATGGGAAAAAGAGCATCCGTTTGAAGCAGCGAAAAAGGGGAAAGCTAAGGCCTCTTCCCAAGTGTCCGGCAGGCGGAAGTGGGGAATTGGCGGTAGCGGAGGCGGTTTGACAGGTCAGATCTTCTAGGCAATTTTGGCATATGGGAACGACGTTCCGAGCGCTTCGACCTGTTCTCGTCAGGCCTGCTACCATTGTAATACCACAGTGTGGGTTGTCATCCAGAAATAATATGGGTTACAGGCGTGGATGGTGTTCCCGACGCACAACACCACAACGACATGTATGAGTAGTACAAACCTAACCGATTTGCATACCAACCTTTCAGAGGAAGCAATCTCTTCGAATGTCCTGAGCAAACATGTTCCGAGATGAGCGACAGTATTTGGTGTTAGATGCATTGGCCAATAACAATGCAGATCCAGACCTCCACCCTTGCTAAGCGCCGAAACGACTTTCGAATCACCAACCCCTTCGAAGCGCCCAAAGAATCTGCATCCCCGTTTCAGGCCATTTGCGCACCTGCATAAGATGCATACGCACGTCTCATTCGCCGCTGTCCCCTCCGACCATCCAAACACGTCCACGCAACACTGGGAACAGCAAGCCACAGTGTTTAATTATGCCCTGACGGCCGCATACAAGGCCAATAAACAACGCTCTGCAGCACGCCCTGCACGATTGTGGAGACCACTGTGCAGCTAGACTGAAGGAGTAGAGTTTGCTGGCAGAAAATTAGCATCTATTTTCTGTGTGGAGGTGCAGCGTAGGCGCTCACGATGCCGATGTACCCAGCTCGAGGCGCCGTGCTCAGGCCACAACCCACGGATCGTCGCGCCCACCCTTACAGGTTTGTCGCTTATGCTTATTTTGGGTTTATGCGGGATGCGGTTCCTTAGGATGGTGCGGGCGCGCAGGCGACTGGAGCGTGAAACGCCCATGGCTGTGAACATGTTTTAAAGGCAGGGTCGGCCCTCACCATGGCCTCCTTTTCTTCTCTCAGGCAAGAACCTCGACTTATATCAACGCGGTGCTAATCGAGTTGATTCTCCGTTACGTTCTCTTTTCGCATCTAAAGTCATTCCTTGGTCACGGGTTAGGTCGCTCCTGGTTGTGCGCCTGCTCTTTTTGAAAGTCTATATTTTACAAATTTTATTGCCATATTCACGAGAATCGTCGAGAGGAGAGAAAATAGTCAAGATGAAGGTTAACCCGGCACCGCTTCACCTTGCTCAGACCGTCATTACTGGTCTTGTCGTCGCGCTCAGCATTGCCATCCTGGGCACCGCGGCGCACACTCTCAATGTATACAACAAGCAACACACCTCGAACCCATGGTGGCTGCCACTCTGGCCCCAGCACTTCGACGTTCATGGAACGAAAGCACTTGTTGCCTCTGCAGCAGTAGCGCTCGTACTATCTGGCGTCTTCCTGGTCATGTCCCTCATCCCTAAGGTATGTACCCATCACAATATCATACCCGAAGTCTAAGTTGTTAACATAGACCCAGGTCAACCTCGCCAACAAGCACACTCTGCGTGCCTTGCTCGCTCTCGGCTCGGCAGGTCCCACTGCTCTCCTTATGCTTGCCACCATCATCTACGCACACATTCTCAACAACAACGATGAGCTCGACACCATTCAGACTTGGACCTGCAAGTACAAAGATAGTTCCCCGATGCAGCAGGACATTTCTCTGCCAAGCAACATGGGCAACTACCACTTCGGATCGCTCTGCCATCAAAGCAAGTTTGCTTTGTATGGAACGCTCACCGTGTTCCTACTTTTGAGCGCGAGCATGGGCTTGAGCGTCATCGGATGGCTGGCGGACAAGTGGTCGGCTAGGCAGGCGAGAAAGGAGCTGGAGATGCAGCAATCATGAATAAAGATACGCAGTGACGGGAATTTACTCCGTTGAAGATGAAAGTGTGAAGACTTGGTCGAAGATTGGTATGCTTAATTGTAGGGGAAAAGGCAAGAGACAAAAGGAAGATGGTAATGAATAAAATGAAACGACTTAATCTCCGCCATCATGTTGTCTTGCATTCCATGGGTTGATGATCTCCTCTCCAAGTAGCCAATCAGACTATCGAAGAGGAAGGGGTTGGGTACCACGCGACTCAGCTGATGGAAAAAGTAGTTACTTCTTACTTGGAAGCGGCCTTTCAAAAGTACTCACCTTTTTGGTGGTCAGGAATCGGTCATTTTGTACTGTAAGCTGCAATCGTATTGGCGGTCACAAATGCGAAATAATCATTTGTCGCATGAAGCTGAGTGTTCTCAACATGCACGCCCGTAAATCTTCACAGTGGGCGGTCTTTTATGGAAACTTTATCCACTCATACACTTCTACTTTCATACTATTCAAGAGTTCCATAGTCGAAGATATGCCGGCAAAGCTACATCGCCCAAAACCTCACACGAATAAAATACTTTTGCAGAATTATGTTCTATGGCGAAAGCTTGCGACCAATCGCCTGCTATCCGAAGCCAGAAGCGGGGGCCCAAGACATATATTAACTACCGACATCATGCGCGATACATAGCTCAGAATTCAGTTCACAACAAAAATCAGTTGTATTTACTAACGAGTGAGTGCCGCGCTTCGTTTTCTATGCTCTCAACCTGGGGATGTAGATCAATCACGATATCGGTCTGACGGTTGGCACAAGGTCGATGTTTTCTAATTGGAGGGGTAGCTGGATGTATCCTAAATTTTTAGGTAATTAGGGCATCACCACACATGCAGGTACAATCAGGTTTATTTCTATCTGCGGATATAGGGAGGCGTGTATGGATGTATCGCAAGTATATTTTGCGAGCTGATTATTACGAAGCCTTGTTCTTTTGTGATTACAGAGTAGTCCTATACTAGTACTACCTCAAAGTGGGAAGCGTCGGCTAGCTGCCAGCAATTATCGACTGAGCACACGTTTGTCTCATGCGTCCGGGTTGCTCATGTCATACCCGGACGACCCCACTGTACCTCTTCCGACGCTTACCATGACCCCCTCACTGAGCATGCAGCTTTGTGGGACGCGGTTAATATGTCGCGGCTTGTTCTCCGATGTTCTCGCATCACGCACTGGCGCAGACGCAAAAATTATTTAAGAGCCTAGGTATGGTTGCATATTAGGTGCGCTTGTGGAATCGCAGCAGCTGTATATATCAACATCTTTTGGACCCTGAAAGAGAGAAGGCCAAGCAAACAGCCAAAAGGGTATTTCAGTCATTAAACCTCCAGCCTTTTGTTTTTACGAAGGTGGACAATCAAATATTTCTACGTTGCAGTTTACTAAATAATGGCGACGAGCTTGGACTTGGTGTCTCAGGCGCCCGAGGTATGTACTCCATCTTTCCGAGCGAGCCAAACTAATAGATGACTAGGGTACCAAGTTATGGGCTTGTCAAATACTGCATAGTATGTATTCTCATTCGACTAACACCAGCGCAAGTTTCTTCACCTTGGCAACCTTGAAACTGATGAAGCATATATAATACAAGGCGTATGCTATCTACAAACATCTATCTTTTTCAAGAATGACACACAATAGGCTAATGCATCCCTCGCTTCCGACCACAACCCAGCTAACAAACGGCGTAAACTCATCATGGTAGCATGCTTGATCGAGCACCCCACAGAAGGCCTTATTCTCTTTGAAACAGGCGCAGGCGATAACTACCCTGAAGTCGTCGGTCCCCAGATAAACGACGTATTTAACCGCGTGGACTACGACAAGAGCATGAATCTTGACGAGCAGATTGCACGTACAGGCCACAACATCAAGGACATTAAGATGGTAATCATGGGGCACCTGCATCTGGACCATTCCGGTGGACTAGAGCTCTTCCGTAACACCGGTATACCCGTCTACGTTCACGAACTGGAACTCAAATACGCTTTCTACAGTGTAGCTACTAAGACCGACTTCGGTGTCTACCTTCCGCACTATCTCACTTTCGATATTAAATGGGTCCCGATCCACGGCTCGCATCTCGAGATCGCACAGGGGATCAATATACACCACTCACCTGGACACACGCCTGGTTTATGTATCATGCAGGTCAATATGCCAAAGAGTGGAACGTGGATCTTCACCTCGGACCAGTACCATGTCAAGGAAAATTTCCAGAATGATGTTCCACAGGGTCATTTGCAGCGCGATCATCAGAGCTGGGTCAAGAGCCATCAGATGATCAAGGGGTTGAAGAGGAGGACGAATGGAAAGGTTGTGCTGGGGCATTGCTGGGATACGATTAAAGAGTTCGGAATTGAGTTTGCACCGAAAACGTATGAGTAGGCTAGGACCAGTATCTGGTAGTAACTCGTGGCTCAGAGATCAGATTTTGGCTATTTGTAGTGACCTTGTTATAAATGTGTATAGTAGGATTGTTATGCTGTAATTCTAATTATCTTGCTTTTGCTGTAGCTCCGCTCCATTTGCTTTTCTGTTGACAAAACCTTGGTCCTATACAACCAGAGCGGTATGTTTCTTGAGCAGTATTTTGTATAGAGCTTCCTATCGTGTAGAGGCTAACGTAGCTGTATTCAAGGTACGGGAAACTGGTGCGCAGGTAACCCCGCCTCTCGTTCTTTTTGCAATGCCAATTCCGTGGCAATATAATAGAGGTGGATTAGCATAGTGCCTCCCCACACCGTAAAGCAGATCGTCCCAAGTCTGGCTTCCATGGTCAAATCTTCAACGAGGTATAGCATGCATGCTAACGCTATCATCATAGGAACCCAGACCCAGGAAAGTGTGGCCCAGCAAGTTTATGGTCGAAGCCAGGAAGCCAACGTACCAAGAAGGCCAAGAGTCGGGATGATGATTGCGAGTGTTCATGGGTACAATACGATTGTTTGGCTTGTTGCGATGATTGCGATGGCTAGAATTATTGGTACTAGGAAGATCCTGAGAATTAAAATGTTTGAGAACGGCGCATAGTAATCGTCGGAGTTGCGAGAAGAAGCCATGGCGGGTTGGCTACCGGGTGGTACAGTGCGATCACAGTTGGGTGGGAGGGCCTTCTCTGCTATCATCGTGGCTTCCTCTAGTTTTGAAGGGGAACAGTGCATATGAACATGCCTTCCTTGAAGTTGGTACCCGCAACAAGCTCTCGGAAGGAACCAAACCTGTGTTTCATTTTTTATTCGTCAATGATCAGATCCATGTCAGTAGAGCCAAGTGAGGTAGTCGTGCGGTATATTGTTTACAAAAATGGTAGTGGTGTATTCAAAGATTTGTAGCTAGTATTGGCAACCTCCATGAAACTTGTTGACGACTCTCGACGACTCGCAAATCGATATAATCAAGTTAGCCATGACTGAAACGGCTACGACAGGTCTCGGCGCCTTTGAACTATGATTACTTCCTACGGATCTTCTCTTGCAGGTGGGTGTTAGTGCTATTATAAAGGGGACTTTGGTAGCGAATATGCCTCTTTATATGGGTTCTCGTATACTGCAGTGATGTGCTGAAACCGTCTAATATTTTTCAAGCCCAAATTCTATTAGATCTTGTCTTCTTAGCTACCCGTGATGAATCAGCCACTCTTAGTGCGACAATGCTATCGTACAGAGAACGCTTTCGATCTTGGAGTGCAACAAACCGTGAATTGTCTTTCGATGTAATATCTTGAGAGATGCTATGTTTTATGAATATTTTAGGACTTGGTGTTTGGAGTCTGGCAGAACCTATCGACGTTCTGAATATCGACTGAGTGAGTCTTCTTTCTTCCGTATCGTGCGAGCCAACGTTGTGAAGAGATATGGGGGGCATCTTAAAGCCAAAGCCCTTACTAGTTATGAACATATCCTTGCTCAACTTACTATTTAATAACATATTCTTGTTCGATCCTGAGTAGCGTGCTGAGTGGCTGGAGGTGGGTACGTCGCCATCGTCATCGTTGAGGCCATGCTGGTCTATCAGTACTTTCTCTTCTAGTTCCTTCTTCGTCCAAATGCGTGCCGCCGTAGCGGCGTCCATGTCTATGGATGTGGGAATGGAAGAGGTAAGATTTTTAGCGCTTATGCTTCTTCCGGTCCTGTTGAGATATTCCTCTGCTCTCATTCATGTACTGAATCGGGCTTTCAAACATATCGAGCCCACTAGAGGATATCAATTTACGATGGAGCCTTGCCGCACGTCCAATTTCACAACCGATATCTTGTTGGAAAGGCGCAAAACAAGCCAATTATAAACCGCACACATCATGTCCATTTCATATAATCTAATCAACTGATGCAACGCTATACCGCCTAAAAATGCACTCACCTACTCACCCACTCAGTTCTTCTCTCCTTCCCACTCTACATCTTATTAAACACATTTGTCCCTGTAACGAACTCCTCCGTTTCCTCCCTAACCCTCATCTCCACCTCCCCATCCACACTCTCATCCTTCAAGCTCTCCAACAACACACTGGCCTCCGCCTCCGCCCCCGCCATCAAATCGAAGCTCTCCCCACTCTCACTTCCATTCTTCTCCGAGAACTCAAACCCGCCATCGAACCACCTCGCCTGCTCACCGATCCAATCAACGCCGCCTGTGTGTCGCTGGCGCTTTAAGATTTCCTTTTCCTCGAGCGGGAATACAGGGAGCTCGGCGCGCGCAGGGAGGATGGTGCGTCGGTGCCAGGCACCGAGGAACATGCCGTCGGGATCAACCTCGTTGCGCACGCGGAGGAAGGCGTCGAGGTCTGGGCCGTAGGCTTGGGAGAGGTAGGTGTGGTCGACGGATTGGAAGTTTTTGGCCCAATGGGGGCGGCCGTTGTATTCTTTCATGAGGTGTTCGAAAGCTTGGTAGTAGCGCTCGCGGCAGGGAGGGTCCTGACCGTAGGGGCGGTAGAGAGTGGCGTTAAGGTAGAGCGAGGGGGTGTCTGGGTAAGAGGTGTCCATGAAGGGGCGTGGGTGGCGGTTTACTGTGTTTGCGACGCGCACTTCGATGGGGGAGTGTACGTAGAGGCCTTTGGGGCTGAAGGGGATGCCTGAGCCGTGTTCGTCGCCGTGAAGCCATTTGGTGAGGCGGGTCAGAGCCTCAGGACCCTGCGAGAGGGGGATGCTCCATTCGTTGACGAATTGGGAGTATAGGCAGTTCATTAGGAGACCAGTACGTTGCTCCTCGATGGCGCTGATGGTCGAGCCGTCTTTGAAACCATATTGCATGCCAAAGACGAACCATTCTACCCAAGGGAGGAACCGAGGGACGTGCTGTGATATCCATAGCAAAATGTGGTAGGTGTGGAAACCGACGCTACCACCGTACCAATTGTACTTGGGCTTAACAGGAGGCTTGCTCGTCTTGTTGGCTTTCCAGACGATGGCGCGCTTCGTGTACGGCAACCACCAAACCCTAACAAACTCGTGCGATGTCCAAAGGTCCTCGTCCCATAAAGAGAGGATTTTGTCGACGGGCAGTATAGTCTGTGCCCACTCGATGTCACTGTGCTCGGACATGGCGTATTCTATCTCGACGATGATGCCCAAGGCGCCTAGGGAGACCAATGCTGCGCGGAAAAGGTCAGGCGACTGAGAAGGGGAGCACTTTACTGACTGCCCGTTGCCGAGAACTACGCGCAGACTGCGAACATTGTCGGATAGCAAACCATGTTTGATGGAGCTGCCGTGGGTGGCGGTTCCTATTGCACCAGCGAGCGACTGGACATCAATGGAGCCGAGTGATGACATAGTCAGACCATGATCTTTTGCCGCCAGATTCAAGTCGTGCATCCTTATGCCAGCCTGTACCGTCATAGTCTTGCGCTCATTATCCACGCTCAGTACCTTGGCAAAGTCATCGAGGTTCACCATCCACGCCGATGTACATGTCAAATCTGAGGGCGAGTGGCCAGATCCGACAGTGACTATCCGACGTCGCATGCGGCGAGCAAGGGTAACAATTTTCTGTATCTCCGGGATGCTTTGCGGGCGCAGGTAGATCTCTGGACGCGAGTGAAAGGTACGCGCCCATGTATGGTGCGTGTGCGTTGTGGATGCGCGAAAGGCGACGTCGGGATCGAGCCGCTCGAGCTCCATGATGAGCTGGTGCGGCAGCACCAGGTATGGGGGCTGTGAATGCGCCATGTTTGTGAAGGCGTTTGGACTAGAGAGATCGAACAATCAGCTTAAGATAGTCGCCATGATGGTGACGCGATCTTGACTCGTGGTGGCGCGGCAGAGGGGCATTGCAGACATGCTAGAATGGATGCGGCTAGCGGCCGAGGTACCTGAAAAGCCAACTTGGCATTCGGCGGCGTCTTGGTGGTCTCTGTAGATTGGGACTTACACTAAAACGTTTGTCACGTCTCCCCCATATCGACAGCGCAAGCTTGGGTATGGGTGCGTGAGAGCCCCAAGAATACCTACAAAGGGCAGTTATGCCTATAACTACCTAGCCTATCTACCTATGTAGAGACACATTTGCGCAGGGGTCTTACAGGCCATTACAGAACAGTTCCCTGGCGCGAATCCCCCTGCAGTCATGTAAGACCTCTGCATATATAACTACTCTCCCTCTTACCCCAGCTATTGCTTATATATTTCCTATATTAGGCTAGCGGTTAACCCTCTAGCCCTGAATATCTTAGCAATCGAGGATACAGAAACGGGACAGCCGAAGCCGCCCCTTTAGTTGTCGTTTCTGAGTTACTTGTTTACTTTCTATTCTCCTGCAGGCTGGAAGGCTCCCTATATACTACCATTCAATATCTCGGCTGACGCCCGGGGTTTTCTCTTTACTTAAGCTGGAACTACTCCAGTACGACGAGGGCCTATATGGCTACTTCCACTCACGCTTCGCGTTCCTTACTTGGAGAAGGCCAGGACCTGAACAAGCTATGTACGGCGACATGGTAGTTCACTACAAGAAACACCCTTACAAAGGCAAGGTCTGTTTGCCAGTGCTCGGTGCGCCCATCGTATCCCCTGAGAGGTTCTAATTTGTAAATAAATGGCAGGCGTTAAGATACAACTTACTTACTTCTGTAGATTGGGAGGCCCACGACCAAATACGACTTCTAGCCCCTTTCCCATATCCTTTACTGCAATTTCTGTGAGGATAGACTGAGGTTGCTCTTATTATTGGGACCATCGTGTAACCCAGCCCTCTCGAACTCTCGCCGGTCATCTTGCCCCACGCGGCCTTTCGTATTCCTGGAGACGGGAATGGCTTCTTAGGAGTATAGGCGATTTTTGCTGGGGCACCTTTGACGACCTCAGCAGCCTTGCATTGTGGCTCTAAGCGATCATGAACAAGGGTAGGGTAAGCAGTCCGCGGAGCCGAAGCCTCAGCTCAGCCCTGTACCGTCGACATCCTCAACATCTACCCCACTAGACTTGGTGTTCACCATGCGCTTACTGAACACGTTCACCATTGAGCTCGAGGAATTCTATTCCGATCCTCCACCTTATGCCATCCTTTCTCACACGTGGTATGTTGATGAACGCATCCAGTCGTTTTGATTAGCAATTGACCGCCCACCACCAGGGGCGAGGGCGAGCTCCTGTTCCAGGATTTCCGTGATATCGCAAATATCAAGGAGAGAAAAGGCTACGATAAAGTGAAGGAATGTTGCAAATTAGCGTACATCCAAGGGTACACACACGTGTGGGTCGATACTTGCTGCATCGACAAATCTTCTTCTGCAGAGCTTTCGGAAGCCATTAACTCTATGTTCGACTACTACCGGCGTTCTGCGGTTTGCTACGCCTTCCTTGAAGATGTACGCGTGGACAATCTCTATGATAGCTACAGCCTTTCCGAAGCGAGGTGGACCTCCCGAGGCTGGACATTGCAGGAACTAATTGCCCCTGATATTGTTCAATTCTATAACAGATCGTGGAAGTTGTGTGGTACTCGAGTATCTCTGGCATCACACCTCAATCGGGCGACAAATATCGATGCCGATGTTCTGAGACGCAACCGCGGTGAATCGTTGGAGCTCTCGAGATTCAGCATTGCCCAGCGAATGTCTTGGGCTGCTAATCGAAAGACTACGCGGCCTGAAGATACCGCTTATTGTTTGCTTGGTTTATTCGATGTGCACATACCTCTGCTGTACGGAGAGGGACAAGAGAAAGCATTTTTCCGCCTACAGGAAGAAATTATGAAACATTCCATGGATCACTCGATCCTTGCTTGGCGTTCTTTTAAGATACCCCCTCACGACCGGAAAGGGTTGGGTGCTCTTGCGAGCGCACCATCTGATTTCGCTCTTTGCGGTGATGTTGTGTGGTTTTCCGTTGACAGCGAACCTTTTGAAATGACAAACAAAGGCCTACGTGTCACGCTGCCAGTAACAGGCGATGAAGCCGTACTTAATTGCCGTCTGGACTGGGATTTCGGAGCACCCCTATGTCTCCAGCTGGTCGAATCGACTGATTCAGGGTCACAACGGGTGCCGCTATACCATAGACGCAACGGTTTTATTCAGAAAGATTGGGAGCATGTGCGCGGCATACCGCTTAAGACATTTATCCTTGCTCGTACGGCGCTTTCCACAAATCAGAGCACGTATGACGATTATTGCTTATGGTTCAGGTTCAGGCATGTTGACCCTGCTCTTCGGGGAACGGTAGACCAGGACTGGAGACTGGACGAACCCTCTACTGGCTCGTGGAATAAACCAGCACGTGTACTTCGACTCAAGCCGCTCGAATCTCACGAAAAAAAGATATACATGCGTGTCTTACATCAGAGTGCAGATCATGGTCGGGGTAGTAAACCTAAATCGCCTCTGCTCGTAATAGAAAAACAGGGTGTCTTTTGGGGATCGAATAAAACCGTCTATCCATCATTTACGTGCGGCTTCGACAACTCAGATGGGGAAAAGCCTTTGGACAAATTTGAGACGGTGATAGGAGAACACAGTTTTGTGATCAGCACAAAGGTCGCTATGCCAAGTCGTATAATGGACCAACTTGTGTATGAGATCATCTTGGAGGTGAGTCATCAAAAGGTGAATATCACGAAAGGAAAAAGCCAGAAGAAACCTTCACCACCACAGCCAGCAAAGCCAGCAAAGAAATGAAATATAAAGCTTTAATCATGAGCCGAGACCACAATATCCTAACCATCTATCAAAATGAACTTTTCATTATGAACAACAGACTTGTCACGCCCACCACTTGAAACTCTTCAGTCATATTTTTCTCTCAGTTCAGCTCTGAATGACCCCTTTAATGGCTACCTTGTATCCCCTCAGAAACGCTTTTTCATCGCTGAGGAAGATATTGGTTGAGCATAGACCTCCGCCGGCCTTGCGCGCTTAAGTACCATTTCACGAATCTTCTACCATACGCTATCGGGCGTTATTAAATCTTCAAAGTATTTTTTCCCCGGATTTAACGTCTGCAGTCAGTTGCCGGTCATACAGCTTGAGCAGTATGCTATTTACAGTGCATCGGTCCGCCTTGATTAGTGGTCAGCATCAGCCGCATGATTTCGTGTGGCTCTCTTGCATGAAGCTGAGTCCATGTCCATAGCTTTTAGAAAGATACTCCTAGGTAGAGGATAGACGTGCCTTTCTAGTACTCTCATAGCTCGAAAGAACCTGCAGTCCAAGTATAGTATATGTAAGCAGCTGAGGCCATGTCACATGATGGGTTCTCGCTATATAAGGGCGTCAAACATGTCTGCTACACATAGACTTCTACACTGAACTACATACTCAATCAATTCATTTAATTCTTCATTCTTACTACTTCCTTATAGTTATAAGCCCGGCCTAGCGCCTCTTATACTACCATTATTCCTATTAACTCTACTATATACTATATATAATATCGTTCAATACTACCTCCCGAGCTATTATCCTTCGCAGCTATCGCGACTAGGACCTATAGTACAGCCGACTATAAGAACTAGCTAAAACTCTTAATATATAGGAGTATATTAATCTGGAATCAGCTATAGTTCCTAGCTAGAAACCTAAGCTACTTACTACTCTCGCTCCTAAATAAAATACTAATAGCTTACTAGCTACCTTACCTAACCTAGTAGCTATTATTTAAGATATAACGCTATATAGAGTAAAGCTTAAGGAATATAAAAAAATTTAAGATAAAATTAGTTAAATAAGGAATTATATAACTAATATAATTTAATAGAGCCTACTATATTATATTATTTATTAAAAATCTATTTATAATAAGCTTTAAATATTATAGACCTTATTTTTACTATTAAAGTTATTAGATTATTAGAACTATTAGATTCCTATAATATTAGGATCATTATATTCTTATAATAACAATACTATATCTTATAATCCTATTTTCCCTCTCTTTTCGCTCCTTTCTTTTACTCCCTTCTTTTACTCCCTTCTTTACTATAACTTATTATATCTATATACTATAGCCTATAGTACTTTATATATTATAAAGGGATAATATATCTTTATATATATAAACTCCTCTATAGTTCTCTCTATAGAGTTAATTATCTACTCTAAAACTTATTTATAGCTATAGTTAATTTACCTCTATATACCTATTACTATACTAATACTAATTAGTAGCTAGTTTAAAAGCTATAGATTAGTAAGAAATATTTAATAAGATAAGTTTCCCTAGCTTAGGATAGTAAATTAGTTAGGGTTATATTAGGTTTAGGTCTAATATAAGTAGACCTAACCTAAACTTAACCCCTACCTATACAAAGGATTACTAGCGTAGGTAGGGATTAGATTTAGGTTATCTATATATTAGGTAGGGGTTAGGTTATATAGACTTAGGTTAACTTAGGTCTAATAAATTATATTATATTATTATTTATATTAATTATAGAATTATTAAATTACGAAAGTATAATAATAACTCTTTATATATATTACGATTTATTATAGATAATAATTATAGAATATAACTCCTTATATTATAACTAAGATCGAAAACCTAGTATATAAACTACTTTTCTACTATATATATATCACGATTTATTATAGATAATAATTATAGAATACAACTTATTATATTAGAACTAAGATCGAAAACCTAGTATCTAAACTACTTTACTACTAAGATACTTCTTATAATAATATATTATACTATATCGTCTTTAGACGATATTATACTATTTATTTAGTATCTTTATCTCCTTAGGCGGAAGTAATACGTGGTTACTAATCTTTCCTACTAATTATATATAAATTCTTTAGGTATCTTAATTATATAAGTATATATTCGAGTAGATTAACCTAATATTATATAAATAAGAACTTAGGCTGGCAAATTGGGTCTCTACATCGGGTAGGTTTTTTCAAAATATCTCAACCAATTTTTATTGAAAATCAAACGTTTAAAGCTCAATTTATAGCCCTAAGCTAGCTCTATAACTTTATAATATAAAGTTTTTAAATAACTCTTTTAGGTTGGGATTTAATTGAGTTCGGAGTTTTAGGTGGAGACCCATTCTTGGCAAATTGGGTTGCTAAATAACTTTTTGAATATTAGAGATATTGAAAAACTTTATATTACAAAGTTATAGATCTAGCTTAGGGCTATAAACTAAGCTTTAAATGTTTAATTTTTAATAAGAATTGGCTGAGATATTTCGAAAAAACCTACCCGATGTGGAGACCCAATTTGCCAGCCTAATATTAACTAGAATTCTTTATAATAGTTAATAATAATATACCTTTAAAATAACTAACTAAGAAGACCTTAGAAGCTTTTAAATTACTTCTAATATAGTATATTAAAATTATATATTATTCTTTTTAATCTAAGTAAGAATAATCTTATAAATAAGTTTCTAAAATAGAAGTTTATATAGAAGTAATTAAGTAGACTTCTAGTATTACTTAATTTCTTTAAGTACTATAGCTATATACGATTAGTTTAAATCTATAATAAAAGAGTATAATAACTTACTACTAGCTTTAAAACAGCGTTTTTAGGTAATTAGAGCTTTTTAGGTAGTTAGGGTCTTTTAGGTAGATTTAGTAGTAAGTACTTTAGATACTACTTTATCGCGAGTTCACTACTTAAGGAGAATTTTCTTTAAATTCTAGGTAATTTTATAACCCTCTTTAGTCCTATATTAAATAGTACTAGATCTAGGAAATTTTTTTTAACTTATTTTAAAATAAGAGATATTCTAATTTCTACTAGGTTCCTACTATTTAAATTAGTAAAATTTTTAATTAAAAGATACTCTAATTCTAAGTACCTATTATTTAGCTATATTATTTTTTTATACTTAAGGATTAGCTTCCTAGTCGATAGGTACTTCTCTAGAAGGTCCCTACTATTTAAATTAACTAAGTTCTTAATAAATAAATACTTTATATCTAAGTATCTACTATTTAGCTAGATTATTTTTTTATACTTAAAGATTAGCTTCCTAGTTAATAAATACTTTTCTAGAAGGTCCCTACTATTATTATAGACTAGGCTTTACCCAGCTTTATAATATATATAGAGATAATATAAAGATAATATAGAGGTTATATAGAAATAATATAGAGATTATATAGGAATAGTATAGAAGTAATATAGAGGTTATCTTTAGTAAGCAAGGAGGGTATATATAGACTAAGGATATTAGACTCTATTTATTTCACCTTTATAGAAATTTATAACTTTTTAATACCTATATTCTTTAAACCTTAGGGCTAGTCTATTATATTAAATTTCTACCCCCTAAGCTCTTCTCTCTATAAAAGAGTTTTAGAGATAGAAAAGGGACTTAAATTTAGAAGTAACCCTTCTAGAACCCTAGTATAACCAACCTAATAGGACTTCCTTAATAAAATTATAGTATAAATAGCTAGGATAGGGATATAAGTATTAGAATAATAGGAAAGCACCTATGCTAATATAGATACTATCCTAGCCTAAAATAAAGAGCTAAGGAACTAGAATAATACCCTCCTCGCGCGAATATAAAACTTAGAGGTAGGTTACTAGAACTTCTTACTACTACTATAGGCTACTTCTATAATAACCCTATTACCCTTTTATAGATAATCTCTATAAGTAAGTAAGTTAAGGAAACTAATCCTAATACTAGAACTATTTAAAGGCTTAAAAAAACGCTTTAGAACCTAGAAGGTAACTATTAAATATATCCTAGAAATAGACTAAGATTTTATTAGGGGAAACTAGGAAAAGTATATTATAATCTAGAATAACCTTATAGCGAACGTCTAAACTAAGGTGGTACTAT
>Ga0247757_10000646_pt1 | contig 27846 bp, 25 predicted proteins | sample UWRJL126311R4_FD_180929 | JGI IMG/M metagenome (GOLD analysis project Ga0247757, IMG submission 180929) | Plant litter microbial communities from Arlington Agricultural Research Station in Wisconsin, United States - UWRJ-L126-311R-4 | ecosystem: Environmental > Terrestrial > Plant litter >...
TTTTTTTTTTTTTCGTTCCGTGTAATAGATTCGGCATTGGCATCGTCTTCCATTGCAACATGAGGGCAGCCTCCTCGCTACTGCTGCTCGGCAGCAGTGTATTCCCCACGGTCATCGCCCAGATAGGGCACACGACCGATGCACAATTGACGGTTGCCTGGGAGTCCTCAGGAGTGTGTGCATATTATTACGAAAAGCCAGGGAAAAGGGCGCCTCTCGCGGACACGTGCATTAAATACTGCGATAATAACGGAGGTCACGGGTTTTCTATGTGCGATCGGTTTCCCTATAAGGATTTCGATCTCCCCAAGGGGATCGACCAGAGCATCATTGGCCAAGATGAAGCTGGGGACGTCTTTGTGCCATGCAAGTGCAAGTGCGAAGATGAAACCGTAGAAGGCTTCACGAAAGCCGTTCTTGATATCGTTATAGAAGGATTATCACAGCTTGACAACATCATCTGCGCTGTCATGGTGGAGACTTTCAAAACTATTCTCGAAGTTGGTATCATGTTCGTCCCAGGCGGAGCGCCTACTTCAGCGGCCATGAGGTTCGTACAGGGCGCCAAGTCATTCGTTGAGAATGGTCTGGAAGCTGCTGATTTTTTTGGCAATTGGGTTGGCAAGGCCTGTGGTGTACCCGATTGGAACTTCGATCTCTTTGGTAAGTGCTTTTACATTCTGTTCGGAAATACCCTACTTACTCCTAATTTAGGAGCACTCGTCGGTGCACCGGACTCGTTCGGTACAAGTATTGGGTGTAAGAAGAAGAACAAATCTGAGTGCAAGAAGGTGGACCCAGTTCCTGACCCACCTAAGCCGTCCAAGAAGCCGGATGATCCCCCAAAAAGTGATCCACCACCACCACCACCGAGCAAAACTCCAGAGACCCCACCAAGCAGTGCACCAGAGACCCCACCAAGCAGCGCACCAGAGACCCCACCAAGTAGTGTACCAGAGGCTCCACCAAGTAGTGCACCAGAGCAGCCTCCAAGTAGCACGCCAGCTAACTCTCCGAGCGATTCTGCGGCACCCCCGAGCAACACTGCAGCTTCCCCTACGAGTTCGCCATCCCTAACCACAACTTCGAATCCAAGCGCTTCTACCTCATCTGGCGATCCGTCCTCTTCGACATCCTCTTCCGCGGACAGCTGCTCCACGGCAAGTGGAACTCAAAGCGGAGCAGCTTGTCAAGAGACCGCTTCACCGTGCAAGATTAAAAATCCTGAAAAAGCAGGCGACGATGGCTCTGTCCAGGAAGTCCTCGATGCAATCAAAGTGATTAGCCCCATACTTAACTTGGGTGGGAATCTGGGTCTCCGGGATGGTCATCGCAGCCCCCGCCGCGTAATGATGGAGATGCGAGCAGATAAGCCGAAAAAGAGCAATGTTAAGAATGGGAAACCATGTGCTGCGAGCAACAATTACAAGGATTGGTATCTCAACAGCGACGAGTATCCTCAAAACGGAGAGCTAGATGTAAGTACACCCTATTAACTACTAATTTTCAGTAACAAGGATGAAGAAAGGACTGACAAAGGTTCGCAGGCCAAAACACCGTCCTGGGGTTTCGAGGATCAGGACAGTCTATGCGAATGGAAGTGGCAGGATGGCAAAGACCAGATTGCTGGAAATGATTACCATAGCGAGCACGTGATGGAGTGGCAGGTGGTAACTGATTTCTTCGTCAAAATGCAGGCTAAAGGCGGAACCAACTACGACCATCCTGACCCAGGACAAGCAGGTACCAAAGTGGACTTCTGCACTTACTGGATTGAGTCTTGGAGTTTGGAGCCTGGTCAGGAGTTTGCCGTTAACGGTTCAGTGCCGATGACGACTTGGTCTCACCTGGCTGGGGCATACCCTTCGAAAGTCAACAACAAGGCCGAAATGGTCAGGCTGCAGGACAACATCAACACACCTGCCAAGGCTAATGTAAGTACTATACGTGCTGATTTGCTAGGGGTTCTCTACTGACGATGATACACCAGCTCTTCACAGACAAGATTGAATATGTGTGGACTGCAGCTACTATGGATAAGCAGGTGAATACCAACCGAGACAAGGTTCTCGAGCGCATGCGCCTTCTCATTGGGGCGGGGAAATATCTCCAAGCACAAAAGATCAGGGACATCTTCAAAGCACAGAAGGAACGCATGGGTGCCATCCTCGACCAGCTCGATACGGACATGCAAACGCACGTGCGTGAAAAGGTCGACCCAGTTACGGGCACCAAAACGTCATACACGGCGTGGACGAAGCAGGACCTGCTCACTGAATGGAATACCTACATGGATACAAAATGGTCCGATGCAACTGCAAAGTACGCAAAGGTTCTGAACAAATATGTGAACGATCTCGACGATAAGCACTGTCAGAGCCGGAATAAAAAGTCGGCAGCGGACCAAAAGTTTTGCGACCGCCTTAGAAAACTCCAGACCGAGTATGCTTCAGCAAAGGTTTTCACCAAGCCATGGTAGACACAGAAACAGATATCAGATGACTACACTCTTATGGCATTTACTTATACGGTTTGAACAAATATTGTTGCGTCCATTTTCAAACATATCTGATCATTTTTATTGCACTTGTTTCAGTAAATGGATACTTGTACATGTTTTAGTCCCGTGATAAAAACCGCTTGAGGATTTCTTTTATTTACATATACTCATAAGCAACGCTACGGCAGTAACAGCTCCGCATAGACAGGCATTCTTGATGCAGTCCCACTCTCGTTATCGAAAACGTGCAGACAAAGACACTTTTATTACACGTCTACACAATCGATAATGTGGACCTGGGTATCTTTTCATTGCTTGCCTACACGCCATGGATTATTTGGGTGTCGCCTACCGAATATCTGAAACTCATCGAAGATCGGTCGCAGCGCCAACAACTGACATCCGTATTGTTCGTGTCCCCAGTACTCCAGGAGCTCAATGTTTTGGTTTCCGATCTGCTGGTAGAGATGGCGAAGCTCTTCACTGGGACGCCATGCTCCTGTTGTCCACCAAAGCTGTCGTGTGCTTGCGTAATGCTGTCCAGGGAACGGATGGAACCCAAAGGTTTTGGGGGCAATATACGTGATTCCCCACCCAAGCGGCCTATCTGGGTATCGGGAGATTTGTGAGGCATCTCCCCAGGACTCATCCGCGGCCCAACTAAGAGGAATCCACAGACAAGCCTCTTTGAGTGCGGGCATTTCACATGCCGCTTTGCCAAAGGAAGTTAGAAAAGGAACAAGGACATCATCATTGGGATGAACTCTAAACCTAGCTTGTACAGATGTTTCCGTATCTAGGCCGTCGTCTTCAATCTCCTCGTCACGAGCTTTGTCTTCAGCTGTGTCCTCCATTGGTGGATATGCATCGTCAAGGACTTTGAATCCTTCACTATCATGGCCGTTTCCGTCAGGGCCTTGAAAATACCAGCGACCTGAAGGGGTAGCCATGTGTAACACGACGCATATGCTCTCAAGGTTGGGGTAGGAAGCTAGGCCCGTGACAGGCCACAATAAAGTTGCATCAGCGACGACCTTGAGCTCCAGTCTTCGCAGTCGTTGTATGATGATACTCAAACTGGAGCTGAAAGGGTCGTAAGGTGCCGGGCTGACGAGGTCCGGCAAAGGCTCGCTCTGATCGATTCGCTCAGCGCTAGACAGCGGGAACAGAAAATCGAGCTGAGCTTGTCGTAGTGTTTTTGGTAGCGAAGCACTCTCAACAGCCTTCGCAAAGTCATTCCGACTGTCGCGAAGCGGCCCGGCCCAGATGCGACTGTAATGCCTGGCGGCAGAGCTCTCCAAATCTGTAGTCCATCCGCTCCCAGCATCAAGTTTGCTCCCAAGGAACTCCAGACGAGGAAACTTGATTGCGAGATCGACCAAGACCCGTAAATCAATCTTCAATAAAGACTCTGTCTCGCTTTCTAATGGATAGACGATTGCGGGGTCCTCGATACTAAGCGCGCGAACTGAACCAAGCTCAGGAAGATTTTCAGGTGACAGCATGCGCAGACGCCAGCTCACGCATTTGCGATGGGGGCAGAGCGAAACCACTTCTCTGACGGGTGCGTAGATGGTCACTTGCATTCTCCCTTCACCAACGCTGTTCTCAAGCTGTTTGAGTGTTACAAAGAGAAACCGAATTTGGTTTGAAAGTTCTTGATCCTTCTCCTTGATTTCTCGCGCAGATTCTCGACAACGATGTTTTCCCTCGGGATCGGTACCATCTTCGTCTTCATAGTTGAATGAATACATGAGAACCCGAAATCGTACATGTCGCAAATAACCCCAACGGCGACCGCCGTAGCGATTGATGAATTGATTAGCATTTTCCTTAGTCAAATCAAACGTAGTGAATGCACCAGAAGCCTTTTCTGAAGCGTACTGAAAAGCTCGAGAGACTGTGAGGGTGCTTTTCAAATCTTGTCCTGGCAAGGACTCGCAAATTTGCTCTATCAGCTCCTGAGAGAGATTGTTCATGTTTGTGATTGAAACAAATTGAAAAAGTCTGGCGTGAGGTTCTTGTTGTTGGTTGAGTAGATGAGTTGGTGTGGTTAATAGGGAAAAGTCGGTGCGGGTCATCCGAATTGTGATTCGCGGGGGTCATTGTGATGCTTATCGCCAAGTCCGCCTCCAGCCCAATCAGACTATCCCTCTACTCGATGAGAGATTCTGGCATGAAGTTGTCACTTCTGATGGCTCGGTAGTTCTAGAAGAAGTACGAATAGGCAGCGCCCAGCACGCGTCAATGTGGTGGATAGAGCGTCCTCAGCTTGTTCTCTCCACGATTCCAGGCGCAGTCCCGTTTACCCTCGATACAAGGGCCCACTATCAGTGAAGAGGGTATTGAAGAGTACATGGTGAAACAAGGAAATTGTGGTATCTAGTATCTCCAAGAAACGCTACATGTACCAACCTTGATTAAGGCAACTGTCTCTGGTCCGATGTAGTTACCAATCCAAAATGCTATATCTGTGCGCAACACTATCTAAAACATCACCTATAGTTCCCACACAACTTCATTCGCGCTGCTTAACTGCCTCACCGGTTGATTCTCATGCATCTGCATCGCCAGTCCAACCATACCATGAAGCGCATATTACGGTAGCCATAATCCAAATACCCGAATAGCCAGCAGCGCCTTCAATATCGCCTCCCTCCAGAGTCCAGCAGCGTTGGACTGTGTTTGTGAGCAAGGCAAGGCTAAGCACAATCGTACGCTGAATTAGCGTCCTCGTGCGTCTGCTGAAGAACCAAAAGTTCTGCTTAATAGTCTTGGGGAGGGTTGCCGTAGCGGGGTCAAAGGTTTCGACAGGAGTTGCTGTACCCGTTTCCGGTGTTGCGGCGAGGGAGGGGTTCAGCAGGAAGGCTTTGGTTGCGACACCAGCAGCCAAAACCTTAGCGGCCAGGGAGACGGGGGTCTCTTCGTAGGCGCCTTGCACGCTTGGCAGATCAAAATGAATAATCAAGAGCTCGGTCAGTCGGCCAGTCTGTAAGAAAGAAAACATAACCACAACGTATACGCCAACAGCCAATGCTGTATTCGAAAGCGAGACTTGAGTACTGTTCAGCAGGTAGCGATTACGAATGCGCACGGCTGGGTTGTTGACGTCGCCAATAGGACGCAAGAGGTATGTTGGCAGGGCAATGGAGATGAACTCGTTGAGGACGACGGCAGCGGCGGTCATAAGTCGAATATTATAGTAGGTGGTGAGGAGATAGGCATATGGGATGTTGACCATGGCTGTAAGTGCGCCAATATCGAGATCTGAATATATAGTGTCAGTATCATAGAAATGACTGCGCAGGCTCTAGGGCGCGTCTTACAGTCGTAGCGCAACCACCACGCGATAGAGACCATTGCGGTTTTGGAAGCCAGGCGCAGTAGGGGCGCAATCCAGTCGCTTTCGTCTGGCCGCTTGCTCACGGCACCAAGCTCAGGGCCAAAGTAGTTGACAAAAGTGGACCATAGCGCAGTTTGTAGGCCGATATTGAGGATGATCAGCATTGGCAGGCGTACGAAGGCTGGCAGCCTCGCACGCAGGGCTGGGCTAGGCACGACGGTTGGCGACGGGCGAGTGTCCATGGTGATCAGGAGCAGGGTCAGAGCGTTTAAGGAGAGTGAGTGAGCGGGTGAGGGCGATGCGCTGCGCGCGGGACTATGGGTGGTGGGTGGTAAGCACCGGAGTCGTGTGGGAGCGCGCCAGAGAGGATGGTTTTGTTGTTTAGACGTCATGCCCAGCGACGCGCGCGCACGGGCCCTTAGGAACCCCAGCCATCACCATTCACTCTCCATCCATCCCCGCCCACATACACGGTAGGTTCGGTTCCTGTCTCGCTCGCCTTAACGGCACCAAATGCGTCTTGTCATAGTTCATTACGCCCAAGCTAATATCTTACGGCATCATCGTCACGTGTCAATGCAAATCCCAGTCTGATGTATGTTACCTGTACATTTGGCCGAAGTTCTCGCGCGGAGCGTTCCACTCATCATGCGGCTCAAAGGCAGTTGTTGAGAGGACTAGGCTGCGAATGCCGATATCTCCCTCGAGGCATTTTGTCTGCGCAATTGTGGGCCGAAACACCATCAGTGAGAAGCCTACCTGTTGATGATTCGCCTTCCCCGCCTTAGCGTCCTAGTACGGCTTGCCACATGCAGTATGGAGCCCGCCACCGCGCAACTCCACGCGGAAATGCAACCCTGCGAAAAGGCCCATGTCACAGGCCTGATGTGTGGAGAGACCAGGTTTAAATTTTCTGCCGCCTTGGTCCTCTAGGCAAGGTTTAGATCGGTGCATAAAACCCTCTTCGGCCGTCTTGTTCCGTTCCCAAGCATCTAACTCCATTGTCCTCTAACCAGCCCATCATGCCTGCCACCGACCAGAAGGACATGGCTCTTGGCAACGAAAACCTGGAGCAGGTCCCCATGGGGAACCATGTGAGCCAGATGCATCCCGAAAGGAGAAGAGAAATCGAGAAGAGATTGAAACGGAAGCTTGATCTCCGATGCTCTTATTTCGTACTCATATACATCATGAACTACCTGGACCGAAACAACATTGCTGCCGCTCGCCTTGGCGGACTTCAGGAAGACTTGAATATTGACAACACTCAGTACGCAACCTGTCTAAGCATCTGTAGGTTTTTGCCATGATCGACGACGTCCATCCATGTACTAACGCATTTCTTGTAGTGTACGTTGGATACATTTTGATGCAAATCCCGTCAAATGTGTGTTGGACAGATAAAATATCACTCCTACCCAAACTGCCTGCTTACACAGATGATAGATGGTCATAAACAGAATATCGCGTCCGTCATGGTATATTAGCGCAGTTATGCTTCTCTGGGGCATGATATCCACCCTATCAGGAAACACTCATAGCTTTGGTGGCATGGTCGCAGTTCGCTTCTGTATTGGCTTTGTTGAAGCTGCCTTCTTACCGGGCGCGCTTCTAATTCTCTCCAAATGGTACACCCGCCGTGAACTCACCAAGCGTAATGCAATCTTGTTCTGCGGCAACCTCATATCCAACGCCTTCTCTTCCCTTGTTGGCGCCGGCGTGCTGTCTAACATGGAAGGTACACTAGGCCATCGGGCATGGCGTTGGCTGTATTGGATTGAAGGGGCTGCGACCATGTTCATTGCTGTCGTTGCTGTATTCATCCTACCCGATCTACCGCACAATACCAAAGGATTCAGCGAGGAAGAGCGCGCCGTGGCCGTTCTTCGCATGACCGAAGACGTTGGCGAAGCAGACGTAGATTCCGAATCGCAATCTGTCTTTGCAGGTCTCGTCATGGCGGTCAAGGACACGAAAATCTATATTATGATGTTCACCTTCACTGCCTACGTTGTTGGTCTCTCCTTCAACGCCTTCTTTCCTACGCTTACTGGAACTCTTGGCTTCGCTTATATTCCGACGCTGCTCATGTCCGCGCCTCCATGGGTTTTCTCCTGCCTCGTTAGCTTGATCAACGCGTGGCATGCAGATAGATGCGAGGAACGATTCTGGCACATTGTCGGCCCCATTTTTGGAGGAATGATAGGTTTTGTAATCAGTATGTCTACCGAAAATGTGGCGGCTCGCTATGTGGCTCTCTTCCTGCAGGCTTCTGCATATGCCGGCTTCATCGTATTTTATTCCTGGATATCGTCGTCTTTCCCTCGTCCCCCAGCAAAGCGTGCTGTCGCCATCGCCATGATCAATGCTTTTTCACAGCTAGGAAACATCGCTGGCTCCTACGTATGGAACATGAAAGAAAATGGGTTCAGGAACAGTTATGGTATTGTTACAGCCATGTTTGGCGTCACGGTTCTAGGGTGCTACATCTTCAAAGTCATACTTGAGAGGCTGAATAAACAGATTGAAGAGGGCGAGATGGCATGGGTGACAAGTGGAGATGTGATGGAGAAGACTGCGAAGACAGAAGGTATGGCCGTGGAAGAAGGGACCAAGCTGCAGCGCGGCTTCAGGTATCTCGTTTAAGAACAAAGCGACTTGCTTTACGCTTAGACCTTGTTTGCAATTTGAATAACTCCTCCTCTTAGGACTGAAATGATTTTCATATTCTTCTGCTACAGTGAAACAATTTTCGCCGTGTTCTAGAATACGCTCATTGTTTGAATCCTTGCACAATTATGCTAGGTAATTCTTCCTTGCGTTCTGTGTCTATTGCTTAGCCGTCCTCTTTTATACAGTTAGCTGTAAGATCAAACATACTATCTGGGTACCCAGCGGGAGGAAGGCACGCCGGCATGCGGGGTACCGGGGTACTTGTTCGGTGCATCATTGGCCCGAACCCTTAGCACCCCCATATGTGCCTTGCGCCACACATTCAGATATCCCAAACTCCTCACCCCTTTCTCTCAGTCCTTTGGCAAGCATTCTATACTCGAGAAAAGAACAAAAAGAGATGTCATCAACACACCAAGGGCCCCGCCGCATCGGTCAATGGCTCTACCTCAAGCCCTCATGCATCGAAGAGTACAAGAAATGCCACGCCGCTGTGTGGCCCGCAGTTCTCGAGCAGATTAAGGACTCTAACATAAAAGACTGTAAGAAGTACATCGGGCTCGTTTCTCGCGGATTTTAATCATACAGATTCTATTTATTTGACGCTGACACCGCGCCCGATGTTGTTCGCAAGCTTCAAATACGTAGGGAACGCCTTTGATGAGGATATGGAGAGGATGTCGAAGAACGAGAAAGTGAAAGAATGGTGGAAGATGACGGATGGGATGCAGGAAAGCCCGGTGGAGGGTGCGGTGGGGAGTGCAGACGGACCTGGATGGTGGGGGCAGACAGAAGAGGTATTCTTTGTCGAGTGATAAAATGGACGAATGCAAGAACGCCTAAGAAGTTTTTTCCAAAAGAGCGAAAAATATCATCATTTTTTCTGAGTCTACGGTTGGACGGCCGGTCGATCTGGTCAGGCGATTGCAGAATTTCAGCTAAGTAGCACTGATGCACTAAAAGATATCGCTCCTCGGATATCGCACAACACTGTCTGTTAAATATAGCTTTCTCCAATGAGCTACGCTCAGCTCCACCAACGGTTGCCCCAAATCCTTCGCTAATGTAATCGCTCGCTCAGCCTCATGTCACCTTTTTTTATGAAAAAAAGCTAGCTGCGCAGTAGGGCTGGTGTCAGCCACGTGCGGCGCCGCCGTGGGTGATGGTTAAGACGAGGCATTCGTGGCTTGGGCAGCGCCTTTGTTGGAGGCGGTGTTCACAGCTCTTGGCGAGCTCCTGAGTATGAGCTGATAGCTGAAGACATAGTAGCAATTGAAGAGAAAATAATGTATAAAGAAACCATCGCCCCTCACGAAAAGATCACTATCTTATCTACACCACCACCATTCGAACGCTTCATTGCTCACGTCCTTAAATCTTGAGATTAACAGACGTCGAATACTTTCCCGTTCGTTTGGATCCATAATCACCGATTTGAAAAGATTCTCATTTCATCATACTCAAAATGAAATCCTTTCTGGCCTGTGCAACTACGCTCGCCCTCTCAGTCCTCACATCCGCCTTTCCCAGCGATACCTCATCCTATATCTACCCTGCCACTCACGCCCTCTACCACTCCTCCTCCGGTAAACTCGAGTACGACGTCCCTTGGGGCAACGTCACACGCACACCAAGAAGCGGCAACTCTATCTCTACGCTCGTTGTCTTCTACTTCACCGACTCAACCGAGGGCAAGACCTGCGAGCTGCACTTCGAAACGGACAATGCAGCCAACGGCCCCAACGGATACGCGTGGCATCCGTCCAATGCGCAGCTCGACGTCTTCCGTAGCAGCGTCGCGCTGGAGGAGAATAAGCAGCACACCAGCAATTTTAGGGATGTACCCATGGGGAGGCTAACGCCTGTGGCGGGTGGACTCGCTACTACTTACATGGGTAGCATGAAGTTCAGGTGTCCGGAGAAGGCCAAGGGACCAGCAAGCTTCGAGTTTGTGCCCGTGGGGGATGAGATTGAAGTTGGTTGGTCAAAGAATGGGGACGGACCGTACATCACGTTTTACTAAGACTAAATGGTCGATTTTGGTGTTTTCTAATGCTTTGCTTTTTTTCTGCTTTAAGATCGCATTGCGAGGGAGTTGTGGGCTAATGAGACAGTTTTGGATGAACTGGCTGGTGGAATGGTATTGGAATTCACTCATACCAGGTGACTAATGGTTGGGGCTACTTGGGAGGGTATAGATCGAGAATCCACCCCCATAGTATTGGTGAATAGAGAATGATAATACATTGGGAAAACTTGAACGATGCATGAAAAATATGTTGCTTTTTATTTCCTAACTGCAAAGGTTCACACTTCCGACTTCAGTAGTAAAGGCGATCTAGATCGAGAATGGATAGTGAAAGTTCGTGCGAGAATTGGATCGTTGTGAAACGTCCATAGGTTCTGAGGAATAAATCGACACGTGCCGCAAAATACGAGTGTACACCTATCAGTATCCACTTATACCTTAAGAACACGTACTTTTACCGTCGTATAATTTGTCGGCGTGACATGAATATAACAGCAGCACTAGACTCTACCTAGCAAGTGCTTGTCTTCACTCATCAACTACTCGGCCCAAAGTTCTCGAAGTAAGCCTAAAAAACTGAAGATCACCTCGTACACCGGACATTCAATCTAAAATAGCCGCTTCGCTGGGCCTACGTCAGTAAACAAGCGCCCCGCACTGCAAGTCTCGCCTAACGATGCCTGCAGACAAACATCTGCCTTCCGCATCTATCCTTGCTCGCCCATGGCCAGCGTACTCCAAAACTGGCAGTTCAAGCAGGCAACTCGCTTACTATGTAGATCGTTCGCTGAGTTCCGACGACGGACTGGCCAATCAGAAAGCGCAGCGTGGGCATAACCAGGGTTCACGTGGTGGCAGTGTACGCATGAAATGGATATGCATTGCGGATAATACTGCAAGGTTGCGAGGATACATTGGCAAGGGCGAATCAGTGTGGGTGATTGAGGGCGTGAAAGGAGAAAGAGATGCAGGTACTGAGGGTTGGCGTGCAGTGCCGGGGAGTGATAGGAGGGACATTGGAAGGGAAGGTGGATGGGCATTTAGGGGTATATAAGGGATGGAGTGGGAGGTGAACCAGGCGTTGAGGTGATCAGGACATATCAGACGCCCTCCAACCTACCATTCGAGTCCTGGATTCCTTGGTTCAACTTCATTTCAATCAACATGAAGTCTTTTATTGTTGGCATGCTGGGTCTTGCGAGCCTCACCCTCGCAGCTCCTTCCGACCTGGCCGCCCGCGAGACCGACGTACAGGCAACAGATCGCCTTCTCTTCAGTAGCTCCATCGGCAGCTTCATCAGCGCCCGTAACGCAAGGAGCCCAGCTACTCTGGATTGGAGTTCGGACGGTTGCAGCGATTCTCCCGATAACCCTTTCGGCTTCAATTGTAGGATACCCGCCCGCCTCCTCTTTCTTTACAAGCTGTGCCTATTGCTATTCTCATGAGAGATGATACCATGAAGACGGAATGCTGACATTCACAACAGTCCTCAACTCATGCTACCGCCACGACTTTGGCTACCGCAACTACAAAGCGCAATCGCGTTTCACCGACGCTAACAAGCTGAGGATTGACAACAACTTCAAATCGGACTTGTATAACCAGTGCCAGAGCGAGTCCTCGCCGAGCATATGTGAGGGTACAGCAGATGTCTACTATGCGGCCGTAAGGGCGTTTGGCAAGCAGAAGGCACTGGAGGTCATGAAGGCGGCGGAGACGATTAACAATGCGGCCTTGTAGAGGGCGAGTAAGAGGGCTGAAGTAAAGGAATGATTGATAAATATAACGAAAAATGATGAGAATCTAACATTCCACAATGTGGGGCGTCATAGCCTAAGTATTGTACAAAGTGTGGGGCTCCTAGATGTGATCCAGTCAGCCAGCGGCAACTGATGCGATCTTGGTGTCCATGATTTTCTGCCCATATTCTGGAAAGGTAGTCGAGCAAAGGGTGGAAGAAGAAGGATGTACATGATGCAACGCGATAGGGGAGGAGGCTAGCTCCTCTCAGCCCTCGGATTATTTAACGTCATCAGGGTCCGACAGCGGCATACGGAGAATAAGCAACCATGGCTAACAATGGACTGAGCTCCGAGCAGAGCCTCCGACCTGCAAACCACGCGTCTTTGCACATGCCTCCTATCGCGATGCATGCCCAGGGTCATGCGACGTGCTGGTGCTTCTCGTGACAGCGTCCCCACCTCGTCTTGGCGATTCCGGCAGGATGCCGGGCCCAGAGCAGCATGAGCTTACACGACTCTCCTCACCCTCCGCTGCCTCTGTTCACAGCGATCCGCCGGCCACAATGCCGCCCGAGGATGCTGCCGATGTCGCGCAGCACGACAGGGAGCTCCATAAACGGACCTTGCGCAAGCTTGACTTTCTGCTGCTGCCCTTCCTCGCTCTGCTGTTCCTCTTCAACAGCCTCGACAAGTCCAATGCAAGCTTCGGAGCTCACCTTCTTGCCTTCCCTTGCTGACTGACGGGATACAGATTGGCAATGCCGAATCTGCCCACTTCACCAGCGACATTGGCCTCCGCCACTCGGACCTCAACACTGCTGTCGCCCTCTTCTTCGTCTTCTTTGTTGCCCTACAGCCCGCTGGTGCTGCCTTGGGCCGCAAGTATGGCATGGTTATGTGGGTACCAACCTGTATGCTACTGTGGGGCATATCTACGGCGCTCCATACCTGGGTGAGGACCCGGTGGCAGTTGTACGTCCTGCGCATTATCATCGGTTGTTTGGAGGGTACGTTGAACGAAGCCAAAGTTAAGGTATCCAAGGCCTATACTGATAACCTACGCAGCTGGCTTCTACCCCGTAACTGTCTCGTACCTCTCGCTGTTCTATACGCGTTTCGAGTTCGGCCGCCGTCTCTCCCTCTTCTATGGTCAGGCTGCTGTTGGCGGCGCCCTGGGCGGGCTCATCAGCTACCTCGTATTCTCCTACTTTCCCGACATTCATGACGAGCACGGCGAAGATGGCGATCCCGACCTTGAATCCAAATGGCAAAGTTGGCAGGTGTTGTTCTTGCTAGAAGGCAGCTTGACCATTATCGTCGCGGTAGTGGGCTATATGTGGCTACCTCATAATGCAGAAACAGCGTGGTTTCTTACCCCTGAGGAGAGAGAATATGCGTCGTCGCGTGTTATTCAGGATAGAATGGTTCAGTCTGAATCGGCGACTTTGCCTACCACCGAAGTGGAAGAGGAAGCTGGTGACTACGATGAGGAATCCCGTGGTCTCTTGAACCCGGCTCGTCCACGGTCAATACCCACCGCTCAGAATGTAACAGGCGATCGTGGCATCACGCCTCACGATATTGTATCAGGGTTCCTTTCTGTCAATGTCTGGCATATACTCGCCTGCAATATTCTCTCGGCCATTCCGGTATACGCTTTTCAAGTTTTCCTCCCACTCGTCCTAGCTCCGCTCACGGAAGCCCCTAATCCCGCCCTCGTAAACTTACTCACAGCACCACCATACGTTTTTGGTGCAGTCACGCTGTACATGTTTGCGAGCTACAGCGACAAGCGCCGTAAGAGAATCATGCCCACGCTAGGCGGGCTTGCCATTATGGTTCTTGGCCTCTGTGTCGTTGTCGCACTTCCAACGACCAAAACCTGGGCCATTCCCCGTTATATCGCGTTGAACGTTCTCCTCTCTGGAACATTTATCGCGTCGCCACTCACCGTTGCCTGGATCTCAGGCAATACCCCATCGCCTGGCAAGCGCGCTCTGCTCCTTGGCATCAACGGCTGGGGCAATCTCGCTGGGGTCATCTCAGCCATGATTTTTAGGCCAAAATACGCTAAATCCGGGTATCTTGTACCTTTTTGGTGGACGCTGGGCTGTGTCTCGCTAGCTGCGCTCGGCTACGTGCTCCTATGGAGGAACCTGCGGGCAGAGAATGCGAAGAGGAGGGACATCCTGAGTAAGTGGGATGACGAGGAGATTGAAAGGGAGAAAGCAGATGGGCGTGGGCCATTGGAACAAAATTACCGGATAGTGAATGCGGTCATTTCTGTGCTGAGAAAAGGCGGCATGTTTCCCCGGGCTGTGGAGTGGCTTGAGGATGCTATACAAGGGGGACGTGAGGGAGAGGAGAAGATTACGTTTGTCTACGGGCTTTGAGGAGCATGGCGATATTGCATCTGGTGTTTCTCCAAGGCGTTTTGGTTTCTTGCATTCTCAGATACCCCCATCGGACTGTGGAGCCATGCTGGCGGGACTTTTTTGCAGCGCTATTTAAGTATACGAACAACATTTGAGTGCTAAGTTTGGATATAGGCACTCCGTTGGCTGCTTGTTGGGATCACTGCAAAGTTATTGCCGGTTGCTTATTGCCGGTTGCTTTGCTCAACTTTTGCTGTGAAGATCTTCTACAGCGAATATTACATGCTAAAACTGCTAAGAATTGCTTGAACAGTCAACGTCTCGACCACTATTGCAAACAAGTCCTCCATAAAAGCCCAGCTACTCGGTTGCCTACCAAAAACCAGGATAGCATCGTGCAGTTCAATGTACTTCTAATGAGTGAAGAAACTAACAAAACCATGATCCAGCGTCCATCAGTCTCCGAATCTTGTAGCCCCCTCCCGTTCGTCCACAACCTTCCCCTCGCGCACTAGCGTGCCTCGTGTCCGACATGGCCCTATCCCATAATAGCCTGAGGCATCGGCGCTTCCATTACAAAACGCACATCGCCAGCCCAACCAGCCAATGGCTCCATGCCGCTGCCACGGCTGCCTTATGAAGTGACGCAACGCCTTGCTGCAGAGACGCGTGGTCGTGCTTACCATGCAGATGCGTAACAAAAAGGACTTCGCCACGTTCATAAAGCTTCCATGGGACATAGAATGGGAAAACTGCAAAGCGTTGATGATTGCCCCGACCCCGACCTGCCCGCGTATACTTTCTCGGCTTTCTCCGATCGAGTAGCCAAGCCCCGCCTTCAAACACGCAGCGTTTCCGTACTTGAAACGCGCCCGCGCAGCCAAGACAGGAGAAGAAGAGGCAGAAGCAACTGCACAGCAGATATAGCGTGTTCGTCCGCCGTTGCTGCCCCAGGATGCAACAACCCCCATCAACATCAACATTGCCTTGGCTGTCGGACTCGGTGCTCCGATATACGAGAGACGATCCAGCCGACGACGCCGCATCTTTCTACTCTACGAGCACGGACCCTCTGTCTAGTCCTACCGACGGCTACTTTGCCAATCCTGGTCGAAGCGAGCGCCGCTCAGGAGGGAGTAGTAGTAGGAGTGGCACTGTGTACGGGACCAGCGGCAGATACGTACCTGCCGACGAAATGTACATCGATACCGAGGCTGCGAACAAGGGTGCGAAGCCAAAAGTCACGGTGAGCAGCAGCAGTCCCGTGGCCTATCGGGAGGAACAGACACCGCTGCTGGATGCGTTTGTGGGCCAGGAGGCACCTCCGCCGAGTTACCTGGAGGCGACCACACCGCTGGGGTGGCATGTAAGGCCGAGCGGGGATGAAGCGGAGCGCTTGTTGGAGGATGGGAACGGGAGAAGACCGCCGTTTACCCCGCTAAGAGAAGAGGTCCATAAAGATGGGAAGTACAGGAGGAGGAGCCTCGCGGAGCATTGTACGAAGAAGAAGATGCTAAAATGGATGGCCGCGATACTGGCTGTCGTCATATTGGCTGTCATCATCGCAGCTGCAATGCATCAGAACAACAAGGTATGGTGCTTTAGTGGTGAACGAGAAACATGGCGTGTTAATTGTTATGCAGAACACTGTAGTGTCCCCAATACCCTCGCCCGCAGAGCCTGCAGAGTCTGGAGCACCAGACTCGAAAGAGAATTTCCCCATCCGATGGCCTTCACAGTGCGGAAAGCAGTACAACGTGAGAAGTGAGGACCTGGGATTCAGCAAAACGCCCGATCTTAAGATTGTGGAGGCAGTGCATCAGCTTGATGGGCCGTACAAGCGGGTTGCCGGATGGATCCACGTCGCCCAAGCCGCTGCAGGCCAGGCGCCAGGAACCATCGATGCCAAACTTTCTTACGCAGCATCTTCTTCCATCGACATTGACAGTATCAAGTACTCGTACACACCAAACAGCCTCACCATCGGCGACCCCTCTTTTCCGGATGGCTTTGATGGCCTGCATAAGGGCGATGCTTGCCTAGGTATCTCCATCGTGCTGTACATGGCTGCTGGCGCTACTCTCGAGAACTTCAATATCCAAGCAACACACCTGGGCATGCAGATTCACCAAGGCGCGAACTTCTCCGTCACGGGCCAGACGTCTATCTCACTGACGACTGGCACTCTGGACTCCGTGTCATTTTCGTCTCGCGAAACCCGTCTAGAGACGATTTCGGGTTCAATCAGTGGCAAGTATTCGCTGATGGACCTTCTTTCTGTTAAGACCAAGTCGGGTTCCGTGAACATAAATGTGGAGCCCAAGGAAAAAGCAAAGAATGGCTCACCCGTCGCACGTTTCATGGCGGATACCATGTCTGGGAGCATGCGCGTAGACTTCGAGCGTAAGAGAATCCCGGACCGCGATTACGTTGTGGACATCAACTCGACCGTGGGCTCCGTGGACGGAACTTTTATTCATGGATCCAAGACCGACATCAAGTCTGTTGCAGGCTCCATCAATGTCGACCTGCTTCCCTTCAGCACGGGCGATTCCGAGTCTCTCCTGACCACATCGACTACCGATGGTCAAACAATCATCAACATGCGCTCGCCCTATAACGGCGGCACAGCCCTAAGCAAGCTGGTTTCTAATCACTCGAGCGTGTCTGGCCAGCTTAACATCACGTATCCTCAGGAATGGGAGGGTCACCTTGAGGGCCAGAGCATGACAGGAAAACTACACTTGCAAGGCAAAGACTTAGAGTTAATCCAGCAGGTTGAGAGGCCGGGCTTCAGCATGGTCGAAGCCAAGAAAGGAAATGGCAAGAGCACGATGGTGTTCAAGACCGTTGTGGGAGCTGTTAACATCAAGGTCGGGAAGCTTCAATGAGCTAGGCCATTGGAGCTGGTTATGTGCTGATGATTATGCAAGTCATCATTTGGAGTCTGTGCATTTGAGGGCTTTTTTTTATTTTTCATTTTTTTTTTTTCGCCTGTGTCTTTTCCGCCGTGCCTACGGCTGGACGGCGTCCAATCATGATACCATATAATCGCAAAATATCGATTATCCTTTGTTCACTTCGATGGCTCCCCTGCCCAATGATCTCGTGACTCAAAATGGATCGAGATTGAGACGTCGTTCAGCCCTTCAATTTTCATTGCAGGCTGGACATGAAACGTGCCAGGGCAGCCTCTTCTCGGAGCAGGATGCATGGGTGACTGCATCCTCGGGCATCCATCGCTATCCGCGCGTCACCAAAGCACAGGATCACCATACACATGGTTTTGCGTGCCGAGCATGGGTATCCACGCAAACGTGGAGCATCCCGACGATGCACGCGCCACAACAACCCCACTCGATTGCAAGGTATACGAGATATGGCTTATAAGGTTTGCTTGGGAAATTTGAGGCGTATTCGTCTCTTCGTGTAGAGATGAGTGGCTGTGTGTCGGCAAAGGAGATGAAATCCGGTACAAGATGACGTCACAGCTGTGAATGATACGCCGAACAAATGGGGTTCCCTGCCATCGTGAAGAGAGTTTGAGCGGCTGACACGGAGAGGGTCAGATGACGGACTGTGAAGCCAGGAGCGAATATTTTCTGGCTAGTCAGTTGGGCTGGTACGATTGCTTGATATCTTGCACTGTCATCTCGCTCAAGAACACAACTCGTAGAACACGGATCCTCGTTCAATTTCGGATCAGCATCAGTTGCCGTACGTTGTATCAAAGCGGTTGGGAGCGGGTAGATTCAGCGCTCTACAACGTCATTTGTGTGACCTGTCAATTCTATTGATTCTCTACGGGTTGGTTTATGCGGAAGGATAGATGATCAAGGAAATCTCGCCTCTTCTCGCGCGGTGAGACCAGTCTGAACAATATAGTTGGTAGGAGCAATTGCCTAGAAATATTGATCATAGTCTGGGTTGCCAAGATGGCTAGACATTCACCCAATGAAGCTCAATATCCGAGACGTTTTTCCAGATTCAGGGCCTCTAATGATCGACGGCAACCCCATTCGGAACCTTTAAATCTCCGACCGCGGGGAATAATATTGATCATGTTGTGGAATGCTGCCTTCCCCCAACCGGATATCACTGCAGGTATATGAGGGGTGTCGATGTGGGTCAGAGCGTACGACGAAGCACGTGGACGAGTGAGGAAGAGAAGGACGCTGCAAAGGGGTGGAGAATGTTTACATCAAAGGCACGCGCTGACAAACAAGGGTGTCGTGTTGTAGGGGATTGAGACTCCCTAGTCCAAGTTGGATGTTACCTGCATTCGGACGCAAGGGAGAGGCACGGTCGCCATTGCCTTGGGTTCTGGAACTAGCCATTGAGACAAGGCGCGGGCCGTGCTGCTCCTGGGAGCTGTGGTGGTGTATAGGCCCTCTCGGATAAGGCATGCCTATCAATCTGGGGCATTTTGCAATAGCCGTATGCACCTGAATGATAGTGGGACCATGTGAGCTGTAAGGGACAATCGAGTAGATGGTCCCTCGGCAAGGCTGGGTTGGCCTCAGGATGCAGCAAGGTTCTTGAGAAGGCTAACTAGACTCTGTCCAGGTCGTCATGCTGGGACATTGGACACAGCAAGAGGGCTTGGTACTGAGGCGCGGAGGATCAACGGAGCCGATGAGGTGTGGAGGTAGTGCATGCCTCGGTGACAAATGATTGTTTCGAGGTCCGGCTGACTGAGGCAAGTGAGGCAGAGCGGTGCTGGGTCCATGGTTCGTGCCAGCGAGACCTGGGAGGGTTGGCTGGGCCAGGTTCATGACGCCATGCGTCGACACGGACGCGCACACGGACGACGGTGCTTCGCGAGCGGGCAGATGTGGAGAGCACCAGACGGCTGCTCACATGGCCAAGGTGGCACGACGGCGCACGCATCAAGCAGTTCATGAGGGCGGGCTGCGCGCGAAGAGCGGTGTCGAACGCGTATACATAGAGAGTAGTGTGGTGCAGGCGTGTAACAAGCCCTGGCGAGTAGTCCCTCGGTACAAGAGGCGCGGGCCCAAGAGAGGGATGGCTGACAGCACCGCGGCAAGACCGGCGCTGTCCCTGCCGCTGAGCTGGGAACGTCGGTCGAATTATCGACGTTGACGGCGGCCGAGTGTGACAAGCTTGAGATGACAGCCTGACATTCAATCCACGGCTGCAGCGTGCGATGTGTTTACAATAGCACGGGGCAGCCGGCGCTAGACCGCTTCTGCCCGGCTTTGTCAGCGTCCAGTGAATGCTTCGACCCTCCCTTCCTTACCACCGCAGCTGGCCAGATGGCGATGCAGGGCTGCGAATACCATACAAATCCACCCTACACACGCACACACACACACTTTCCACCCGCGGCTGCCACGATGGTCGACGTCCATAGCGCGCCTCTAGCCGTGGAGTGAGCTGGCGTCAGGTGGTTTCAGATGGCGTCTCACATTTGCGACGACCAGCATCCTTCAACCTGGACGCGACCCCTCGCCAGCATCCATCCAGCCTTCAGTTCGCTCACCTCGCCGAGGCCCCGTAGCGACGAGGGGGGATCCTGAAACGGCCCTCTCCATCAGGTCTCGAGTTTGCAAATGGCAAGGTCCCATCCCGGCTGTGGCCCCTCCGGACGCATATCGGTTGGCTAGCCCGCGTCCTCGATGACAGACCTGCCTCAGTTTACCAGGGACTCACACTCGTCGTCCTCCAGATGCACCTCCGCTACCCTGGCTGCCACTCGCAGGCCACTTTGCGGCTTGAGCACCTATCCCCGGCAGCCCTACACCCACCTGGTCCACCGCCCAACACGCCGCTTTGGGCGAACGCCTACTCTCCAGGCTGTCGTCGTTCCAGATCTTTGACGGCCAAGGCGCCTGCCGGTGCTCTTCTCAAACTCACTGCCCCGATGCGCATCTTTGTGTCAATTCTGTTCATGTTGTCCCGTCCCATTGTCACTCTCGGAAGCCTCCAGTCCGCCCCTTCATTATATACCCAGATTCCCTCAAGCTGTGTTTCTACTTACTTTGGCCTCGTCACTCTTTCGAAACCACACCCCATTCTTACTTTCATTTTCTTATTGGAGCGGGCTCCATTCCGCGCTGGCAGCGAGGGGAACGTTGTTCTCCGTACACTCTTTTAATCCATCCGACTCTTTGGCCACCACTATCATTCAGAGTCACACAGCAGTATCGATTAGCCACATTCTTTTGATTAGCAGCTCTTCTTTTATTTGGCTACATAGTACGTCCCTCGTGCACTTGCGCGCTCCCTTGTGCCACCTGCCATGTACCCCACGGCGCCTTCGCCAGACGCACATTGCTGTCCCGACCACTTGACAAGAATGAACTGCCTATTCTGGTACTGACCGCAGTCCCCATCCAGCTCCCATCTCGCTTTTTGCCCGCACGCAGGGCCATTTTCGACAGGGACAACGCTAAAGATGGAATTTAATGCGGTTCAACAGTAAGCTTCTCTCCAATTTCCCCTCCTACAACCGGCTTGGCCCGTTCGAATTCTTACCTGGTATAAAGATACCAACCGTCATCTAATAGATCTTATACGGCCACCCACAACACTGGCCTCCCAGCCCAGATGATGTACAACTACGGCAACATTCCTTTACAACACCACCAGCAAAACCATGGGACACAAAACATGTCAAGGCCTTCGCCACCTCAGCCCACCTGGAACGTACCACATTCGCATGCTACCTATTATTCGATGCAAAAGCCCCCCAGTGCCGTTAGCCGAGAAGAATCACAGCGCATGCTAGCTCGATCTGATATCACGAATTCTCATTCACCAGCCTTGAGTAATGCAACATACCGGCCCACCATAAGCGCCCCCGAGGGCCTAGGAACGACGGACTATTTTCCTGGGGTGATTGATACTAGTATGCATTGTATTTCGCTCAATTCTGACATGGTTGACTGACACACGCAGGTCCTTGGGGACAAAAGGTCTGCGAAGAATTAGACTCGTTCCCGTCTATGGATCCGGACATGAATGACTTTAACCATGGCCTCATGAGCCACGACGAAAATACACCGATAATCGACCTCAGACAATATCACAGTATGGATCAGCAGGAAGCCGACAACATGGCGACATTCAACTCCAGCTCCACCCGTCGTTTGTCAGAATCCTCCTTCTCCATCTCTAGCACTGGAGGAGTTCTTCCGGAGGTATCGAACTATGAAGAAATTGGATCAACTGAAGCAGTTTCATATGCGTCGGATTGTGAAGCATGGCCTAACCTGGAACCGGCCCCTAGCTTACTCTCACCACTCGCTTCGCCGCGCCGGCCCCATCATGATAACGTCGTGCGCAGCGGCAGTCGGTCGCGCGCATCGCCTGCACCACATAACAACGTGCGCTCTTCACCATATACACTGGAGAGTAGTCGCTTCAAACGATGGTCGACTGGACATGCACCCACGTCAACTCCTACCACCTCGCGTCCGCTCTCTCAAGTGCAAGACCGGTTCGCGCCTTATGGGCCGCGATTGAATCCGCACCATTCAATGCCTGCTTATCCCCCAAGCGCTTTGGCTAGTTTTGGCTTACAAACTCAAAATGTACTCTACTCGCAGCCACATCCTTTGCAGTCCAGCAATCCTACACTGTTTTCTTCTCCGGATCAACCGTTTCAACTAGAGGTTCCACGACCGCTCCCGTCCCAAGGCCTCTTCCGACTGTTACAAAGTAACGCTGACCGGCATGGTGGCTGTGCATCACACTTTGCGGATCTCTCTGATCCACCAGACCTATACTCGTCGTTGCACGAAGAACCATCGGACCCACCAGAGTCGGACATGAATCCGTCTGATCCAGACCTCATTCCCCATGAACAAGATCTGCGCTTCGCCGGAGATTTGTATACCCCACGTTGGGTGCGTGGTCATGGCAACAAGCGAGAAGGTTGGTGTGGGCTGTGCAAACCAGGTCGGTGGCTCGTGCTGAAGAACAGTGCTTTTTGGTACGACAAATCGTTCACCCATGGTGTCAGCGCAGCTACTGGTGCCGCATTTCAAGGGCCGCAAGAGACGCGTCGTACTGAAGGCAATCTCGACGTTTGGGAAGGACTGTGTGGAAGCTGCGGTGAATGGATCGCACTTGTGAGTAGCAAGAAGAAGGGCACAACATGGTTCAGGCATGCGTACAAAGTGAGTCACAATCCTATTTACTGTGCCCTGTGTACTGTTCTTTCAAGCACAATCTGCCATTTAGGACCAAAACTTACCGTTTGCGGTTCCACATACTTACACATGCTGACACTTCGACAGTGCCATACACACCCCAAAGTGAAGGATGGCCCTAAAAGACGTCGTGAGACCCAAGCCGTACGAGCTCGTGCAGTATCCTCAGCTTCAGTCACCTCCTCCAGCTACCCTATCAAGTCTGAACCAGCGTCGCAGCAAGCAAGCGCGAACACACACCGGCATTCTGCCCCCATACCCACATCTTCATTAAAAGCTCTCGGCATCCCAACATCAACGCCAAACATGTCGACTTCCACTCCGCAGCCTTGCGCATCGGTTCCATATGCGACCCCCTCGACATACCGAACACCAACATCCGTATCGATGCATCATTCTCTTGCTGTTACCTCCGATCTCCAGCCTAAGTTGGAGCCTGTTGTTGGTCTTTTCACATCCCCCTTGCAGCCTGGAAGCACCTTCAACCCCGCGCATCAGGTCAGTGAACCCGAGCTTATCGGTGTTCCACGGGCGACAGCTCTCAGCTCGATTGCTAGTATGATATGACGAGGCTGAAATTGCCGCAACAAGCAATTTTCTACCTTTTTACCTTGTCTTGTCTGCACATCGGCTTCGGGTGTGGGACCTTTGAACCACTACGGACGCGCGTTTCAATTCTATCTTTCTTCTTCAATGTACTAGCTACGCAACATGCAAACGACACGTTTCTTTCTGAGCCTGATTGGCGTTCCGGGTTAGACGGATGCGACGGCCTGTCACGGCTTGGAACATGCGATTCTATTCATTGGTGAAATGATATGCGCTGAGTGGTCATGCCCAACTACTGGACTACCAATATCGACGCTTTATTTCTTTTCTTTTTGTCAAAAACTGCAATATCGGACTGGCGAGCTCTGTTTCGTTTTCTGTTCATAGGGGCTTCGGAAACGCTCTGCACGCACGCATGCATTCTTGTTTTGCGGTGCAAGCCTCACGAAAGCAACGATTTTTTTGTTCATTGTAGGTAGATATCCCCATCTCGTCTTGTTTCGACACCTCAGTTGGTTTCCGAGAATTCCCACACAGCACTTTTCCCCAACCAAGCACGCCACCGAAGCGGAACGTAGATAGATCCTTACCCAGAGCCCACACCTGACGCTCTCTTCTCGAGTGAGAAATGAAAACATCAATTCAAAATTCCTCCAGAGTGCTGTACGCTGCATGTGAAATTTGTTGTTCGGCTACTATGCCGAATACCCACAATCACCGCTTCTCGAGGTGCGGTAAACGGTGAAACAGGGCTATCCGCTCAATGCCGCGCCCTAAAAGTAATGCACATTCACCATCATAAATCCACAGACCTGATGAGCGAAAGCCAACCTGACAACCGCAAGTCCGCACCCGGCTCAGCAGTCCTCCGGGGAGCTAATCGAAGAGAACTCAAGAGGCCAAGATCGTGCGGCCTGGGGCACACGACGCAATGCACGCCATCAGTATCTCAAACAAGTCAGGGTTAACCCTTGAAACGGGACCTTGTCGCGAGACGCGATCGGTGCCTTGCCAAGTCTTCCTGCCTGGGGGCAGCAACTCCGAGGTGCTGGGTCGGAGACGTCGATGGCAGGGTACCAAGAGTGCTGTTTGTGGTGTGCTGCAGAGTTTAAACTGTGATGTATGGACTACCCACATGCAGATGTTGGTAAATGCCGAGCGAGAGATGTCATCTGCGTACGTATGCGTAAGCCTGCTATGGATGGGTCAACTATCCACGTACTAGATGTGAGCGGTGAATGAGAGGCGGTCCTTCACGTAGCCGACGTACCTAGGCAAGGCTTCTTTAGGCCTATGCAGGCGTGCGAGTGAACCTCTGGGGAAGCAACGAGCGCATGTTCTGTGCAACATACATGCATGCATGCTCGCATATTGTTCAGCTCGGGAACAGCGTTCCGTCCGGAGACGCATGCAAGTAAGACGAGGTTTTTTGACAAATTCTCAGAAGGACTCTTTCTAGAACACATGTCCGCTGTCCTGTGATTGTAGCCCTCAATCTGAAGGAACGGCTAGTGTGAAAGAAGGTTGGGAAACTGCAGTGCATTGTGGGCATGATGCACATATGGTTCGAGTTCTATGCAGATTTCCAGCCCTTGTCAGAATCTGAAGATGATACTTGGTGTTGTCGACGGTCATGGGGGTTGTATTCGTGGAAACGTGCCTATAAGCACATCTCCACCAATACCGAATCGAAGAAATACTCAACTATGTTTCACTAACCAAGCGGGCGCCACTCCACAACGATATTTCCGTATTAATTATCCTGTCCACCTGAGCTTAGCCGCATCATGTATTACTCTTTGCGCGCATTCAGGCGTTGCTAATAGATAGCCTTTTGAGCATAAACATCGATCATTACATCGTTGAAAGAGGAAGACCGACCCAAACGTTCGGAATTATGAGTGATGACATGTGTCAAGCATCCAGGGACGCGGCACTTGAAGACGGCACGCGTAGGCATAGAGTATCTAATCACTCAATCTGATTGTGCTTGAAACCCAACTCATCACATTTACAGCGCCTCATATTCCACTGACTTTTTCTCTCTAGCCTCGATTACGGAAGTGTCACTCATCTCTTCTCGGGAACACTATGCGGAATGTATAGTAAGGAAACGATTTCAATTATGCAATAGAAATTATATACTCTAGCACTTCAAAAGAGGGAGCCATAGGCCGTGTTACACTTAGTTAGCATTACGTTCTTGCGTCCAGACATTAATCCGCCGTATTGCATGTATTGCATGTATTGCCCCTTACTCACAAGACCACATGCACAGTCATCCCCATGCTAGGTGTTCCCTTCGCAGACATCACGAATAGGTAGTAAAACCCTGGGAGTAAGATGCCGGAATCGGTAGGCAAGCGAGCAGTGATATCTTTCCCGTTCCGGGTAATGTCGTTCAGTGGCACGCGACGCTGATCGCTATTCACAGAATGCGTCACACTTCCCATACGGATGAGTGATGCAGATGCGAACTCCGATGCGGTGAATTTCAAGGTGCTACCAACCTTGACAGGCTTCTGGGTTAAGTTCGAGACAACAGGTCGCGTGGCATAGGTGCCGTCGTTGTTGAACAAGAAGGGTGGCTCGAAATACTCGCCATCGAGATGGTCGACGGTCTTGTCGCACCGCGCCGTAGAACCTTTGATTTTGTTTACGTAGCAGAGGCCTCCTCCACCAATGAAGACTCGAGAATCCGGAAGGAGGATAGAGATGGAGTGGTAATTTCGGGGAACAGCATGAGGTGCAAGTTGGGTCCACTGCTTTGTCTTAGGGTTGAAGAGCTCAGGGACGAGTATGCCGTCCGTGTTAGTGAAGACAAGAGACTTGCGCTGGCCACCAGTCACGAGAGTACTTCCGTCTGGAAGCACCACGGCATTAGAAAAGCCACGGGGGAAAGTGAGATCGGATACGCGCTCAACAGTAGATGGTTTGTAAGGCTCTCCGATGGTTGTGATGTGCGCATGATTTGTAGCGACGCTGTTGGTGTAATCCTGGGCTCCGGCTGCAGAGAGAATCTTTCCGGCAACTGCGTCATACATGACGAAGATGCCACACATGGCATCCTGAGTATCTCGAGTAGCGGCCTTGGTGATCGAGCCGCGGCCATCAGTACCAAACCAGTGCTGATCCTTGCCAGGCCCTGCTTGGAACACGCTACCTTTCTTCCAGCCAAACAACCAAGCATGATTGTCTTCGCGCCAAATGCCTTCGTGGTCTTTGGTGAGAATCTGCTTCGCATCTGTGTTGGGAAGATACGTCCAAGTCTGGGTCTTTGGATCGTACACCTCGCCGTTCTTGGCCTCGCGAGGGCCAGAGTATGCTCCACCGATGGTGAAGACCTTACCATTAGATAGAATCGTCGATGTCTGATATCCGCGAGCGATCTTCATATTTGTGCCACGAGTGAAGGCATTTGTAGTTGGGTCGTAGATGCTCACTGCCTCCGCATCAGATCCGCCTTGCACCAGTATACGTCCATCTTCAAGCTGGCTGATGGCCGGGCAGAACATGTCGTGGTGGGTGTTGGCAATCTCACGAGCTGAAACTTGACCGCTCACGAAGTTGAGATCTCCGAATTGAGTTAATCCAGATGCTCCTCCGAACGCATCCACACCCCACGATGAAAAGAACATAAGTCGATCGGCTACTGGAAACTTAGGAACGACGTATGCTGCGACAGGAATGACTGGCAACCTGATGATATCGGACCATTTCCCCATCTGTGCTGGCTTAGAGTCCCGGGGCAGGGTGATAGTTGTGAACTGAGCATTCTTGACCCAAAAGAGTGACGTTGCGGGCTCAGCGCCTTTGATATGACAGACGTTGTTTTTGGTGTCGAAGACGGCCTTCGTGCATCCATTTGTGGTGGAGCACAAATCAGCACAGGCATTGACGGTGGTCACCTGCTTCACAATCTTCCCACTTGCGCCAACGTAGTCTGTCTTAGGACAGATATTGTACATGGTGCCGCGCGATGAGCGGTATTCGGGTTGCGGAAATGGGCATCGAGCAAGAAAAGACCCTTCGGCTAGTTGGACGGTGTCGACGCGAATGGAATCGAATTGAGAATCGGTTTCCCATGGCATCCGGACCCTGCTGCTAGGATCTTTAACATGACATATCTTTTCCTTTTTGTCATATACAGCCTTGACGCATCGGTTATCGTTTGCACAAATCTTAGCACAGTCGTTGGTGGAAGGAATGTTTTGAACAAGTTGCAGACTCCTACCACCGAATCTATAATCAGTGTTAGGGCAAATGAAATAGGTTGGCCCGTTTCTAGAATTCCAAGTTGTCTCGGTAACAGGGCAGGTAGTGAGAGTAGCCGAGCCTATCTGCAGCCAGAGCGATGCTATAGTGAACGTAGTAAGGAGAGAAATCATTGCGTCGGCAATGGAATTGATATGCGCAAATATATGTAAAAAAAAAAAAAATACAAAAATAAAGGACGA
>Ga0247757_10000647_pt1 | contig 27827 bp, 26 predicted proteins | sample UWRJL126311R4_FD_180929 | JGI IMG/M metagenome (GOLD analysis project Ga0247757, IMG submission 180929) | Plant litter microbial communities from Arlington Agricultural Research Station in Wisconsin, United States - UWRJ-L126-311R-4 | ecosystem: Environmental > Terrestrial > Plant litter >...
GAGGGACCGGGGAAAAAGAGAAAGAGAGAGGCAGCCTCATTTTTTTTTTTTTTTTCCTTCGAGAAAATGTTTCATGCAGCAGGCGAGCATTTGCCGTGTGCGTGACGTGGGGTGTATGCGTGTGTTGTTATACTTACTTGGCAATACGTACATCTGGCCTATTTTCGTAGAGCAAAAAGGAAAAAGTCATGCACCCCGCCCGTACCTGTTGTGCGTACCTATACGGACGGTTTCTCTCGAACCATGTGGTTTTTGTATCATTTTTATTTTTATTTCGGGTTGTTGTTGGTGTTGCTGCTGCTGCTGCTGCTGCTGCTGCTGCCGCTGCTGCCTCTAGTCTCGTGTTCTGCAACACCTCCAGCGCGGATTCGTATCCGTGATTCCGGGTTGCGCGCGCTGGAGCATGAGCAAAAGAACGGAAAGGGTGTTGGAGGGGGAAGGGGGGGTGTGTGGGGGGTTCTAGGGTGGCCAGGTGATCATCAGCTCGCACCACTTGCAAGCCCACAAGTAGTCTACCCTATCTCTAGCGCCTTCTTAGCGGCTTCTACGACGAGCGAGTTAGGAGGCAGGGATGGGCTTTGGATATGTATAACTGCGTTGTTTTATAGCGTTGTACGAGTGCTGTTTGGTGGGGTTATTTTATATCTTTCCTTCTTTCTAGGGGAAGGGGTATCTTGCGGTGAGAGACGAGAAGCTAGGTAGGGAGTGATTGGGTTGATGAGTTTAACCTAGGGTTTATGCTCTCAGAAGATTCTCGTTGGGCCGATGGAGCAGTTGCTCTTTGGGGCTCGGGGTGCGATGATGGGCCGGTGGATGATGTGTTGTTTGCATTCTCCTTGATGCTCGGGCTTCGAGGGATCGATTGTGGGTAGTTGGAGGGATGAATGCATTGCGTAGCGTAATTGCCGATGGGAAAGTATGATGGAGGAAGGATGTTTTTTTCTTCAGGGAGTTCTGGAGTGCAGGGAGTAGAGTAAGCGCGCATGAGACTGACTGTTCGTCGCGTCGGTCAGCGGCGGCCGTGGATGAATTGCATCACAGAAGTCATGTTTTGTGTAGTGCTGACCAGGGCACTGAAGGCCTGATGTCGTCCTTGTTACGATCGGCATGTATCGCCACATACTCGAGGACTCTTGGAGGAGGAGAAGAAGGGTGTTCACTTGGATTAAAAGAAAAAGAGAATTGAGAGGGGCGAGAAGGCTCGTTTAAGGTGATTGTTATTTCGGGCTTTCTCGATTCTGCGAGAGCACGCAGACAAAGTGTGGTTCTCCCTGTGTACATGGCAAGACAGATGGCACCGACTTCCTGTGAATGGAAGCTCAAGCCGCGTATCTGCCATTGCGTGCGAGGCGTTCTTCGGCTCTCGGACGTGGTCACAGCGCGCAAGCAACGACACCGATGCCCGCAAGCCACAAGTCCGTAGCATGGGGTCGCGCGTAGAAGGTTGCGTACAGCACAGAGGTCAGTATTCTATTCTGTCTTACAGAGCGCGTGTTGCCTGGCGGTCCTTTCGGACTTGCCGTGTTGCTGGGTCGGCACCAACGAGGTGGATGTGGATCGGTGACATGAACACGAGCAAGTTGTCCGTGTAGATCATGGGGAAGAGGATGGCCTGAAGGCTGGATACGGAGGGTTTGGGGATACGATGACGAAGGTCGGACATTGTTCGTGCGAGTGGGATGGGGCATGTGTGTGACTAAAAGGTCCGAAGACTGGCGCTGTAGTGTAGCAGGCGAAGGGCGAATGCGGTGGACGGAGGAGGCTCGCGCGTACTAACGGGGGCATAGTCCAGCGGGCAGGTCGGTGTGAGCCCTGGCATCCTGGTGCGGTGGTGTTGAATCAGTACGGTCACCCAGGGCTAACAGCCGTGGTTGCCGTAGCACGGCGAGTCATGGGCAATGGGCTGCAAGGCATCTGTCATGGCGCGCGACGGTGACGGATTGCGATCTTCGCGGCCAGGACAGGGCCAAGCTGAGTGCAACGTCGCCTGTGGCGATCCCCCCATGGGAGGCCTGCGCGCGGCTGAGGTGCAGGGCGCGCAGAGCTGCAAAGGTACGGTTTCAGGGCGAGACGCGCTCAGCGAAGGTGGGATCTCCATGGGGCAGCATGCATGCACACAGCAGACATACCGCGCAAGAGTGGGCAGGAGTAGAGGCCGCTACAGGCGTGGATAGTAGGGGTAGATTGAGCAGCAGACGAATAGCACCATGTGGGGAAGCCTCTCATCTACTGTAGAGTGAGCCGGTCCGGAGACGAGTCCTGGTGTTGCACATGCTCTGCCAGCAGGGATCGAGACGCTCTCGAGAGGGTCTACTGCTGCATGCCATACGACTACTGTACGGGTGCAGTGCGGTAGTTTTCTTACACAGCGCAGCTCGGCCGGGCTTCCTCGTTGGCTCTTTGTTTTTTCTTCGTCTTCCCTTCTCGTCTCTTCTCCATGCACGGTAGTAGTCATGGTCAGGGCCCGCAGGCAGAAGCACAGACGGCCGCTTGCCAGCAAAGAGCATGGGGCCCTCTCTCTTTTGGAGAAGCGGTTCCTCTTCCGGCTGTGGCGCCCGCAGCGTCCCCACAGCCAGCGCGCGATGCAGAAGGTGGTGCTGGCCGTTTGGCTCGAGGATGGGCGAGAAATCGCCCAGGCGCGTCGACGCCCCTGAGAGCGAGGCGGCATGGAAGGCTGGCGGCCACCAGCAGCGCGTCGGACTGGCGCGGACTGTATGGCCGCATGGCTCTGCGCTGAAACATGGGCGGCGGCCAATGGTGGGCGCATTCGCAGCACAGCGCGGACTCCTGGGGCACCGGCGGTTGACAGGCCAAGCTCGTCGTGGCGGTCAGGCTGTCGGCCTCTTGGAGATTGTCCACTTGTAGCCGACGCCGCCAGGGCCCCTGGGCTGCGAGCGCGAGCCTGCATGCGCATGTTCGCCTGTCCATCTTGAAACCTCCAGCCGGTCCACGGACGCGGGCACGGCCTGCGGTTCGCCCGCAATATAGGCCATATGCCATGCCCTTATGAGCCTGCATATTGCTGGCTTGCCCCCCATACCCGTCGCTCTACCCGCTTCAAAAGAAGACACCATACCCTCGCCCAGCCGCCAGGGTCCCGCCTCCGACACCCTCTGTGTGTCTTCATACCACAACTGTCTGACGACACCGCCGCAGCGCCCTCTGACCTTAGGTGTGTAGGCTACCACTGCCACTGCCCCATGTTTCACACCCACCTCCATCGACGCCGTATATTCGACGACCCCCCGCTGCCAATTGCTTCGTCTTGCCAGTCCCTCCCTATTCCAACGTCTTCTAACCCCCTCCTGTCCATAGTGCACCATGGCCGACGTCAAAGTGTCGGCCCAGCTCCAGCAATGGTCCTTCGAAAAACCCTCCGCCGTCCGTCCAGAGCGCTCTGACAGCTCTGCTTCCTCCCCGAATCTGTCCCACACCGAGTCCGACACGCTGCGCATAGATGCAGCTGCCGTGCAAGCCGCACAGAACATGAGCCCTGAAGAGGCACCATCCTTTCAGGAACGCTACCTCTCGAGCGAGGAAGACCTCTCCCCCATGGACGGCAACAGCTCCGACTCGGACGACTACGATTCAGACGTGAGCATCCACGAAGCCGAGAAGAGCTACTTCAAGGCCCGCACCATGTCCATTTCGAGGTGGGACAAGGGCAGGAGCTGCGACATGGCCGTGGCAGTGTCGTATGTGTCAGCTGGCCGCCCCAAGATGATCGACCTCGCAGGCTCGCCAATAAGGGAGACGCCGCAGCGGTCAGCCTCACTCGCCCAGCTTCCCGTCGCAGCAATCCAGAAACTGCGCCAGCAAGACCAGCATGCCCGTCATTCGTTGATGGTTGCTCCTTCATCGATTACGTCAACGCGCTCACCATCACCGGCCATTAGCGTAGACACCCGAATGCCGTCCACGAGTAGTAGTCCGTTTATACACGGAAATAACAGCGCTGTGCTCCTTTCCGACTCGGGATCGTCCATGCAGACGGGTTCGTCGCGGAGCTCATCCCCTTCGGTGAACGAACCAGCAACCACCTCGAAACGGCCAGTCAGCGCCGCACCCCTCCTCTCGCAACCACCACGTTCTTCAATGTACATCGGTTCGACTGCACGGAGCAACCCACTCGCACCTTTTCCGCCTCTCACCCCACAATCTCCGGCCACGCACGCCTTCCTGAGCTCTGATCCTTTCGAGAGCTCCAACACCAATGCCGCCTCTCCTATCATCAAGTCTGCGCCCCATAAGCGGCTCCGTTCCATCTCACAGAAACTCTCGCTTGCGAAGATTGCTATCACGCCTTCCGCGAAGAAGTGGGACTCGAGAGTCAATGGCCGAACAACAACAACCATGCCGCCTACCCCTGCCACTCCCTACACGCCTGTTACTCCGCAGACGGCCCCGATCCTGTCTACCTCTTCGCCCATGAACAAATTACGCCGAAATTCGAGAATATTGTCGCGTCCAGCAACTTCACGCGGGTCGACACCAGATATTCCCGCCGTGCCTTCTCTCCCCGCTGCCTCGTCGCCTCGCAAGCCGCCATCAAAGAGGATGGTCGCACGTGGAGCCGACGAGCGCGAGCCTACCATCGAGCTGCCGCCCTGTCCTGACCAGGAAGACCATGGTTCTGTCACGGGTAGCATCAAGTCACGCCGCCTCCGCAAGCGCAAATCTCTTCTGGACTTGCTCTAAACGGTCTAGAATAACCAATTCGTGGACTGGGTTCTACCCAGCATTGAGAGCGACATTGCGCAATTGCCGCTGTTAGGCCTCCAAGATTCATGCGTCGATCGTTTCGTTTCGTTTCGTTTTTGTTCACGGTATAACCGCATGAAAGACTCTGCGTCAATGCCTACTCATCCTGGTCGCCCTGCATGCAGGGCTAAGCCTCCCCATTCGGCGGTCAAGCCTGACTATGACCACCTCACCTTACCTGGTCACTTCTTCCTTATCTGATTTTCTCCATCTGTTTGCAAGATTGTTATTTCTTTAGCGGCGGCTGCAAGTTCCCCAGCATGAACATGGGCCTTGGGTTTCGTGCTAGGCGTAACAACGGCGTTTCTTGGACTGGGCCTCTTCTTTCGAAAGGCCACGATACCCTGTCTGTTATGATTTGCTTGGGCTCCATCCTACACAAAATTTGGGCGGCAAACGGTTTTTTTTCTGAAGACGTTTTTGTTCTTCCTTAATGCGCGTGTCTTGATGCTATCATTCAGCATGCTGTCTTAACGAATCCAGTTACGATGTTTTGGCTCGACTGGCTCTACTATCTATCTACTACTACCACGGCCGGCCTATTTCCCTTCGAAGTATTATATTAGTCTTAGTATTATTACGAACTGTGGCAAAGTTCTTCATCTATTCTCTACACACTATCCATCTATCTCGTCCACCTGCCATGCAAAGACCTGCCTTATCTTGACATGTCCATTCCTGAACCCACCCGCCTCGTGCGGCCATGGTGCCGATGACGTTGACGCGTGGTTTCACAAAGGGTAACGTCATGGTCACTCCTAGAAGGTACTGTATTCGAGCCGTTGCTACTACAGCTTCTTCGTAGCGGGTAGCATTCTGCGAAAGGCGGCCACATGCCACATTCGATGAAGAGTCCAAGTCGCCGATAACTGCGATGCGTTCAGCGTCACACGCCTACGCACAAGCCCACCGCTGGCTTCGACTTCTTTGCGCAGTTCTCAGCGGCACACCGCACTGCGTCGTAGTGATCAAAGTCGGAACCAATTTTTCCGGTGGCGTGAATCTGATTCAACGGTCCGATTGCGCGAGAAAGCACGGTGCCGCGAAGGAGCGGTTCAGAACATTTCTTCTTTTCTGCGGGGCTGGCTTCGCTGCAGCTATCTATTGGATTATTGTTTCAAACCCGATCCGATGATTCAATGCGGCTCGGGAGCTAAGATTAGCTTTCCTTGGACGGCACGGGATCGAGGGACACGGCCAGAGCTGAGATAAAGTTTCTCTTGTTTCTCGCGGACTTCGGGCTGTGAAAGTCGCAATGGGGGCGTGGCCTTTACGTTAAGACAGATGTTGGTCCTGTGGAGGCGATGATATCCAAGTCATGGATCTGTTCCACATGCCTTTTCTGGTGGGGTCGTAATGGCGGTATGCGGCGAAGGGTTAACCCATCCCGGATTCCCACTCTTCCCGCTTCGCTTACTTTAGGGGTCCACCGTCGATATCTACAGGCATGGACATAGTAAGATCTAAGGGTCCACGATCGCACACCTGGAAATCGAGGAGTTGCACTAGCCGAATTTTTTCAATACTTTTTTCTGTTGGCGATCCATGCCGCGATGGCATTTGGCCTCAACTAACCACTTGAAGAGGCCTTGAGAGACGGGACCGAAGGCAAACGGGTTGCTCCAGGTAGATTGTGCCCAATCTCCGCCAAAGTCTACTTTAGGAGGGCCGCTCCCGTAGCTGGGGATTGGGCCAGATGGGAAAACAGCCTCTCGGGGCGCCTGTCTGACCGCAGCACCGGCGTTGCGACAGCTGATGGACGGCTTGGTAGTGGCTTTGGTAAGCTTGGGTGGGATAACGGCTGGACACGAAAAGGCTGTCAAGGTGAAACATGGGCCCAATGCGCTGTCGTGCTTGGCGAGACAGCGCGAAAGTGCGAATGCGAGGAGGCAGATGCAGTGAAGAACTTCCGCGGAAGGGCGCAGAAGATTTGAAGCGACGTGCGTGGGAGCGGGTCGAGAGACACGGAGATGAGGTCAACAGTTGTTGCGAACCATACATCACCAAAACACGTGGTTTAGTGTTTGCAACATATGTTCGAAGTGCCAAGCCCCAGCCCCAGCCCCAGCCCCTGGCTATGGCGCCACAGTAGGTGCGATATCGATAACCTCCGATAACAACGGTGGGAAAGTGCGGGGCAGTCGGCAGCTTCCCCACGCAGCGTTAGCCTTGTTCCAGCTGTCGCTGGCTTGGAGACACAATGACAGCCCGGCATTGGTGTGACAATTTTCTTGTAAGCAGCCTCGTTCCCTGGCATCTATCCACCCATTCTTCAATCATCTGGTTACCAGTGTTTACCAGTGTTTGTGGGAGGCTGCTCGACTCCGGCTATCGGCGACTTCTTGACTCGGAGGCATTCAGATCCACGCCCCGCAATTGGATCCTCAATTGCCGATGGCGACCAGCAGCGTCTCCACCATGTCTGCATCCCGCACCCATTGACATAATTCCTCGTCGCCCAAGCATCTTCCAACAGTTCCTCTGCTTGTCCAATCCACAACCTTGACCGGCTCGACCATCATGAGCTCCACGCAATCATCCATCCCACGGAAGCTATGGGAGCATCCAGATCCCAAGTCAACCGCCATGTATAAATTTATGCAGAACGCGAACAAGAAGCATGGTCTGAACATGCAGACGTACCGCGAGCTGTACAATTGGAGCGTCGGCCCCAACCGCACGGATTTCTGGGAAGATATGTGGCAGGCCGCGAGACTCATATACTCGGGCACCTACCAAGAGGTGGTAGATACTTCGGCTCCCATGGACAGCATACCCCACTGGTTTCGCGGCACGTATCTCAATTTCGCCGAGAACATTCTCTTTTCTGCGGATCCTACGGATCCGGGCAAGACCACGAAAGTGAATAAAGAGGATGAGACGATTGCCGTGACGGAGGTGAGGGAGGGGAATACGGAGGTTCGGCACATGACTTGGGGTGAGGTGCGGAGGAAGGTCGGCTTGCTGAGCAACGCCATGAGGAATAGCGGCGTCAAGAAGGGCGACAGAGTGGCCATAGTTGCGAGCACGAGCTTCGACACCTTCATCTGTTTCATGGCCATTGTGAGCCTGGGTGGCTTGTTCTCGAGCAGCAGCACAGATATGGGGACCAAGGGTATCCTTGAGAGACTGCTGCAGATCAAGCCAAAGTACCTGTTCGCCGATGACTGGGCTGTGTACAACGGCAAGACAACCGACCTGCGGCCGAAGATTAAAGAGATAGTCGAAGGGATGAAGGGTGTGACTGAGTTCTTGGGTGTCGTTACTCAACCCAGGTTTCCGGGACGGCCGGCAGATCTCGAGGGTGTGCCGAGAGCGATGACGCTTGATGGATTCCTGAAGGCTGCGAACGGGGTAGAAGACTTGCGGTTCGAAAGGGTCGCATTTAGAGATCCGTTCTTGGTGGTGTATTCAAGCGGTACCACAGGAGTTCCGAAATGTATAGTACACAGTACAGGAGGTGTGATGCTGAGCTTGTTGAAAGAGGAGAGGCTGCACAAGGAGATGGCTCCTGATAGCGTAATGCTCCAGTATACGACGGTAAGGACAACCAATTTCAACATGTTTCACGGCTAACAAGTTAGACGGGCTGGATAATGTATCTTGTGAGCATCCAGTCTCTTATATCAGGTAGTCGCTCCATCTTCTACGACGGCTCGCCTTTTGTACCCTCCCCACAGGCCTTCCTATCCGTTCTCTCTACCCAAGGCGTTACCGACTTTGGTACTTCTCCTCGCTTCCTACACGAACTTCAAAAATTATCAATGGTGCCACGTAAGCTCGTCGATCTGTCCGCCCTCCGATCTGTCTGCACAACTGGCATGGTCCTCTCCGACGCCCTCTTCGAATGGTTCTACGACACCGCCTTCCCCCCTTCCGTCCACCTACGCAACATATCCGGTGGTACCGACCTCGCAGGCTGCTTCGGCATCATGAACCCGCTCGAGCCCGTCTACGTCGGCGGCTGCCAGGGCCCCACACTCGGTACCAAAATGGAGGTCTACGATTCCCTTATCGAGTCCGGGCCTGGGCAGCCCGTTCCCATCGGCGAGGCAGGGGAGCTCGTCGCTACGGCCTCGTTCCCCAACCAGCCTGTCTTTTTCTGGGGCGATGACTCGGGCGAAAAGTACCACAATGCGTACTACGCACGCTTCACACATGTTTGGACACATGGAGACTTTATTCAGTATCATCCTGTTACAGGGCAGGTACTTTTCCTGGGCCGCGCAGACGGCGTGCTGAACCCCAGTGGCGTACGCTTTGGATCCAGTGATATCTATTCTGTTATCGAGACGTATTTCGAAGAAATAGCAGACAGCGTGTGCGTGGGACAACGGCGGCCACAGGATAACGACGAGAGCGTGCTCCTGTTCCTTAAGATGAAAGACGGTCACAATTTCACGGAAAACCTCGTCCAGTGCGTGAAACGCAAGATCGGAGAGGAGAGGAGCAAAAGGCATATCCCGAGATATGTGTTCCAGACGTGGGACATACCGGTAAGCGCACCCCTTGTTCTTCCCTATGCGATTCTTCGAGGGACTGACTTGCAGTTGCAGACAACTGTAAATTTGAAAAAGGTTGAGCTGCCGGTCAAGCAAATCGTTTCGGGAAAGGTTATTAAGCCCAGTGGAACGCTATTGAATCCGGAGAGTCTTCAGTTTTACTATCAGTTTGCAAAGGTGGAGGAGGTGCTTGCCAGGATGGAGAAGGAGAGGGAGAGGAAGACTTGGAGTAAGCTTTAGGGCAGCATGGCCTTGTGAATAAGTTTGCGTAGGTAGGGAAATTCGTATTGGCTATAAGATACAGCACGATCGAATTTACAGATAACTCAAATAATAACGCTATAGTCTATCATCAATACAGACTATCATCCAAAAGGATCCAGAAAGAACATTCAAGCTATTCCATCAAGCCCCCTATTGTTGATCCTGTGGATAAGGGGAAGAGAAAAGAGAGAGGTTGTATTGGACAGTTTCGAGTCTCTCGTTTGGTGGGTGAGTTAGTGATGCCAGAGAAGGGAGGGTGGGAAATTCAAAGGATGGAAAGATGGAATCTACTTCTATTGCATGCTCTGTATTGTATATCACCATTCTCCACGACACAATTCCCGTGGCCAAATGCACTTCTATGTCTACAGCTTGTGGGTCTTTGTTCTACCAGTCCAACCGAACACATACAAGCATCCTAACAGTAGAGTCTCATTTTCTCGCCATGACCTTAGCCCACACCTCATGCAACCTAGGGCCCTCCTCGCTCGCCCCCTCCTCGAGATCCAGCTCGGGATCGCACCTCGCCATCGCCCTCCGATACGCTTCCCTCGCCGTGCACCTCTTGACCCACGCCAGCACGCCCGGATACTCGCCCAGATGCACGGGCTCGAACCTGCGCATCGTCGTGAAGCACCACACCATCATGACGTCCGCCGCCGTGAACTCCTCGCCTGCCAGATACGGCGCGGCCCGGAGCCGCCCGTCGACGTGCGCCACGGCCTTTCTGACGCGCGCATCCGAGCTCGCGAACCTCGGGTCCTCGTCGTTGGCCGTCGCGGGGCGCGTGGTAGCGCGGCGGAAAAGCGCAGGCTGCAGGCTCGCGTTGCAGAAGTGGAACCAGTACAGGTAGTCGGCGTAGTTGGGGTGCGAGGGCGGCAGCGCGAGGCGCCCGCGGCCGTGCTTGTGGATGAGGTATTCGACGATGGCGCTGGACTCGGCGAGCACGAGGGGGTGCTCTGGGTCGAAGGTGGCGTCTTCCAGGACGGGCGAGGCGCCTGTGTATCTCCCTTTAGAGTAGTATCATAAGGGAAGGTAGATGTACAACTAGCCTATGGGGTGCTTTGCTTGGAGGTCGGGCGGCGAGAGGAGCGGGCTGCGCTGGTAAAGCCTGATGTCGTAGGGGATGCCTAGTTCCTCGAGGAGGAATGGGATGCGCTCGCCCTGTCCGACTTGGAGATGGTGGACTGTGAGCTTAACCATGGTTATGATGGACGGAGTAGATTGGCGTGCGACTTGTTCGTTGATACGCCCCCCATCGTTTGCCCATCTCTTTTATACCTGATTTCTAGCTGGACCCTTACTGTACCGTTTTCGTTCAATGTGGAGAGCCGCGGCTTATCTGGCGGTCTTAATCGCTTTGTCCGACAAGCTCCGGCAGCTCGTTGTGGAGACATGGTCGGAGGATCTGCGGCATAGCTTCAAAAACAGCGAATGGGCCGAGAGAAGAGCGAGTAGGGAACGCTACCGGGTAACTCAATGTTCTGTCCAACCCTCAATTGTACTATTTGCGAAGAGCTGTCGCTATGAGAGTGACCATGCTGGGTTGACAGTGCTCTCAGACTGCGTTCAATTCACATTGCTAGCATTAGTGTGGGCTGTGGAAGTTCTCATAAGTCATGTTAATAGCAACTAACACGGTATCTGTACGCGGCCGTTACCTATGCCTTCATAAAATCAGTGATATAACCAAACTCCCTGCTGAAGCACTATGCAACTCCAAAGCATCAGTTACACTCATTTCGTCTCTTCATCCGAAAATGTACAAACCCTATAGTGTGGGAAAAAGTATGCCTATTTCATCCAGCGCACGCGCCCCGTCACATATCCATCTGTAATCTGGAATCCCCCTTATGATTTAATTTACGAATACTTCAGATTTGTCACGCGGTGGTTACCCGGCAAAGGGCTCGCTGCTCGACTTGCCGGCTTCGAAGAGCGCGGTCCAACACTCTGTGTCCTGGTCCCTAAACCAACGCCCCTAGACGCCTTTAGTCTCTCGATATCTGCCTCCTTCACTTTGAGCTGCTGTTTTAAAATGTTGACCTGTGCCGCGTCGAGATCTTTTTTGCGATTGTGAAGGCGCTCCTGGCGCTCGCGATGTTCGTTAAGTAATTCTGGGGCCGCAGCCTTGCGCTCTGCTTTTTGACGTTTGGTCTGCTCCTCTCCGAGTTGTTCGCGTAGCGAGGCCGCTTGACTTTGTAGCTCGCGATATTGTTCTTTAACATAATCAAAGTTACCCTCAGTGGAGTTTTTATTCTTAATGGCTCGTTGTTCCGACTCCTTTGCATCAGCTAACTCCTTTCGCAGGCGTGTGATCTCGACTATCTTCTCATCGTCAGATAGTAGTTGAACGTCTTCGAGGTCTTTGTGTCGCTTCGTCCGGTCAAGAAGGTCGGAAGCGTTCTTCTCGAGACGCTGGCGAAGCTGTGCTTCTCGTTTCTCACTCGCTTCAAGCTTTTGAGTAAGCTCTTCATTCTTTTTCTTGAGCGCTAGATTTTCCTCGGTGTTCTTTTCGTAAACCAACTGTTGGTTGCTCCAGCTAGCCTCAGTCGTACGGAAACGTCTCTCTCCTTCTTTACGCAGCGCACATTCTTTCGATAGAGCTTTGGCAACCTCATCCAATTTCCTCAACAGCTCTGGAACGTCGGCAGTTGTTCTGGGCATAGAATCGGAAACATGAGTTATGCCGTTGTCACCACTAAAATCTAGTTCTCCTTGTGGTTTTGGTGTAAAGCGCATTCGCTTGGAAGAATCTGCACGATCGTCATCCTACGAAAGATCAATGATGAACTCCTGAACGAGGACTTGATATATCCTTACCAAAGGCCGCTTGCCGGCAGAAATAGAACTAGGGTGTGGGGAGATTGGTGTAGGAGCTTCTTGTGAATACTGAGTCTGAAACTCAATGACATCTTTAACGCTGCCAAGGGCTGGGAGAGGCCATTCCGCCAGAGAAGAGCTTTCTTCAGCAGGGAAAAGAAAATCCACTACCGCGCTGGCAGCTGCGCTTGTCCTTGGTGTTCGATAATCTATAGCCTGTCCAATCTCACTCTGGGCATGGAACTGGGCCAAAGCTGCTACGATGGTGTGGCTCTTCCTCAAAGCATCGAGATTCGGCGATAGGTAACGTTCAATGTGGCCTACAGTTCTGGGAATAACCAGGTGGAGAAGAGGTACAGCTGGACGGTTAGGGTTTTGTGCCCAAGTCCTTTGGCGGATCTGTGACGCGGTAGAATTCCCGTCCAGGCAGATAACAAGATCTGGAGGGTGCGAGATAGTGTTGGATGTACTTGAAAGCAATGTCACCCAAGTCTCGTTCCCCTCGGGATTGCTTGAGTCTCCTCGCTGACCCGTCTCAGGCGATTCAAAGCGAACACCCTTGCCGCTTAGGTAGGTCTCCATGAGGTGAAACAGTTTTTGACTGTTCTTCTTTTGAATGACCACAACAACATGAAGATGCCGGGTCTGCAGGAGGTCTAGGATGTAACCAATAAACCTAAATTTTACGGAATTATCGTTGCTCCACCCAACCACGAAACGTAACTCTGTCTGAATACTGACGTTCCCTTGTGTAGACTCAGAACCTTTATTAGCTAGGTCGATATGAGACTCGAGACTTCGCAGTCTATGAAGGATATTTTCGACTTCGGCAATTTGCTCATATCCTTGGGGGTCCTCAATAAACGCCTTTAGCAGATCACGGTTGTCCTTAACCAGATTACGATACGAACTGCTTTGACGGCCATCGATAGGAAGAGGTACAATGTATTCCTGGGTGTGCAGCGGAACGTCATCGTTCAATATACTTCCATCAACGTCAATGTCAGCATCACTCATGCGTTCGTCACTTGCAGACGAAGAGGTAACTGGAGCCGTAGCTGCCATGCTGTTATCAGAGCCGGTTTCGCCTTCATTTACCGGCATGCCCGGCTCAGAGGGACCTTCTTCGGTTGGAACGGTTACGGGTTTCGGGGTGGTGACCGTCCTCAGAGACGTTGGCACTTGTGTAATTGGAGACCGATCCGGGATAGTTGAGGGAGACCGAGTACCACTTAAACTGGATGGCCGTTTGATCTTGAGGGTAGGCGTGAAAGGATTGGCACGCCGTGCCTGTTCCAAGACCTTCTGAAACTTTTCTTGGGTACTTCCTGAACCACTCATGATCTCTTGTGTGGACGGAAAAGAAACCGGAGTCTGAGGGCGGGAGGGAGCTCTTGCCGTAACTTCCAAAATCTTAAACGGCTGTTCAGGCGGCCGGAAGATTGGTGACGAGCTGTTAGTGGCAGACAGATTTGGTGACTCTTGGGATGAGTCGTGACGCGACTGCGGGCTGATTTCCCTTTCGACAGTCGGACGGACGCTGCCGATTTGAGTACCCTGGGGTAGCTCTTGTAGGCTGGAGCTCAGCTTGCTTTGCACTTGCGAAGATGCTGTGTAATGTCTCTCAACGACTTGTGCGTGCTGTTGCTCTGAGCTGGATGGTTGAGAGTTTACCAAACTTGTAGGAACAAGAGTATCTGCGTGATTAGCAAAAATAGCAAAGTCTCGCTGTTGGATGCTGCTTTCGAAATTAGGCTGAGGCGTAAGGAAGAGTCGTCCTGATTGCTGAGGCCTCTGGCACTCGAGACCTTGCTCAGAAGATGATAAGGGGATTGTCTCGGGCTGGACCCCCTGTTCCTCCTCTGGCTGCGCTGTTTGCTGAGTATTTGGCTGGCCAAGTGGCTGTACCTCTTGTTGAGCCTCAGGCTGTACCTCTTGTTGAGCCTCAGGCTGTACCTCTTGTTGAACCTCAGGCTGTACCTCTTGTTGAACCTCAGACTGTACCTCTTGTTGAACCTCAGACTGTACCTCTTGTTGAACCTCAGGCTGTACCTCTTGTTGGACCTCAGGCTGATGCTCTGCCTGCGCTTCAAGTTGTGACTTTCGCCGTGCTTCTTGATGCAGTGGTTCTGTCTGGGTCTCAAGCCGTAAACTCTGCTGTACTTCGAATTGAGTATCGTTATGTACCAGCTGCTGTGGATCTAGCCGTGGGGCTTCAGCGATCGAGCCTATATTTATGAGCTGCTCCTTGCTCCCACCTTCCTTTACTGGAATCTCTACTGAATTCTCTGCCGGCTCCTCCTGTAGGAGCGTTTGATCTGATTGGCCAGGTGCGTCCAACGATGCAACTTGTGATGTAGAAAGAACAGTGTCAAAAGTATCCGGAATTTCTCTTTCGTCCTCGTCTTGCACCTGCGCTCGTTGTTGCGTATGGGCACTTTGTCCGTCAAGCTGTGAGTCTTCAATTGAATCAAGCTCAAGCTCCAAGGCGGGTTCGGCTATAGAAAGGGCAGGCGATGTAGGGTACTGAATGGAATCTAGAGGAGCAGAGTCTGGAGCGCTCTGCACGCCGGGTCAGTCGGGTGCTGGTAATATAAACGATTGAGGGAAAACGAACCTCGACTGTTGACGCGCTGGTGGTTATATTGTGTGACTGTGGTTCGTAGCTAGCTTCTGGACCAAGGTCTTCCTCTTCTGAGTCTGGAACTTGTTTTGTCACACGGTAGTTACGCGACCCGCTGTAGGAAGATGAAGATTGCGAACTGCTAAGCCAGTTGCGGGGTGCAACTAAGCCAAGCGATTCCGGTGAAGTCGATATGTGTTGTACTAGATTGAAGCTTTGTAAGCTAGAAGTGTTGCGAGCTTCGACCTCAACTCGAGGAGAGTCCGCGAATGGGATACCAGCTGTAAGTCGGCGTGCAGATGGCACAGGCGCGGCAGCAGGCAAAAGGTCGCCCGCTGATAGTGGCAGCGGTAATGGCAGCCCTGGTACTGGTTCAATTGTGTAGGGCTCGGTGGTTTCAGCTTCACGCTCCGGGTATGCTGGACGAAATTGGTCGGGCTCGATTTGACCTGTTCGTGTACGTTTGATCTCTTCCCAAGCCGCCAGTGCCCCTTCGGTCACGTCTACTTCCGGTTTCCACTCTGGAGAATACGACTCCCCTGTCTCTGGATGGTCGGCCCAATCAACGCGATATTCCTTTTCGCCGCTGGCGAGCGTTCTCTCGTCTATAATATCTTTGATTTGCCAGCTGAACTCCGCTTGCTTGGGGCGTTTCTTTGGTCTGTACCAGTTATTGGACTTGCGTTTGCGTTTGCCTGCCATTACGCGTCGTGAGCGCGAAGATATAGCAGCGGGCTGTGTTGGCTGTCCATGGTTAGCGGGACTGTGCTGGTGTGTGATGTCGAGAGTGGAGGGATGTCGCGGGCCGGTAGTCGACGCTGCCATCCCCCCGTCATGGCGCGAGCCAATCAGCTGCTGCCGAGCTCCGCCTTATCAACCAAACCAACTAGGAAGCAAAGAACCGTCGCGCGTACATACCGTGTATTGGTTTTTCGAGTGCCGAGGATACGCAGTAGAAAATGAGGTTGACTTTTATTACGCCGGTTGGTCTTGAGTGTAATTCGTGACAGTGGGCTGTGGAACAGAAGGTTGTATTATATACGAAGAGCCTGGGGGAGCGGGCAGCGGCCATGCAATCCGGAGACAATACTACAATGAGTGAGGCCTCGGACAATAGTAGTCAGGTGGCTGGCACAGCTCTATTACTCTTTTCGCAAGAGTGACAGTTTGCTAGTGAAATATCAGTGCGACAGCCGAGTGAGCTCACCGCACCCTCTTTCCCCCTACACACAGCACCGGAAGAGAAAAGCCGAGCCCAGCTGCTGCTACCATAAAATGAATACCTCTATAGCTATTCCATATAGGACGCCCTCCGAAGTTCCCCCAAACATACCCCATCTATTTCTCGGGTTCCATTCTAGGCCAGTCTTTGACCAGCCGGCGAATGGACACATCAAGTCACAGTAAAAGTCAAAGGAACTCATAGTAAAGGTTATTGTCATCACGGTCGCTGCATGGAACGCCGAGCTGCTTTGCTTCGTTCTTCCACTCGCCCAAGCATAGCTTATGACGTGCCTAACCATCCTCGCTGCAACTCCAGTGTTTGCCTAGGTTCGCAAACAAGACTATCTTACATAGGGGAAGGGGTCAATGCGCACCAGTTATCAAAGTCCAGATAACTGCCGCCAAACTCATTTGGCTGTGGCATTTGACCTTAAGCCAATTTCAGGCCATCGTTATCTATAGTTACGACGACCTTGGTTTCCTGAATTGCCGCGACCACCACGGCTTCGGTAACCCATACCGCGATTACCACCACGATTGCCGCCGTAGTTGCCACCACGATTACTGTTGTAGTTGCCACGGTAATTACTGCTATAGTTATTAAACCCACCTTGTTGGAACCCCGTATTAGTGGGATTCTGTAGCTGGCCACCGCCCTGACTTCCGGGAAAGGCGCCTTGCTGCTGGCCATAGGCTCCGCCCTGGTAGTTATTGTACGGTGATGTTCCCGCATTCGACGGTCCTTGGGGGTACGTAGCAGAGTATGGTGATGGTGTAACACCAGAATCTTGATAAGGGAAAGTGGGCAGCTGGATTGGGTAACTAGATTGTCCGGAATACCCTCCAGTCTGCATGCCAGCCCCGGTGGTAGTGCCAGAGTTGGGACCTGCCTCAATAGAGTAGCCTGAGTACTCGGAGTTGCGGTTGCCAGAGTACTCGCGGTTCCAGTTCCGACGGTCGTCATATTGGCCCCGTCGGTAGTCGCGATCTCTATCTTGTCCAGAAAGGCGCTCGTTGCGACCCTGGCTGCGACTTCGGTAGTCGGTCTCAGTTCGATCAAACCTGTTATTTAAATAAGCATATGAAAAGTGAGACGTGACAGTGATGGGGAATAAAAACACGAAAAAAGCGAGGACGAGAACAAGAACGGGTACGAAATGGGGATAGAAATAGAACGCGAGTGGGACTGAGTGTTAATGCTAGTACTGTACCCTGAACGATTTGGGGATCGCGAGCGACCCCTGGGACCACGCGGCGTAGCCATTCCTTGATTCGGAGCAGCGCCGGCTTGACCTTGAGAGACATTGGTTTGGCCTTGGGCAGTATCAGCATCAACCCAGGCGACGTTGGCTCGAGCCTGGGGCATGTTGGATTGAGCTTGAGAAGCATTCAATTGGGATTGCGATCTCAGCTGCTTGACTTGGTCGGGGATATCGTTCTTCCACAAGTCCTGGCAGAGCTTGGAAGACCAGCCGTATCCATTGGACACGATGGTCTTTTCGCCAGTCTTCCTATGCTCTTTGATCAGCTGTCCCATTGCATCTAGAAACAGTCTGTATTTCGGAGTTCCACCTGTAGGGTTGTCTCCGGTAGGACGGTACTGAAGGTCGATGTCTTCCAAGAACTGATCAACAAGTCTCTTAACACGTTCTGAGGGTTCGGTCTGTTCAAAACGGATCGGACGAATCTCATTCGGTGCAACCGAACGGTATGGATGCTTCAGCAAAGGCTCTATCATCAGAGAGACGGGCTGGACGTTCCATGGGCGACCAGGGTAGCCAAACTCCACTGGAAGAGTGTGGATCCGCTGCTCTTCCGGAGGAACGTCACCCTGCGTCTGTGCCAGAGCAGCAGCAGCTATGCCTCGAAGGCGCATAAAATTCTCAAAAGACACCAGGCCCATTTGGACCCAGTGGTTGAGTAGAGCCTTGAGCTTCTTCTCGGCCAGTGACCCTTTTTCTTTCATGGTTGAAGCAACCGACTTGACCAGATCTTCGAGAAATGGCTGTAAGCTCTTGGTAATCTCGCTGGGTGAGACATTTGCCGTTCCATGGTAATTGATATGATGCAGGAGATCACTGATCAGATCGAGAATGTTGCGGCAGTCTCGACCTCCATTCAAAGCCGGATTAATGGAAAGAGACCTGCAGAGGGTAACGAGAAATTTGCCGAATGCCTCCAGACGGCTCTGCGAGGGTACAATGTTGTTCATGAGCCATACACGACAAGTCTACACTAAGATCAGTCCTTGTTTCCCCAGGGGTCAACTTAGGTTTTATAGTGGTCACCTCTATGTGGCGGCTAGCACAATCCTTGAGAGCTGCCTCAAGGGAAGCATAGAATGCGGCGGACTCGGTGTGGATCACTGCGGGGAGCGAGCGCGTTAAGCCTAGAACGACTGCTGGACTCCTGAGTGCGTCGGAGTTTTCGAAGTTCTGTCGAGCCCATCGAATGAGTCCATCGACGTGCCTGGACAACGAGTCGCGCATTGCCATTGTGCGTTACCTGTCACCCGTTAGAAACTGTGGTGTGGTGGAAAGCAAAAGGTCGAGTCGAGACCAGTGCGCGCACTTTGCTGCAGCGCGTCGCAGTGCCAAGACATGTGGGCGCCCGTGCGCCTCACTAAGCCCGTCTCGGTGATGCCCGCAACTGCAGCCCGCCCCGCATTGCCTAGCGCCACTTTTGTATCGACAGAAGCCTCGGGCATTGAAGTGTCACGGCAACCATGCTGCCAAACGACGCCGTCCAGGATGAGATCATCTCCATAAACTCCATATTCGAACATGGGACGTTATCGCCGCTCGACGACGATGCAACCCTTTGTAGTCTGCGCCTGCCCTCTCTGCCCTCGGTCACGCTGCGCATAGAATTCCCCCCTGACTATCCCAATGGGCCTCCGTCAATATTAGGCACTCAGACCGTCGGCCAAGAAGTACAGAAGGGAATGGGCAGTCGTATCGTTCATGTCGTGAGAGGCGTGCTTTCTCGAGTCTATAATCCTGGCGAGCCTTGTGTGTACGATCTTATCGAAGAAGTGCGCGAGGCAATCGAGAGGGTAGAAGAGCAAGGCACTGTAGATCTACACGCGCAATCAGACCAATCACACCCGATACCAGAAGAAAAGCCATCTAGAGAACCCCACAGCACGGCCAATAACCTTGGACTCGAGCCTCCGTGGACCATTGCCCCGCCCATCACTGAGAAGAAATCCATCTTCTTGGCGCGGGTAGCCTCTGTCTCCTCTCCCGCCCAGGCGAAGCAGTATATTGCCCATCTATTGGCCACAGATAAAAAAGCTGCTAGAGCTACCCATAACATGACGGCCTGGCGCATTCGAGGACCAGCCGAAACCAGCTATCAGGACTGTGACGATGACGGGGAAACCGCAGCCGGTGGGAGAATGCTCCATCTTATGCAATTGATGGATGTCTGGGACGTAGTAGTTGTGGTCACAAGGTGGTACGGCGGTATCCTCCTGGGCCCAGATCGCTTTCGCATCATCAATACTGCAGCTCGTGAAGCGCTTGTACTTGGTGGCTTTGCTAAAGATACCAAGGACGAAGGCAAAAAAAAGGGGAAAAAATAGAGCCTATGCAATACACTCGTCTTGCCTGATTCTTCTGAAACTGCTATACATACAGTTTGTGTCAGTCCTCGCCGTCTTCGTCAGCTTTACGTCTCCCAAAAACCAGCCGCACCCTCAAGATCGTCCACGTTAATCAAATCCACACCTTGGTTCCATAAGATCTTCCACACAGCATTCCTTGTACCAATCGGAAACGCAGGCTGATTCCAGTACCGTGCTTTGATTCCCTTGTCATGAGCCGCCTTAAGCTGCGCATGCAGTGTTTCCAACTGAGTATCATTCAGTTGCTGTGAACGCACATCACCAAAGCTGGCCGCAAAATCCGTGGAGGCAATGGGTGAATCATTTGCCGTGATGTTGGAGAAAGTGCTATTCAACAGTGGCAGTGGAGCGTCGTAAAAAGCATCCCGAGGAACTGCAGATTGAACAAGAGAGAGGGGTGTATTGCCAGTACCTATTACAGTCACAGGCTTCGAGGTAAACGTTGTACCATCGTAAGTGGATAGATATCCTTCCTTGCGTAAAGGCTCAAGTGCAGACAGTACAGCGGGCCAGGTCTCCAATCCTGGGGTCTTGAGGTCAATAAAAAGGTACAGGGTCTGGGAACTAGACGTGTCAAAGACACCATTGTTAGATTTGCTTGAGAACTCAGTCACAGGATTTTGGCGGTGTAGAGTATCGAGAATAGGTTTGATGTATAAAGATTCCAGCGTTCGTTCCTTGGTGAGAGCCTGACGTTCATGGCCAACCTATGCTGCATTAGGCTCACCCTGGAGTCAGGCAGGGGTTCATACGTAGAGCGTGCTATTAATCAGCCAGACATCCGCTTCAGTTGAGATTGCACCATATGACAATCCTGAATAGAAAGGTACATCTCTCCAATAATCGTTGTGACTGTGGAGGGGTTTCTGCATCATTTCAGCCTTGCATCCGCCAACATCTTCCATGGTGTCATACTGGGATGATTCCGCGAGTGAAATCCGTAGGATATTTGTACTTGTTGGTTTGGTCTGTATTTTTGAGTATGTTCTGTAACGTGCTAGATACGTCCGGGATCGAAGACGCGATTCCCATTCCCATAAAGAGGGGGACAGCGAATGAAGAGCAGCGCATCGCGAAAGAATGCAGCAAACGTAAAGCAGAAAATTCACGCGATGAAGAGACTGTTCAAAGGGGCATGCGGACGATGAGGTCGATTCTTGCAGGATTTTATACCAGGTACAGGCGGGACGATTTGAGGACGAACAAGATGGACCGCAATCTTCCTGGCCAATCATTGAGGCGCGTGCGTTGGGTTTGACCGAGGATCGCCCTGGCCCGTGAACATTTGCATCACCACATTCCACCCCTCTCTCTATTAGATTTATTCAGGACAGCATCAGAAAGATCTTCGAAAGGCTTTGTTTATGATACTTGTCCTACTACTGAGAGTTTTTTCATATCCTCTCGTTTCATCGAGCATACCCGTCGTAGCTTGCCGACTAACACCATATATTAACGAATGGCTTTGGAGCGGTGAATGTGGGCCTTGGTGAGTATAGATGCTTACAAGATGCTTCTCGATTAGCTACTAGGGATTTATTGAAGTTTGGGCAGCTATAATACCAAGTCTTATATTCTTGTATCGCGTCTTCGTAAATCTGCGAAGGCAAAAACCCGCTCTTAACCCCTGGCTATATCAGCTTGCTATATATTACATGTCTATATACTTACGCGTATCTTTAATGTTTTATAAGTGTCTACCCCCCAGTTTTCGCCGAGTGGATGATCAGTGTGTAAATCTGGCTCAAATCTAATGCCAGGACAACCACCTTCTGAACCATAACTACCCAATTCTTGCTTTCTGATGAACTTGATGAAAGAACTTTGTTGGATTCTACAAGTGGCCTAAGAGGCTATGCATCCCTCACTATGATAGACATATTTTTTATTTTGATATCGCTTCAGACAGTCTTAGCACTTCAAACTCGCCTATCACGTCCCGGGAAACTAACTTACATCAAATGATAATATTATTTTGAGCTGTTTGTCTTTTCTAACACGAAAAAGTGTACAATTCAGGGTAAAGTCCTTGTGGCCACTTGCTTCCCTTGTGTTTGTGCAGATTAGACATTATTGCTTTAGCTTTATTAGTGTAGCGTTCGTACGCTACAAAGAGTCCTACTCTATATTCAATGCCTACTTTGATCCCTGCTACATTGATGAATGGGCTTATGTTATATATCTGTAGGTACCAACGGTCTAGCATGATATTCTATGGTTAACGTTATTGTGCCCCTGTCAATGTTATTGTATAAATTTTATGTATAACCAGTTTTGCTAACTTAGATAACGAGTTTGCTTGAGCGGGCTCATTGGAGACCACATAGGCTTTTGGCTATCTAGGACAAAGTCTTCGAGACAGATCAATCTACGCTATGCTTACGAGGGTATGAGGAGGCGGGTGTAGATCAAATGAACATTAACAAGCTCGCTTACAATTCAACAGAATCTAGAAGCCTATCGGATAAGTGGTGCATAATGACCGGAGACCACAGCCTTGGATACAATTTTAGGCAAGTACCGCGGCTCCGCACCACGTTGTCAATCATCAGCAAGCCACGCATGTAGGCGCATGGCACTATGTACACGGACAGTCCGTATCCTGAGCTTTTCGTCGGGTTCGCAGATCCTATGCACTCATTGCGCGATATTCCCGGGAAACTCCCTAGACCCATCTTCATCCACGTGTGCAGAAGTCACACGCTCAACAGAAAAAAAACTCTTTCTCACTCAACATGCTCCTCGCTGGGGTGACCCTTCACCACTAAGCCGCTAATCGAAGGCGCCACAACCCACGAAGTCCGAACTCATCAGCACAGCCATGCATCGTCCGGGACTATTGTTCGTACCTCCGAAACCCAGGATCAGCAGACAGGCAAAATGGAACTGTAAGATCATCTGTACCTGCGTCCTCTATCGCCAACTTACATGCAGTCCACTACTGCGTAACGTCCTCCGGTACCCGAAGCAACCTCGGCTCGGACCACGTGCTATGCGGTCGCCATCGCCAGAGGGTTAGACTTGCCGTTTACAGAGGACAGTGGAATGCTCAGTCAGAACCGGAGGCGAGACCATATCTTTTGCGTTACATGTAGCTGACAAGTCCGACGCTGCCACACGATGTAATTTATGGGTGGGCGTGGGTAAATTATAGTAGCTATATCAGCGCAGCGAGGCTGTATGAATCCGCACGAGCATGGATGCTCGTATGACGTGCAGCAGCCCCTGTCTAATGCTACCACCATCTTCAACATCCAAGCGTGTAGGTGCAACAACGACTTTCTCTATTATATTATGCACCCCTTTTACGTGCCTTATTGAGTATATTAGCTCGATAGTTGACAGTGATAAAAAATTGCAGAATCAGCAAGTGTCGGTGCCGACTCTACCGTTCGGAGTCCTTGTACCTCTGCCGGCTTACCGACTTTGATCGCGTGGGCTGAGCATTCAGACAGGGGTATGCTCGCGAATAGTAACACCTAGCGGAGATTGTATCGTGGGGGATGGAGGGATATGTTTCGCGGACTTTGTCCACCACGACTCTGTTATATGTATGGGAGGAGAGATGTGCCTAATAGAAGACGTTTCGTGTGTTCTTGCGTGTACTATCTGACCTGATTCATTACCCTCTTTCAACTCACCTTTATACATTCATTTCTTTATTCTTTGTGCAGGTTTTCTAATTGGTTTGAGATTAATTTGTTTCCGTTCTCTATTTTCATATCGTTTCTGAGACTAGCTTTTTGGAAAATGGCTTCGTTTGCAAGATACCCATCCTTGGCACTGCTGGCGTTTAGCAGCTTGAACAGTCTTGCGTTTGCAGCACCTTTCGAAGCACAGAAGCGAGGTAGGTTCAAGCTGATATGGTTTACTTACGCAAACTCACACTAGTGAAGCTGTATCTTTGGAGATTTTTGATAAACTCAGCTTCTTTGAGCAATACTCAGCCGCCGCGTACTGCGGCGAAAATAACAATAGCACCAACACAAAGATTACTTGTGCGGAAGGGAACTGTGCTTCCGTCCAGGCCGCCGATACAAATACTCTCACCGAGTTTGAGAAGTGAGTAGCTATGACAAAGTGACTGTACGTTCTACGTTGCACCAAACTAACCTATAACGCGTAAAGCTCTGTCAAAACCGATGCTACCGGTTTCGTAGCCACCGATACAACCAACAAGCTTATTGTCATCTCATTCCGTGGCTCAAAGTCTGTCGATAACTGGTCCGCCAATCTCGACTTTGGCATGGAAGAAGTGGGCTTCTGTAAAGACTGCAAGGCACACTCTGGTTTCCTTGAGTCATGGACTGAGGCTCAGGATGTCGTCATGAAAGCTGTCGAGACTGCGCAAGCTCAATTTCCAGACTTTAGAATCGTCGCAACTGGTCACAGTCTAGGCGGCGCAATAGCCACAATCGCGACCGCCGCGATGCGTAATAAGGGCCAAACTGTCGATCTATACACGTATGGTGCGCCCAAATCTGGAAACAAGCGGCTGGCGAGCTTTGTGAGTGGAACAGACAAGGGTGAGAGCTTCCGCGTCGTTCACAAGAATGATGTTGTGCCAACACTGCCTCTGACTGTTCCATTCTTGCTTCCATACACGCATGTGCAACCCGAGTACCTTATTACCACAGGAAACCATGTTGACGTCACGGCAAATGACATCAAAGTTATTCAGAATGGTCATGATGGCGGCCTCGATATCGGAGCGCATTTATGGTATTTCAACAAGATCTCTGCCTGTGATGGTCTTTTCGACCGCAAGGCTCGGGCTATGGTAAAGGCCTAGGCGCAAGGTGGTACGTCAAGAAGCTGGGATCTTAAGTAGCCTGTTAATGTTCTTATGTATATTTTCACAAATATCGAAGTCTCATTTTCTTGGCAATATCCCCAAAAACGATGACGTTTTGTCTAAAAATAAATGTAAGCCTGGCAAGCTAAGGTTGGAGACATTGAATTTGGGCTCAACTTTACGAGTTGGATGACGCCTCTGAACTGCGACACGGGTAGTTACCAGGAACAGTCCTGACATTGCCAACACAAGCCAAGAGTGTGTTACAATAGAGCCATTCGAAGTGTGTGCGTCAACCCCCTGCGCATCAGATAAGCGGTCGTACAGAGCTCCAGATTGGTGGGAAAAGCTACCGAGGAGTTTGGGGAGTGGACGAAAACCTCCAATACCGGAGTTGCACTAAGTGATTGTTGGAGGATTGCGCATTAGCGGCTACGTTAAATGGCAACCTGTAGTGTTTGAAGGTTTGTGGTGTTGTAATTTCATCATAACGCGTGAGAGTGGTGTCTGGCGAAATGACAAGCGGTGTAAGATGCTCAGCTTATGACGTCGGCAGCACGCTTGTCGACAGCCTTCCCACATCCAAAAGCTTAGCCGGAGCTTTTTCCTGCCTCTAAAATCGGAATGTCGGTTAAGGACATAGACCGCATTATTGGACGATGGTGTAACCCCCAAAAACTATTTGGACCCTGCATATATGGACCCAGTAGAGCTCGCCCAAGCACACACATGGGGAGCGTCGTAGGAAAAGTGGATAGATTGACGTGCCTTCCACATTGATGGCATTTTTGTGGCGACAGGACCGTCATCATAGGCTGTTGCGCGTGCGCTATACAGGGGCTTGAGCTCTGGGGGCGCCCAGACCGAACCAGGAGCATCGAGAATAGTTGGAGAATCGAGATGAGAACTGTCCTTTCCATAAGGATAGACCCGAACTGTACTGGTACAGTGTGTACTGTTCGATTCGAGCGTGCGAGTCGTCCAAGAGACACGCCAGACCGTGTGACGTCGTGATAGCTCCCCACAGCGGGGCTATGTGTGCAGGAATGTGCACCGGGGGGGTCCCTCAAAGTTGAGGCTGAAAGCACAGGAGATTCACGATAGCTGGGGCTTTTGGCGTCACCGTTGACGTCTCTCGCTTGAGGGCGGCAAAGAAGTCGAACCCTGCGTCTTCCTTCAACGGGTGGGACCATGCGCGATGCCCAAAATCGCCTAGTCATGCCGTCAAACACGCCGATCGGTACCGCTTCGAGCTACCTCATGACGTTGTTTGCAGGCTTGAATGTTATCCGCGAATGCTGCAAAGGCAGATTCCCATGCGCGTTGCCTAGGCAAAAGGGTGGCATTTTGCTATTGCGACTGGCTGGTCCGAGGATCTGACGTCTGGCGCTCGCCACTTGACGCTCCGCGGTCGCAGTGACGGCACCTCACCCTCTCCGCGCGTCATAGCATACCGCCTTCTTTGAGAAGAGAGCTCTTGAGATGCTCTGCAAGCGAAGAGATAGTACCTTTGATTACTACCTGGTGTAAGGTGGTGATACGGTGCCTGTCACGAGCGAAACAAGCACGCACGTAATTGGCACGGCGCACCGAGAAGCATACCCAAACTGGGGCTAACGCTGCTTGCCATCTTTCTATCCAATACAAACATTCGGAGCGACGATCTTACTTTGTCAGTGGCTGTCCAGCTGGTCATGGAGCTGGTCGCGGCGGGGGCCTGAGTCTCCGCTGGACCCTGTGGACGGGACAGTAGCGTCAATGAAGAGGGACGATCCTCAGCTCCGCAACAGGGGGCTGACAATCGTTGGCAACTGAATGGTCCAGATAGGAGGCCAAAGTGCAAGAAACTGGTCTAGAGACAATGCGGAAGGACCCTGTAGATCGCTGACCTCAGGTCTCGAACTTGTGTGGGTCGACCGAAGGCTGTCCTTTGTCGATCTTCGCCATGCCTATGAGGGAGGGGCCGTCTGTAAAGCACGCAGCCTGCCGAAGAGGTATATATCAGCTTCCCCCGCTCGTTGGAATAGAGTTCTATCACAACACCAACACTCGGCACCACACCTTCTCCCGTATACGTCTTCCAGCGTGTTTCCTTTCTACATTCTACTATCCTGAACTGCTATGTCCACTGGTACTGTCTACGTGACTGAGAACTTCTCTGAACCAATGGCTCCTCAACACAACTTCGCCAACAACTTCGACCTGGATCACCCAGCCCAGGCCATGTCCGTCTACGCTCGGTACGTTGCGCCGAACAGTCGTCATCCACTTTAGTTGCAGCTAACAATGCCTTTAGCATCATGCATGAGCACACAAAGAAACAGCTGAACACGGCTACCAACTCTGCACGACGACGATCTGAACCCGGATCCCCGGGCTCGGATGTCTCGTCTTCTGCTTCCGTCAGCTCGACTAGCTCATCATAGCACCCTTCTTTATTTTTCACACATCACCACATACTGTTGTCTGGAACACAGCTGGAATCCACCCAACAATTTATTAGCGAGCATATGAGGTCGATTTTCGACATGAGCATGAAACGGGCGGCGTTTAATAGTGCGAACTCTTGTTTAAGGCCCGGCGGCTGAACGGCGTCACTTGGTTATGTATCGTCATGTTACGATATCAAATATGAACTGAAGCTCTGTTTTCCCTCGAACAGACATTCTTCTACCGTTTGCTCTGATGTGTGATGTAATACTCGTTTTAGGTGTGAGCAAGAGCTTGCATTGCCTATGCCAGCCTGTTACTGCTAGTTCTACCATGTACACAGCCCAGCCAAAGGAATGTACGATATTTAATATTTTACTTATAGTTATTGTCTTCATGCTATTCATCTACACCAAACATTGATTTGATCATGCCTCAAAGTTCATACAATGAACATCCTTGTAGCATGCATTAGTTTAAAGGATAATAATGTTTGAAGCTCAGATCTTAACTGGATTTGTACTAATACACTCTAAATCCAACGATAGATGTTGCAGTTTCCCGCAAATGACCGTCCGAACATGCTGCTTTTTTGCGGATTGCCCAACCAAGCAATCCACTAAGTCACCACTTCCTCGTCTTCTTCCTCATCACTGCTCTCCCCATCAACCATGTACAAAAAATACTGCACAAACACCCCGGCGTCCATCACTAGCGTGCCAAAGCTCCCCAGCAACCAGCTGAAGTTCACGGCAATATATCGTCCATACAGCCCAG